>Ga0182024_10001824_pt1 | contig 53866 bp, 49 predicted proteins | sample P32metaG_FD_120480 | JGI IMG/M metagenome (GOLD analysis project Ga0182024, IMG submission 120480) | Permafrost microbial communities from Stordalen Mire, Sweden - P3-2 metaG (Illumina Assembly) | ecosystem: Environmental > Terrestrial > Soil > Wetlands > Permafrost | place: Sweden: Stordalen...
CGATCGGATTGATTTTGGGCAACCGCGGTTGGGGCGGCCTCGCCGACGAGGCGGGTCGCGCTCTATCTCACGGCCAAACGACCGCTCGACCAAGCCCGCAAGTGGTCTCGGCCCATTCGGGTCACGATCGCTCCGCCAAAAAACATCGGCGGGCATAGGGCGCGCCTGCTTCCGTTACGCGAACAATCAGGACTGGAGCCACCGTATCACCTGCATGCTGCCATCAGCTTGCCGGTGCAAGCCGCCGGCGGCGACGTCGACCCCGTGGCTCGCTGCGCTCGGCGCCGCCGCCGAACACTCCTGCTGCGCCGCCAACCGGATTCGCAAAAAGAAAATCGGCCGGCGGCGGGCTCGGCTCCGCCTCGCGCGCGCGTGTAGTGCACTAAGCAGGTTAACGCGGGCCAGCGGTCCGCACCTCGCGTCTGTCTTGCAAGCGGGCGGGGAAAACGCGAATATTCATGCCGGTTTGGCATTCATCTGGAGAATCCCGGCTAAAGTTACGCACAGGCAAATCGGACCGGGAGGAGCACACCATGAAACGAGGACTGATCTTTTGTATTTTCGGCGCGATGCTACTGGCTTCGGGCCGTTCCCACAGCCAGCAGCCAACCAAGCCCTATCCGACCAGGCAGGTACGCATCGTCGTTCCGTATCCGGCGGGAGGTGCGACCGATCTGATAGCACGGCTGTTGTCGCAGAAGCTCGGCGAGCGGCTGGGACAGTCGTTTTTCGTAGAAAACGTGAACGGCGCCGACGGAGTGGTAGGCGCAGGCCAGGTCTCTCAGGCAACGCCGGACGGTTACACGCTGCTTGTCGTGGCCAATGACTTTGCCGTGGCATCGGTCACGAATTCGAACCTGCCGTATGATCCCGTCAAGAACTTCTCACCAGTCTCCATCATCGCCACAACACCCGAGGTAGTGGCGGTCAATCCATCGGTGCCGGCAAAAAACATAAAAGAGCTAGTCGATCTTATCAAAGCGGCGCCCGCAAAGTATAACTACGCGGCGGTGGGACTTGGTTTTGGCCAGCTATCCGCGGAACGTCTGTTCAAGCTCGATCTTAAGTTGGATGGTCTGGAGCGCGTGCCCTTCAACGGGGGTGCCCCCGCAATCAATTCAACTCTGGCGGGAGATACGCAAATAATCCATATCGGGTTGGCTCCGCTTGTGCCGTTCCTGAGTTCCGACAAATTGCGGCCTCTTGCGGTAACGAGTCGGACAGAGGCTTTTCCTGAAATTCCAACTTTGCGTGAATCCGGAATACCGGATGACTCGGACTTGATCATCGGAATGGTTGCGCCGGCCGGAACGCCTTCGGATGTCATCTCAACTCTTCAAAAGCAGATCGCCCAGATTATCGTCCTGCCCGATGTGAAATCGACGCTCGACAAACTGAGTTACCAGCCGGTTGCAAGTGCGCCATCGGAATTCGGGAACCAGATCAAGCACGACATCGCGGTCTGGAGCAAAGTGATGAAGGACGTAAACATCACAGTCAATTGAAGGTACGGTTGGCACGCTGGCTGCGTTACAATTCGCTTCGTCAGCGGCAGAAAATCGACCGGTGATCAAGACTGAGCCAGCGGCTTTTGCTCTCTATCCTGCACTGCGACTGGCCCTTCCTTCCGCTGGAAACGCTTAACAGAACGGACGTCGATCGATGAGAGATCCAGAAACCCAGCAGATTTCCGCGCAGGCCTACCTGGCGCGGCTTGCCGAGCGCGGCATCGAATACGTGTTTGCCAATGCCGGAACGGACTTCGCGCCGGTCATCGAATCGCTCGCCATCAACGCCAATGGCCGGCGCAAATTTCCGCGCCTCATCATAGTGCCGCATGAGAATGTCGCGATGGCCATGGCGCACGGCTACTACAAGATTGCCGGAAAGCCGGCCGCAGTCATGGTGCATGTCACTGTCGGCACCGGCAACGCGATCAACGGCCTGATGAACGCCGCGCGCGACAACGTCCCGATCCTACTCGCCGCCGGCCGCACGCCGATTACCGAGACCGGCCACATCGCCTCGCGCAACCGCCCGATCCACTGGGGCCAGGAATCCTTCGACCAGGGCGGCCTGGTGCGCGAATTCACCAAATGGGACTACGAGCTGCGCGCCGGCCAACCGGTCGGCGCCATCGTCGACCGCGCGCTCGATATCGCCATGAGCGAGCCGCGCGGCCCGGTCTATGTCACGCTGCCGCGTGAGGTCCTTTCTGATCCGGCAATCCCGACGCGTCGCGATGGCAACCGCCCGCTCGGCGTCATCGCAGCGGTGCCGTCGCGCGAGGCGATCGATGCGGCGGCGAATTTGATCGCCGGCGCGCAATTCCCGCTTGTGGTCACATCGGCTCTTGGACGCTCGCCGCAGTCGTTCGCCGCGCTTTCGGCGCTGACCGAGGAATTCGCACTGCCGGTGGTGCAGAGCGAGCCGAGCGACCTCAATCTGCCGTCCAATCATGCGATGAATCTCGGCTTCGATCTGAAAGCGATGCTACCGCGCGCCGATGCCGTGCTGGTCCTCGACGCGCCGGTACCGTGGCTGCCGCAGTCGGTCACGCCGGCCCCTGACGCCAAGATCATTCACATTTCGCCTGATCCGCTGGTGACGCAGTATCCGTTCCGCGACTTCGAGGCCGACCTCTTGATCGCCGGCACGACGCAGGGCGCGCTGCCGCAATTGCGCGAGAGCCTGCGCGCAAAGCTCAAGGGCGATAGCGTTGAGAAGAGACGCAAGGCCATCGCCGCTATGCGTGAAGACCTGGTCGCTGCGCGGCGCCGCGCGCTCGACCAAGCCAAGGCGCGCGCGCATGTCAGCACGAGCTTGATCGCCGCCTGCCTGAACGAGCTCAAGACCGAGGACGCGATCATCATCAACGAGCTCGGCGTGCCGATCAGCCAGCTCCATCTTACCAAGCCCGGCAGCTATATGGGCGGAATTCTTGCCGGCGGACTCGGCTTCGGCCTCGGCGCGGCCCTCGGCGCCAAGCTCGCCGCACCCGAGCGCGAGGTGATTTCGGTTGTCGGTGACGGTTCCTACATGTTCGGCAATCCGCTGCCGTTCCACTTCGTCGGCCGTGCCGAAAATCTTGCGACGCTGACCATCATCTCCAACAATCAATCGTGGCATGCGGTGCGCGCAGCGACGCTCGACGTCTTTCCCGACGGCCACGCCGCCAAGGCGAACACTATGCCGCTGACCGAGCTCAAGCCGACGCCCGATTACGAGAAGGTCATCACGACCTGCGGCGGCGTCGGCAAGAAGGTCGAGCGGCCCGGCGACTTGCTTGCGGCGCTCAAGTGCTGCCTCGAGGTGGTGCGCTCCGGCACCCCGGCGCTGCTCAACGTCATCACCCAGGGACGCGACCGCTAGGGATGAGCGAACCGGACGTTATCCGCCCCGCCGCGCTCGGCGCCGGTGACCGTCAGCAAGGCGCAGACTCGGCCGGCGGCGGCAGGACCCGACGAGGTCCATGCTACGCAGGCAAACGAGGAGAAATTAGCGACGTAAGCGAACCCAGAATCCACCTCAGCCAAGTCGCCATTCTGTCCCGCAAAGCGGGACCACCTTAATTCGGCTTAAACGAAAGGAATGAGGCATGCTATCACTCGTTGATTTTGTCCGCGATATCGTCGACGGCCGAGTGCGTGTTATCGATCTGACGCATACACTCTCGCCTGAATTCCCGACCATCGCACTGCCGCCACAATTTGGTCAGTGCGCCCCCTTCCGCATGGAGGAAATATCCCACTACGACGAGCGCGGCGCGAATCACTACTGGAATAATTTCAGTTGTGGCGAGCACTCAGGAACGCATTTCGACGCACCGATCCATTGGATCTCCGGTAGGGACCTGCCGAACAATTCTGTCGATACGGTCGATGTGAAAAACTTCATCGCCGCGGCATGTGTCATCGATTGCTCGCGCGAAGCGGCGACCGACGAGGATTTTCTCCTCACCGTACTGCGCATCGAGGAATGGGAGCACGCGCATGGCCGCATTCCGCCGCGGAGCTGGGTCTTGTTCCGCACCGACTGGGCAAAAAACCGGCAGGGCGCCGCCTTTGCCAATCGCCGCGACGATGGCGCGCACACGCCGGGCCCCTCGCCAGAGGCGGTGCGCTTTTTGCTCGAGGAGCGCGACGTGCACGGGTTTGGCGTCGAGACGATCAACACCGATGCCGGCCAGTCGCGCAAGTTCACGCCGCCCAATCCTGCGCATTTCTACATGCATGGCAAAGGCCGCTATGGCCTGCAGTGCCTGTGCAATCTCGATCAACTGCCGCCGACCGGCGCGGTGATCTTCGCGGCGCCGCTCAAGATCAGGAACGGCTCTGGCAGTCCATTGCGCGTGCTGGCATTGGTGCGGGACTGATGCCCGGCGCTGTCTCAATCCTTGTGGAAGACATTGAGCCGCGGAGGAGCATCATCGAAGCCCAATTCCGCCCACCGCTTGGACACGCGGTCGTAGATTTTTTGCCGCAACAGTGTCGAGGGTGGAAACTCCTTGATGTGACGGTGCTGCCTGCAGGCATTGATCAGCACCTTGGAGCCGTAAGGCCGTGCTTCGGGCGGATGCTGGCTGGGATCGAGGCCGGTTGACCAGGTGTTGCGCAGGATGTCGAGATCGTCGCCCGGGTTGCAGCGTGTGCTTAGCGCCCACATCACCTGGTCGAAGTCGGTGGGGTCGACATCCTCGTCAACGGCGATGATCCATTTCGTGTAGTAGCTCGCCGCCGGGCATTGCGCCGTGAGGGCGAGCACCTGCGCCGCGTGCCCAGCGTACTGCTGTTTCAGCGATACAATGACGATGCCCCAGCCCGATGCCGCGGCCGGATGCGAATAGGCTGAGATTACGCCGGACACGCCGATGCGCTGCAGGTCGTCGAGGATCCGCGCCGAGCGCATGATCGCGTAATAAGCGCCGATCTCGCACGATGGATATGTCGCCATTAGGGCTGCGGTAATGATCGGTGATTTGCGACTATGCACGGCCTTCACTTCGATGACGGGTTGGGGCGCGCGGACGTTGCCGTAATATCCGGTGAATTCCCCGAGCGGACCTTCCATCTCGGTATCGCCGGCATGCAGCAGACCTTCGATGACCAGTTCCGCATGTGCCGGAATCGGAAGGCTCACATGCTCAGCCTCGGTCAGCTCGATCGGCCTGCCCATGATGCCGCCGGCGACGTCGAGCTCTGATTCCTCTGTACTGAAGACTTGGGCGCCCACCATGAACAGGACCGGGTCGATGCCGTAGGCGGCGACCACTTCGCACGGCTTGCCACGCGTCCACCACGCCTCGCGGTCGAGACGCCCGTGCTTGCCGGGCGAGCAATAGAGCCCGATACGCGCGGGGCCATGCAACATCTGTCGATAGACACCGACATTAATGCGGCCGGTTTCCGGGGCGCGTGTGAACGTGATGTTCCCGGTGCCGATGTAGCGGCCACCGTCGCCCGGCCAGAATTTTGGGCTGGGATAGGCGGTGACGTCGATGTCCGAGCCCTGCAGCACGATCTCGTTGACCGGAGCGTCGCGCTTCTGGATGTAAATCGGCTGCAGGCGTCGTTTCATCAATTCACGCGAGGCGAAGATCATGTCGGAGATGCTCAGATTCGGATCAAGCCCGACCGCGATCGCATAGCGTTCCTTGCTGGCGCCAAGCATGTTCGCGAGGACGCGCGCATCACTGTGATTGCCAACAAGATTATTGAACAGAAGCGCCGGCGTCGCCTGCGTCCGTCCGGCCATAAACGTGATGGCGGCGAGTTCTTCGTCGGGATCGACCGGGGCATCGATGTGCTTGATCTGTCCAGCCGCTTCGACCAGCCGCAGCCAGCCGCGCAAATCACGCCATCCAACCGGCTTCATGCTCTCTGCGTTGGCGTCAGCCGCAGTGTAACCAAAGACCACGTCTTCCATTTTGAATCTCATCTTCTGGAGCCAAATGGCAGAACCGGCTATTCGCGGATCTGGTACCGACTGTACCGGAGTTTGCTCGAACAGAAAACCCGCCTGTTGGCGACCGCTATTTCCGCACAACGGCGGCACAGACCGCGTCCGTCGTAGTCACCCAGCCAAGGAACCGCTCAACATTGTACATCTGGGCCGAAATCGAGATGATAGCTCCACGCTTCGAAAAGTCCGCGCGCCTCCGCAGACTGAACGAACCGACCGGCTCGCGTGATCAAGCGCGGTACCACGGTCGCGGTACATACCCGCAGTGGCGAGGAGTTCTCTGCGGGCCGCGCAATCGTCGCGAATGTCACGCCCCGCAATCTATTCTGCAAGTTGCTGAGCCCAAATGATGTTGAGCCCCGATTGATAACTGGCAAGAAGCCAAGCAACCGTTTGCCGAACGCATATTGGATCTCGTCGAGGAGCATGCCCCGGCCCTGCGGGCATGCATCATCGGCACTGCGATTGAAAGCCCCGATGAGATAGAACGCGAAAACTCGAACTTCGCTGGCGGCGTTGCGTATCTGGACGCCATCACCTCGATCAGAGTTTTATCTATCGGCCGTTCTTCGGATGGTCGCGGTATACGACACCGGTCGCCCAACACTACATGATAGGCCCCTCAACTTGGCCGGGCGGCGGGATCAGTGCGGCGTCGCGATATATTCTCGCTCGCAAGCTATTGAACATCACGGCGCCGGCCTAACTGCTGGGTCGGTTCAAGGTGCCCAAAAATCTGTCCAGAATCGCGTTAAATTTCGCCGGATATTCCATCATTGTAAAGCGCCTCGCGCCCTCGACCCATTCCTACCGGAACTGCGGCACATCGCTCATCAACTCCGGCTTATCGGGCTGTGGATCGTCAGTGCCGCAAATGCCCAGCACAGGACACTTAACCCGATGCATTTTGGCACGAAGATCGGGCATCGAAGTGTAGAACTCCGCGCTTTGCACGTAATGTTCGGGTGCATGGCTGGCAAAAAGCTCGACAAGCTTCCGACGTACATCCGGCTTGTCGGGCGGGAAGATGGGTAACATCGTTGCAAAATTCTGCTCCAGAAAAGTTTCGAGACCGTCACGGCCGCGCTCGAGCAAAATCTCGAGCATCTTGGGGTGGAAGTCGGCGAACGACATTCGACGCGCTTTGCGCCGGTTCTAGGAGTGGAAACCCGTCAAGTTCGTACCAGGCGCATAGAACCAGCGCTCGCACGTGATCGGGATACTGTAAAGTGAACGTAACGTCGATTGTCGTACCCATCGCCACCGCCGCGATAACGGACTGTTCGATGCCGACGAGGTCGAGCAGACACTTCAAATCGTGAGTCTGATTCCAAAGCGAGTAGCCATAGAGAGGCACCTCAGTCTTGCCGTGACCGCGCCGGTCATAAGTGTGTCGCTGAAGCGGACCGGCAGATCCGCCGCATTCAGCGAGCACCCGCAGTCCCGCCTCGGCGAGCATAGTCTTGAGGTGCTCCGCGAAGCCGGCCTCACAGAGAGCAAAATCAAGGCACTGGGCGCCTCGAGTGCGACCGTCAACGGTAAGCCGAAAGCGCAGGCGGCGGAGTGATTATCCATCAGACGTTTCCCATCACGAACCGATCGCGCTCGGGGCGTACATTTCCTCGATCTTGATCAGCCGCGGCGTGAGGCCCTGCTCCAGCGAATATTGCGCCATAGTCTCGATCACCTTGCGGTTGGCTTTGACGCCGTGGTGGATCAAGGCGGTCTTGGCATCGCCGGAGAGTAAACCGGCGGCGAGGTGATACTCCACATGCGCGACGCGTTGCGCATTGGCGATGTCGTTCGCGCGGTTGAAGGCTTTGATCAGGTTGAGCACCACCCACGGCTCCTTCTCCGCGATGTCACGCCGAACCACCGCCTGGTGATTGATCGGAAGGAGTCCGGTCTTGCGGTAGTAGCGTATGCCCTCCGCGACCGGATCCGGAAACAAAAACTTGAAGTCGGGATGGCTCACGAAATCCACCCGGCTGCGGTCGACCGGATAATAATGCAGCGCGGCATCTAGCTCGCCGGCGAGCATCATCGAGCCGATGCTCTTGTCGACGGCAATTTGTTTGACGTCCGGCGGCGGCTTGTAGCCGATCGCAGCAGCGAGGCTTGTCTCGGGCGTGGTCTCTAACCAGAATTCCATGTCCTTAGGTTCGACGCCGAATTCATGCTGCAACACGCCGCGCACCCACAATGACGCGGTCTGCTGGTATTCCGGCACGCCGACGCGCTTGCCTTTGAGATCAGCGGGCGTCTCGATACCGGCCTTGCGGGCAACCAAGATGGTGGTGTGGAAGAACCGGCGCGTCGTGTAGATCGGCAGGCCGAGGAACCGCGTGTCGTTGCGCCCAATCATGATCATGAATGACGAGCAGGACATCTCGGCGACAGCGAATTCGGCGAAATGGAGCTGGCGCCAAAACAGCTCGGACGGATGCAGCACCGTTTGAATGAGATCGATGCCCTCCGGCTTCACCGTGCCGTCGATGATCGGCCATGTCCGCGGATTCGAGGTGATGCCGATACTCAACTGAAGGTTCATGGAATTGTTCTCGTCGGTTGGGCTGAGGGACGTTCGATGAGCGACTGCCGGTGGCGGGGGGCGGGCGTCCGGGGTAAAGGCCGACCCGTGCACGCACTGGGAATCGTAACGTGACATTCTCCAGATGACAAGTCGCGGATGGTTTAATCGGACAAGGAAGCACGATCTTATTTTATAGAAGGTCTACTCTATAACGTTCCTATTTTCGGTATTATGTTTCGATCGCCCTCCTAACCGGGACGGGACGCAACCGTACAAGTGGCAAACGTATACCGGCCGGCGATCTGGAAGGATTGGTGATCAACAGGCTTCTCGCATTTCGCGCCGACCCTGCGCCAGTTCTCGATGCTATCGACGGCGAGTCGCACAGCGGCCCAGGGCAAAGCTAATTGATCGAGCGTGGCCGTCAGGTTGCGGAAGAACTCGGAGGCCAGGTACCGAACGAGGTCAAGACGACGCTCATGACGCTGCTATGCCGCGTGGAAATCAAATCCGATCGCGTCGAAATCAATATCTCCAGACAACGTCTTGCTGCTTTGCTCGCTGGGCAATCGATCAATCCCACGAGGCAGGATCAGAGGCCAGACCACGGCAGCGCGTCGCCACAGTCTGTGCCGATCTTGATCTTCGGCGGCCCGGCGTGTCAACGCCGGAGCAATGATGCATTGGTTGGCCGGAGTAAAAATACATCAGCCAGCGTTCGATCTTGCCCTGTGTCTGCGGATGGTAGGGCGCGCCGCGAACGTGTCCCATGTTCTGTGCAATCAACCAATTTTCCAACTCAGCCGAGACGTAGCTGGAACCATTATCGCTGAGCAGGCGCGGCTTATGCGCCGAGCAGGTCGAGATGCGCCGCGCCGGATTCTCGGTCACCACCCGCCAAGGGATAAAGAACACCATCTCGCCAGCCGGAAATGTCGGAGAGAAAGCACGCCGCAGACCTTTGGACCGATCCTATCGAAAAAAGCATAGCCGCTACGAAGACGGAAACCGAGCGTCAAGATCGTTATCGCACGCGCTCGCTAAGACGAGGGCCCCAATCCAAACCATCGACCCAGCGCAACAGCACTTCTCCTGACGGCGTGGCGTTATTCAGCGCCGTCACCGCCCGCCACGCCAAGCATAGTGTCGAAGACATGACAGGGGCCCGGCCGAGACGCGGCCGTTCTCGGATGGAGCGCAATGTCGGCATGCCAGTTCCGAGCATGAGGACGGCATCGCATTTCGACCCGTCGATGCTATCGAGCGCGTAAAGTGCCTGTCCCGCCGCAATCGAATAGATCGGATGGAAGCCATTATCGACACTCTCGGTGGAGGCGACGTCGGCAATAGTAAAACCTTGCTCTTGCCAATAGCTGATCGACGATCGCGTCAATTCAGCGGGATAGGGCGAAACTAGCCCGATCTTGCGCGCGCCGATTGAGCGCAAAGCATCGACCACAGCGATCGCGGCAGTGAAAACGGGAGCGCCTACCCGCTGCCCTAGACTCCGTAACGCTTCGCGCTCCTTCTCGGTGCCGACCAGATAAGAGGCGCCGGTACACGCAACGGCGATAGCGTTAATAGGCGCATTGGCGAATTGCGCAATTGCCTGATCAAGCTGATCAAAAAACTCGATAAGCCGTTCCTCAATTGTCGGCCTCTTGCTCAACAGACGCGCATTAATTGCGGCGACGCCAGCCGGCAGCAGAATGGCAAACTCCGGCTCGACAGTTGTATTGGCTTGCGGAGTCAGAACCCCTATCAAGCCTCGCGGCGCGTATTCGACCGACATTCCATTATTCCAATAGCCGCTGGCGACTGTATGAAGTTTGCATTATAGCACTGGCCGGTACAAGATCATACGCATGTCATTGTTCGGTTCATCGTCACGGCTCGCAGAAGTCGCCGTTGTGGGCGCAGGACCGGTGGGTCTTTGCCTCGCCAACTTGCTGGCGCGGGCTGGAATTGCGACGTTGGTAATCGAGGCTGAACCAGCGATCAATCTAGATCTACGCGCGTCAACCTTCCACCCGCCCACCCTCGAAATGCTCGAAGAGTTGGACGTTACGTCCCGTTTGTTGGCGAAGGGGTTGATTTGTCCTACGTGGCAGATTCGCATGCATCCCTCAGGCGATCGGGCTGTATTCGATATGTCCGTCCTACGGGATGATACCCGACATCCGTATCGTCTCCAGTGCGAGCAATGGAAATTGTCTCGCGCGTTGCTCGAACGGTTGGAACAGGAGTCGAGCGCGCATATCCGGTTCGGGACGCGGCTTATCGGCCTGCAGCAAACCACCGATCACGTGGAGCTTCAGCTCGAAACCGCATCGGGCCATGACACCGCGAGCGTCGCCTTCGTCGTTGGTTGTGACGGCGCACGCAGCGCGGTTCGGGGTGCCGTCGGCCTCGATTTTGACGGCGTCACGTACCCCGAGACGACGATCCTCGCTACTACACCGTTTCCTTTTGAGGATCATCTACAAGATCTTTCCAACGTCACGTACTGCTGGAAAAATGATGGAAATTTTAGCTTGCTGAAAGTTCCGGGACGATGGCGAGTTTCGATCTTTCCGCGTGAGGACATGGGCCTTGAGGAGCAAATGACGGCGGACGCCATCAACGCCAGTCTTCAGGAAATCGTACGTCGCGCCGAACCGTATCAAGTACTTGAATCGCGACCATATAGGGTGCACATGCGTATCGTGCCAAATTATCGCGTCGGACGCGTAGCGCTGGCTGGCGACGCGGCCCACGTCAATAGTCCATCGGGCGGCATGGGCCTGAATGGCGGCATCCACGATGCCTTTGAACTGGCGGCATCGTTGATCGAAATTGTGCGACACGCCGGCAGTGAAAATTTGCTAGACCGCTACGATCGACGGCGCCGCCCCGTCGCGCAGAACGAGATATTGGGTCAGGCCGATCGAAATCGCGCGAGGATGCGCGAGAGGGATCCCGCGCGACGCCGCGCCATGTTGGCCGAGCTTCAGGAAATCACTGCCGACCGCGCGCGTATGCGGACCTATTTGCGCCGGTCCTCGATGTTTGAAGGCCTGGCGATCGCAGCATCGATTTCCTGACCGTCGTCAGGCTTTCAGTGCTTCATCGATGAATTTGTTGGTGTAAAGCGGCGTGGCATCGGCTATCGTGAGAAGGTCGATGCCATGCAACGCGTCGACACCGGATTGCCACAGTGCGGGCACGTTTCGCATCAGGTTCTGCCTTCCCTCCGAAAGCCAGAGCTGGTCGATCGAAGTTTGCTCGACCGCAACAGGGATGTCGATATTCTTTAGGCCAGGAATTTCGTAATCTTTCGCGGCGCGCTCAAATATCGGCTCCAGGGGCTTGGTCATTAATTCGTCGACCGAGGCCTTCATAGCTCGCAAGAATCGTACCGCAAGCTCGGGCTTGCTCGCGAGGGTATCGCGGGCCGCCATATAGATCTGACCCGGCATTGGCGCGTATTTGTCCATGCTCCAATAGACAATCGGGACGCCCGTGCGCTCAAGCGTGATGACTACATTTATCGAGCAGATAAAACAGTCGATGCGTCCTTGGCGAATGAATTCAACAGCGCCTGGATTATTGCCGACGACTTCTCGCTTTACATCGTCCTTAGATAGACCAACTTTGGCAAGGATCAGCGTCAGGAAGGTGTCGGTCGAACCGCCAACGGATACTAAGCCAACGTTTTTGCCTTTCAAATCTCTACCGTCGCGTATCGGCTTGTCCTTTAGGCTCGCGAGTTGGAACGTCCCGCCCTGATATAATGTCGAAATCGACACAACAGGCAGTGTTTGTTTGCCCATCGCGCTTAACAAATCGATGCCGGAACCGCGAGCGAATTGAGCCTGACCTGCAACGAGTTCCTGGGTCGTCTGCGCTCCACCATGACCACCAAGGACTCTCGCGTCTATGCCAAATTCGGCAAAATGGCCGCCTGATTTAGCATTCATAATCTCGATGAAATCAGGCAAAAAGCCGAACGGAGTCAGTACGGTTACTAAATCGGCGGCCCGCGCCGTTGTGACGATCGCAGGAGACGCCACGATGGTGGCAGCGCCAATCGCAGCCTGCCTTAGAAACGCACGCCGTTCGAGCATCTAGTTTGCTTCCTTGCCAACTGACGAGTGCCATGGAATTAACAAGCGTCGCAACACGCCGATGCCGAAATTGAGTGCAAACCCCAGTAGCGTCATCTGAATCATCACCGCAAACAACCCGTCGGTTTCGTATGCGTTCATCTTCGATATCAGAAGATAGCCAAGCCCGCTATCGCCACCGAGATACTCGCCCACGATCGCACCGATGACCGCGAGCACGATGCCAACTTCCATGCCAGTCAGAATGTACGGCAGCGAGCTCGGCAGCTCAAGACGACGAAAAATGGCCAGACGCGATGCCGTCAGACTGGTCATGACATCGCGATGACCACTGTCGATCGACTTAACGCCCAGGATAGTGTTTGTCAGGATCGGAAAAAACGCCAGTACTGCAGCCACAATAACTTTGCTCGTCATGCCGAATCCGAACCAGACGACAAACAGCGGAACGAACGCTACCTTGGGAATTACCTGAATCGCGACGATGAAAGGGTTCAGCGTGATCTCGAGCCAGCGTAGCCGGCCCAGAAGAACGCCAAGAACGATTCCGAAGAGGAGTGCCCAGACGAAACCGAATAAAGTCTCATAAAGGGTAACGAAGAGGTCGGCCCAAGCGCGCGGCGTGGAAAGTAGGTCGAGCCAAGCTAACGCGACGGCGGCCGGTCGCGGTAAGATGAAGGCGGAGATTTGCGTCCGAGTGACGTAGATTTGCCAAATTACCACAAGCAGCAGAAGCAAAAGCGGAGTCGTAATCCAGGGCAAGGATCGCTCGATTCCCTTGCGAGTTCCGCTTTTCATCGCCTCTGTGTCCATCAGGAAATCTCGCCGAGTCGACGCCGCAATCGCGTGACGATATCTTGAAATGCGGTTGTGCTTTGCAGATCGAGCGGCCGCGGTCGAGGAAAAGTAACATCGATGACCGTGTCCACTCGGCCGGGCCGGGGCGACATCAGGATTACGCGATCGCCGAGAAACACCGCCTCTGCTATCGAATGGGTGACGACGAGAATGGTTTTACGTGTTTCGAGCCAAATCCGTTGAAGCTCCAGGTTCATAGTGTCTCGTGTCATCGCGTCGAGGGCTCCGAACGGTTCGTCCATCAGCAAGATGGCGGGTTCGTATGACAACGCCCGCGCGATGGCGGCGCGTTGCCGCATGCCGCCCGATAGTTCACGGGGCCAACGCTTTTCAAAGCCGGCGATGCCAACAAGCGCCAACAGTTGTCGCGCACGCTCGGCGCGCTGTGCTAATGCAATGCCGCGTAATTCCAACGGCAGAGTGATATTGCGCTCGATGGTAAGCCAGGGAAACAAATTCGCGTCCTGAAAGACGACGCCGAGACCAGCTGCCGCTTCCTGTTGCCGGCGGTCGTTCCGCCACAATTCACGATTGGCTACCCGGATATTTCCTCGGCTAGGAAGATCGAGGCCCGCAACCATGCGCAACAGCGTGGTTTTGCCGCACCCAGAGGGGCCGAGCACGACGACGAGATCCCCGGCCGCCACCTCAAGATCGGTTCTGGATAGGGCGTGCACCTGCCCTTCTGCCCTTTCGAACCACTTCTCGACACCAGTTAGTGCGAAAGCTGTAGCGTCCGTCGGCGGCGCGGTGGGAATCATCTTTCCAGTTACTCGACCCTCCCCTTTAATTAGACATCCGCTGGCGCAGGTTGTCCAGACTGTCGTGCATTGACGAGAATTGTAATACTCGATGAAAACGCGTTCAGGTACGCTACACCATTAGCCGAGTAAAATGTCCCGGCGTTTTTCCGTCGACTGCGACTGACCTGCTGTCGAAAAAATCGGTTTTCGATTGGACTGACGGCTTGGAACGAAGCGATTGAACGTGGGATCGGGTGTGTCCTTTGACTTTGACCCTGCCCGCTAGCAACTAGCCCAGGCAAACGACGCGGATCGTAGCGGGTCGGGAGGCCTGAAGGCTCGCAGCGCCAGGGTCTTGAGGTTTTGCACGATGGCGGCGAGATGGAATTCGTCGCGAGCGCCAGAAAGACCGCGAAGCCGCATGCGTTCGAAGCCGCGGTGAATCTTCAAATGGGCAAAGCGCATCTCGACGCGTTTGCGCTCGTCACGCGATTTGAGAAAGGCCTTCGTGCCCTGCGACGAGGTCGAGTCGACAAAGACAATGCTCGGAACTGCAATATCGTATAAATGGTTAGCCCGATCAGTGGATCGATTTCCGCTAGGTGAAGCGGAAAGCCCAAGAATGTCAATCCTGACACCGGGCAACGGAGACGATGCTTGTGCTTGTGAGTCATGCGACCGCCGAACGATTTACTTCCGCCGATAATCCCCAGTTTCGGATAGTGCTCTTTCGCAGCATCGATCGCAGCACGCACACGACGCCGGCCTCGCAGGCGTGGCGCACCGTCTGCTCCGCTGCGGCAAGCACATCGGCAAGGGCCACTACGCGCGCGATCGGTCCCGGCTCGGATCGGTCATTGGATAAGACTGCTGCAGGCGCAATCAAGTCGGCGGCGCTGCGCGCCAAAATGCCGATCGTGTCGAGCGTCGACGCCAGCGCCATCGCACCGTCAGTCGGGACGCGCCCGATAGTTGGCTTCCACGCCGTCAAGCCGCAGGCGTGGGCGGGGATGCGGACTGAGCCGCCGGTATCTGACCCCAGCGCAAAAAACGTGGAGCCACTGGCGACGGCGACCGCCGAACCAGACGACGAGCCGCCGTTGATAAAGTCGGCGTTCCACGGATTGCGGGCCGGCGTCTGCAGCTTGCTGTAGCCGGACGGTTCGAAGGCAAGCTCTGTCATCATGCAAAATCCGATGCGGACTGCGCCGTTAAAATCGAGCGGCGCAAAGCTTCGCCATCGCCGGAACAGCCAATGTCGATGCCATGATCGAGTCCGCATGTCGGCTGACGGCCTCGTGTCGCGAAAATGTCCTTGGCCGCATAGGGCATGCCATCGAGCGCGCCTTGGCCCACCGCGGGCGGCTGACACACCAAGCGAAACATAGGCATGGAGACGCGGCTCAAGCCTCAGCGCGCTTGCGACGGCAGCCGCCGCCGCCGTTCGACGCGTTTGTTCGTAAGCGATGCCCAGTCGACAAAGCGCCCGGTCCGCGACATGAGTGGCGCCCTATGCCATGATCCGCTAAACGGTGCCGCTATTGCATCGCGACTCCGGTCTTGCGCTAAGCCGAATGAAATTTGGGAATCGCCGCGTCTTCGCTGATATCCTCAAAGTACGCTTCCACCCGCATGCCGATATGGACTTTCTCAGGGCTGCAGCCGGTGACTTGGCCGTACATCCTGGGGCCGTCGTCCAGATCGATGATGCACATTACAACGGGGAGATCGTCTTTCCAGGCCGGAAAGTTCATCATCACCGTGTACGCCACGGTGTGAGAATAGACGGTGCCCTGCGGTTTCACCTCGACCCACTCCAAACCGCGGTGTCCGCACTCGATGCACCAGGGTTTGGGCAAGAAATTGAGAATCCCACACCGCTTGCACTTCTGCATTACCAATTTGCGCTGCTTGGCCGCGGTCCAGAATGGTCGTGTGAGATCAGTAATTTCTGGAAGAGGCTTTCCTTGGGGGATTTGTGCCACGACCTACGCCTCCGAAGCCAGAATTAACGTCGCACAACTTCTGTTGTTACGCGCGTAAGTCATTCCTCCAAAGCCGGACACCGCAGCGACGGTCGCCGCCTTAACCTGCCTGTCTCCTGCCTCGCCGCGCAACTGCGTGACGGCCTCGACGATCGGCATAAAGCCTCCGATGGCCCCACCGGGCTGCCCACCAGACAATTGTCCACCATCAGTTGAAATGGGAAAATCTCCGTTGAAATTCAGATCGCGCTCTTCGACAAATTTCGCACCTTCACCTTTCCTGCAAAACCCGTAGTCCTCTATCTGGATCAGCACAACCATCGGATAGTCATCATATGGTTCGAATACATTGATGTTCCTGTGCGTAACGCCCGCCATCTTAAACGCTTCCGGAACGATTTTCGCAAACCCGGTGAACGTAATATCGGGGCGGGTGCGAGAGCCGTGATAATAATTGCTGACCTCGCCAAAGCCCAGCAGATAAACCGGTTTATCAGTTACTGTTCGCGCTGTAGCCGCCGACGTCACGATATACGCCAGACCACCGTTGACCATGGGCACGCAGTCCAGCAACCGGACTGGGTCGGAAAGGACGCGGGAGTTCAGGTACTCGTCCATAGTGAAGGGCTTACGATAGATGGCGCCGGGATTAAGAGACGCGTGATACCGTGTGGTTACGGCGATCTTGCCCAAGTGCTCGGGCTTGATTTGGTATTGATGCATGTATCTCGTCTGCACAAGGGCAAACTGACTATTGGCGCCCATCACCCCAAAGGGTCCTTGGAAATCCCAGAAGACGCCGCGCGTGCGTTCAGGAGAAAGGGGCAGCCCCGGCGCGACAGATGGGACTGAGAGAGGTGTATCTGCTCCCATCACCAGCACACGATCCACGATGCCTGCGCGAATCATAGCGGAGGCGCGAATTAGTAGTGCAGCCGCCGTTGCGCCTCCCTCGTCGCCTCGAAGGAGAATTTTCGGGCTGATGCCCAGACACTCGGCAACCGCCGCAGACCAGTTCACGGTGTGGCCCGCTTCGGCGTGGGCCACGCCGAGGCCCTGGCCGTCGAAATCGTTCTTCGACATGCCTGCTTGCTCCAGCGCCAGCTCGGCTGCCCAGGCGATATACTCGTCAACCGTGTAGATACGTTCGCCTGGCTTGGCCCTGCTGTAGGGTGTTCTTCCAACACCTACGATTGCTACTTCTCCGCGCATAATAGGGAGGCTCCACGTAATTTAAAGACTTCGGCATAATACCGACGTCGAGCACGCTGGTCAGCTACTCCCTATTTAAATCCACGCTTAGGCATCGCGGATATTTTTACTTGCACGTCTGAGCCCCCTTACCCGACGACACCTCTTGTCATCGGACCGATCTCGGTTTTAGATGAATCGTAGCCGTTGCACGGAATCAGCGTGTTGTCTGGCGCATGTGCAGCGATGGCGTTTGATCGCTGGGAGGAATGCCACGGCAGGATTTCCGCGGAGAGTGCGATGGAACAATCGGACAAGACGGCACGCCAGCTTTACGAGGAGATCAAGGCCAATCCAACGCGCAAACGCTTCGGTTTCGGCCGCAAGCCTGCGCTCATCAATGTCGATCTCCAGAATGCGTATACGCGCGTCAACGAATTCAAGACCGCCTATGAGACAGACCCTAAGCAGATCGAATATGTGAACGCCCTCGCCGATCTGTTCCGCGCCAGAAACTGCCCCGTAGTCTGGACCCATGTCGCTTATATGGACTCGGGGGAGGATTGCGGCGTTTGGGGCACCCGAACGAATACGCCGGACTCGCTGCAGAACATCAAAGTGGGCTCGCGCCGTTCACAATTGGACGACCGACTTCGGATCGATGCCAAGCGGGATATCGTCGTCAACAAGCGGATGGCGTCGGCCTTCTTCGAGACCAATCTGGGATCGCTGTTCACATTTCACCGGATTGACACCGTGGTCGTGACTGGGGGATCGACCTCAGGCTGCGTGCGCGCGACTGTAGTGGACAGCCTTTCACGGAGTTTTCGCGCCATCGTCCCCGAGGAATGCGTCTCGGACAAACACGAGAGCCCGCACTTTGCGAATCTCTATGACATGGCGCTCAAATACGCCGACGTGATTCCGGTTGCCGAGGTGATCGATTTCATGAACAACTATCATCTGGCCAATGACTGATGGCACGAATGTGAAACGGGATCCTGGGCTTTACGATTATTTACCGTACGATCGGCGACCAAAGATTCGTTGGCCGAACGGCGCGCGCGTGGCATTTTGGCTGGCGCCGAACATCGAGTTCTACGAGTTGGATCCCCCCAAGAATCCCACCCGCGGCGCGTGGTCCAGGCCCTCGCCGGACGTCCTCGGGTACTCTTATCGGGATTATGGAAACCGCGCCGGCTTCTGGCGGATGATCGAGACCTTTGACCGCTGCGGCGTGCGGGGTAGCGTCTCCCTCAATGTCGCGGTCTGCCAACATCATCCCGAAGTGATTGAGGAATGCGCTAAGCGCGGATGGGAGTTCTACTCTCACGGCACCTACAACACGCGCTTCGTCTTCGATATGAGCGAGGACCAGGAACGCGCTCTGATTCAAGATTCGATTGATACAATCAAACAACACACCGGACAGAAGCTCGATGGTTGGCTAGCCCCCGCACTCACGTATACCGAACGGACTCTCGATTTAGTAGCAGAGATGGGGCTGACCTATTGCTGCGATCTGTTTCACGACGACCAGCCTTGTCCCGTGAAGACCAAACGTGGTCGGCTAGTGAGCCTCCCCTATTCCCTCGAGATGAACGACGCTATCGTTTTCAGCGTCAACACTTTGAGCCCGCGCGCCTATGGCGACATCATCAAGCGCCAATTCGACCGCCTCTACGAGGAGGGTGCGGAGTCCGGCACTGTCATGTGCATTCCGCTCCATCCTTTCCTGGTGGGACAGCCCTATCGCATCGCGGCCTTCGAGGAGGCGCTCACCTACATCACGGGCCACGACAAGGTCTGGCGCGCGACCGGGCGCGAGATTGCGCACCACTTCCTTACTCATGATTTCGACGCCTTCACCAGGGCTTCCGAGCCTGTGGGAGAGGTGCCATGAGCGTGCCGCCGGATTACCTGAAGTATGCCCATCGCCGCTACGGCATGGACCATGACCGTTACGCCTGGTCGGCGCTGCCGCAGCGCAAGAAGGTGAACTGGCCCGGTGGTGCCCGGATCGCACTCTGGGTAGTGCCCGCCCTCGAATGGTTCCCGCTGGATATGAAGGGAAAGCCCTTCAAGCCGCCGGGCGCCATGGTGACGCCCTATCCGGACCTGCGGCATTACACGCTTCGCGACTATGGCAACCGCGTCGGTATTTTCCGCGTGATGAAAGCGCTGGACCGCTTCGGCATCCGGGCCTCAGTGGCGGTGAACGCCGCGGTGGCGGTGCGGCATCCCTATCTCATCAAAGCCTGCGTCGAGCGCGGCTGGGAGGTGATCGCGAACGGCCTTGACATGGATCACCTGCACTACGAGGGCTTGCCCAAGGACGAGGAGCGAAAGCTGATCGAAGAGTCTCTCGCGATCCTGCGCCGCATTTCCGGACAGAAGGTCCGCGGCTGGCTTTCGCCGGCGCGGTCGGAGTCGTTCGCAACCCTCGATCTCGCCGCCGCCGCCGGCATCGATTATGTCTGCGACTGGGTCAACGACGATATGCCTTATGCGATGCGCACCGAGAGCCGCGCAATCTATAGCATGCCCCTTTCCAACGACATGGATGACCACACCATCCTGGTCCAGAACCGCCACTCCGAGGACGCGTATATGCAGCAGGTCTGCGACCAATTCGATGTGCTCTACAAGGAGGCGGCGACCCGCGGCGGCCGCATCCTGGCGCTGCCGCTCCATCCGTGGGTGATCGGCCAGCCCTATCGGATCGGCGCCTTGGAGCGCGCGCTCACGCACATCATGGAAAATAACGATGTCTGGACCGCGACCGGCGCCGATATCCTTGATGCCTTCACGGCCCAAGCGTAACAGCAAACGCCGGCAGATCGCAGATGCGCTCAGTATCGGGCGCGCGTCTCCTCGGCGATGCCGTAGCGGGTTTCGAGCGCCTGCACCTCCTGCATTCCCACGAGATCGAAGAATTCGCGGAAGCTTGCGACCTCGTTGACGAGGCCCGCGATCGATCCGGTCTCCTTGAGGGTTTGCAGGACGCGGCTCGCGGCGCGGATCTGGGCCAGCACGATCCAGTTGGGATAGATGATGAGTTTGAATCCGAGCCGCACGATCTCGTCCTTCGCCAGGAACGGCGTCTTGCCGCTCGCGGCCATGTTGTAGAGGAGCGGTGCCTTGACCCGCGGTGCGATCTTCGGAAGCTGCTCCCGGCTCGGCGCCTCCAAGAAGATCACGTCGGCTCCGGCGGCGCGGTAGATTTCCGCGCGCTCCAGCGCGCGCTCGAAGCCCTCGACCGCGATGGCGTCGGTGCGCGCGATCAGCAGAAAATCTCGGTCGACCCGCGCATCGGTGGCGGCCTTGATTTTGCTGACCATTTCCTCGATCGGCACGACCTGTTTGCCCGCGAGGTGCCCGCAGCGCTTCGGGATGATCTGGTCCTCCAAGTGAACCGCGGCGACACCGGCCCGCTCATACGATTGTATTGTGCGGCGCACATTGAGGACGCCGCCATAGCCGTTGTCGGCATCGGCGATCACAGGTATCCCGCCAGCATCGGCGATCCGAGTAGCGTTGTCGACCATCTCGGTCATGGTGAGAAGTCCGACATCGGGCATGCCGAGCCGTGTTGCGGTGGTGCCAGCACCGGTCATGTAGATCGCCTCGAAGCCGTGCTTCGCCACCAGACGGGCGTTTAGCGCGTCGGCGACGCCTGGCGCGGTGACGGCACCTTCGCGAGCGAGCAGTTGGCGGAGCTGGGTCGTCGTTCGCATGGTGTCGATCTCCCAGAGTTGAGTCCAGTCGAAGGGTAAAGCATTGCGGGTACACCGGCTAGCACCCCTGGAGATCGTTCGATGCGGATCGACAATGGATAGAGGCGGGAGGGCGTGTTAAAGTAATTACGCTCAGCGATCAAACGGTCTGAATCGGCACACGAAGAACATCAATGTCTGGATGGTGATCGCCTTAGCCATCCGACCGTCAGGGGGGAACAAGACGATGCAGCAGGGAAAAGCTATCACGCATGAGGTCAGCAACGAAGCCTTACGCAGGGCCGTCTTCGGCAGCTTCTTCGGTACCGCCCTGGAGGCTTACGATTTCCTCCTCTACGGCAGTGCCGCCGGTCTTGTCTTTAACAAACTTTTCTTCCCTGGCAGCGATCCGCTTGCGGGAACCCTGCTGGCCTTCGCGACTTTTGCGGTGGGATTTATCGCTCGGCCGATCGGGGGCATTATCATCGGCAACTACGGCGACAAGATTGGTCGCAAGCCGATGTTGCTGTTCACCCTCGGCCTCATGGGTATCGTCACGGCGGCGATCGGCATCCTGCCAACCTACGCGCAGGCCGGCATTTTCGCGCCGATCTTTTTGACAGTTCTGCGTTTCGTGCAGGGGATCGCCTACGGCGGCGAATGGGGCGGTGCGGTTCTGGTGGTTGTCGAACATGCGCCACCGAACCGGCGTGGCTTCTTCGGCGGCTTTCCCAATGGCGGCGTTCCACTGGGCCTGGTGATCGCGTCAGGCGTTCTCGGCCTCACCGTCAGTGCGACGGGCGACAATTTCCTAAATTGGGGCTGGCGAATTCCGTTCTTGTTCAGCATTGTGCTGATCGCCATTGGCCTCTATGTCCGCACCAAGATACTGGAGACTCCAGAGTTTCTGGCGATGCAGCGGGAGGGCCTCGAGAGGAAGCTGCCCATTCTCGACGCTGTGAAGAGCCATTATCGGGAAATCCTCCTTACCGCTGGCACCTTCCTTTTGATAAATGGCGGCTACTTCATCGTTGTAGTTTTCATGCTGTCTTATGGCGGTGTGACGCTCGGCATGGGCCTACGTACCATGCTAAACGCGGTTATGGTGGCGTCCGCCGTGCAAGTCGTGGCCTGTGTCGCGTTTGGTGCACTTTCTGATCGGATCGGACGCGTACCAGTAGTGATGGGTGGCGCAGTGTTCATGGGTCTCTACATTTTCCCCCTATTCTGGCTGGTACAGACCAAGGAACCGGCGTTGGTGACGCTCGGAATGACTATTGCGCTCACCGCGTTCGGCGCGCTCTACGGCCCGGTCGCGGCCTACTTCACGGAGATATTTCACACCAGCGTCCGCTACTCCGGGGCATCGCTTGGGTATCAGATTGGTGCTGTGTTTGGCGGCGGCTTCGCGCCGCTGATAGCCACTGCACTGCTCGCTCATTTCGGCGGCGCAATCTGGCCTGTCTGCCTCTACGTGATCGCGCTGAGCATCCTCGCCATTATCTGCCTCGCGATTCTCGGCGAGCCTGCAAAAAGCGGGAAATTAGCGCATACCACTTGACGCGAGGCGAAAGCGCCGCGTCGCGGGAGGCGTCTCAGGAACCAGCTACGGTCAAAACTTATAAAGCAGGAGCACTATCGAAGCCGTATCGTTTGCTAAACTGCAGCCTCGGCTGCTCTCGCCGAGCGCAAGTGCCTGTGGAACAAGCCCCGGATTCTGTGGGTCCTGCTCAAAAAAGCGGGTGCACGCTGCCGAGCAGGATCGAACGGATATGGTCTAAGGCGTCATAAGTTGCGCGCGAGCAGCAATGAGCTGGCCCTGAACGCTAGTCTTCTTCGACGAGACTTGCGCAGCGACTGAGATGGCGCGCCCCAACGGCCGCCGTCTGCGCGGTCAACCGGTCGAGTGGCCATCCGGCTCCATTTTTGGGTGACCGTACTCAGCATATGGGTCGGACTTGGCTTATGAGGGAATGGTATCTGATAAGAATGCTTCGGTATCCTCACTGCTGCGATATGCCGTGCAGGATGATTGAACACCAATGAAGGTGATTGAACGCCAATGAGTATGAGTACCAGCGAAGCCGCCTCGGTGACACATGCTGAACCCAGCGCCGAGCAAATGCGCAAGGCGAGTATGATCGGTGGCCATTTCGAGTGGCAGGATCCTCTGCGTCTCGACGAACTACTCACCGAAGAAGAGCGCATGGTGCGCGATAGCGCCCGCCATTACGCCGAAAAAAAACTCGCACCGCGGATTATCGAGGCCAATCGGCTAGAAAGTTTCGATGTTGAAGTGATGCGCGAAATGGGCGAGCTCGGTTTTCTGGGAGCGACCATCGAAGGATTCGGCTGCGCGGGTCTCAGCTATGTGTGTTATGGACTGATCGCGCGCGAGCTTGAACGGATCGACACAAGCTTTCGCGCGGCACTCGGTGTGCAAACCACTCTGTCGATGACGCCGATTTACGTATTCGGCAGCCAGGCGCAACGCGAACGTTATCTACCGCGCATGGCAACCGCCGAATTGCTGGGCTGCTTTGGTTTGACCGAACCCGATCATGGCTCAGACCCCGGCAGGATGAAAAGCCGTGCGCACAAGGTCGACGGAGGTTATCGGTTGAGCGGGACCAAGACTTGGATCAGCCACGCAAATATAGCGGACTTGATGGTGGTGTGGGCCAAGGACGATGCCAATTTGGTTCGCGGCTTTATTCTCGAACGTGGCATGAAGGGACTAGAGACGACGAAGATTGAAAATAAATTTTCGATGCGTGCCTCGCCAACCGGCCAAATTTTCATGGATGAGGTTTTTGTGCCTGATGAGCAGCTGTTGCCTAATGCCGAAGGCTTGAAGGCGCCTTTTGCCTGCTTGAATAATGCCCGCTTCGGAATCTGTTGGGGCGCCATGGGCGCAGCTGAGTTTTGCTGGCAGGCCGCGCGCCGGTACACCATCGAGCGCAAGCAATTCGGCCGACCGCTTGCCGCTAACCAGCTAATCCAGAAGAAACTGGCCGATATGCAAACCGAGATCGCACTGGGCCTGCTAGCGGCGCTGCACGTGAGCCGCTTGCGCGACGCGGGCACGGCTACGTCCGAAATGGTCTCATTGCTTAAACGCAATTGCGCCGGCAAAGCTCTCGAGATAGCCCGCATGTCGCGCGATATGCATGGCGGCAACGGCATTGCCGATGAATATCATGTGATACGCCACATGATGAATTTGGAGACCGTCAACACGCTGGAAGGTACGCACGATATTCACGCTCTGGTATTGGGTCGGGCGCAAACCGGAATTTCAGCATTTAGCTGAAAGAAAAACTAAAAGATGTACCCGGTTCACTTCAGAACCCAAAAACCCATTGGTCATATGACGCGGAAGTTGTCGGGATCGAATCACGTTAGCTCCGCCAGTCCTCGGACTTTGTGGTGTAGGAAATCGAGCGTGGCGTCTGCGAGCTTATTCGCATGTGGCGGCGTAATTGTAGAGTGTGACATCCTCATGCATGCGGCTCATAGTTGCTCGATCGGGGTCATGTGCGATCCGACATCTCTAACGCGGATGCGTCGCACCTACCGACGCCTTCAAATCGGTCTCTTGCTTCACACATGGATACCTTGCGTTTCGCGGGCATCGAATCTGATGATTCCTTCGATCCCGCCTTGGTCGAGGAGCTTGTGGCGGGCGCCGATCGTGCCGAATGGAATCCGCCCAATCCGAAAACGCATAGAAACTTGTCCTGCCACTCAATGAGGCGGACTTTATGATCGATATGACCGACGTTTTAGACCTGAACCGGCGTGATCAGGCACTTGGCGCGATGCTTTCGCCGCGTTCAATTGCCATTCTGGGGGCGTCCGCACAACTGTCGAAAATTAACGGCCGGCCGCTCAAATTCCTGCTTGAGAAAGGCTATGCCGGAAAAATCTATCCTGTTAATCCAAAGTATCAGCAAATCGCCGGTTTAACCTGCTACCCTGATGTTGGCGCTCTGCCAGCGATTCCTGACCTGGCGATTATTGCGTTGCCTGCAATCGAAGTCTGCCCTGCCATCGAGGACCTTGGGCGCAAAGGCGTGCGCGCTGCCGTGGTCTTCAGTTCCGGGTTCGGCGAAATGGGAGCCGCCGGCAAGGAGCGTGAAGCCGTTTTGCTGTCCACCGCACGCGCGAATGGCGTATTGATTTGCGGGCCCAATTGCCTCGGCCTGATCAATGCTTTCGACAAGCTTTATGCCACCTTCAGCCAATATGCAGATGGCAATACCGCGCCCGGTCCGGTTGGCTTTGTCAGTCAGTCAGGCGCATTCGGTACCGCCATTGCTGCGTTGGCACGCAGGCGCGGCTTAGGCCTCGGGTATTTTGTGAATACCGGTAATGAGTCGGATGCGAGTTTTCCCGAAATCATGTCCAACGTTGTGAAGGATCCACGGATCAAGGTTGCTGCGGGCTATCTGGAAGGAGTCAAGGACGGACGGGAGCTAGTGGCGCTTGCGAAGCTTTGCATGGAGCTAAACAAGCCGTTGGTGTTGACCAAGGTGGGTAGACTTGGCTCTGGAGCGCGCGCCGCAGCATCGCATACCGGTTCGCTGGCAGTTGAAGATGCACTGTTTGATTCAGTGGCGCGCCAGTACGGCATCGTGCGCGCGCGTAATGAAGAACAGATGCTCGACATCCTCGAATCCTTTGTCCACTGTGCTCCGCCGGCAGGGGCTGGTCTCGGAATTGTCACGCAATCAGGAGGTGCGGCCGCAATGATAGCAGATCGCGCCGAAGAACTCGGGCTGACCATACCCCGCCTACGAGCTGAAACAGAAGCCAAGCTCTCGACGATCTTGCCGCCATTCGGAAACAACACCAATCCCGTCGATGTGACCGGTCAATTTGTAGCCGACCCAACAATTCTGCACGATTCGGTACTGACCATGCTAGCCGATCCGACAATAGATATCGGCGTCGTTTGGCTCCAACTTATGGCCGCCCACGTGAGTCTGCTGGTGAATCTACTTGTCGACATCAAAAGATCCAGTACGAAACCTTTCATTGTGTGTTGGGTTGCGGCGCCGGAAGCGGCGATTCAGGGACTGCATGCGGCTGGCATTTCCGTGCTGCGTGGCGCCGAGCCAGCTGTGGAAGCGGTTGCAGCACTGGTACGCTATGCGGCGATGAGGCGCGAATGGCAATCCGAAAAAGCCAAGCCCCCATTTGAAAAACTCGTGCTGCCTACGTATCACGTAAATGATCTGTCGCCGGCTGGGGTCGTGCCTACTTTACAAGCGGTTCAATTGCTCACGGCGGCCGGTGTACCAATGGCTGAAGTTGAACTTGCCAGATCGGAGGACGAAGCCGTAGCCGCATGGCGGCGCTTTGGTGGGCCCGTAGCATTAAAGATTGAGTCGGCGGATATCACCCACAAAACAGAGGCTGATGGTGTGCGTCTGAATCTTCGGGACGAGACGGCCGTGCGTCAAAGCTATCGAGCGATCTTACGAAGCGCACATGATTATGATGCGCGGGCAAACGTAGCAGGAGTAATTGTACAACTGATGGCATCCGGCGATATCGAATTGGCAATCGGCGTTAAGTGCGATCCGACGTTTGGCATGATGGTGATGGTTGGCATGGGCGGCACGCTTATTGAGGTATTGCGCGATGTGGCATGGCGCAAGGCGCCGTTCAGGCCCGACGAAGCACTACGTATGCTGGAAGAACTTCGTATGCGCGTTCTCTTCGATGGTGTGCGCGGCAAGCCGCCGATCAACAAGAAACTATTAGCAGCCTTACTTTCCGGCGTGTCCCAGCTTGCCATTGCGATGCAAGAGCGTTTACGAGAGCTTGATCTTAATCCGGTGTTAGTTGGTGAAGATGGAGTCACTGCTGTCGATTGCGTGATGGTCTTATCGGGGCAATGTCATTCCGGAGCTGAAGTGCTGAACTAATTTTCAAAGAGGCCTTGGTATTGTCTTCGAAAGGAGAGTTTGGATGCCAACAGTGTTACTTGAAAGACCGGTCGACCACGTAGCGCTCGTGCGGCTTAACCGGCCCGAAGCCAAAAATGCGCTGAATGCGGAACTAAGACGCTCGCTGGCCGAACATTTTCAGCAACTCGGAGATGATCAGACGGTGCGATGCATTGTTCTGACGGGAAACACCGATGTGTTTGCGGCCGGCGCCGATCTAAAAGAGATAATGGATGCCGATCCAATTGAGATGGTTCAGCGGCGAATTCTTTATTTCTGGAAAAGTATCGCTGGCTGCCCGAAACCGGTAATCGCGGCGGTGAATGGGCTAGCGCTCGGCGGAGGATGCGAACTGGCCTTACATGCCGATATCATTATTGCTGGAGAGGACGCAAAATTCGGGCTGCCAGAGGTCTGTGTAGGAGTCATGGCTGGAGGCGGCGGTACGCAAAGGCTGGTACGCGCGATCGGAAAATATCGAGCCATGAAAATGCTGCTAACGGGCCAACTGGTAAGTGCCAGAGAGGCATTAGAGATGGGTTTTGTCAGCGCTGTCGTTGCTGATCAGGATGTTCTAGCCAGCGCATTAGAAACGGCGGAGCAAATTTCTAGTTTACCGCCGTTGGCGATCATGCAAACTAAGGAAGTAGTGCTAGCCGGAGCCGATGCTTCCCTGGATGCCGGCCTGATGCTTGAACGTAAGGCATTCGAACTGCTTTTTGCGTCGCGAGATCAGAAGGAGGGAATGCGAGCTTTCATTGAAAAAAGGAAACCATCCTTTGAAGGACGCTAATTTCCTCTCGCTTCTCATCCAAGGTGAGGAAGACACCGACTTTGAACATCGATGAAAAGAGCGCCGAGGCCCCCCTGAGCGGCACTTTGACTTGACGGTTCTTGGCATACATCATGAAAAAGGGCGACAAGCCAAGCTACGTTACGTTAGGAAGAAAAAATACATTGGTGCCCATGAGCGAGCAACGAACCATATTCGATAAGCTGTGGTCGGCGCATGAGATCATGCTCCGCGAGGATGGCGCCGCACTGCTCTGGGTTGACCGCCACTATATACACGAAGGCTCGTTCCATGCCTTCAGCCAAATGAAAATGCGCGGACGTTCGATCGCCGAGCCGGGACTCACCTTCGCCGTTGCTGATCACTACGTGCCCACGCGCGGCCGCGACCATGATATTACCAACCCTGAGATAGCCGCGATGGTGCGCAATCTTGAGACCAACGCATCGGAAAGCCGCATTACGTTGTTTGGGCTGCGCGATCCTCGTCAGGGCATCGTGCACGTGGTGGGTCCAGAGCAAGGTCTGACATTGCCAGGGCTGCTGATCGTGTGCGGCGACAGCCACACTTCGACCCACGGGGCTTTCGGTGCCTATGCCTTCGGCATTGGCGCGTCCGAGGTGGCGCACGTCCTGATGACACAAGCGCTTTGGCAAAAGAAGCCGAAGCGAATGCGCGTGAATGTTGGCGGCAAAACTATCGCCGGCGTCAGCGCGAAAGATATTGCACTCGCGATCATTGCGCGCATCGGTGCCGACGGCGCACAGGGCCATGCGATCGAATTCGCCGGCAGCGCCATTGCCACCCTATCAATGGAAGGACGCATGACGCTGTGCAACATGTCAATTGAGGCCGGTGGCCGCTGCGGTATAGTCGCACCCGACGAAACGACTTTCGCCTATCTCAGGGACCGCCCCTATGCACCGAAAGGGGTTGCGTTCGAGCAGGCAGTGGAGGCTTGGTCCGGGCTCGTGTCCGATCCGAGCGCCGCGTTCGATCGCGAGTTTACGCTCGACGCCGAGGCGATTGCACCCATCGTCACCTGGGGTATGACTCCGGACGACGCGTTGCCGATCGACAGCCAAGTCCCGGATCCAGAGCGGGAGACCGATCCTGTGCGGGCCAAATATCTGCGCGACGCGCTCGAATACATGGGGATCGCACCAGGAAAGAAGCTTACCGAGATTGTGATCGACCGCGTCTTCATCGGCTCATGCACGAACGCACGCATCGAGGATCTGCGCGCGGCCGCCGTTGTCCTTGCGGGCCGCGTCGCCAAGGTACCAGGCCTCGTTTCGCCGGGTTCATCCATGGTGAAGCGGCAGGCCGAGGCAGAGGGCCTCGACCGCATTTTCCGCGAGGCTGGGCTGGAATGGGCGGATTCGGGCTGCTCCATGTGTGTCGGAATGAATGGCGATATTGTCCCGTCAGGCGAGCGCTGCGCCTCGACCACCAACCGCAATTTCCGTGGCCGGCAAGGTCCAGGCGCACGTACTCACCTGATGTCCCCTGCGATGGTCGCGGCTGCCGCGATCAGCGGGCACCTCGCCGATGTCCGGCCATTGTTGGCTGGACGCGCGCCGTAGGAGGCGTCGCATGGAGAAATTCATCCGCCTCACCGCTAAGGCCTGTCCGCTGCCAATGCCCAATCTGAATACGGACCAGATCCTGCCCGCGCGCTATCTCAAATGGCCGCGTTCGGCGGGGTTAGGTCGTGTGCTGTTTTACGACCTGCGTTACGATGCCGATGGTAATGCGCGGTCTGACTTTCCGCTCAATCATCCCGTTTGGCTGGGCGCCAAGATCTTGATCGGAGGCCGTAACTTCGGTGGCGGGTCTTCGCGCGAGGCCGCCGTCTACGCATTATACGATGCGGGCATAAGTTGTGTAATTGCTCCGTCGTTCGGCGACATATTCGCCCAAAACGCAGTGAAAAATGGGCTCCTGACTGCGGTCCTGCCCGAGGGGGATGCCGCCGAGCTTGCGGCGGCAATAGCCGTCGACCCGGACCAGCCCGTTAGCATCGATCTCGAACAGCAGACGATTTCGCGCGGCAACCGCACCTATGTATTTGCCATCGATCCGGTGAGCCGGAATCAGTTGCTCAATGGCTTGGACGATGTCGATCTAACAGAGCAAAGCCGGAATCTAATCATCGCATTCAAATCCGAGTATCAGAAGCGCAAACCCTGGGCTTTTCCAGCGAAGGCCTAAAACCGAGTCTTATTGATCAGAACCCGTGGGCCCATTGGCGCAGTCCGATGGACATGATGCGCCAGGGTTGGTCGACATGGCGAACCTCCTTCGTTCGCCAAATATGAATCAGAACAGCGCCGATTTGTGAATCCCCAACGAGTCACGCCTTCAGGGACTTGGTATAAGGTATCGGTAAACCGGACAATAGCCCCAACGAACAAACTTAAATGAACGCGGTCGGCAAGCGTGTGTACCGAAAATTCCATTTCGCATGGACGCAAGGAACAAACGAGGAAAGCTCGCCGTCTGATGAACGAACTCATGGGAGCTGCGTCATGGCTGCGCCTCTAGCCGGCAACGAATCAAGGTAACCGCCTAGTCGCCGATGCGCGGATTGAAGTCGGCCGGCAGCAGCAGGCGCACGTGCTGGTGCGTGATCATTTCGCGGACCTTCGTTACGTAATCCATGAACTCGGCGTCCTGGTAGAGCAGGGCCCGCTTCGTCGCGCGTTCCTGTGCATCGGCGTATCGCCACAGATGGATCACCTCGTTCACATTGCCGATCTCGGTTCGATAAATACCAATAAAGGCGTCCCGTCCGAGGACGCGGTTCTGCACTGGCAGTCCGATCCGTTCGAATAGGTCGAGGAAGATTGGCACTGTTCCCGGCTTGAAGGTATAGGCGCGATAGTCGACGACCATAAACGTCCCCATCAGTGGCAGCCTGTACGCGGCTGGGCCTCGGCTGCCCCGGAAACACCCGCGTCGCTCATACCGTCATTTCCCGTTTTTCAGTACCTGTTCGACGAATTCCGGGTGAACCACCTTTTGCACAACCGGGTTCGCTTAGGCGGGTGTCAACCGAACCGGGTGCAGGCCAATTTCTGCCTTCGGTTGTCAGAAAAGCGTGAGACGCTAGCGCGCCGCACTATGGCGAGGGGAGTAGAGAAAACTATGACAAAGACTTGAGATCCTCTTTAAGTGTCCTCTTTGTCCCCCGACCACATTCGTCACATATATATGAAACATCGACAAGATCAGGGGTAAAGGCGATCGATGTTGCTTGCACAAACCGCATTTCCAACTTGCAGGTGCGACAGCGCCGAACTGCGAGTACTTGCGAAACGCGGTGACGAGGCGGTTGAGCGGAGGGTGAGCGAGCAGCTAGGCGACGACGGCGACGATATCCTCACCGTGTTGCACGGCATCGAGGGGGGTGTTCCGTACTATCGATTGATTGCAGCCGCGCGCGAAGCCCCGCTCGATAGCAGGCAGCTTTCCGCGGTGCGCGCCGCGTATAACGCGTACCAGGAGCATTTGCTCCGACGACGCGCCCAAGGCGGGCGACCATGAGGGCAGCAGCAGCCCTTCCAATCGAGGCTGAGATCGACGAGCGCACAGCGGGAATACCCGACGACATCGCTGGCGGTCTTGATCGGCTGACGACGTCATCACCGTTATGGCCATTTGAAGGTACGGCCTGGCTGGCGGGTGTCGAATGCGTGAGGACGTTCGGTTGCCGATGGGACGCGCGAGCGCGCACCGCTGGATGGTCGGCGCTCGAGCTCTACGGTCCGCACCGGCCCGCGCCGTGCGCCAACCTGACCGGCATGGGCGGAGCGTTCGTGGTCGCACGATGTGGTCATTACGTCGTCAACGTTGCCGCGGATGCGATCCAGGTTCGATCGCCCACAGGGGCGATTCTGCAGATCTATCGCTGCGAGCTTGAGGCGCAATCGGTGCTGGCCTGGTCGCTGTGCGGCTCGCGTTGACTTCCGATAACTTAACTTCTCGGAACCTAAACGAGCGCCCGTTTGATGTCAGTTCTCATCCAAGTAGTATCCTCATGAGATTCGGCAAAAGTTCAGATTCAAAAAGTGCTGGTAGCGCCGCAGCAGGAAGGCGCGCTGGGCCTTAACGAACCTGCCCCGCTCGCACGATCGTCTCCATTGCGATAGGCAGTTTATTGATCTCGACGCTCCCGCCGAGCGCGTCCTCCACGGCCGCAGCAATCGCGGCCGGCGGAGAATTTGGTCCGCTTTCGCCTACAGATTTCAGTCCAAGCGGATTATCCGGCGAAGGCAACGTGATATGGGCGAGGTCGAGATCGGGGACGTCGTTCGCCCGCGGCACGTAATAGTCCATCAGCGACCCGCTGAGCAGTTGTCCTTCGCCGTCGTAGACGACGCATTCGCCCAGCGCGATGCCCAGGCCCTGCGCGAAGCCGCCGGCGATCTGTCCTTCGACCACCTTCGGATTTAGCTGTACGCCGCAATCGTGGACGAAGACATATTTGAGGATGTCGACCTTTCCGACGTCGCGGTCGACTTCGACCACGGCGATATTCACGCCGCTCGCCCAGATGACGGTCTTGGGGTAGAAAAACTCGGTCGCGACCAGTCCCGGTCCGCCGAACTCCGCCATTCGCCGATCGCGCGTTGCCCGTCCGGCGAGTTCGCCCAGCGTGATGCGGTTCTGTTGCGCGCCGACGACCGACACGATGCCGTCGGTAATTGTGACCTCCTGCTCCGGGCATCCGAGGATCTGTGCGGCCAGCGTGACGACTTTGCGGCGCACCGCGATCGCGGCATTATGCACGGCGTTGCCGGCGTTGATGGCGACCCGGCTGGCGCCAGTGCCGAACCCAACCCGCATCAGATCGGTATCGCCGCCCAGCACCCGCACGTCGTCGAGCGCGGCGCCGAGCGTGTGCGCACAAACCTGCGCCATTGTCGTTTCGTGGCTCTGCCCTTGCGAGTTGACGCCAAGCTTGACGGTGACCCGGCCGTCGTCGTCGATCGCGATGGTCGCGCCTTCGCAGGGGCCGAGCCCGCCGCCCTCGACATAACTCGAAATCCCGATGCCGATGGAGCGGCCGGCCGCGCGATAGTCTTTTTGCCGGCGCCGCCACGTGTCGTATTCCGCTCGCTCCTGCGCGATGTCGAGCAGACGGACAAAATCCACCGCCTGGTAAGCGATCGGCACGCCGTCGCGGTAGACCATGCCGTTGCGATACGGCAAGTCGGCCGCGGTGACGATATTTCTCCGCCGCAGCTCGATCGGATCGAGCCCGGTCGCCCGGGCCAGCGCATCGAGCATGCGGTCCATCGTGAATACGGCTTCGACCCGTCCGGCTCCGCGATAGGGGCTGCCCGACGACGTATTCGTCGTGATCGCCCAGCCTTCGGCGCGCAGATTGGGGACTTTGTAATGCGTGGTGAGGTGGTTGAGCGTGTTGATCTGCAGCATCATGTCGAAATGATCGTACGCTCCCACCTCCTTGTACATTTTCACGTCCAGGGCGAGAACCGTGCCGTCGCGCTTCGCCGCGATGCGGACGTCGTTGGCCTGGTTGCCGGAATGGTTGGACGCTGCCATGTGCTCGGTGCGCGTTTCGACCCAGCGGATGGGGCGCCTCAGGCGATAGGCAATGAGCGGGATGATGATGTCTTCGGCGTGGAGAACTCCCTTCAGCCCGAAGCCGCCGCCGATATCGCGCGCGATGACCCGCACGCTTTCCGCTGGCATTTTGAGAATTGAAGCGAGCGTATCGCGGAGCAAATAGAGGAATTGACAGGTCGACCACACGTTCAGCGTTCCGGTGGCGGGCACCCATTCCGCGGCGACGGCCCGGCACTCGATCGCCATCGATTTCAGGCTCTGCATCTCCAAGCGCCGCTCCACCACCACTTCGGCGTTCCGGAATGCGGTTTCGACGTCGCCCACCTCATGCTTGAGATGCCCGACGGTATTGGCAAAGCCCGGGTGGACGCGAGGCGCGCCCGGTTTGAGCGCCGCTTCCCAGTTGGCGACCGCTGGCAGCGGCGCATATTCCACGCCGACGGCTTCGGCCCCGTCGGCCGCCGCGAACGGCGTTTCCGCGATCACGACCGAGATTTGCTCGCCCACATAACACGCCTTCTCGGGAAAGAGCCGATGCGGCGCGGCGCGAAATGAATCGATGTACGGGCTCTTCAGCGTCACCGAACCGTTCAGTTCGGGCAGCGTCGCTGAGAGTTCCGGCCACTCCTTGCCAGCGATGACGGCGACGACACCGGGAACCTGGCGCGCCCGATCGGCGTCGATCGCCTGTACATAGGCATGCGGGTGCACGCTGCGGACGAAGGCGGCATACAACATGCCCGGGAGCCGGACATCCTCGACGTACATCCCGGCGCCGGTCACGAACCTTTCGTCTTCCTTGCGCTGGACCGCTTTCCCCAACATCGACGGTATCCCGTGCGCCGCAGAACCCGAGCTAAGCCGCGAGCAGATATTTCCTCATGAAATCCGCCATGGCGGGACGGACTATATGGGAGCGGTCGTGGCAACAATGCACGCTATCGTTCCAGATGAGCGTCTCGACAGTACCCTTGAGATCCTGGATCATGCTGGTGGCGTTTTCGATCGGCGTGATGGTGTCGAGCCCGCCGTGCACGACCAGGACCGGACAGAAAATCTTCGATGCATAGCCGGACAGGTCGATGCTGGCATAGAATTTCCTTGCGTCCTCCAGCGTCTTGCTGCCGCTCACGAATATGAAGCCTTCGAGAGTGTGCTTGGGCACCTCGGCGAGGTTGCGCAGATGGTACATCGCGCCCCAGGCCACCACGGCCTTGATGCGCTTGTCGATTGCCGCCGTCTTCGGCGCGTAGAAGCCGCCCATGCTGCGTCCGATGACGCCGATACGCGCGCGGTCGATTTCCGGCCGGCTCTCCAGATAATCGATGACCGCGATGACGGCGCGCTCGAAATCCGTGCGCCAGCGCATCTCGAAAAGCGTCTCGCCCTGGCCCGGCCCGTCGAACGCCAGCGTCGCCAAGCCGCGCCGCATGCAATGATCGGCAACGTTGAGGTAATCCTCCTTAGTGGTATCGAGGCCGCCGAGCAGGATGACGCATGGCGGATTGTTCACGCCGCCAGGCACGCGGAAATAAGCCGGCATCCTGATGCCCTCGAACGGGATCTCGACCCGCTCCATCGGGATTTCAAACAGCGGGGCGGCTTTCTTGAACGCGTCGCGCTTCTTATCGTGAATGCGCTTCTTCAACGTGACGTCGTCGAACATGAGGTACTGCCCGTAGTGATAGTAGAGCGAAGCCCGCGCCAGCTCGCCCGCGGCCGTCAGTTTCGCGCCGGCCGTCAGCGCGGCATGGCCGCGTTTTTCCGCCCTTTCGGCCATGTCCGACCACGCCTGCGGCAACGATTTCCAGTCCGCGGCCGAAGCGCGGATGTCCATCAGATCGCGGTAATGCACTCCGTCCGCGAGAAAGCGGTGGACGCCCTGATCGATCGCGGCTTCGACAGCGGACTTGGTCATTTACCCTCCACTTCACTCGACGCCCCGTGCCTGCGGCTTCATGGCATGGCCTAGGATAAACTATATATACAAACATTATGGGTCATTGTATATAAAGCCGCAGCACGCTCGCAAGCTAACCGGCGCGGCCGTCCGATCGCCGCCGGAACGTGGCTGGAGACCGGGTCATGGTGGCGCTGCGCAAACGGCAGATGCGCGAGGAGACGATCGCGTCAAACAAGTCGCATCTGTATCAGGAAGTAGCGGCCGCGTTGCGAAAACGGATTCTGGCCGCGCGCGGCGGGCCGACGACGAAGCTACCGAGCTTCAACGATCTGATCTCGGAATTCAAAGTCAGCGGCATCACCATCCGCCGGGCCTTGCGAGAACTCGCCTATGAGGGCTTGATCTGGAGCGAGCAGGGCCGCGGCGTCTTCATCAAACCGAAGAGCGTCATCCATCGCGTGTTCGCCTGGAAGACCGAAAGCTCGATCGGCGACGAAATCAGCCGCGCCGGCTTCACGCCGAACATCCAGGAACTCAGCTACGGCTGGTGCGAAGCGGACGAAGAAACCGCGTCTCGCCTCGGCGTGGAGATGGGCAGTAGAATCCGGCGGCACCAGAAGCTGGTATTCGCGGACAAGGAACCAGTCAGTCTCCATATCCTGCATTTCACCGACGACATCGCCAAGAAGCTTCAGCACTATCTCGCCCAGGATTTCGTATTCCCTCTCCTGCAGCGCGCGCGCTTCGACTACAGCCACGTCAGACTCGAGTTCTCTGCCGCGGCGCTCGGCAACGATCATTCGCCTTTATTCGCGTTGCCCGCCGGATTTCCGATGAGCCTAGTCTACTACACGCCAATCGCAAAGAACGGGACGTCGATTTTGACCGGCGTCACTGTTTGCCGCTCGGACCGTTTCATCTTCGAAACCCGTCTGCCGCTCGACAGCAATGGCGCGTCCGGTTCCCCACAGCGGGCCCGCAGGCCGGAAAGAAGCAAGAGGCGAGAGCCATGAGTGATATCGACCGTCCGGATGCGCCGCTGCCCCGGTTCGGCGAAACGTTCGACGTCATCGTCGTCGGTTACGGATTCGCCGGCGCGATGGCGGCGATCACCGCCGCCGACGCCGGCGCCCGCGTGTTGCTGTGCGAGAAGGAGGCCCTGCCGGGGGGGATTTCGATCTGTTCCGGTGGCTGGTTCCGCAGCGCACATAGCGCCGACTTGGCATTCGAATACCTGAAGGCGACAAACGGCGGCCGTACGCCGGACGACGTGCTGCGCGTCCTCGCCGACGGCATGACCGGCGTCGAAGCCGACGTTCGCCGGCTCGCCGCTGCCAGTAACGCGACCCTTCAAGCCAGCGAGAAGGGCGGCAATTACCCATTTCCCGGTGTCGACACTTTTTATCACGTCAACATCATCAACGTACCCGGCAGCGAAGACCTCCGGAAGACCTACCCGCATATCATGACGTCGCCGTCCGCCTGCGGCTGGCGGATGTTCAAGGTCATGGAAGACAACATCGCGCAGCGCACCATCGAGGTGCGCTACGAGTTTGCCGCGCAGCGCTTGATCAGCAACGACCGCCGCGAGATCCTGGGCGTCTGGTTCACCACCAAGGACGGCCGCCGGGTCGCAATCAAAGCGCGGCGCGCGGTCGTTCTCGCCTGCGGCGGCTTCGAAGCCAACGACGAGATGAAACGCCAATATTGGGAGAAGGCGCCGGTGCTCACGGCGACTTCGGTCTCGAATACGGGTGACGGAATCCGCATGGCGCAGGATGTCGGGGCGGACCTGTGGCACATGTGGCACTTCCACGGCTCCTACGGCTTCAAGCATCCGAACCCGCAATATCCGGTCGCGATCCGCGTTAAGCGGTTGCCCGACTGGTTCCCCGGCCGCGAGCAGGCCGTCAACGTGAGGATGTCGTGGATCCTAGTCGACCAGGACGGCCGCCGTTACATGAACGAGTGCTCGCCCTATACGCAGGACACTTCGCACCGCCCGATGGAGCTGTTCGACAGCGTCCGCCAAGTATTCCCCCGCATCCCCTCTTATCTGATTGTCGACGAAATAGGCCGCCGCGAATATCGGATCGGCGCGCCGACCTACAATCAGCGGGGACACGCCTTCAAGTGGAGCGACGACAATCTGCGCGAAGTGGAGCTCGGCATTATCGACAAGGCGGACACGATCGAGGAAATGGCGCGAATCGTCGGCGCCGAGTCCGCGGCGATGCAAGCGACGCTCGAACGTTGGAACGAAAATTGCGCCCGCGGGCATGACGCTGATTTCGGCCGGCCGCCCGGGAGCATGATGAAAGTGGCGACGCCGCCCTTCTACGTCGGAAAGGTTTGGCCGGTGGTGTCCAACACCCAGGGTGGCCCGGTTCACAATGCCCGCCAGCAGATCATGAGCGTGTTCGGCGAGCCCATTCCCCGGCTCTACGCGGCGGGCGAACTCGGAAGCGCCTTCGGTTATCTCTACCTGTCCGGCGCCAATCTGTCGGAGTGCCTGGTAACCGGAAAGATCTCCGGCCGCGAGGCCGCGGCGAAGGCGCCGTGGGATGCGACTGCCGTGCCGGCGATGTCGTCGGATTAGCGGCTCATCCCGATCCATCGGGCGCGCCGCTGCCAGCGCGTCAACTCGATCGCAGTCGAGACGGGCAGGTCGGAAGGAAACGAGCACGCGTCATGGCTGTCTTCCATGCAGCAATGTCGGCAATGGACGTGCTCTTCACGCCTGTGCGTATGGGTTTGCTGTTTATCGGGGTCCTGCTCGGGCTCGTCATCTCCATCATCCCCGGACTTGGCGGCATAGTCGGGCTCTCCTTGTTGCTGCCGTTCACTTTCAACCTGGACCCGTATTCGGCGATGGCGCTGCTGATGGGGCTGGCCGCGGCGGTCAGTCACGGCGACGTCATTCCCGCGGTGCTTTTCGGCGTGCCCGGCACCGTCGGCTGCGCCGCGACCGTAATGGACGGCTATCCGATGGCGAAGCGCGGCGAAGCAGGACGCGCGCTGGGTGCGGCATTCAGTGCGTCGCTGTTCGGCGGTCTGTTCGGCGCCGTGGTGCTGGCGCTCACCATACCGATCATCAGTCCGATCATTCTCCTCATCGGCACGCCGCAGATGCTGGCGGTCTGCATATTCGGCATCACGCTGGTCGCCTCGCTGTCCGGCAATGCGCCGCTGAAGGGCTTAGTCGCAGCGCTGTTGGGCTTGCTGCTCGCGACCGTCGGCGAGGATCCGCAAACTTCGACGCTGCGCTTTGTCTTCGGCGCGATCTACCTGTGGGACGGGATTCCGATCGTGCCGCTGGCGCTCGCCATATTCGCGATTCCGGAGCTGTGCGACATCGCGATCAACCGGACCTCGATCGCCGGCGGCGCCAGAATCGACGCACGAACGGGCCAATGGCAGGGCTATAAGGACGTCCTTGCCAATTGGTTTTTGGTCGTCCGCACCGGAGCGCTCGGAGCGGTATGCGGCATGGTGCCCGGGCTCGGCGCGGCGGTGGTCGACTGGCTCGCCTACGGTCACGCCCTCAAGACGGAAAAAGACGCCGCCAAGACGTTCGGCAAGGGCGACGTACGCGGCGTCATCGCTTCCGAGAGCTCCACCAATGCCCGCGAGGGCGGTTCGCTCGTCACCACCATTGCGTTCGGGGTGCCCGGAACGGCCTCCATGGCCATTCTGCTCAGCGCCTTTCTGATCCAGGGCATCGTCCCGGGACCCGCAATGCTCACCAAGCATCTCGATTTGACCTACACCATCGTCTGGAGCCTGACGCTCGCGAATGTCATCGGCACGGCGATCTGCTTCATCTTCGCCAACCAGCTGGCGAGGATCGCGACCATCCGCTACGCGGTCCTCCTGCCGGTGATCTTGATACTCGTCATCATCGGCGCCTTCGAGGGTTCGCGAAGCTGGGGCGACATCGTCGTGCTGCTGCTGCTCGGTAGCACCGCCTGGATCATGCGGCGGTGCGGCTGGCCGCGCCCGCCGCTCGTGCTGGGGTTCATTCTAGGCAAGCTGATCGAACGTTTTGTCTTCATCTCGGTCGAACGCTTCGGATGGAGCTGGCTTACCAATTGGTTCGTTCTCCTGATGCTCGCGCTTTCCGTTCTGGGGATTTTGCAGCAGGCAATCGCCGGCCTGAAAAATCGACAAGGCCTCCGATCCTTGCCCAAATTCGGACCGCCGCGGCTGTCGCTGGGATCGGGTCTCGCGCTGGTCGTGCTGCTGATATTCGTCGGCTCGCTCGTCATGGAAAGCGAGTGGGATTTCGCGGCCCGCCTCTTTCCGAGCATCGTTTCCATAGCCGGCGTCATATTGAGCACGGTGCTGCTGGCGACTGAAACCTTCGTCAGGCAGACCGCCGCATATCCGCGAGTCGGTATCGCCAACAGCGAGGAGGCGGCCGCGCTCGCCACCCATCTCGGCTACGGCGATCTCATGGATCGCCAGATCTACCTTCGCGCCCTGGAGTTTTTCCTGTGGGCGTACGGGGTTCTGCTGGTCGGGTTTGTCATCGGACTGGTGCCGGCACTGCTGCTGTTTCTGTTCGCCTATATGCGCTTCCACGGCAGGGAGGGCTGGTGGACCGCGTCAGGCGTCACCCTCGGCATGCTGGCCTTCGTCTGGGTGACGTTCGACCATTTCGTGCATCAGCGCTGGCCGACCTCGCTCATCGGCGAATTCATTCCAGCGCTGCGAACTTTGTCGCCGTGGTTCTGAGGCTGCTTCGATGGTCACAATCAAGCAGCAAGGGGTGAGCGAAAAATCTAAGCACGCGCGAGCGGCAACGGCGCGTGTCGGCAGGCTTTCTTGATGCAATGACGGAAGAACAGGGAGGACGACATGAAGTGCTTGAAGGGACTCTTTTGGACGGCTTTCGCGTGCTGGGCGTTGGTCAACAACGCGCCGGCTGTTTCGGCGCAAACCGCGCAGGATTTCTACAAGGGCGGCACTTTGAGACTCGTCGTGAGCGCCGCCGCCGGCGGCGGCTACGATCTGTACGCGCGGATCCTGGCCCGGCACATGGCGCGCCACGTCGGCGGAAATATCGTGGTCGAGAATATGGGCGAGGCCGCGGGACTCAACGCCGCCAACTACATTTTTAACCAGGCGCCGAAGGACGGCAGCGTGATCGGCGCACTGCGCCCGACGCTGACGTTCAATCAATTGGTGCAGCCGAAGGGCGTCAGATACAGCGCCAAGGACTTCGTATGGATCGGGTCGATGGCGCAAACCAACACCGTTATCATGCTGTACCGGCCGACATCTCCTGCCCAGAACTTGGAAGAAGCCAAGAAGACGGTCGTGATCATGGGCGCGCAGGGCAAGGACGATGAGGGCTACATCCAGCCGCAGACTATGAACGTGCTGCTGGGGACCAAGTTCAAGATCGTCCTCGGCTATTCCGGTATTCCGGCGGTCGATTTGGCGATCAGGAACGGAGAGGTGAACGGCCGCCAAGGCGAGTGGACCGCGGTCAAAACCGCGCATGGCGATTGGCTGAAGGAGAACAAGCTCATTCTGCTGGCGCAGATCGCGGTCGATAAGATCAAGGAATTGCCGGACGTGCCGCGTCTGATCGACCTTGCCAATCCGGGCGACGACCGCGAAATCGCGTCGCTGGTTTCCGCGCCCGCATCGCTCGGCCGAGTCATCGCGGCGCCACCGGGAGTGCCGGCGGACCGGGTCGCTTATCTGCGGGCGGCGTTCGACGCGACCATGGCCGATCCCGAATTCCTCGCCGATGCGGCGCGGCTCAATATCGAGATCGAGCCGCTGTCCGGACAAGACCTGCAGAAGCGAGTCGAAACCGCCATGGCGGTGCCGGACCGGCTGGTGGTGCGCGCCAAGGCAATGTTTCAATAGCGGTGTGCCCGAGACGGCGCTCTCGCGGCGGCTGAGGCCTTGAGCCGGGGCCTTCTGTGGCTTTCCAGCGCGTCGGAGACCGCGATTTTTGCGCCTCCATTCGGGTTGATGCGATAACCATGTTGCCGTTTAATGAAGGAAAAGTCTGCGAAGCCATCGTGCAGCGCCTCGAAGAGCGCGCCCGGTCGCTGTGCGGCTCGTGCGCCGACCTCCGATAATCATCATTCCCGGAGGTAAAAACGATCAGGCGCGGCGGTGTCGCCTCGCGCGCCGGGCGCATGCATGAAAAGGCGTCCGGCCCAGCGTACGAGCATCTGGTGAAGGACGTAGACCTCAACGTGCGCGCCTACCCTGACAGATCAAGGCTGCGCTTTCACCGCTAAACAGCTTGCGCACTGCTCGTAGAAAGACTATTGCACGAGCAGTTTTTTGACTGCTGGTACAAGAAGCATTCTACGAGCAGCCTGTCATTATCACGAAATGGATTTCTCTGAGCGACGATCGGCAGCAGCCTTGGCCGGATCACGCTCCTGCGGATCGCCGTAGCCGCCGCCGCCTGCCGTTACGATCCGGAGCAATGCTCCTTTTCGCAACGAAATTTCCGATCCCGTGCCCGGCAACTTCTTCGTTGCAGAGGGTTGATCGGGATCGAGGATGAAGGCGCCGAGCCCGCCGCTGCGGCCGCCGGCGAGACCTTGTGCGGGAAATTTCTGCCGTGACGAGCGCGTCGCCAGCACTATGCCGTCGCCGAGGATCCGGTAGTCGCGGCAGACGCCGAGACCGCCGCGCTGCCGCCCGGCGCCGCCGGAATCGGGAATGAGCTCATAGCGTTCGACGCGCAGAGGAAACTCCATCTCCATCGCCTCGATCGGCAAGTTCGAGGTGTTGGACATGGTTACATGCATGGCGTCATCGCCGTCGCGCGTCGGCAACGCACCCTGGCCGCCGGCGAAGTTCTCGTAGTTGACAAAATAGCGACCGCGCTCCGCATCCCAGCCGGCGAGGATCGTACCCTGAAAATTTCCGTTAGCCGCGATCGCGCGCACCGGGGCCGCCTGGCCAAGCGCATTCAGCAGTACGTCCGCGAGCACCATTGCCGTCGGATTGCGCGAACCCACCGCGGCCGGCGGCCGCGGATTGACCACGCTGCCCTCGGGCGCATTGAGCCGGATCACGCGATAGACGCCTTCATTATTCGGAATGGTCGGATCCACCACGGCTTTGAGGCAGTAGATGACTGTCGCCAGAGTGTGCGTCAGCGGCACGTTCTTGCCCGAGCCCAGTTGCGGCGGACACCCGGAGAGATCGAAGAGTACGCCACTCTCATCGATTGTGACCGATGCTGCGACCTTGAATGGTGTATCAGAGAGGCCATCATCGTCGAACCAGTCCTCCGCTTTGTAGGTGCCGGCGCGCAGCACCTCGCGGAGGCGGCTGCGCATACGCTGCTCGGTGGCGTCAAGCACCCGCTCAATCGCAGCCTGGGTCGTATCGAGCCCATAGCGTTGGTATATATCCTCGACGCGGATGCGGCCGCGTTCCAGCGCGGCGAGCTGGGCGAGCAGATCGCCATTGCTGAAATGCGGCGTCCGCGAATTGAGAAGAAACATTTCCCAAATGTCGTTGCGCCGTACACCGGCGTCGACGAGACGCATGGGCGGTAGGCGCACGCCGTCCTGGAAGATGCTGGTCGAATCGCCAGACTCGCTGCCCGGGACGCGGCCACCAACATCCGAGTGGTGTGCGACGGCCAGCGCGAAGGCCACTGGCTTTCCATCGACGAAGATGGGCGCTGCCGCTGTGCAGTCATTGAGATGGGTGACCCCGACGATATAAGGATCGTTGGCGAAAAACACATCACCCGGCTTCAGGAGGTCGATCGGAAACCGTTCCAGCAGCGCGGGAACGAGTTTGAGCGTCGAGCCGAGATGTGCTGGTGCATGAGTCGCCACCGATAGCGTGCGGCCCCGCATATCGCACAAAGCCGTCGAGCAGTCGGCGCGCTCCTTTATGTTCGGCGAATACGCGCTGCGAATGAGGCTCGCGCACATTTCCGCAGTCGCCGCTTCGAGCGCGCCGGCGACGATCTCGATCCGCGCATGGCCTGGCCCGCCGCTCATTGCGCCGATCCCGCTCTGGTCAGGAGAAGGTTGCCGCTCGGATCCGCCAGTGCGCTGAAGCCCGCTGGCACGACGGTCGTCGTGTCCATCTGCTCGATGATAGCCGGCCCCGCAATGCAATGCCCCGGTGCAAGCGAGGAGCGTTCATAGACGTCGCAGGGAATGGCCGCATCGCCGTCGTCGAAGACGACTGGTCGGCGAACTGCAGCTTTGCAGCGTTGGTTTTCGCGCGAGGTCGTGTCGGGACGCTGCGGCCGCGCGGTTGACAGGATTGCACGCAGCCGAAACGTTACCAGCTCAAGAACGCTGTTCTCGCGGACAAAACCATAGATTTGCCGATGGGCGCCGTGAAAGTTCGCGCGAATCTGTTCGCGCAGTTCGTCATCGTCGAGCCTTACCGCGACCGGCAGTTCGAAATTCTGCCCGACATAGCGCACGTCAATCGTATGGGCGAAAGTCATATCCGTCACATTGGCTCCGCTCTCGGCAAGCTCGGTCTGAGCGCGGCGTCGCAGTTCGTCGAACACCGCCTGCACGCGCGCGGTGAACCGCTCGCCGGCATCCGTCATTAAGCGGCTCATACTCAGATCCATCGCGACATCTTTGGTCAGAACGCCGAAGGCGCATAGGATGCCCGGACCCGAGGGCACTAGGATGCGCGAAATGCCAAGCTGCTCCGCCACCGAGGTCGCGAGGAGCGGGCCGGCGCCGCCGTAAGCCACCAATGTATAATCGGCGGGATCGAGCCCTTTGCTGGTTGAGACGACGCGGATTGCTTGCGCGATGTTGTTGCCTGATACCGCGAGGATCGCACTCGCCGCTTCGGTCACGGTGAGGCCCATTGGCTTGGCGACGAATTCCTCGATCGCAGAGGCGGATCGCCTAGCATCAATTGGCAGCGTGCCGCCGAGCAGGAATTCGGGATTGAGGCGGCCCAGCACGACGTTTGCGTCGGTGACGGTCGGCTGTGTGCCGCCGCGGCCGTAACAGGCCGGTCCAGGATCGGCGCCGACGCTTTCCGGGCCGACGTGCAACAAGCCGCCTTCGTCAATCCGGGCAACGCTGCTGCCACCGGCGCCGATCGTATTGACGGCGACCGCGGTGCTACGCACAGGGATGCCTTCGATGTCGCGGTGATGGCTGAACTCCGGCGTGCCGCCGTGCACGACACACACTTCCGTACTGGTTCCACCCATATCGAAATTGATCGTATCCTCGATGCCGGCGAGCGCGGCGACGAAGCTTGCACCGCTGACGCCACCACTCGGGCCCGAGAATAGCGTGTCGACCGGTCGCCGCGCTGCCAGCAGCGCACGGAGCGCGCCGCCGCTCGAACTCATGATCAGCGGTTCCGCAGTGATGCCAAGTGCGCGGACCGCGGCGGAAAATTCCGCGAGGTAATCGCCCATACCTGGCAGAAGATACGCGTTGAGCACCGTCGTGGTGAGGCGCTCATATTCGCGGAATTCCGGGATCAGCGCTTCCGAGGTCACCAGATGCACATCGGGCCAAGCGTTGCGGACAAGCTCGGCAGCGCGCTGCTCGTGCGCGGGATTGGCGTAGGAATGCAAAAAGCAGATTGCGACGCTCACAATTTCCGCTTCGCGAAGCCGCCTCGCCGCTTGCACCACGTCGCTTTCGTCGAGAGGCACGATCACGCTGCCGTCGAAGGTCACACGTTCGCGCGCGCCGAAGCGGTGCTCTCGCGGAATTAGCGGACGGGGCTTGGGCGTGAAGGGATCAAACACCAACGGCCGCTTCTGCCGGGCGATCTCGAGCAGGTCGCGAAAGCCTTCAGTTGTGATCAGACCGGTCGGCGCGCCTTTACGCTCGAGCAGCATATTGGTTGCGACCGTTGTGCCGAGCCCGACAAACTCGACATCTTGTGGGGTAATCTTTGCGCGCTCGAGGAGCTGCCTGATACCGTCGATCGGTGCAACATGTGGCGTCTTCGGCGTCGACGGAAGCTTGTGGAATGTCGTTGTGCCGCCCTCGCCGAGCAGGACGAGGTCCGTGAACGTACCACCGACGTCGATGCCGATACGCGCCCGCGCCATGATTTTACTCAGCTGCGTCCGCGACCGGGCGGGTCGTTCCGAACATCACCGCGAGGTCGGTCACCAGCAGAAGGAAAATCACATAGGCCGCCGGCCCGATCGCGTTGTATTCTCTCTGCAGGGCGACCATCGCCGCCGGTGTTGCCGCGGCGAGAATGCCGGCAAGCGTGTAGGAGAGCGAGGAGCCGGTGTAACGCAGTCGCGCCGGGAATTGCTCGGTGATGAAGGATGCCTGCGTTCCCCACAGCGAGGCATGGATTACCAATCCAATCACGGCGGCGAGGATGACAACGGCTGGTATCGCGGTGTCGAGGAGCCGGAACAAGACAAGGGTCCAGACGATGGCGAGCCCGATGCCCGCGAGATAGACCGGACGGCGTCCGAAGCGGTCCGACAGCGATCCGAATAGCGGTATGGTGACTAGGTTCGCCGCCGAACCGATGCTGACCGCGGATAAGGCGAGCGAGCGGTCGACCTTCACGACCTGAGTGAGGTAGGTGAGGATAAATACGAACATCAGGGCGCCGACAGCGTCGGGACCAAACTTGATGGTGCAGCCCATGAGCACGCGTCGCCAATGGCTACCGAGCACTTCGCTGACCGGTGCCTTGGCGATCTCGTTCTTGGCCTTGAGCTCGCTGAATTGGGGCGTCTCGGCGACGCGCGCTCGCAGCCACACGCCGTAGAGGATGAGCACGACGCTGACCAAGAACGGGATGCGCCAAGCCCAGGCGATGAACGTGGCATTGCTGGTCATGTAGGTGGTAATGCCGAGCGCGGCGGTCGCCAGCAGAGTGCCGCCGGGCGTGCCGCATTGCGTCCACGACGCGTTGAGACCGCGCCGCTTGGTGGACCCATGCTCGACCGCAAGAAGTACGGCACCGGCCCATTCGCCGCCGAGCATGATGCCCTGCGCGAAGCGCAGCAGGACCAGCAGGATCGGGGCCAGCACGCCGACTTGACCGTAAGACGGCAGCAGACCGATCAAAGCCGTCGAGGCGCCCATAGTACTAACCGTCGCAATCAACATCGGACGGCGGCCGATGATGTCGCCAAGCCGGCCGCAAATTATGCCGCCGACCGGACGCGCCACCATGCCGACGCCGTAGGTGAGGAATGCCAGCAGCGTACCGACGAGCGGATCGAAGGAGGGAAAGAATATCTTGTTGAAGACGAGACCCGACATCGCGTTGTAAAGGGCGAAGTCGTACCACTCCAATATTGTGCCGATCGCGCTTGCCATCGCGACCCGATGCATCGGTGTATGTTCCATCAGCCGCTTCCCCGCGTGATATGAGGCGCCGGCGCACCGGTGAGACCATCCTTGAAGGTGCCGCCGCCCAGCATATCGATGTGCAGTTCGTAGGCATCCGCGCGCACGTACAGTGCGGAGCGCACCAGTACTTCTCCCGACGCCGCGTAGTGAGTTTGGATTAGCACCAGCACAGCGTCCGACGGGCGCAGATCGAGAAGACGTCCTATGGTACGGCCAGCGACATCGGCGCGTATTGTCGCTGCGGCGCGCGCGACCGGCATGCGCAAGAACTCTCCAAAGATCGCGTAGGTGTCATGCTGTTCGGCGATCTCCCAGGAGATCGCTTTGGCCATTGGGTGCAGATAGATGTCGGCAATGGCCAAGGGCTTTCGCTTGACGACGTAACGGCGGAGTAGTCGCATGACTTCGCGTTCAGCGAACGCCGCGGCGAATTCCTCGGGCGGCTCGGTCATGCGGAATTCCAGAAGCTCCATTTCCGGCATGACGCCGCGATCGATGAGACCACCGCGGAAGCTGCGCAGCTCCATCAGATCCTGAGTGACGCGCTGGGCGGCGACGAAGGTGCCTTTCGCCCGCCGACGAATGACAAGCCCCCGACGCTCCAGGATTCCGATCGCCTGGCGGACGGTTTCGCGACTGATCGCGTAATCCTTAGCTAAGCCGAGCTCCGTTGGGAGACGTTTACCGACGCCAAGCTGCCCGCCGCTGATCTTGCTCGCGATAATGTCCGCGAGCTGCTCGTAAAACGGCAGCGCATCATCGCGATTGATCCAACCGCCCAATCCAGACATTACAATGTGATACCATACTTTCACAGACAATCAATGTCCAGTAGCGACGATTTCCGTTCCGCCTCCCCGTCGCTACGCGTTCAGATGTTACTGTTTTTCAATTGACGCCCGCTCGCTGTAGTCGCTTAGCAACAGAGGTCTTTGCGTCAATCGACGTGAATATTTGCTGCCTTAATAATTTTGTTCCATTTGGTGTATTCGGAATTGATATAACGATCAAAATCTTCAGGAGAGCCTGCGAGGACATCTGCGCCGTCCTTTTCGAGTTGGCTCCTAACGTCAGCTTCATTGAGAGTCTTGACAATCGCGCGATTCAGATCGAGCACGATCGTCGTAGGCGTGCTGGCGGGCGCCCAGATACCAAACCAACCGTTGAACTCGTAACCTGCCAGCCCGGATTCCGCCATCGTAGGAATATTTGGCATGATTGGCGACCGCTTGCTGCTGGTAACGGCCAGCGCTTTGAGCCGGCCCGCATTAATGAGCGGTTGCGCTGCGAGTAGATTGGCAAATGTGATGTCTGTTTGGCCGCTCATTACCGAAAGCATCGCGGGGCCACCGCCTTGGAATGGAATTTCGGTTACGTCTACCTGGGCAAGTGTTTCAAACAACCTGGCTGCCATCTGAAACGGGCTGTCGATTCCCACTGAAGCACAGTTGATTTTGCCGGGCTTGGCCTTGGCTGCGGCTATAAGTTCAGACACGGATTTGATGTGCAGGGATGGATTGGCGACGAGAATGTAAGGCGTTCCGGCGACCAGGACGACCGGCGTGAAACTTTTCAATACGTTGAACGGTAATTCCTTGTAGATGCTCTGACTGAACACCAAGCCGATCGTGTTCATTAGGATTGTATAGCCATCTGGAGCCGCTTTGGCGACGACGTCTGACCCGATATTTCCGTTTGCGCCGAGCGGGGATGATCCGAAATTGCGGTGAGCTCGTCATCCCATTTAGCAATCAACTTGAGCCTGAAGGCTGACTGTGGCTGGTAGTTATCCCTGCCGTTCATCGATGATGATAGAGTGACCGCTTAGTGCCGACGCTCGCACCGCGTCGGCCAAGACGATCGCCCGGATTCCGTCTTCGGCAGTCGCCAAGATCGTACGCTTGCCGGCGAGCTCATCTTCGAACGCTTCGATTTCGCGTTCGAACATTTGAGACGACATTAACTTTTCGATTCGACGGCCATCGGCATCGACTACCGTCAGCTCATATTCAGGGATGCCGCGCCAAGCGGAGTTGGACAGAGTTCCCTGCGTGCCTTCGACGGCAAAACTATTCTGGCCATATGGTGCTTCCCGTGTCGCGGAAATCGTGCAGTGACAATCCTGACCGAGCGTTCCGAGAATGGTGATTGTCTGGGTTGGACTTTTACCGAGTTCGGAGGGGTGGCTGCGGGCAGAGATATCGGTAAATTTTAGCCCAGTCATCCACAATACCAAATCGAGCAAATGAACGCCAAGATCTGACAAAACGCCACCCTCGGCGGGATCTTGTCGCCAACCTGCACTGCGCGCCGTGGACGCGGCGCAACCAAATAGTCTAACAGAACGCAGCTCGCCCAGACCGCCCGCTAGAATGTGCTTTCTGGTCTGCTCGAAAAGACGCTCAAAACGAAACTGGTATGCGACTTTCAGTAATCGTTTTTCGCGACTGGCTATGCAGATTAGTTCGTCGCCTTCGGTGACGGTGAGTGCGAGCGGCTTCTCACAGAGAACATGCTTGCCACATTGCAATGCCAACTTCGCCTGTTCGAAATGCATGGAGTTGGGCGTTGCAAGGTAGACGACGTCTAGGTCGGGATCTTTAGCGAGCTGATCAAACGTCTCGTGCACTCGCCCCACTTCGCTTTTCTGAGCAAATTGTCGGGCGCTTTCCAGGTTCCGAGTCGAGCACGCAGTTATGATCGAGCGTTCGCTGCGCGCAAGCGCGGGTGCAAACTTACTTGTGACGACGTTGCCTAGGCCAACGAGGCCCCATCGTATTTTATCTGTCTTGTGTTTCACATATTCTCTCGATCGACTTCTGTTGGCGACATCATGGGCCGCAATTAAAGTCGCAAAAGGGATTTGGCATTCAGTGAGAAGAATTTGTCGGCTACGGCTTTGCTAAATGAAAAGGCGCGACATTCCCGTACCGTTTGACCGAGAGGTCGCAAAGGGTAGGCAGTAGCAAATAGAAACTGATCCTGTAGCGCACCATCGACTGCGTCGATATATCCCGATGCTCCTGGGGCAAAAAAATAGATGTCGGGTGAAATAAAGACATTCGGGTGCTTGAAGGCGACTCCTAACGTCTCCTGGATCCACGGCCAGCTGCCGTGACCCAACACAATTCCAAGCGTGGGATAGCGCGTAGCGAGTTGATCGATGTAGACGGGATGAGTGGCGTTGATATCGGCGCCGGCATAAGGGCCGCTCATAACCACAACGGGTATGCGCAGGTCGATGCATGCTTCATAAAGAGGATTGAGCCGGTCGTCGGCCGGGTGGCTAAGTATTTGGCGGCCTGGCTCTATAAAAATGCCTTTCAGGCTTAGCTTTTCTACGCACCGGACCGTTTCCTCGACCGCATTGTGCCTTGTATTCGACGTGTCGATGCCGCCAAAGCCGATGAGGCGCTTTGGATATTTCGCCTGTAATTCCGCGATATGTTCATTCGGGATGTAAGCCTTCTTGAACGGCTTGCCCATGAATACGCCGGGGCTGTTGCGTCCGAGGACGACGCCGACATCGATGCCAGCTTCGTCCATTTCCTCCCAAAACAGTTCAAGCGAGCCTTCCAGGAACGCCCGAGAGAGATTAGGCGCTCCCAGTCTTGCAGCCATCCAGCCGACCCGTGGTGCGTCGAAATATTGCAGGAAGTATTGGGTCGGGGGCCGACAGCGAAAATCAATTACCATGGTGTCAGGATTCCATACGCATGACTCGCAAGGCGTTCTTGCCGAGGACCTTTTCTTTTACGCCCGGTGCGAAGTCCCATTGCTCGAACGCTTGCACGCTCTCGATTAAGGGACGACTGGGGTAAGCTGTGCCGAACAGAATCCGTTCAGAGAGAAACGAATTGGCTGCACGGATGTATTCTGCTGCGCCGGGCATGTTGACTCCAACCATGTACAGATCCGGCGAGACGTAGATATTTTGGTAGGCGAAGGCGAGACCTATCGTCTCGTAAATCCATGGCCACGCCGCATGCGAAATGATGATGTCGAGTTTGGGAAAGTCCCTTGCAACATCATAAAGCGGTAAAGGCGCGCTATATTCGACGGGTGCACCAACCATTACACACAGCAGATTGCTGAGACATATGGAGACCGGCACGTTTCGAGCCTGACAGCTCTCGTAAAGCGGATACAGCTTTCGTCCATTGGCCATTAATGGCGGATTGGAAGCACCCGGCTCGATCGAGGCTCCGACGAACCCTGGCCATCCTAGGCAGCGATCGAGTTCCGCAAGCATTTCGTCCGAAGATTTTCGTACGTCTATGCCGGCGAACGAAACGAACCGGTTCGGATAAGCGTTGACGACCTCGCGGATTTCGTCATTGGGAATGGCGCCGAGCGGCTCTGCCGAGTGGCGGCCCATGGCGACACCCCAGGTAATACCGGCCTTGTCCATTTCTTCAAGCATCAGGCTCATCGAGCGCAGTTCGGCCGATGGCGGACGCGGGAAACCAACTCGACTTGGATAGAATTGTACGCCCTTCTTATATTGCGGCTTTTCTATCCAGCTCTTTGTTGGTGGGCGGAGCCGCATATCGACGATCATGTTTCCTCCGTATTTTTCGCGTGCCGGACTTCTCGAGGTTATCTTGCCGTTGCTCTAGCGAGCGGATAGCGAACTTTGCTGCTCGCTCAATGTGAACCTTGCTTGCCTGACATGAGTCGTCCTCGTTACGCCTCTCTATCGCGGTAACAATCTTTTCGATCTCAACGAGAGCAGCCTTGGTGCGTCCGGCGAGCGTTTCCGCTCTCAATAGTCTGATCCGATTATGCAATTGGCCGAGGACGCGCTCGATAACGCGATTGTGGCATCCGCTCAGCAGGACTTCGTAGAACTTGTTTTTGCGGTCGAGCAATAGTTCCGAAGGGCTGCCTCTTTCAGCCTTTTTGAGGTCGCGCACCGTTTGTCGAAGATTTTGTACCTCGGCAGGACTTGCCCTTCGGGTGAATAGCCTTGCCGCGTAGCCTTCCAAGACAGCGCGTATTTCGTAAATCTCGGCCGCTTCCTCGACAGTGATTTCGGCGACGATTGGGCCGCGGTTCGGTCGCAACGTCACCAGTTGCTCGGCTTCCAATTGACGCAAGGCCTCACGCAGGGAAGGCCGGCTGACGCCAAGCATTTCGCATAATTCGCGCTCGATAAGGCGCTCGCCTGCATGAAATCGGCCCTGCGTGATGGCCGACCGCAGCCGCGTCTCAATCTCGCGCCGCAAGGGTGCCGCCAGCGCAAAAATTTCAAGTTCGCCTTTCATCAACACGATTGTAAGCTTGTCAGATTGTCAGTCAATCCGCTTGATTGAACTTTCGAGCTTGATTACGCTCGCCTCGAAAGAGTCCGAAAATCTCAAGGGAGGACAGAAGATGAAGCTCCGGTTCGCTCTGGCTGTGCTCACTGTACTGCTTGTGTTTCGAGCCGCAGCCGGTCTTGCCCAACCTGTGGATGTGCAAAATTATCCAAATCGCCCTGTCCACGTGATCGTTCCGTGGCCGCCGGGGGCGGTACGGACATTTTTGCACGTGCAATCAGCGAAAGGCTTCAACAGTCGTTGGGACAGCCGTTTCCGGTAGAAAATCGTCCGGGTGTGGCAGGAAATTTGGGCGCTGCGATTGTCGCGCGCTCGCCACCGGATGGCTACACGATCATGATAGCGACGATAACGCTTGCGACCAGTCCCGCTCTTTACAAATCACTGGATTACAACGCAATCAAGGATTTCGCCGGAATTACCCTTATTGCTGGCGTTCCCCATATGCTGGTAGTTAATCCAGCATTACCCGCAAAGAACGTGAAAGAGCTCATCGCGCTCGCGAAGCAAAAGCCGGGCAAGCTAACTTATGCTTCAGCAGGAGTAGGGAGTCCCTTTCAGATCGCTGCCGAACTTTTCAAACAATCCGCGGTAGTCGATATCCTGCATGTTCCGTACAAGGGGGGTGGACCTGCGGTAGCCGACGTCATCGGTGATCACGTGGATATGACGTTTGCTAACCTGCTCGCAGTGCTTCCGCAGGCGCGCGCTGGTCAGGTCCGTGCACTGGCTGTAACAAGTGCAAAGCGGTCAAGCGCGGCACCAGACATTCCAACAATCGCGGAAGCTGGGTTGCCGGGGTACGAGTTCACATCCTGGTTCGGAGCATTGGCGCCAGCGGGAACGCCACCTGGTATCGTGAAAAAGTTGAATGTCGCGATTGTGAATGCGCTGAGATCACCGGAAGTCTCAGCTCAATTATCCGAACAGGGTGCTGACATAATTGCAAGCTCGCCGGAAGAATTTGACTCCTTTCTGGGAAGCCAAACCAGAAAATGGCAAAAGGTCATCAAGGCCGCCGGCATTCAGCCTGAAAGATGAGTGTTGTGCGTGTTTAAATCGCGTTGCTCCTTGGAAGCGATCCGTGCCGAGTGCGATCGACTTCAGTAGACAAGATGGTCTCGCGGATGTCGCGTCAAAAGTTCTGGGCCCTGTTCGTTCACTAAAACCATGTCGCCGATGGAAGCGCCGGCATATCCCTCCACGAATAGATTGGGGTGGACCTCAAACAGCATGCCGGGCTGTACGAACCGAGGCTCGGCAGGAACTTTCGCGGTTGGATCGTAAGGTTGGGGAAATTCGACCGACCCAATAGGATCTTCGTAGCTATGACCTAGAGCATGCCCGCCGCGGAATTGAAATTGCTGACCAAGTTGTAGCCCGCTCGCGATGCTGGCTTGGCCTACTGCGCGGAGATCCGCTCCCGGCCGTAGCCGATCGAGCATAGTGGTGTGCATGTCCTCAACTATTTGGAAAATTCGCTGCGCGTCGTCGGTCGGTGTGCCGATTGAACCGGTACGAATAGCGTGTCCCCAATGCCCATGAAAAATTAACATGATGCCGAGAAGAGCCTGATCGCCGGCTTGCGGCACATTTTGGTTTTCGTCCGCCAGATAACGGCACCGATCGGCAATTGGCCGGGCGGTCAGCCAAGTCTTGCAATACTCGCAGCCGAGTTGCCGGCCAACTGTTTCAAGCTCCGCTTGGATGTCCGCAACTGACTGTCCCGAGCGCAGGGCAGCACCGAACTGCTCGAAAATGCGATCGCAAATCGCCGCGGCTTGTCGATGATAGGCAATTTGCACGCTATCCTTGACGGCGCGCCGGCGCGCCAGCTCCGGCTCGCAATTCACCCACACCGATGC
>Ga0182024_10001825_pt1 | contig 53775 bp, 43 predicted proteins | sample P32metaG_FD_120480 | JGI IMG/M metagenome (GOLD analysis project Ga0182024, IMG submission 120480) | Permafrost microbial communities from Stordalen Mire, Sweden - P3-2 metaG (Illumina Assembly) | ecosystem: Environmental > Terrestrial > Soil > Wetlands > Permafrost | place: Sweden: Stordalen...
CCGGGCGACGAAGAACATATCGACGACGCCGAACAGCGATTCCATCAGCATCTCGAGAATCATCGGAATCGCGAGAATGATGATGGCGCGCCGGAGGTTGCCTTCCGTGAGATCGCGCCGCGAACCGCTCAACGCTTCGCGGATAGTGGCAAATATACCCGGACTGGCTATAGTCTCCTGCACTGGATTCTTGCTCTTGCTGCTGTGGCGCTGGTGGTCTTGCCACCGGCGGTCTTGGGTTAATCCGAAAGCGCGAGCTTCGTGCTCCCGGGCCCTACGTGGATATGCGCGCCCGTTGCCTGATGGGGCACCGCCGCGCGGAACGCGAAGTAAGGAATCCGCTTCGATTCCAGATACTTCATCAGCCACCGCCCTTCCGGTTGATCGGGAGTCACCGCCACATCCACCCGGCCGCGATGGTCGAAGCCGAGCGACCGATGTACCGCCGTCTCGCCCTCGGCACTGATCGGCAGCGGAGTCGCGAAACGGCTGACGTAGGCGATCTCAAGAGTCTTCAGATCGGCGGGAGTAAAGATCCCGTTCCCGTCGTACCTCGTGTACACCTTGCCCGCCCATTCCGGGTGCGATTCGGCTTGGGTCTCCATGCTGGCGATCGCCTTTTCCATCCGGACGGATTCGGCCACTTGCCCGACCAGCTTCGCGCGCGTCTGTGCCCACTCCAGCTCCTGCTGCGCCCGGTCGAGATTCACGCCGGATGCGTCGGCTTCCGCCCGCGAAATAACTCCCGCGCCTACCAGTTGCTGCATATCGAGCAGGGCGCGCTGCCGCCGGAAAACCATGCGCTGTGCCACAAAAATCATCTGGTCGGCCTCTTCTGGCAGGAGGTCGTTACTGTATAAACTCTTCTTCAGGATGGAACCGTCCAGCGCATCCTGCACGTCTTCCTGGGCTTTCCGGAGACGGATCGGAGGCAATGCTCCGGTCGAGACGAGCCGCGACACCCGAGCCAGAACGTCCCGCGCGCGAATCACCGTCGCGTCGAGCTCGTCGGGCTGCAGCGTGTTTGCCACCGCCTCCGGGACCGCAGGCGGAGTTTCAGTGCTCTGCCCCGGAAGAGCAGGCGCCAGGATGACTGAAATCAGGAGGGCCACGAACGCGGCAAATCGCAAAAGCACGCTTACTCCATAGTACGATAGCGGTTGGGGGCGAGCTTCTGGCGCAGACCGAAACCAACATTACTAAAAGTACTGGTACAACACATCAAACCGACGCTGGGTGGCGCATTGCAGTGCGGGCTGCTCAGGAAAAGCAGGCAACGGACATCAGGATTCTGGATCTCACCGGCGTCACCAGTTTCACCGATTATTTTGTGATCTGCACGGGGGCGAACACGCGCCAGAATCAGGCCATCACGGACGAAATCGGGCAGCAGCTGAAGCGGCGCGGCGAACTGCCGTCGAGCGTCGAAGGCTACGAACAGGGCGAATGGGTGCTGAGCGATTACGGCGACTTCCTGGTTCACGTCTTCTCCACGAAAGCGCGCGAATACTACTCGCTCGAACGCCTTTGGCGCGACGCGAAGGACGTAGCCGTCCCCGCCGAGTGAAGGTCTTTCTCTATTACATCGGGAAAGCCAAAAACCCTCACGCTAACGCACTGGCCGCCGACTACATCAAGCGCGCGTCCCGGTATGCGCCGTCTCAGATGCTTGAGATCAAGTCGAGCCGCACGGACATCTGGTCGAAACATCCCACCGCAACCAAAGTTCTTCTCGACCCCGCGGGCCGATCGCTCGATTCCGCCGCGTTCGCCGATCTGTTCGCCAAAGCGGAGATGCTGGGTCGCGACCTTGTATTCGTCGTGGGCGGGCACGATGGTTTGCCGGCAGAGTGGCGCGAAAAAGCCGACCTCCTGGTTTCCCTTTCCGCGATGACCATGCCGCACGAACTGGCCCGCACCGTGTTGGCCGAACAGATCTACCGGGCGTTTACCACGTTGCGCGGCCATCCGTATCCGCGTTAGTCGAGTGTGCTCCTGGTCAGGCGTGGGGCAGGCCATCGTTCCTCCGTGGCCTGCCTTCTTCCGGTTACGAGACAAACGCGGACGACGGAAAACGATCGTCCACGCCACGATGTGTCCAGTTCTTTCCTGGACACTGCGTTAGTTTGTAACATAGATTAAACGATATTAATCATGTCCTGGTTTAAACGAGAATCCAACGGCGCGCACAACCCGGAGGGCGAGGCCTCTACCCATACGGTCCGCACCGAAGGGCTGTGGCTCAAGTGCGACGGCTGCCGCGAAATCATCTGGAAGAAGGACCTGGAGGACACCCTCAAGACCTGCGGCAAGTGCGGCCATCATTTCCGCATGGATGCGCGCGCGCGTCTGGCGATGCTCTTCGATGACGGGATTTATGAGGAACTGGATGAATCCCTGGAGTCTTCGGACCCCCTCGGCTTCGTGGATTCGAAGCCCTACAGCGAGCGTCTTAAAGCCACTCAGGCGACGACCTCGCTCAAGGACGCGTTGATTTCCGGTAGTGGAAAACTGGCGGGGCGTCCGGTGCAAATCTGCGCCATGGAACCGAAGTTCATCGGCGGCAGCATGGGCGCGGTGATGGGTGAAAAGATCACGCGCGCGGTCGAACGCTGCATCCAGTTCCGTACACCGCTCATCATCGTCTCCGCGTCTGGCGGCGCTCGCATGCAGGAAGGCGCGGTCAGCCTGATGCAGATGGCCAAAGTTTCGTCCGCGCTCATGCGGCTGGATGAGACGCACCTGCCTTACATCAGCGTGCTCACGGACCCCACCACCGGCGGCGTCACCGCCAGCTTCGCCATGCTGGGGGATTTGAACATCGGCGAGCCCGGCGCGCTCATCGGGTTCGCCGGCCCGCGCGTCATCGAGCAGAGCATTCGACAGAAGCTGCCCGAAGGTTTCCAGCGCAGCGAGTTTCTGCTGAAGCACGGCATGTTGGACGCCGTGGTGCCGCGCGGCGAAATGAAGGCGTACATCGCGAAAGCCCTCGACTTTTTTGCCGGTCCGGTTGTGCTCGCCGCATGAATTTCGCGGACACCGCCCGGTTTCTCTACTCCCTGGGTCCCGAGCTGAAAACGGTCAAGTGGGATCTCGCGAGGATCGAGACCCTGCTTGCCGCTCTGGGCAGACCTCACCGCGTCGGCCGCTTCATTCATGTTGCGGGCACCAATGGCAAGGGCTCCACCTGCGCCATGATGGCTTCCGCGTTGCGCGTATCCGGGCTCCGAACGGGTCTCTACACGTCGCCGCATTTGCTTGATCCCCGCGAACGGATTCAGATCGACGGCGAACTCATCTCCGAACCCGCCTGGTGCGAGGCCTTCGAAGCCGTTCACGCGGCCGCCGAACGCCTGCTCGCCCGCGAAGAAATCGATGCGCATCCCAGCTTCTTCGAAACCGTGACGGCGATGGCGTTCGTCGCATTCGCCACCGCATCCGTTGAGGTCGTTGTGCTCGAAACCGGGCTGGGAGGGCGCCTCGACGCAACCAATCTGGTGGACCCCGAGATCGCTGTCATCACGCCCATCGACTTCGATCACGAAGCCTTCCTCGGATCGAGTATCGAATCCATCGCGGCGGAGAAAGCGGGCATTCTCAAGGCGGGGCGTCCAGCTGTGTTCGCCGAGCAACGGCCCGAGGCTTTCAGCGTTCTCGAACGCCGCGCGCTGGAGTTGGAGATCCCGGTGACGTTGTCTTCGGCATGGCGCGTGGAGGATCTGCACGTCGAAAAGTTCGGCAGCCACTTCACGCTCGCGGCGGACGAAGAAATTCCAATTGTGTGTCCCCTCGCGGGAGAACATCAGGTGGAGAACGCGCGAACTGCGGTCGCCGCTCTCAACATATTCGGCGTTTCCGCCGCGGCCATCGGCAAGGGAATCGAAAATGCCAAGTGGCCCGGAAGATTGGAGCGCGTGGCGACCAGTCCGGACATTATTCTCGACGGCGCGCATAACCCCGCCGGGGCACGAGCTCTGGCCGCGTACATCCGGCGTTTCTTCCGATCGGAGCCGGTCCGCATTATCTACGGAGCGATGCGCGACAAAGCGGTGGATGAAGTAATCGGCACGCTCTTCCCGCTGGCCGCCGAGGTGATCCTGACGGCCCCCAATCAGCCGCGCGCGCTCAACCCCGAATCTCTCGCAGCGGTCTCCGATCATCCGAACGTGCGCATCGCCCCAACCATCGATGATGCGCTTAACATGACCCGCGAGAAGCCAATGACAACCTTCGTAACCGGCTCCCTCTTTCTGGTCGGCGAAGCCCGTGGCGCGCGCACTCTTGAGAGCCGCGTCGATACTTTTGTCGACGCCCGGCCTCACATGCTGTGAAATCGTATCTCGACGGTAATCCGCACCGCGACCGGCTGATCCCCCTTCTTAGCCGGCGCGAAATGCCATTGTTTAACCGCATCGACAGCAGTCTGGTCGATATCCTTGTCCAAAGATTTGACGATATGGACATCCTTCGGCTCGCCTTGGGAACTCACAACCAACCCGACCAGCACAGTTCCGGAGATGCGAAACCCACGGTCGTCGTCCGGCTTGTTTACGGGCGTAACCTGGTGGGTAACGCGCGGCGGAGTAATTCCGGGGCCAATGTCAAAGATCTGCTCGTCGTCAACCGCGGCGCTTAGCCCGGCCGACGCAATCGCGAACACGAGAGTTCTTCTATTGAACACGGGATTGATCGAAAAGTAGACGTGGAAAGCATTTCCGAGGTTGCACGCAGGCGCGGATTTCGTAAACTCGCTGGTGTATGCAATCCGGAGAGCCCAGCCGGACGGCACTGGCCGCGGCCCGTCACCGCGCCGCGCATCAGGTTCTGGAACACGGCCGCATCTTCGCCGATCCGCTTGCGGCGCGAATACTCGGTGAAGATGCTGACGCCATCGCTGGTGAAGCCGAGCTGCATCCCGCGGGCCGAAGAATGCGGATCTTCATCGCCGTGCGGACGCGCTTCGCGGAAGATTCCCTGGCTGCGGCCGTCGAGCGTGGAGCGCGTCAGCTCGTGGTTCTCGGGGCGGGGCTGGATACATACGCGTATCGCGGGGAAATGCGCGAACGCATTCGCATTTTCGAAGTCGATCATCCGGCCACGCAGGCGTGGAAGCGCCAACGGCTCGCCGAGGCTGCTATTCCTTTGCCGTCCTCGTTGACTTTTGCGCCGATCGATTTCGAACACGAGACTCTGGCCGGGGGGCTTGAGGCCTCCGGTTTCGATCCGGCGCAGCAGACCTTCTTCACCTGGCTTGGAGTGGTGCCGTACCTGACGGAGGAAGCTGTGTGGTCGACTCTCGCCTTCATCGCGAGCCTGCCGAACGGCGCGCACGTTGTATTCGACTACAGCGATCCGCCGGAGTCGCTCACACCCGAAATGCGCGCCTTTCATGACCAGCGCGCCGCGCGTGTCGCCGAGTTGGGCGAACCATGGTTGTACAAGACATGGATGAACTATTTTGAATCGTACAAGCTGCGTGACAAGCTGATGAACTTCGGCTTTTCCATTGTCGACGACCTCGGGCCGCCACAGATTGCGGCGCGCTATTTCCCGAACCGCGCCGCTTCTGCACCCGAAAAAGGAGGCCACATCCGCCGCGCATCCACCGCCTGACACACTTGTGGCGCTGGCGATCTTGTCGCCGGCGTGGGTTTTGCAGGAAGGTCTAATTCGTTACGTTGATGTACGCTACGACGCTCGACACGCCATTCACGCTCACGACCACTGGTAGCCGCCCCGCCGGGATTCCGCTCGGAACTTGGAAGTTGATCTGGACTACACCGACCGCCCAGGACGGAATGCCGACGAAACAGGAAGCAGAGCACGTGGTTAATGCCGTGACGCCGTTGACAGTGACGGTAACGTTCTGCGGCGCGGGCGGTGTGCCCGATGCCGGTGCGGACCCTGTCGCGACCGCCGGCGTGACAGCCCCGGCGCCGGCCATGTAAAGAGTCGTTGTCTGGCCAGGAGTTGCTGAGCCGTTCGGCACAATCGTACCTGTTTGATCGGTAAAAATGCCGGGCGATACCGCGGCAGTCTGGAATGTCCGGCTTGTGATCTGTCCGTTGTTGTTGACGGTCAGAGTTGCAGGAGAGTTCACCGCCGTCTTCCAGGGAACCTGAATATTCAATTGAGTCGGCGAGACATAATACAAAGGCGCTTCCAAGCCGTTCACTGTGGCGGCGACTCCCGCCATGGAAACCGGCAGAGGCACACTGCTCGCGCTTTCCGCCGTACCGACCGGGCTCAGGCTGGCGCCGAACACGGACATGATCATCCCCGGCGAGAATTTCGGCTGAAAAGAGGCGCCATCCAATAAACCATTAAAAGGGATCTCCGGGGTTCCATTGGAGCTCGTGCCGGCAAGCCGGACATTCAAAGTGACCGAGGATGTCACGGGCGCGGAAGTCGAGCTGCCGTCATAGCTTGCTGTTACCGTCGTCGATCCGACGGGTAGTTCATTGCCCTGCACGACCAGCGTCGCGGTCGACACCCCCGCCGAGCCCACCAGCGTGAGAGCTCCCAGTGCGGTGGTGCCGGCAGAAAAGACAACCGATCCTTGCGGTGTGGAAACGCCATCGTTGGCGGTGGCTGTGGCGGTGAGGAACGCGTAGTCCTGCGAGCCCACAGTGGTCAGATTGCTGAGGAGCGAGAGGGTACTGGTCGCCGGAGTAATCACAGGCGGCGGAATCGTGCCGGCGGCGCAAGTCCCGCCCCAGCATGTCATCAGCTTCCACGCGTCAATGGAACCGAGTCCGGTGACATTGTCGTAACCAGTGCCCGCGTTGTATCCAACGGGCGTCGGCGTTACGCAAGTCTGACGCCTTCCGCACGTCACTTGGGCTGTCACGATGTTGTTGCCGGTTGTGATGTCGTGAAAAACGCCGGAATTCGATTGGGCCAGAGCGTAGAGCTTGGGGTTGATGTTTCCCAAACCGCCAGTCCCTAAATACTGGTTCAAAAGAGCGGCGATCCCCGCCATGACCGGAGTTGGGCATGAGGTTCCGCCATAAACTTGGGGGCTGGTGCCGCCGTCCGTGAAAACGATGTAGCCATCGTGATCGGGGTCGGCGTTCAGCGCAATGTCCGGAACATTCCTTGCGTTATTCCCGGGCACACCCGGCCCAACCTGCCAGGCGGGCTTCGGAAAATAGATGCTGACACCGCCTCCGCTGGCGGACAGCTGGCCATCCTGTGCGCTGGTGTTCCATGACGTCTCCGGGATATAAGACAGGGCCGACGCGCCGTTTGCGTCGTTCGTCGCATTCCAGTAGGTCGCGCTGCCTTCCACAAACGCCGTTCCGCCTACGCCAGTCACTTCCGGGACGCTGGCGGGCGAGTCCACTGCAAGCCCGGGATTCTGCGCATCGTTGCAATCGGCCGCGCCGTCATCGCCGGACGCGTCGAACCACGTGATGCCCTGGGAGTTGGCCTGTTGGGCCCACGATTGAAAAGTCAGAGCTTGCGAGGACCCGGTCTCCTGTTCGCACAACCCGTAGCTGACGCTGATCACCGGCGCGAGATTCTGATCGATCGCGTGCAGGACACTCGTCATCACGTCGTTCGAATAAACGAAGATGATCGTGGCGTCGCGGGCCACGGCCCCAGCCCACTCAAGATCCAGATCCGACTCTTCCCGATCACCGCACTGTGAAGTCGTTGTCGCTCCGCAAGGGGGGATTATCCCGGGGTCCTCACCCACGAGAACCATCTGTGGAAGATTCGGGGTCACGTTGAAGAAGCTTTGGAACGCCTGAATATCGGAGACGGGGACATCCGATTGCCCCGCGATCACGATCTTCTGTCCCGTTCCACTGACTCCCGCGTTGTAGGCAGGAAGTATGTCGTAGATGGTAGCTATGTCGTTCGGCGCGAGGTAATGATTCCCGCTCGGCTTCGTGTACTTAGGTTTCTGAACGCGCGCCTTCATCCGGAAATCGTTGAGCCCGCGAATGGAAAGTACCATTCCACCGATTGCCGCGGGTACTGAAGGATTGGTTGCGTTGGCGAAATGGGTTTCGCCATCGACCACATATTGATGGATCTCAGTTGCGAACGCGGATTCGACCTGCGCTGCCGAACCATTCACCGCGATCCAGTTGCGCCCCTGCGCAATGTTGGCAATCGAAAGCCCCTGGCCCTGAAGCCACTGAGTGACCTTACTCATGTCTTCCGTGGAGACGCCAAAACGATCCGCATATTGTTGCGGCGTGAGCCAGCGATGATAGTTCGGCGAAGACGGATTCTGCTGTTCGGCCAACAGACTCTTAAGGTCCGCCTTCTGGGCGTCGGACTGCGTCAGCGTAAGCGTGACGTAAGAGAGCTTCAGAGTGGGCGCGACGCGTCCGCGATCGTTCTCCGGCGTAGCCTTCGGATGGATGTGTCCGGTAAGAGTGACGCGCTGCGTGCTATCGATTGCCCTGGTAATTCGGCTCTGCTGAGCATTCGCTGCGCCGCAGATTACAACCAGGGCGCCATAGATCCAAAAGCGTGGGTGTACCAAGTGCTTCGGATGCCCTGCAACGGGGGATGGTTCCATGCAATTGGTTATTCGTTGCCGCTCCCTCACGGTCACGGCAACGAATATTATTGGCGCAGCGCGAACGTAAAGAGAACGTTGCCTGCGGATACAGCCACGTACTGCCTTCCGTTAACTTCGTAAGTCATAGGCCCGGAATCGACTGGCCCGCCGACGCTGGCCCTCCAAAGTTCCGCCCCAGTACGCGCATCGAGTGCCCAAAAATATCCTTCGCGCCCGCCGGCAAACAGCAGATCGGAAGCCGTCGTCAACACGCCGCTGCCGGTGACGTCGGCCATCTTGAACTCCCACTTGCGCACCCCGGTCTTGGGGTCGAAGGCGCGGACCACTCCATAGCCTTCTTCCTCCGTACGGTTCAGTACCTGCGTGCCCCTCAAAGATGGCACTGGCGACCGCGGCGCGCCGCCTGTATATCGCCGCCCTTCAACGTAGTCTCCGGGCAATTTATTGAACACGGAAGAATAATTCTCCCAGGTATCGATGTAAAAGAGTCCGGTGTGCGGGCTGTAAGAAGGCGAGAACCAGTTCGTTGCGCCCTGCACGCCCGGGTATACAAGCGTGCCCTCACGCGTAGGATTCGCCGTCGCCACGCGGACCGGCTTCCCGCTGTCGTCCAAACCCGTCGTCCATGTCACTTTTGCGAAAGGCTTACCCTGAAGGAACTCGCCAGTGGTCCGGTCGAGTACATAGTAGAAGCCGTTCCGGTTTGCCCATAGCATGACCCGCCGCAGTTGCCCTTTCCATTCCATATCGGCCAGGACGGGCACCTGCACTGAGTCATAGTCGAAGTCGTCGTGCGGCGAGAACTGGAAATACCATTTCAACTTTCCGGTGTCGGCATCGAGCGCGACCACGGAATCGCTGTAGAGATTCGCGCCTTCGCGGGTGTCGCTGTTCCAATCGGGGCCAGGATTTCCCACGCCCCAGTAAGTCAGGTTCAACTGCGGATCGTAAGAGCCGGTCACCCATACGGAAGCCCCGCCATGCATCCACGAATCGCCCGACCACGTCTCATGACCAGGCTCGCCGGGGCCGGGAATGGTGTAGAACTTCCACGCTTCTTTGCCCGTGCGGACGTTGTAGGCCGCGAGAAATCCGCGAATCCCGAACTCGCCGCCAGCCGTCCCGACGATCACTTTGTCCTTGACCACCAGCGGCGCGTGCATCAACGAATAACCAGCGGCGGTATTAGCGACGGTGACGTTCCAGATGGGGCGTCCGCTCTTGGAGTCGAGCGCGATCAAGTGCCCGTCGATGGTCCCCATGAACAGCGTGTCGCCAAGAATCGCGAGGCCGCGATTCACGCGCCCGCAGCAGGTGCGCGCCTCGGGCGAGGGGGCATATGAGTACACCCAGAAGATTCGCCCCGTAGCGGCATCAATCGCCACCACGTCGTTCGGCGCCTGCACCGTGTAGAGAACGCCATCCACCACCAGCGGCGTGGCTTCAAACTTCTCGAGCGATTGCGCCTGGAACACCCATTGCAACTCCAGGTTCTTCACGTTGAGAGGAGTGATCTGCGTAAGCAGACTGTGGCGCTGGCTGAGTGTCGTGCCTGAGTAAGTGAGCCAGTTCTGCGGCTCCTTATTAGCGTTGAGGATGCGATCAAAAGTAATTTGGCCCCACAGGGTTGTGGTTATCAAAGCCGGTAACAGGTACTTCATGGAATTTCAACGCCTTTCAACGAGCCCAAATAACTTACAAGGTCCGACAATTCCTGCTGCGTGAGTTGGTCCTTGTAGGAAGGCATCGGCGACTTCTCGACGAACGCCGACTCGCGCAGATTCGCTCTCATCAGCGAGACCAGGCGGCCGTTCGAATCCAGCAACTGCACGCTGTACTTGTCTTCGTTGAGAAGCGTTCCAATAATCGTCGCGCCGTCTTTGGTCACGGCACGGAAATGCCGGTTCTGCGCGAGAATTTCCGCGTTGGGGTCCACCACCGAGCGCTCCAACTCGCCCGCCAGGCGCAGATTTCCGATGTCGCTCAAGTCCGGTCCGATGCGCGCGCCCACACCCCGGATGCGATGGCAGCTGGCGCAGTTACCTTTGCCTTCATAGATCGTTTTCCCGCGCGCGGGATTGCCGCCCGATGTCGTCGTAGCGGTCGCGGCGGCCATGGAACGCAGGTACGCGACGATGGTGAGCGCCGCGAAATCGGTGAAGTTGTTCGGCGGCATCGCGGTGCCGGGGATGCCGGTGCGGATAATAGTGGCGATGTCGTCGTCCGATTTCGCGCGGCGGAATTTGCCGTGTCCAAGATCGATGCCGGGAACGCCATCGCCCTGCGCGTCGTGGCAGATGGAGCAGTTCGCGCGATAGAGCCGCCCGCCGTCCTCGACGTCGATGGGCGTGAAACTGTGCTGGGCAAAAAGGGTCCCGGCCCCCAGGGTCATGACCGTGAGCAGTCTTCTCATTTCAGCGCACAGTATATATGGAATGTGGATCTGAAACCATATCGCGACACTTGGTCGAGCGACGACCGCCATGCCAACTTCAAAGCGGAGGTCGCCTGCTACTCGGTGGCCGACCCGTTGCCGACGCTGGAGAACCTGAGCAAAGGCACCGGCATTCCGGTCGGGAGCCTGATCCGTTATGTGCTGGTGAAGTACGCCGCATCGGGCTCGGAAGCGCTGTTGGCGATGGACCCGATCGTGTTCCGCCAGATGAAAGAGCACGTGGCCCGCGCGGAAGATGCCAACACCGACTCCGCAAAACTCAAAGCATACGCGGCGTTGAAGGACATGATCGCCTGGCTTGGGTGACCACTCCCTCTGGTCGCGGCTCTGTAGCGTTCAATAAACGGCGCGGTTAACCACGCGCTCTAACTAAACCCACACGCCGTAAATCGACGCTCGTTACAGAGCCGCGACCAGAGGGAGTCGGTCGTTCTCTTACGGTCGAAACCCCAGCGTTTCGAAAACCTTCCGAAGATACATCCTGATCGCCCCGTCTTCCACCCGCAGCATCACGCTCTGTTCACCGAGCGACACCTTCTGCCGCAACGCAGCCGGAATCCAAAGTCGCCCATCGGACCCAAGGCTGGCGTGAAAATCGGCAGCCGAATCTTCCGGCAGAACGGGCAGCATCGTGAGCTGGTCCTCCCCCGTCACGACGAAGCGAAACAGGCTCCAGCCCTCCGTCTGGCAATACAACTTCAACGGCGGCGGCAACTGGATGGCGCCGTTTCGAACCAGCGCGAGAAACGTTCCTGCGGGAGCAATCATCGGCTTGTGATCCGCGCCGTCAGCGCATCCTTTGCCAGCATGACCTTGACATCGCTTCCGACGGGCGCATCCGCCGCTTCCCGCACGATCCGGCTCTGATCGTTGAGCACGATCGCATAACCGCGCGAAAGCACCAGCCGTGGATCCAGCTGAGTCAGCTTAGTCGACAGCATTTCAAAGCGCTGCCTGCGCTGTGTCATTTGCCGGCGCATGATGGCCGCCGCGCGAACCGATGATTCGTGCAGCCGCTCCCGATCGCGGCGAAAGCGCGGCCGCAAATCGAAGTATCGCAGTCGTTCTTCGAATGTCCGGCGCGTGCGTTCGCGCCCAGCGAGGTGCCTGCGAATCGCCACGCGAAGCCGCTCCCCCGCATCGTCCACACGTTGAGTACGGCGAGCGAGACTGCGGTGCAGCAGTGCCTGCGCGCGGTCGATGGCCTGCGTGTGTAAACGACGCGCGAGAACCGCCAGTCGAAAATGAATTGCGCGACCGGCCTGATTGCGCGAGGCTTCGATGCGATCCAGCAACTCCTGCCTTGTGCATACGATCATCTCGGCGGCGGCCGATGGCGTGGGAGCGCGCAGATCCGCCACGAAATCGGCGATGGTGACGTCCGTCTCATGCCCGATGGCTGAAACCACCGGGATCGGAGATGCGGCGATGGCGCGCGCCACGGCTTCTTCGTTGAATGTCCAGAGGTCTTCGAGCGAACCGCCGCCGCGCGCGATGACCGTGATCTCCGCCCAGCCCGCCTGGCCGAAATATTCCAGTCCGCGGCTAATATCTTCCACCGAGCCGGGGCCCTGCACGCGTGCCGGGAACAGGCGGATGTGAAGCCCGGGAAAGCGCCGCGAAAGGATCTCGATGAAGTCGCGAATCACCGCGCCTTTCGGCGAGGAGACGATGCCGATGCGGGAAGGGAATCGCGGCAGCGCGCGTTTTCGGGCAGCCTCGAACAGCCCATCGGCCAGGAGCTTTTGTTTGAGCTGCTCGAACGCGAGTTGCAGCGCGCCGTGCCCTTGCGGCTCGATGGCTTCGACGACGAATTGATACTCGCTGCGCTGCTCGTAGATATCGACGCGGCCGCGCACCAGAACCTGAACGCCATCCTTCGGCTTGAACTTCAGCCGCCAGTAAGAGAGCTTCCAGCAGACGCATTTGATCTGTGCGTCGGCGTCCTTGAGAGTGAAGTAGCAGTGGCCGCTGGGCACGAGCTTAGTGCCGGAAATCTCACCCGAGATCCATATGTTGGCGAAGCCGCGGTCGAGCGCATCGCGGATGGCGGCGCTCAGCTCGCGCAGCAACCAGATGCGGCGTTCGGGAACGAAACTGAGCGCGTACTGTTCCATCAGGGCTGGTCTGCTAAGGATGGACGTATCCGAATCGTTTCAGAATCTCACGGGCTTCAGGGCTTGCGAGGAACGCCGTGAACTTGCGGGCATTCTCTTGTTCCCTGGAATCCTTCACGATTCCGAGCGCCTGATCGATCGGCTTGTGAAGCTTCTCGTCGACCGGGAATGCATTGCCTGTCTCCCCCACGGTCAGAGCGAGGGCAGTGAAAGCAGCTTCGGCGTTGCCGGTGTCCGCGAACTGCTTGGCGATCGCGATACTCGGCGCGTAGACGATCTTCTTTTCCACCTTGCCCCAAAGACCCGCGTTTTTCAAAGCCTCGATGGCTGTCGCGCCGTAGGGGGCGAGCTCCGGTTTTGCGACGGCGATAGCGCGGACATCCGATTTGGCCAGGTCGTCGAGGGTATGGAGATCGGCCCGACGTGGCGCCCAAACAACGAGCTGGCCCCGCGCATAAATGACGCGGCTGTTCGAAATCACGAATCCATCTTTGACGAGCTGATCGACGTGTTCCACGTCGGCGGACAGGAATACATCGAAGGGCGCGCCGTTTTCGATCTGCTGCGTCAGCTGAGCGGTTGCACCCAAACTGGGCACAACGCGGATTTTGGTCTGGCGCTCGAAGGCCGTGCCGAGATTCGGCAGGACAGTCGACAGGTTGGCGGCCGCGGCGATGTGCAACTCCGCAGCTTGGCAAAAGGCAGCCGTAAGGAATACGAATGCAATGTTAAAAAACGTTCGCATTAAGCCCCCGGTGTAGCGTTTGGCCACGTTATTGCTTCTGTTCTGAGCATGAAGACACTCATATTCGTATCATTCATGACCGCTGCCTCAATGTTCGCTCAAGTTGCAACACAGACGGATTCGAGCAGCACAACCACAACCTCTGATCATGGTAAGAAGAGCACGACGGACTCCGCCAATAGTACAACCGTCAGCACCCCGGCCGGCACAACGACCGAATCCTCGAAGACGGCAACCAAGTCCAAGAGGAAACATGGCAAGGTAGTGAGCAAATCGGCTACCGAGGACTCCAGTTCGACAACGCGTTAAGAACTGATTACTTGCGGCGGCGTTTGGCGCGACGCACCGGTGCGGGCGGCTCCGATTCGGCGGTAACCGCGATAGTTGCGCCTAACTTGCTCAGTATCCGGTCCTTTACCCAATGCGGGTCCCACCATTCGACTGCATTAACCTGAACGCCGTCGACCTGCATCGTGAAATGCAGGTGATCGCCGCCCGCGAGACCGGTTGATCCGGTCTTCCCGATGATCTGACCCTTCTTGACCATGTCGCCCTTCTTCACCAGAAATTCGCTCAGATGTCCGTAGATGGTCTGCAATCCGTAGCCGTGGTCGATCACGATGCAGTTCCCGTAAATCCCCAGATCCTGCGCCCAGATCACGCGGCCATCGTTCGACGCGGGAATTGGCGAGTGCGCGAGTTTCGCGAGGTCGAAGCCCAGATGCGTCTGCTCGTCGACTTTCTTTCCCTGCCAGGTGTAAGTCCGGTCGTCGGCGAAACGCGATTCCACCGTTGAATCGACCATGGGCAGGAATGCGCCGGTCCAGAGGAACTTGGGCTCGGTCTGGAAGCGCAGGTCCGCGAGAGTCTTGTTGTTCGCCACTCGCATCACGCTGTTGATATAGACGAAGCGCTGCACCAGGTCGCCCGGTACTTTGTGTTCCGTATCGATCTGATTCACGATGCGATCGATGTTCATCGATTCCAATGCGATCGTGCTGGCGCGGAACTTTTTCGGAAACACCTTGTACCAGAAGGTCGTCTTCGCGCTTGCCCCGGAGGGATTGCTGGCGTATACCGAGATCGCCGTATCGATCGGCAACTGCCAGGAGAAAGCGAACAAGCTGAAGTATTGGCCTGGATGATCCGGTAGTGGAAAGCTGCGAAACGTGCGATCGCCGACTTTAACGCCGGCTTCCGTCCATGCGCCCGACGGCGTGAAAGTCGCCATCTCCGACCCGCCCTGGTTGATGTAATGCTGGACGCCATCGGCGACGACGCGGGGCGGCGCGATCTCAACGTCCACGTCCATCGATACTGAGTCCGTTCTGGCGCGCAGATCGTTCGACACGGCAGCCACGATCAGGCGTGCCTTTCCATCGTGCAGTTCAGGCGCGGATTGCTTCCCGACATTTACGGTGAGGTCGCGTGGCCGCGCATGGCGCTCGACCAGGATTCGACGGGCCGTGGTTTCCACCGCCGGCGCCGCATAAGATTTTCCGTCCTGCTCGACAGTCACGGTGACGGATCGGACGCCGTGCGGATTAATCAGGTGAACATGCACGGGGGTCTCAAGGCTGATGGCACCCACGGGAGGATTCACGCTGATGCCGGTTTCAGTGGATGAAAGAAACAAGAACGCAGGCGCCCCGATGAGCAAAAGCACGAGAACCAGCAGAAGAATTATTTTCACTTGCGCGTCCAGTTATTAACCCAATCGAGAAACGTCTTGTACCAGAGCGCGCTGTTCTGCGGTTTCAAAACCCAGTGCCCTTCATCGGGAAAAATCAGAAGCTCGGACGGAACTTTGCGCATTTGGAGCGCGGTGTAAAGTTCGAGGCCCTGCGAGTAAGGAATGCGAAAATCCAACTCGCCGTGGATGACCAGAGTGGGCGTTTGAAACTCCTTCGCGAAATGACTTGGCGACCATTTGTCGTACACCTCGGGATTGTCCCACGGCATGCCGCCAAACTCCCACATCGGGAACCAAAGCTCTTCCGTGCTCTGCGCTTCCTCGCGCAGATCATAGACTCCCGCGTGCGAGACGAAGCACTTGAAGCGGGTGGTGTGGCCCAGCATCCAATTGATCATGTAACCGCCGTAGGAGCCGCCGGCCGCCGCCATCCGATCCGCGTCGACGTACGGAAGTTTCTCGACGTAATCGGTCACAGCCAGGATGTCGTCGTACGGTTTGCCGCCCCAATCCTGATTGATGTCGTCGGTGAACTTTTGCCCGTAGCCGATCGATCCGCGCGGATTCGGCATGACGACCACATAGCCCGCCGCCGCGAACACCTGCGCGTTCCAGCGGTACGTCCAGCTTTCGCCCCACTCGCCCTGCGGACCGCCATGAATTAGGAAGAGCGCCGGATACTTGCGCGCGGGATTGAAGTTCGGCGGCTTGACGAGAAAGCTCTGAACCTGCGTATTTTCCGCGCCTGCGACCCAGAAATCTTCGAGCGAAGTGAGCTGATATTGAGCCAGTAAATCGTCGTTCAGATGCGTGAGCGGGATCGCCGCGCCGCCGGTTGACATGGCCTTGCAGATCTCAACCGGGGCTTCGCCGCTCTGGCGCGTGAAGATGATGGTCTTGCCGTCCGAGGTGAACTGCATGTCGTCGAGAGTGTTGTTGCCGGTAACGGCGATACGCGCGCCTCCGCCATCCAGAGCGACGAATTGAATGGCCTGGTGTCCGCGATCCTCGACGGTGAAGAACAGGCGCTTCGAATCGGGCGACCACGTGAAGCTGTTGACGGAGCGATCGATGGCGTCGGTTGGAACCGTCAGCCTTCCGCTTGATCGTTCCACGACGAGGAGACGCCACCGGTCGCTCTCATATCCGCCGCGCACCTGAGAGCGGTAGGCGAGATATTTGCCATCGGGCGAATACAAAGGCGAATTGTCGGCGCCGGGATTGCCGGTGATTTTGTGCGACTGACCGCCCTGAATCGGAACTACGAAGAGGTCGTTGTTGGTTCCGGCGGCGGGCACGTCGTCGGTGTTCATGGCGAAGCAGACTTCCTGGCCGTCGGGCGATATTGCGTAGTCGTCGGGGCCGCCGAGAGAGAACGGAGGCACCTCGCGCGTGCCGGGCGAGAGATCGGCAACCTTGCCGTCGGCGAGTGAAATCGAGAGCAGATGGCTGCGGCGATTGCCTTCCCAAGTGGTCCAGTGGCGATAGAGAAGTCCGGTGATCAGGCGGGCTTTGACTTTGCTCTGCTTCTCGGCATCCAGACGTTTCTGATTGCAGGCGTCGTCGAATGAAGAGCCCGCGGCGCATTCCGGATAGACGCCGCTGGTGACGATGAGGTACTTGCCGTCGGCGGAAACAAGCTCGCCGTCGGCTTCGGTCGAGAGGTGGGTTACCTGCGAAGCGCCGGAGCCATCGGGGTTCATGCTCCAGATCTGCGACGCGTCGCCTGCGGTCGATACGTAAAAGATGCGCTTTCCATCGGGAGACCAGCGCGGGCGGTCCGCCAGATCCGCCAACTTGCGCGGAGCCCCGCCTTCGAGAGGTACGGTCCAAACGCTGTGGAGGCTCTTGTTCGCGTCGACGTCCGGAAGAGTAACCGCGAAAGCGACGGTTTTGCCGTCGGGCGAGAGCTGGGGATCGGCGATCCGATGGATCTGCAGCAGCGCGGACGCGTCGAAGGGTTTCTTCTGCGCCAGAAGGAGATATGGAAACAAGGCGAGGGCCAGCCACGCGACACTGCGCATATACACAAAATTATCTCGCACGTCTCCGCCAGCCGGGAATAACTTGATAAACTAACGCTTCATAAAACGATGGCAATCAGCGCAGAACTGCTCGAAATCCTGATCTGTCCCGCCTGCCGGGCGAAGGTTGAACTCAAGTCCGATGGCGCGGGATTGCGTTGCGTCTCCTGTCACCGGCTTTATCCGATTCGCGATGAGATCCCGGTGATGCTGATCGATGAGGCGACGATCGATGAATAAGCCGTGGCGCACGCACTCTTGGGTGCCGTGTCGAGACTCTTCTCGACACTTGCTCTCCCGTAAGAAGACAGCGCACTGGCAGGCGGAACCGCCTACCCTACCAAAGCCTTAGCGATTTCGCGTGTCCACGCAGACCGACACTATCGACCGACTCGGCACCGGCAGCCGCGTCGCGGTCATACGGCTACGCTCACTTGGTGATTGCGTGCTTTCTACCCCGGCTATTCATTTGGTGAAGCAGATGCGGCCCGATCTGGAGATTGCCGTAGTCGTGGAGGATCGATTCGCGGCCGTATTCGAGAACCATCCGGATATTTCCGCGATTCTGCCGCCGCGCGCGGGCGCTCTGCGGTCGTTTGCGCCCACACTATGCGTGAACCTGCACGGCGGAACGCGCAGCGCCCGCCTGACGCTTCTCTCCGGCGCACGGTTCCGCGCCGGATTCGAAATCTTCCGGCCGGGATGGATCTACAACACTCCTGTCCCCACCGCGCAGGAGACGCTCGGAATCTCGCGGCGCGTGCATACGGCCGAGCATATGGCGTCGGCGATGTTTTATTTGGGCGTGCCCATTTCCAAAGTTCCGCGCGCTCATATCGAACCGTCGCCCGGCCGTTCACAATATGCGCCGAATGCCCCTTACGCGGTAATTCATCCGTTGGCTGCAACGCCGGAGAAGACCTGGCCGTCCGATCACTTTCTGGAACTCGCGCGCCATCTCGAAAAATCCATGCGTTTTCAGCCGGTTTTCATCGGAGGAGCCGGGGAAGATCTGTCGCCCTTCGCGCCTTATCCCACTGTGCCGGGAGCGACGCTGGGCGAGATCGTGAAGCTCATGCGCGATGCCGCCTTCTTTGCGGGGAACGATTCGGGTCCCGCGCATGTCGCGGCGGCGTTCGGGGTTCCGCAGTTGGTGATCTTCGGGCCGTCGGATGCCGAAGTCTGGGCGCCGTGGCGAACGCCTGCCGAGATCCTCCAGGCGGATGGCGCGATTCGCAATATTCCTGTCGAGCGCGCGATCCAGGCGGTGGATCGGCTGAAGGCTGTTACCCAGGTGGAAGCATGAGGGTCCCGGTGCAGGCGCCATGAAAGAAACGCTTCGGCTCCTCGGCTATGCGCGCCGTTACTGGTTCCTTCTGATCGTTTCCGTTGTCTTAATGGCGATCTTCGGAGCCATGACGGCGGCGCGCGTTCTGCTGATCAAAGTGGTTCTGGGGCGCGTGCTCAGACCCGCGCTCGATACGCCGCCGGAACCGCTCTTTGTCCTGCCCGTTCTGCACAAGGCGATTTATCTCGAACAATTCTTCCCGCCGGCGATTCATAACATCTTCACCATGGTGTGGATCGCGATTCTCGTTGTATTTGCGACGCGCGGAATCTGCGATTACCTCGGCGACTATCTGACGAACTTCGTCGGCTTCTCGGCGGTAACCGACCTTCGCAATCAGGTATTCGAAAAAGTTCTGCGGCACGGCGCGGCGTTCTTTGAAGCGACATCGACGGGCCGCCTGATGTCGTCGATCATGAACGACATCGACAAAATCCAAGTGGCAAGTTCGGATATGTTCGCCGATCTGCTGCGGCAAATCTTCTCAGCGATAGGACTGCTTCTGGTTATTTTCGGGACGGATTGGAAGTTGGCGCTGTTCAGCCTGGCACTGTTCCCGTTTGTGCTGCTTCCCACGGCCCGCCTCGGCAAGCGAATCCGGCGCACCAGCCGAAGAACGCAGGATGCGGCGGGCGAATTGAATCAGGTGCTCCAGGAAGCCATCGCCGGTCATCAGGTAGTGAAGGCATTTGGCGCGGAAAAATACGAGAGCCGGCGTTTCCGCGCGGCGGGCGAGCGGTTGTTACGTGCCAACCTGCGCTACGTCCTGATTCAGGGAATTCCATCGCCATTCATCGAATTGATGGGCGCTGCGACGTTCGTCGGGCTTCTCTGGTTTGGCCGCGAAGAAATCAAAAATCACGTGCTCGAAGCAGAGGCCTTCATCAGCTTCCTCGCGGCGCTGCTCTTCCTTTACGAGCCGGTGAAGCGCATCACGAACCTGCACAATATCTTCCATCAGGCTCTGGGCGCGTCGGAAAAGGTCTTTGCATATCTCGATCAACCCGAAGAAATCGAGGACATTCCGGGCGCCCGGAAGCTCGAAAAGTTTCGCGACCGCATCGCCTTTGAGAACGTCGGTTTCCGTTATCCCTCGGCCAGCGGCATGCAGCTGGACGGCGTCTCACTCGAGATATGCGCGGGAGAGGTAGTGGCGCTGGTGGGATCGAGCGGCGCAGGCAAAACGACGCTGGCCAGTCTGCTGCCGCGCTTCCGCGACGTGATATCGGGGGCGGTGCGGATCGACGGCATCGACATTCGCGAGCTGGGCCTGGCGTCGCTGCGGGACAAAATCAGCGTGGTGGCGCAGGAGACTTTCCTCTTCAACGACACCGTGGCTAACAATATCGCTTACGGGATGGAGCGGTATGACCGCGCGCGATTGATGCAGGCTTCGGAAGCTGCGCTGGCGCATGAATTCATCGAGAGACTGCCGCAGGGCTACGAGACGGTGATCGGCGATCGCGGCGTCAAGCTTTCGGGCGGACAGCGTCAGCGGCTCGCCATTGCGCGGGCAATATTAAAAAACTCCCCGATACTGATCCTGGACGAAGCCACTTCGCACCTCGATACGGAATCGGAGATGCTCGTGCAAAAAGCGCTGGCGAATCTGATGACGGGGCGTACCGTGATCGTGATCGCGCACCGCATCTCGACGATCAGGCGGGCGGACAAAATCGTGGTGCTTGATCGCGGGCGCATCGTTGAGATCGGCAGCCACGAGGAGTTGATTCACCATGGCGGGATCTATCACCGGCTGCACGAGCTGCAGTATCTCGACGTCAACGCCGGCGTAGACGTGTAGCCCGTGGCATTGCGCACTCGTGCGTGCCGCGTCGGCACTCATGACGACGCTTGTCAGTTCAGGAAACCCGATTGATCTTCGCCGCCAGCACGAAGTCGCTCTCGGTCAGCCCGTCAATCTTATGCGTGAAAATCGTCACTTCCGCCTTGCCCCACGCAAGCAGAATGTCGGGGTGATGGCCCTGCTCTTCCGCGATGGCGCCCGCGCGGTTCACGAAGTCGAGAGCCTGCTTAAAATCGGGAAATTTGAACACCTTGTGCAGATGATGCTCCTCGACCACGTCCCAATCGGGCAGCTCAGTCTTGAGCTTACTCAGCGCATCGCCCTTGAGCGGAGGAACTCCGCCACGGCAGGGAACACAGGTCTTATCGGCTAGTGACATCTGCATCCATCTTAGAGTAATTAGATATGAAGATCGCCTCTGCCCGACAGGCAGCGTTCGGCGCGCTGCTCGCGATTGATCGCGGCGCGTGGTCGGCCGAAGCGCTGGCGGCGAAGTCCGGGCATCTCGACAGCCGGGATGCGGGACTGGCATCGGACATCGTGTTCGGCACACTGCGTCGGCGCGGCGAACTCGATGCGGCGATCGGCAAGTATTCGAAGCGCGGCGTCGACAAGCTGGATCCGGTCGTCCGTGTGGCTCTCGAAATGGCGCTCTACCAAATCCGCTTCCTCGACCGGGTACCCGGCCACGCAGCGGTGAACGACTCCGTGGAACTGGCCCGCAGGGCTGGCAAATCTTCAGCCGCGGCGTTTGTGAATGCGATCCTGCGGCGGGCAATTCGTGAACCCTTCGAAGTGCCGGAGACGCTCTCGACTCCCGCCTGGCTGTCCGAAAGATGGGTCGCGCAATATGGCGTCGAAACGGCGCTGGCCATCGCGCATGCCAGTCTCAAGCCGCCCGAGCGATTTATCCGCGTCGGGGATAAGTCGCCGCCCCCGGGAGCGGAGCCGACCGATGTCCCCGGATGTTTCAAACTGACGCATGGGGATGCGGGGTGCTTCCGGTTCCAGGATATCGGCTCGCAGGCGGTAGTGCCGCTGCTTCGTCTCGCGCCCGGCCAGTCGTTTCTCGATCTCTGCGCGTCTCCGGGCAATAAGACCGCGCAGGCGCTGGAAGTTCCCATCCACGCCATCGCCTGCGATCTGCATCTGAGCCGCGCGCGAATCCTGCTGCCGCTGGGTATTCCGGTAGTGACGCTGGATGCCACGAAACCGCTGCCATTCGCGCGCCGCTTCGACCGCATCCTGGTCGATGCGCCGTGTTCCGGTACCGGCACGCTGGCGCGCAATCCGGAAATCAAGTGGCATTTGAAGCCCGAGGACATCGCGGACCTGCAAAGCCGTCAAGTAGCGATTCTGCGCAATGCTCTCGCCCAACTGACGCCCGACGGCCTGCTGGTCTATTCCACCTGCTCGCTCGAACGCGAAGAGAATCAGGATGTGGTCGCAATGGCCGGCGCGACAGTTGTCGAGACCATGCAGAGGCTGCCGGGCCGCGACCCCGGCGACGGCTTCTTCGCCGCCTTATTGCGTCTGAACTGAGTTGTGGCGCTGGCGGTCTTTGCCGCCGGTGTTTCCGGGGAGTCCGTATAACCCCTCGCCAGCGGCAAAGACCGCCAGCGCCACCAGTAAAGCACGCTAAAATCAACTGCCAAGCCGTAAATGATTCAAATAGTTCCATCGATCCTCTCTGCGGACTTCGCTCGCCTCGCGGACACGCAATGCCGCTGCCTTTCAGCGAGGACATCGAATCGCCGCGCGCCTGCGCCGCCTTCACAATCCCGAAAGTGAATTTCTGGCCGGGAATCGGGATATCTTGCGCGTCGTCGCAAGTGACCCGCACGCCGTAGCAGACGCGGCTGAAGCAATCGGCCTTGGCGACTTGCTCCATTTTGGAGCCGGGATCGGTTAGGGCGATGAAACCGCTGCCTGCGGTGCCCGATGCGCCGCCGGATTTCGCCTGTTTCGCGATGTCCGCAAAGAGCGGCGTCTGTTCCAACTGGCTGTCCGCGACATCCAGCCAGCCGAGCCAGTTGTCTTCTTCGTCGGTACACAGGGTTTTGTCGTGATTCCACAGGCGCGCCACTTTACCAGTGCGCGTCCAGTCTGCGGTGGCAGCGTGGACGGGTCCGCGATGTATCGCAGGAATTCACTCAAGTTGGTAAAGGGTAGCCACGCTGGTGGTCGCGATTGCGCGCATATTCCAAGCTTCGGGATGATCTCGAAACTCGTGTTGCACCCAGTCGGACTGGTTGATGAGTACATAATGAATGCCATTTGCCTTCAATGCCGCTGTCGCATCCTTGCGCAGGTCGATCGGCATATCCCACGTAACTGCCGGATTCAGGTGCAGTTCTCTACCGTCCCCTGTTAGGACGTCCAGAGAGACGTGCGCCGCCCATGTCCCGTCCTCCAGAGTCGTCCACTCCCGGTTATCGAGGACTACTTCTACTGAATCCAGCTTCACCGCTTTCAGGAAATCGGTGCGGATGAACATACCGGGGCGCAACGAGTCCCAGCTCCGCCATCGCGTAGCAAGGTTGCCGTCGAATGCGGCCGGCACGTCCCACGGGTTCGGAACTGCGTTCAGTTGCCAGCCGCGTGATGGTGCCAGAAGCTTCCCGTCGGCATGAAGCTCCACTTCGTCGACGTTCCACATCAGGCTGTCGTCCGCGCCCTCCTGGACGATTCGTATCTTTGTTACGGCGACAGGGGGCACACGAAACGAGAACCGTTCGCGGCGATCATGCGGCGAATGCCACTTGCTGAACAGCAAATCCGCCATTCGCTCCCCATACGCCGAGGTCCAGCAGACGATGATGCGGCGTGTCGTATAGGATTGTGCGGCGCCCCCGGTGAATGCAAGCACAGGTTCCTTCGCCGGTACCAGCGCCTCTATGTGTTGCGCCATAACGTACTCGGGGTTTCTTCCGAGATATTCGGACTGGGGCGTGAGCCGCAGCGACTCTCGCCATGTTGGACTTATCCGCCACTGGAAGACCGGACGGAAATGCGTGTAATCCATGAACGCCCGCGACGAAATTACGATATGAAGCACGGCAAGAGCGCATAACGCAGTCTTTGATCCGGGCATTCGGCTCAGAGCGAATCCAAGGGCCATTGCCGCCGCGGGTGCCGCCGGCATCAGGAATCGCGGGTCTTTGTTCGTCAACCAGGCCAGCCCCAGCAGCAATGCCGCGAAGGTGAGCATCCGCGATTGGCGCCAGATCAAACCCGCAAGACCAAGAGGTATCAGAAGGAATGCCGCTCCAAGACTACTGTCGAAAAGTGAATTGCCGACGGTCAGGCCAAGGAAGTAGCGCCACCACCGTGCGCCGCTACGGGGAACCTGCCCAGCCACGTATAACCGCTCCAGCGACACGTGAAACCACGGATTTGGAAAAATCGCATTCCCGAAGGGCGCGATCGGATTATGGAACCACGCCCAGTTTCGCAGGAAATACGGTCCGGATACGAACAGGATCGCGCACAACAGGATTGAAGCGGCTTTCGCCGCTTTGCGCCATCCGTCTCGCCCTGACTTCCATACGATGATCGCACCAGCCAGGACGGGCAGCGGCGCAGCTGTATATTTGGTCGCCAGCGCAAATCCCGCAGTGAGACCACACAGGACAAGATACCCGGCATCCCCATTCCGCCTCCAGATTTCCAGGAGATACAGCGTGGCGAAGACCGTGCAGGCCAGGGCAACGTCAACGTATGCGACGGTTCCAAAGGTCCCGAACAGAGGGCTCGCGAAAACGAGGATCGCCGCGAACGCGCTGGCGAAGCAGGTCCATCCGAACCGGCGTCCGTAGAGCAACATCAAAAGCGGAAGATCGATCAGAAACGACAGGTGAACCAGCGAGGCCGCCGAGTGCCGGCCGATCGTGAAGGCCAGAAGAAAAAGCATCTCAACGCCCTCGGGCATCGCCGCATAAATGTCGGCGATCCTGTAGATGCGGCCTCTGTTTGCCCAGAGGTTGACCAGTCCCAGATGGTATACGGTTGCGTCCGGACTTATTTCGGGAGAGAGCGCCAGACGAACGTAAAGGATTCCATAGAAAATAAGAGTAGCCGAAAGAATTATTGAGATAACGAACGGGAACCTTATCGAAGTATTGGCAAGGCCGCTAAACCATTTCCTGTGTTTCCAGAGAATGAGAATAGAGAGGAACGCGATCGCCACAAATACGGGCGCGGCGATCGCCCCGATCAGCCCGAGCATAAGGGTGAGGGTGCTGACGAGAGCGCTCCCGGCTACATAACCGAGCGCAACAGTCTCGCCTTTATCGAGGGGCAGTTTCAACATCCTGACTGCCGTGATGCCGAACGACAGCGATGACGCCGCGCAGCAGAAAAAACCGAAGAAAATATATATCAGCATCGCTGTCTGTTGACTTCGTTTACTGTATCGAAGCTTTACATCAGGGTGATAAACCAACGCTTCATAAAAGATGCCAATCAGCGCAGAACTGCTCGAAATCCTGATCTGTCCCGCCTGCCGGGCGAAGGTGGAACTCAAGCCCGAGGCGCGGGGTTGCGTTGTCTCTCCTGTCACCGTCTTAATCCCATTCGCGATGAGATCCCCGTGACGCTGATCGATAATTAAGCAGGCCCCGGAGCGCGCGCAATCCCGAAGTCAAGTGGCATTTGAAGCCCGAGGACACCGCGGACCTGCAAAGCCGTCAGGTAGCAATTTTGGGCCATGCGCTCGCCCAACTGGCACCGGACGGCCTGCTGGTCTATTCCACCTGCTCGCTCGAACGCGAAGAGAATCAGGATGTGGTCGCGATGGCCGGCGCGACAGTCCGCGACCCCGGCGACGGCTTCTTCGCCGCCTTATTGCGTCTGAACTGAGTTGTGGCGCTGGCGGTCTTTGCCGCCGGCGGTCCGTATAACCCCTCGCCGCAAAGACTGCCAGAGCCACCAGTACAGCATGCTAAAATTAACTGCTAAGCCGTAAATGGTTCAAATAGTTCCATCGATCCTCTCGGCGGACTTCGCTCGCCTCGCGGATGAAATCGGCAAGGTGGAACAAGGCGGCGTCCGGATGCTCCATGTCGACATCATGGATGGCCATTTTGTGCCGAATCTGACGATCGGCCCTCCGGTCGTCAAATGCATTCGCAAGATTACAAACCTGACGCTCGACGTGCACCTGATGATCGCCGACCCCGACAGATTTGCGCCGCTGTTCATCGAAGCGGGCGCCGACCAGATTTCGGTACACTATGAAGCAGCGACCCATCTGGATCGGACCATCCGGATGATCCAGGGTGAAGGCGTCCGGGCGGGCGTCGTGATCAATCCGGCGACTCCCGTAGGCGTGCTCGAAGACATTCTCTACATGGCCGACCACGTGCTGATTATGAGCGTTAATCCCGGGTTCGAAGGGCAGGAATTTATCCCCAACGCCCTGCACAAGGTTCGCCGGCTGGATCGATTGCGCAGCGAACGCAGGCTGGGGTTTGCGATTGAGATCGATGGCGGGGTGAGGGCCGCGAATGTGGCTGAAATCGTGCAGTCGGGTTGCGACTGGCTGGTGACGGGGTCGGCGGTGTTTCATAGTGCCGATCCGGCCGCAGCCGTGAAGGAAATGCAACAGATTGCCGGCAACGCGACGGCAGTAAAGGTTTAGACTAAGCAGATTTACAAGGATTCCGATGCAGAGACGCTATCAATTATTTGTCATAACCGTGGGCGTGCTCGCCTTTTTCCTGCTCTCGGGTTTCGGACTTTTCCATCGCAAGAAGTACGAGACCCCGATCACCAAAGACACCCTGCAGCCCGACAAGATTCTCTTCGACCGTGCCATCCGGAACATTGAGCACGGCGATTATGAAGCCGCGCGCCTCACCCTGAATACGCTGATCAATACCTACGACACCAGCGAATTTCTGGCCAAGGCGAAGCTCGCTATCGCCGACAGCTGGTTCCGCGAAGGCGGCACGCACGGTCTGGCGCAGGCTGAGGCCGAGTACAAGGATTTCATCCTGTTCTACCCCAACATGGAAGAAGCCGCCGAATCGCAGTACAAAGTCTGCAATATCCATTACAAGCAGATGGATAAGGCCGATCGCGACAACGCGCAGGGTCAGCGCGCTGAAGACGAGTGCCGCCAGGTGATGGTGGCGTTTCCGAACTCGAAGTTCGTGCCGCAGGCCCAGCAGATGCTCCGTAACGTGCAGGAAGTGCTGGCCGACAAGGAATTCAGGACCGGCGACTACTATCATCAGCGGGGCAGCTTCCCGGCCGCCGCCAACCGAATGTCGTTCGTGACCCAGCAGTACCCTCTCTACAGCGGATCGGATCAGGCGCTCTGGGAACTCGCCGATGCTTACAAACACATGGGCGATCGCTTCGAGAACCAGCGGGCGGCCGCTCTCGCGAAGCTGGTGCGCGATTACCCGTTGAGCTCGCACCTCGAAGATGCAAAGGAAATGCTGACTGCCATGAAGCGCCCGGTGCCGGAGGCGGATCCCGCCGCGTATGCGCGCATGAAGTATGAGCTGGAGCATCGCACCCGGCCGGGCATCATTCACCGGACGCTGAGCCCGTTCGAATCGCACCCCGACACCTTTCTCGCGGCCAAGAACGGCGCTCCCGCCATGGAGGCGCTCCGTCCTCCCGTGCCGGTCAGCGTGCCTGCGGTGGCCGCTGGAGGGCAAAACGGCATCAGCGATGTTTCAGCCACCCAAGTGGTGACGAACACCGAAGCCATCGACAAGGAGCCCGACGCGCGCCTCAATGTGCAACCGGCCGGGACCCCAACCGCTCTCGCCGGAACCAGCCCGCAGGGAACAGGCGAGCAGAAAGCGAGTGTGGCAAGCAACGGCCAGGCCACGGAGACTTCGGCCGCGCTTTCCGCAACACCGGCCACTCCTGCCGCGGAGGCGCCTCTGCCGACAAATCATCCTCCGACTAAACAACAGTTGAAGTTATACAAGAAGGCGCAGGAAAAAGCGGCGAAGCAGGCGAAGAAGAACAACGCCAAGCCCGCCGATGCGACTCCGGCGCAGCCGGGCTCCACTACGCCTGCGTCACCGGCTGGAACGGCGGCGCCTGCGGCAACGACCACGCCAGCGGCAACGGCCACGCCTCAGGCTGCGGCCGCTACTCGATGAGCCGGATCCTTCTCGCCGACGATAGCCCGCACGCTCAGCGCATGGGTGAGCGAATTCTTCGCGACGAAGGTTATGAAGTCATCACCGTCAGCGACGGCTTGGTGGCCATGCTGCGTCTGAAGGATGCCCAGCCCGATCTGATCATCGCCGATATCTCGATGCCCGAAGTTTCGGGCTACGAGTTGTGCGACTTCGTGAAGAACAACGGAGGCTTGCCCGTGTTTCTCACCGCAGGCGCGGTGGAGCCGGTGGATGAATCCGAAGTCACCCGGGTCCGCGCGGATGGCGTATTGAAGAAGCCCTTCGAGGCCAGCCTGCTGCTGGAAGCGATCGGCAGATTCGACTTGGGCGCTAAGGCCCGTAACTCCAACCAATCGGCCACGGGCGACACCCCGGGCAGCGCTCCCAGGAGCGCGAATTTCCCGCGGTCGGTCGTCGTGCTCGATCCGGAACAGATCCGCGCCGCCGTAACCGTCGCTCTCGATGCCGCTCTGCCCAATATGGTTGACGAGATCAGCGCGAAAGTGATGGAAGCGCTCTCGGGTTCCGGACGGAAGTCCAACAAAGCCGTCGTCTGACGGACTTTGCTTTCAGATCATGACCTGTCTTTGAAGAGTAGAGAGTACAAATAGCCCTGCGCGATCGGCTCATCCTTGATCTCGGCCCACTCTTGAAAGGCCAGCCCGTTTGTGCAACATCCAGCGCCGCATCCAGTCCCCGGAATGGTTTTCCAATGTCGTAATCGGCCTTGTGTCCGGCTTGCTGTAGATCGACAAACGCTTGGGCAACAATCGATAACATGAGACGAATGGCTTGTTTTGGGTCTACGGTCTCCAAATTCTCGATGTTCCCGATTTGGAAGGTATATTGCGGAGAAGAAACTCAGCCTGCGCGATGAGCTGTTCAGGCAGATTGGTGACCACGGTGGCCGATTAATTCACGAAATTCAGGTAGGAGTGCAGCCCGATCTCATCGGTACGAACCAGACGAAGGAGATCAACTCGAATGTTCTTCGCCAATTGCTGTAATTCCGCGGTTGCAATCTCTTTGCCGGCAAGCATTACGTCGATGAACACGGCCGGATCATCGCTCCAGTCGAAGCCGATATGATAATCGATTCGCTTTACCAACGGATTTCCTGCGTACTGCATTTGCAGACGATCGATCCTATTCGAAATCTCCTGGGTGCTGACCCATTCTTTAGGAACGATTGCCATTGATGCTTCCTTTCTCAAGCATACGGTCGCGAGTTCCTCACAGGGATTGGTGGCGCGGCCCTCGCGCCTGTGCGGCTTATCTGGCGGACTGAATGGCATCACTGCAAATCAGAAGGTTGCGCGGGCACCGGTCTAAGCGTGGTGTTCCACTTTCGCATAGCCGACTCCAGATTCACCGCTTGCGCCACCGGATGTCAGGGGTAAGCGTGTTATCGCAGCAGGTGAGGGCGACATGACCGCCCTCACCGCTGTCCGGATCCGAGGCCTGAGTAAGCGTCGGCGGCAGTTTAGAAAATATACTTCACCGCTAACTGAATAATCCGCGGATTCACGCTGGTCGATGTGATCTGTCCGAAGGTGCCCGCGGCGAAATTCGGCAGACCGTAGATGCCGCCCTGGCCGAAGTTCGGATTGGTAAACTGCGGGTGGTTGAAGGCGTTGAAGAATTCCGCCCGGAACTGGAGATTGTGATTCTCACGGATAATTGTCGTCTTCAGGATCGAAATATCGAAGTTGAATTGGCCGGGCCCGAGGATGATGCCCGGTCCGGCGTTGCCGTATAGCGTGCCACAGGTAATTCCTGGATTCGCCGCGGCGCATTGCGCCTGTCCGGAACTCCCTGGGATGGAATTGTAGACTGTTCCCGTCGGCGACATCGCCGGCGGGGGAACGAAGGCAGTCTTGTTGAACCAGCCAGGGCCGCCGCTTGCGCCGCCCAACCGCGCCTCATCGCCACCGGAAGTGGCGATATTTGCATACGTCGCGCCGGGAGCCAATTCGACGCGACTGAAACCGGCCTGGCTACTGCCGCTGGTGCCATAGAGCGTGCCTGCAGTCGAGTCTGCGATGGTCATCGGCGCTCCACCCTGTATCACCGTAACGCCTGACACATTCCATCCGCCGAGCAGCTTCTGCATAGCGCCGGTGTGGGTGCCTAAGGGCAGATCGTAGCTGTAGTTGGCGACGAAACGCTGCGGCCGGCTGAATTCAGCCGGCCCATACTGCTGAGCGAGATTATTCGCGTTATTGCTGTTCGACACATTATCGTATTGGTCCGCAAGGGTCTTGCTCCATGTGTAAGCTCCCTGGAACGTGAAGCCACGGGAGAATTGCTTCCGAACCGTCACCTGCAGGCTGTTGTAATTGGAAACGCCGTCAAACGACGTTCCGCGCACACCGACCGCCTGGTAGCCGACATATGGCACCCGGTACAAAACGTTCGCCGTCGTATTCGTCGTAATGCCGTTGATCGGGTTGGCGGCGCTCGCCAGATTGGCCGTGTTGTTGTTGTGGTACATGTCCATCAAATTGATCGCGCTATTTCCGACGTAGCCGACTTCGAGAACCCAGTGCGGGGCGAACTCATACTGAATGCCCAGGTTGTACTGGCGGATCAGCGGGGTGTGCAGAACCTCGTCCAGGAATGGAATGTTGAGGTTCGAGTTGCAGACGGCGAGGTTAACGGACGGGTTCGCCTGACACGCCGGCGAGAAATTCGCGTAACGGGACTGAAAGGTGCCGAGTATGGGCAAGGCTGGGTACGGACTGGCAAGAGTATTGTTATTGAACGCGTTGTAGTCGAGTGTGGCTGAATAGGGGTTGCCCTGCTCAACGGAGTAGACGATGCGGTCGCCACCTACGCGATCGTAGAAGATTCCGGTTCCGCCGCGTACTACAAGTTTGTTGTTCGCCTGATAAGCAAAACCCGCGCGAGGACCGAAATTGCTCAACCGCGCGCCCACACGCTCGGTGGTAAGGTTCGGGCTAACCAGGACACCGGAGGGCGGATTACCATAGTGCGAAATGAAGTTGCTGGGAACCACCCATTGGGCGACGCCCGCGCCCGAACTCGTCGGCCCGGACGGCGGGGGCACTGCCTGAAGCCGGCTCACCCAGATCTGGCTGAGGTTTCCATACTTATCGTTGAGCGCTCCGTTGTACTCCCAACGCACGCCGAGGTTGAAGGTCAGCCGGGAAGTGGCCTTGTAATCGTCCTGGAAGTAAGAGCTGCCGCCGGCGGCATAGTAGCCGTGGATAATGCCTTGGGGCGCGCTGCGGGTGCAAAACAGGCACTGGTTGATGTTGCCGGGCTGTCCCGTCGCGGTGTTCTGGGGTCCGCCGACCAGCAGATCGTTAAAGGTGTTGAACGTAAAGCTCCCGCGAGTTCCAGACCAGGTGATGGGCCAGGCGTTTTGTTCCCATTCGAAGCCGGCGCGCATCGTGTGACGGCCGCGCGTAAAGGAGACCTGGTCGGCGACCTGCGTCTGGTTGGTCACGCTGTAGGTGCCGTTGGCGGACGTGCCCAGGATCGAGAAGCCGCCTGCCGCAATCGCGATCGAGGGAGGCGCCTGAAGACCCGGGACATTCGGCGTGATCCCCAGCTGCGCGTCGGTGACGCCTGGAACTTGCGCAGAGTTCGTCTGCGAGAGATTGCGCTGGTAGGATACGCGCGCCTCATTCACAATCGAACTGGTGACGATGGTGGTCACCTTGGCGACCGAGTTTACGTTGTCAAAGCCGAGAAGGCTCTGGGCGCCGGGAAGCTGGCCGCCCAAGGGCGAGACCTGTGGATCGTTGGTAAAAAACCAGCGGCCCGACAGGGTGTTCTTCGCGTTGATCAAATAGTCGAAGTTGAGCATTCCCTGGTCTCCGTTGTAGAAGGCCGGGCTGCTGAAGGTAGCCTGCTGGTAGGCGCTGGTGCTCGACCCGGGGAAATAGTACTGGCCGTTCGGCAACTTGATATTCAGGATGTTCAGGGCTACCGGGCTGATGTTCGATCCATTACACAACACGTTCTGGCTTCCGCTCGTCGTGACGAAAAGGCTGTTTCCGGGATTATTTTGAGGGCAGTTGGCGGCTCCCAGCGCCGCGGCGAATCCCGGCGCGGACCGGTCACCCGCTGGAATCGGGGGCAGCAGCGCATTGGTGACGCCCTGCGAAGCCAGACCATTCTTCTCACGGGTTCCCTCATAGCTGGCGAAGATGAAGAACTTGTCCTTCTTGATGGGACCGCCGAACACGCCGCCGAACTGGTTCTGGTTCAGAACCTGCTTCGTGGTGGCGCTGGCCGCGTTGTTGCGGTTGTAGAAGAAATCGTTCGCATTGAAAATGGTGTCCCGCAGGAACTCAAACGCGGTCCCGTGAAACTGGTTCGTGCCGGACTTCGTAAGGACGTTGACATTCCCGCCGGGGTTCCGGCCGTAGCTCGCATCGTACGTCGAGGTTTGAACCTTGAACTCCTGGAGCGAGTCGGGACTGGGGATTCCGACTCCCGCGTAAAGACCCGAGTCATTGGCGCTGCCGCTGTTGGCGAAATTCGTGATGTTGACGCCATCCATCTGGAAGTTGTTCTGGCCGGGGTCATTGCCATTCACACTCATGTTCTGCGTGCCCTTGCCCAAGGCGGTGGCGTTGTTGGCGCCCGAGTTGGTTCCGGCCGACAAGGCCATAATCTGCGTGTAATTGCGGCTGCTCAGCGGAAGAGCGGTCACGGTGCGGTTCCCCACCGTATCTCCCAACGTGGAACTCGCGGTCTCCAAAGCCTCCACGTCGGCCTGTACCGATATTTGTTCGCTCTGCTGGCCGATTTCGAGGGCCCTGTCCAGAACGGGAGTTTCAGTTACGTTGACCGCTACCCCCGCGACTTCGGCCGTCTTGAACCCCGCCGCGCCAAATCGAATCCGATACGTGCTAGGCGGCAACAAAGCGAACTTATAGCCGCCGTCTCCGCCGGTAGTGACGGTTCTGGTCTGGTTGGTGTCGGTGCTGGTGAGCGTAACCGTTACGTTCGGTATCGCAGCCCCCGACGGATCGGTAATGGTCCCTGTCAGGGCACCTGTTCCGGCTGATTGTGCCATCAGCAACGGTGTGAATACGATGGCGCTTACCGCCAACAAGAAAAGCGCGCTACGCGGCGCCGATAGCGTCCTGGATGTCATTATTTTCCCCTTATCAAAGTTCCGGGTGAACGTAGGATTAAATACCTTTGTTGACCGCCGCCCGCTGAATAGCACCTGAATCAGAGTGATTCTATGTTAGACTCCCGGCAAATAACTTTCCAAAAACGTTCCGATTTTCAAGGGAGGCGTGATGACTGGCGCTGCAAGAGAAGTCGCGTTAGGTCCTTTCAGGGTGAATCTCGCGGATACACGGTTCCTTCGGGATGGCGTCGAATTGGAGTTGAGACCTCAGGTTTTCCGGGTCCTCAGGGTTCTAATTCAAAATCACGGACGATTGGTGGAATACGAGGAAATCATGCGGGAAGCCTGGGACGTGCATGTATCCAGGCATACTGTGGCGACCACGGTAAACGAGCTAAAGAACGTCCTCGAAGAGCATGGCGATTGGATCGTCTGCCGGCCGAAGCTGGGCTATTTCCTGGAGATGCCCGAGTCCGATGACCTGATTCGGCGGGGCTGGCACTTCCGGAAGCAAAATACGCAGGCGGGATATGAAAATGCTTTGAAGTGTTTTCAACAAGCGGCTGAGAATGATGCCGGCAATTTTCAGGCGTTTGCGGCGATTTCCAGTACCTGTTTGATGCTGGCGGGCTCTCTTATGCGTGCTCCCGGCGAAATCCACGGTGCGTTCCTCGAAGCGCACAACCGGGCGGTGGCGTTATGCGGTTTGACACCCGAATTGAGGCTGGATCGTGCTTTCGGGCTGTATATCTTCGAACAAAAACTGGGGGAAGCGGAAGCGGAACTGCTCGCGGTGAGGCGGAACCTGCCCGATTCGGTGCATTTGAACATTCGTCTGGCGCTGGTCTATATGGCAAGCGGACGGCTTGAAGAGGCTCGTACCGCAATGTTGGAGGCGCAGTCCGCCGACAGACTCGGTGCTCTGCCGCTCCGGCAGCACGCTGCGACATAGATCACGACGTCGATCACCACATTGAGCACCGATAGATCCTCGATTTCGTTACCGACCAGGTGAACGACCTCGCCCATACTCTCGGAGCCGGCGATCGCGCCAAGTTGACCAGGTACCTGGAGTCCGTACGCGAGATCGAGGCGACCTCACGCGCGTATTCAGCCTGATTCTGGCTCGCGAGGTCAGTGGAAGCACATATCCCAACCTCGGGGTGCCGAAGCAACACCATTCCGCAACGCACCACCGGAACGACCCCGCTTTGATTGCGGAAAAAGCCGCGATCGATACCTATCACGTCGAACTGCTCTCTTATTTCCTGCAGAAGCTGCAATCCATGCCGGATGGTGACGGATCGCTGCTGGACTATAGCCTCATCATGTACGGCGGGGGAATGGGCTATGGCAATCTACATCGGCATGCGGACTTGCCCTGACTGCGGGAAAGCTCGGGGGCTAGTTCAAGACCGGACGTCACCTGACTTATCCCGAGAACACGCCTGTGGCGAACCTGTTGGTCATGATCCTCGGCAAGATTGGCGCACGGATCGAGAAGCTGGCCGACAGCACCGGCCGGCTGCAACCGGGCTACTTATCGGTATAAGTCCCGGCGTTCGCCCGGCGGTGATCAGTCTACTTTTCAGCTGTGAAAACGGCGACTTTGACACCCCGCAGAATGCGTGATAAAGTTCGGCAAAGCTGGCTTCACTCTCGTCCTGAAGACGCATGTGATATTCAGGGGCAACCCGAAGCAATAAAGAAAACGTATGAGGCGTGCACAGGGGATCCAGCATACCGTAGCCGACCCACTGCCGAATTTTCCAACGCAGTACACTATTACTGCCTATGCCGGATAACAGTTTTGACGTCGTCTCCCAGATCGAGATGCCTGAGGTGAATAACGCCCTCCAGCAGGCGATGAAGGAGATCACGACGCGCTACGATCTGAAAAATTCAAAGACCCTGATCGAGCTCAACGAAAAAGAAAAGAAGGTCACCCTCAGCAGTTCCGACGATTTCAAACTCAAGGCGGCCACCGAAATCTTTCAGTTGAAGCTCGTCAAGCGCGGAGTGCCGATCAAGAACCTGACCTATGGCACGGTACAACCGGCTGCCGGTTCTTCGGTCAAGCAGGAAGTCACTCTCACCTCGGGAATACCCACCGAAAAAGCCAAAGACATCGTTAAGAAGATCAAGGACAGCAAACTCAAGCTGCAGGCGGCTATTCAGGGCGATCTGGTGCGCATTAGCGGCAAGGACCGCGACACGCTTCAGCAGGCGATCGCGCTTCTGAAGGGCGCCGACTTCGGCATCGAGCTGCAGTTCATCAACTTCCGGACTAACTGAGCACTTGAACTGAACCAGAATGTCCCGGCGGATCGAGTCTCTCCTCATAGACGGTCCCGTCGGCAAGCTGGAAGCGCTGCTGGAAGAACCGGAGGAAGGTGAACCTCGCGAGGCCTGCCTCGTGTGCCACCCTCATCCGCTGTTCGGCGGCACGATGCATAACAAGGTCGTTTACCGTATCGCTCGCGGAATGCGGCGGGCAGGCGTGGTGGTGTTGCGGTTCAACTTCCGCGGCGTGGGCCAGAGCGAGGGCATCCACGATGAGGGCCTCGGTGAAGTGGAAGACGCGCGCGCGGCGTTGGGGTTTCTGCGTGAGCGGTATCCGGACTTGCCTTATTCGATGGCGGGATTTTCTTTCGGCTCCCGCGTGATCATGAAACTGGGATGCACAACTGAAGTAACGCGGCCCGCGCGTTTGATCGCGGTCGGTTTTCCCACTCAGCGCGGCCAGTTCGACTATCTCTCCACCTGCGGTATTCCGAAATACTTTGTACAGAGCATGATCGACCAATTCGGCCCGAAGCAAGAACTCGAAGCGGCGTTTCAGGGGTTCGCGGAGCCAAAGTCTCTGGAGTTCATCGAGGCCTCCGACCACTTCTTCACCGGCGCGCTCGACCAACTGGAACAAGTGATCGCAGCGATTGTGGAATAGGCGTTTTCGCCTGTGCTTTTACCCTATTCCACCCGAAATTCCGCTTTACTCTCCGCCATTTGCTTCCCCACGCCATCTTTCGCTGTAATAACCAGCGTGTAAGTCCCCTCGTGCATGGTCGATTGCAGGCTGAGGTTAAATGCGCCCGGCACCCACGGCTGCGGATAGAACGCCTGGCTTTTCTCCACGGCCGCATCTTCCTGCGCGAATAATTGTTTTCCATCCGGCGCCAGCACTGCCACATCGTACGCCACATCGATCGAATTCTGTTCCCCGTACTTGTATCCCGTGGCTTCGAAACGCACCCACAGTATGTCGCCCGCCCGGTAGGCCACGGTTTTCAACGCGTTCTCGTCGTCCTGCGAACGATAAAAACCCAAATTGCGAATCGTCAGCGCGCGGGCCGGTTCCACGCCCTTACCCGACACCGGGAACGCCACCTCGCTTGCCGCGGTCTGCCGGGTCTGCTGGTCGGTCGCGTCGAATTTGATTTTGTAATTTCCCGGCGGCGCAATGGAAGGGATCTGAATCTGCAGACGCAGCTTCGGCTTCCAGTCCTTGTCCTCCTCACTGACAGAAGTGCCGATTGCCTGCTCATCACGCGGAATGATCGGCGTCCCCTTCGGATCGAACACCTCGATATGTCCGGTGAGTTGAATCTTTCCGGTGGGCCCGATTTTGTAGTTTTCCACCTGGAAGCTGAAGAACGCGATGTCTCCCGCCTGGAACGCGAAGCCGTTCTCGGCGGCGGGCCCGTCTTCAGATTGCGAGATCACCGCGCGCGCGATCCTGATATTGCGCGCCGCGGGCGCGGTCTGGGCATAGAGCACGGAGCTGAGTGCCAGAAGTGCGAGTGGGACTGTCGCCGGCATGATGTGTGCCCGCCTATCTCTTCGGTATCGATAGTTCCGCCGGCGCGGTCGGCGCGAGCGGAACGCTCTTCAGCTGCTCGCGGACGAAGTCGAGCGGCACGTCAATCGCGATCTCCTTGTCGTCGAAAGCATCGTTCAATCTCAAACGGTAATGCTTCGTCGGCGCGTCGAACACAACAACGCCCTGTTCGGTCTGCGCGGGGCCGACTTTGCGGACGACGCCGAGCCAGTTCGCAACATTCGTGCCGTCGGCCAATTCGGTGTAATTCTGCCCGGCATCGTCCACCAGCCTCATAGCCGGAATTGGCTGCTCGTCGGCGCCGGAATTCGAGATGCTGACCTTTACCAGGTAGAACCGGTTCTGCGGAGTGCGCGCGGTAGCCGGGTCGTCGCCGAGCTGTTGCGCCATTTCGGTATCCGTGACGCTGTACACCAAATGTCCGACAGTGGCCTTGTCGCCCGCGGCGTAAATTACCGGCTTATTATTGGAAGATGAGAGGCTGGAACACCCCGCCACGGTCACCGCAAGCAGCGAAATAGAAATCACGGCGGAACGCATGCAGCGTTTAGTTTCGCACATTTCTCCCTGATGGGCGGACGCTGCTACTTCCGGTGCTCGCGCAGCATTTGTTCGTACTTTCGCCGCTGTTCCGGGTTGAGGATCTGCATAATGCGGCTGTTACCGTCCGCCAGCAGGTTGTCGTAGTAGTGGGAAAAATCGTCCAGCACGGAGGTCAACTGGACCGTCTGTTGATCCGAAAGGTTGAGTTGCTCCTTCCATTCCCGGACCGACATGGAGAATCCGGTCCCCAGAGGCGGTATTCCATGCAGGTTGGCGTGGCCGCTGAAACTCATCACTACGGCGCCCAGCACCGCCCCGCACAGAAAAACCAGCACGAACGACACGATGGCGATTTTTTCGTTGGGGCGGGGAAGAGTGGCTTTGGCTGTGTCGGATACCATCGTGCTTCTTTATTCAACTCGCGCTCCATGGACTTTGCCTGTGCGCCCAGTTCCTTAATTCTAATAGATTTTACTGGCGGTAAGTGGCCAACGTTACCAGCATCCGGTCGCGATCGGCGGATTCCGAGTGGGCCGCCACGGGGTCGTGCTGCGCCATGATGGAAGCCGCATCTGTACCGCCGAAGGAAGACTCGCGCGTGACGAGGAAGCTGCCGAGACCGGCAAGGAGAAGCAGCGACGCGAAAGCGACGCGGCGGAAGAAAGCCGCTCCGGGCGCGAACAATCCCCACGCCTCCTTCTGCGGTTTTTCCAGAATCCGGCCGCGCACCCGGGTATAGAAGCCGAGTGACGGGTGCGGCGCCGTTTCCACTGCGTTCTCCGGATCGAAACGCAGCTCCCGCATCAGCATCGACAGGTGTTCCATGCCGGCAACCTCGGCGCGGCAGTCGGCGCAAGCGTCGAGATGGGCGTAGAAAGCGCGCGAGGCATTCTTATATTCGCCCCCGCCGCTCAAATGCCTTTCCAACTCGTCGATCACAATATCGTGCATCATAAATTCCCAGCTCACTACTTGTCTCTGCGCCGGAAGCCGCTCATGGCTTTACCGGCATTGGCGCCCGATCCAGCCGCTGGGCTGCCTTCACCAGCTTCTGGCGCGCTCGAAACAACTTAACCTTGACCGTATTCTCGTTCATCTTCAACATGCCGGAGAGTTCTTCCACCGAATACCCTTCCACTTCTTTGAGCATGAGAAGCTGCTTCTCTTCATCCGAAACCCGATCCATCAGCTTGACCACGTAGTCGCGCCGCGCGAGCGACGAATCGGCCCGCGCTCCCCGGTCCAGCGCCGGTTCGCTGTTCTCCACGCGCCGTACTTCGTCTTCGCTCATGTCGCTTTCGTAAACCAGCTTCCGGACTTTCTTTTTACGAAGGTAGTCGAAACATTCATTCACGGTGATCTTGTAGATCCACGTGATCAGGGAACTCCGGAAATCGAAGTTGCGCAGCGAGAAGTAAACCTTCGCAAACACCTGCTGGGCAATATCTTCCACATCGTTGCGCTGGCGCACGATGCCGTGAATGATGGAGAATACTTTGGACTGGTAGCGTTCCACGATCTCGCTGAACGCGGATTCGTCGCCGGATTGGGCACGGCGTACCAAAGCTCCTTCTGGAGTGTTCTCGTAGTCCACTCTGGTTCTGGCGATTACCTTTTTCCCGAATGCCGGCAATCCGGGAAGCGGAAGAGCGTCGCTCAGTGTTCCCATACACACCGTCCGACGCTAAGCCTGATCCCGCGGTTTCAGCAACCTGACTGGCCCCTTTTATGGGGGCCTCAGCCTGACGGCCCCCTTAACGGGGGCTCAAGCCTGACGGTAGCAGATTGTGGGCCATACGGCAGCTTATGGCCGAATTCCAAGGCTGCCCCGGCGCGTCTGTGAGTTGGGCGAGGTTCTCGCTGTCTATTTAACGCTAACTTGGTATACTGGTACCAAATCGGCACAACGGAGAAAAAAGTTCACATGGTCAATCTCACTGAGACAGCGGTTTCGAAAGTCAAAGAGATTCTCGACACCCAGGAGCCGAAGCCGGCCGGGCTCCGTATTTCCGTGGTGGGCGGCGGTTGTTCCGGGTTCAGCTACTCGATGGCGTTCGAAAATACGCCCAACATGCTGGACAAAACATACAACTACAATGGCCTCAAAATCTTTATAGATCAGGCGAGCCTGCTGTACCTTGATGGAGCTCAGGTGGATTACGTGGAGAGCTTGGAGGGTTCGGGCTTTAAATTCAATAATCCACAGGTGAAGTCGACCTGCGGATGTGGCAGTTCCTTCAGCGTTTGAGCTGTTTGTTTCATTACATATTCGCGACTTTGAAGCGGCCCTCCAAGGGCCGCTTTTTCTTTAGTTTCACGGGTACCGGGACCCATTAGTACGATCGCATCCGTTTACTTTGGTCATAACTATTGCAGCGGACCTGCATTTCCGTTAGTATTTGATTCAGCAGCTAGATAGTATTTGACTCAGCACCAGAAGGGCGGAGGAGACATTTTAAGCCGCTGGCATTCCCAAACATGGGGAAGAGAGGTTTCAAAAGGGAAAATGACAAAACTTCGGAGAATTCTGCTAACCACGTCGCTAGCCGTTGGGGCGTGCGGCATAGCGAGTGCGAACTCAATCGACTTCCTGTCGACCCCGACCACACAGGGTCCGACTAACACAGACTTTACATACTCACTGTCCTTGCCCAAATTTGATTTGGTGGGGGACACTCTGACAGGGGCGACCATTTACTTCTTCGCCGAGGGGTCAGTCACATCCCTGTCGCTTACGAATACTGCGTCAGGCCCCGAAACCTTTACGTTCGTGGCGACCTCCAACGTGACATCGAATTCATCAAACAGCGCGAACAATGCCGACGCGTTTGTGGGTGAAACTCTTGGCCTGTTCAGTCAGACGATGACCCTCGGAGCAAATACGACCCCGGCCTGCCCTGAGTCCACGCCGTCAGTATCTTGCAGTAGTGTGGCGTTTACCCCCCCTCCTTTGGTAGTGACCAACCTCGGCCTCGGGTTTACCACTGGCACTGGCGGCCTTGGAGTGGACGGTGTCGCTAAGAACATCACGGGTGGCGACTTGGCGAACTACGTCGGGCCCGGATCCTTCACTCTCGGCGGTTCGACGAAATCTTTTACGAGTTTCTCCGGCGGCGGTAACAACGTTACGGATAATATCAATACGACAGCCCAGTTTTCGGCCGAAATCGATTACACCTACACCGTACCGAGCGGCACACCCGAACCAGTCACGCTGGCTCTTATGGGCGGCGGGCTTCTCGGTCTTGGCTTCCTCGGCAGACGTCGTCGCCAGAAAACCTAACTTTCCCGTTTCCCATTTGTTACGTTCTCCGAAAAGGGCTGGCTTCGTGCCAGCCCTTTGTATTTACGCGGTTTCTTTACATGCTGACTGATTTTCCGCGGCTTGATCCTCCAAAGCCCCGTTTGCAGCTGCCATGGTCTAATCAAAATATGCTCAGTTCGAGTCCCGGGCACAAGGAAATCCCTGCGCCTTCTCGGTCGGGGCTGGCCGGACGTGCGCTCTTGGGATGGATGGAGCGGGAACAAGCCGTCAAATTCCTCATGGAGGATTGCCTCTTTTCGCCTCCGCTAACAGGCGATGACGCCGAAGAGATTTGGAAATCGCATGTAGCAATCGTGGAAAATCTGCCTCCCCGGGAGCCACCGGCGGCCAGTCTGACAATGAGCCCGGCGGACCTGAAGGCGGCCCGAAAGTTCCGCTCCAAGTATCCGGGTGCAGCCGGCATTGTCGATTTCGTAAGGCTGAATCCTTTGGATCTGGTGGTGCACCAGCTCTGGATTTCGACAGCCATTGCCGAGAGTCATCGGGATAAGGTGACGCCCGACAAATGGCTTCACACCGCGCTGCTCGATCCGCCCTCAAATCCTCGTTTGCAATCGCGGAGCGCGGGCGACGACATTACCTTTGACCTCCCGCACTCCGAGTTCTTCCTGACCGTTCCGTCGCAGCCCAATGAGATACGGGTCTCGGAAGGGGATGGTTTCGTCACCGTGGCGCTTCATGCCGGTCGTGCGCTGCTTCTGCGCGGTTATCACCGGACGTTCGCCTGCGCGCGATACGCCCGCGAGGCGGTGAATGCGCCTCATGGAGTTCTCTTCGCCGTATCGGATCAGCTGGCATCGATCGGAAGCCTGGCGGACGAAGTCCTCGCCCTGATGACGGGGCCAAGGCCGCCCCGCATGGCGGACTTCTTCGATGATCGGCTCTTCCTCCCGGTGACGTTGCGGAGGCGGCGGTACCAGATGCGGGTCCATTGCGAGGTGGTCGAGATCGACTATGAAGAAGATCGAATCGCCCCGGGAAGGAGCACGCTCGCAGTTACGCCCGCATTTGATCGGACCGGCTCTCCTTATCGCAGCGCGGATTCGCCGCGGAGCTTTCAGACTCTGTTCGAAGATGCCCTGCGGCATCAGACTGCCAAACGGACCGACGAAGCCGTGGCTCTCTACGAGCGCGCCCTTTTCCTGAGGCCGGATTCCGTCGATGCGCACAACAATCTGGGCGTCGCTTTCATGGCACAGGGCAGAATCGACGAGGCTGTGACGCATTACGAACGCGCAATCTCTCTCGACCCCGCTCATGCCAGCGCTCACAACAATCTGGGCATCGCGCTGGTAGCGCAAGGCAAGCTCGATCAGGCCGTTGTATGTCACCACCGGGCGCTTGCTCTCGATCCCGACCACGTCGACGCGCATGTTGCATTGGCCAATATTTTCAAGTATCAGGGCAGGTTTGACGACGCCATGGCGGAATACGAACGGGCCATCGCGATCCGGCCGGACTACGCGGACGCTCATTTCATCCGGTCCGAAATCAAGACTTTTCATCCTGGCGATCCCGAGCTGTTGGCGCTTGAAGCGCTGGCCGCCAGGGACGATTTGGGCGCGGACAAGGCGATGCTTGTCTATTTCGCTCTGTATAAAGCCCTCGAAGACTGTAAAGATTACCCTCGGGCCTTTGAGCATCTGCGTAAGGGCAACGATTTGAAACGCCGGCAAATCCGTTACGATGAGCCGCGTGTCGTCAGCTTTTTTCAACGTATTTCCACTTTATTCGACCGCGGCCTGTTGGATCGCTTTCAGGGAGAAGGCGATCCCTCGTCCGTGCCGATTTTTGTAGTTGGTATGCCGCGCTCCGGCAGCAGTATGATCGAGCAGATTCTTGCCAGCCATCCGCAGGTTCGCGGGGCTGGCGAAATTAGAGATTTTGAAGCAGCCGAGCAGATCGTATTCAGTGCCGGCGGCCGGCCCATTCCGTTTCCGGAGTATGTTCCCGGGATCGACGGCGCTGCCTTGCGGCGAATGGCCCAGACTTATCTTGCTCGCCTGCCGGCTCTGGCGGAGCGTCAACTCCGGACCGTCGACAAGACGCTTCTCAATTTCCTGAAAATCGGTTTGATCCGCATGATCCTGCCCAACGCCCGGATCATCCATACCATGCGCGACCCGGTTGATACCTGCCTGTCCTGCTATTCCAAGCTGTTCACGATCGGTCAACTGTTCAGCTACGATCTGGCGGAGTTGGGGCGTTACTACCGCCTGTACACGGAGATGATGAGCTACTGGCGGACGGTTCTTCCGTCAGGGGCGATGCTCGAAGTTTCTTACGAGGAGGTGGTCGACGACCTCGAAGGTCAAGCCCGGCGGTTGATCGATTATTGCGGCCTGCCCTGGGACGACCGCTGTCTTAGCTTCCATACAACCAGCGGGTTGATCGTCAGGACCGCCAGTGCGGCTCAGGTTCGTCAACCCCTGTTCCGCAGCTCGCTGCAGCGGTGGAGGAAGTACGAAGACGACTTGGCCCCGTTGCTGCGGGAGTTGGGAGATCTCGCACCCGTCCAGTCACCCGCGGACGCGTGATGACGCCGCGTCCGCGCGAGTGGCTGGCGGCCTGCGTGCTAATCATCATCGCCCTGCTCGCTTGGAGAAACTCCATCGAGTCCGGCTTTGTCTTCGATAACAAGACTCTGCTGCTGGACGACACCCGCATTCAGAAGGCAACGCCGGAAAATCTGGCGCTCATCCTCCACCACACCTACTGGTGGCCCAACGAGGAAGGTGGTATCTACCGGCCGATTACCACACTGTCGTACCTTTTCAACTATGCGATCCTGGGCAATGCCGACCGTCCGGCCGGATATCACTGGATCAACTTGCTGCTGCATATCGGAAACGTGCTTCTGGTCTTCGCTCTCGCCAGGCGCCTGTTGCCGGATTTTTGGCCGTCCTTCCTGATCGCCTCGGTGTGGGCCGTGCACCCGGTTCTGACAGAATCCGTCACCAACATCGTGGGGCGGGCGGACCTGCTCGCGGGCATGACGGCGATGGGGGGGCTCTTGATGTATTTGAGGAGCACGGAAGCGGCCGGTTGGCGCCGGGCGTTATGGCTGGCGGGATTGACGGCTGTCACGGCCGTGGGTGTCTTTTGCAAGGAGAGCGCAGTTACCGTGGCGGGGATAATCGCGCTTTATGAATTGACCTGGTGGAAGCGCGAGCGACTGCGCGACTTTCTCTTCGGCTGCCTGGCCATGGCTCCGGCGCTTTTCGCGATGTGGTGGGTGCGTTCGAGCATCAGGGAGGTGGCTGCGCCCCCTCGGTTTCCGTATGTAGATAACCCGATCCTGGGAGCGGGTTTCTGGCCCGGCCGTCTGACAGCCGTCAAAGTGATGGCGAAATACCTTGGGCTGCTGGTATGGCCCGCCAAACTCTCCCCCGACTACTCTTATGCGCAGATCCCGCTGATCGATGGCAAGCCGTCGGACTGGATTGCGTGGTTCGTCGTGGGCGCGGTGGCGCTGGGCGCGGCGCTTCTCTTCCGCCGGAACAAGCCGGCTTTTTTCGCCGCCGGATTTGCCTTCATCGCCCTCCTGCCCACATCCAACCTTGTGATCCCGATCGGTGCGATCATGGCCGAGCGATTTCTTTATTTGCCGGCCATCGGCTTCTCGATCTGTCTGATCCTCGCTCTTTATTCCATCTGCGGGCGGCTTGGGTCGAGAACGCTTGCGCCCGTCCTGCTGGGCCTCCTGATCACCACTGCTTTCGGGGTCCGCACATGGGCCAGGAACCGCGATTGGCGCGATAATTACTCGCTCTGGTCGGCTGCGGTTCGAACATCCCCTCTCAGCTTCAAGACCCATACCGGCCTTGGCCAGGCGCTGCTTACCGAGCATGACGATCTCGACGCCGCTCTCCTCGAAAATGAGCGGAGTCTCGCCATTCTCGATCACCTCCCGGACCGCCTCAACAGCGACGGCGTCTACCTTCGGACGGCTGCCCAGTATATCTGGTCGGGATCCAGTTTGCTTCAGAAGGATGAGGATGGAAAGGTACACACCCCGCCCAACAGCGCCTTAAAATACGAACGGGCGAGAACCATTCTGCTCCGCGCCGTGTCGATCGATAAGACACAGCACGAGGCGGATCTCAAGAAGGGGCTCGCTCAAAGCGATCCCCAAGTGCGCACCGTCGAGGCGGCCGGAAGTGCGTACCTGATGCTTTCGGAGGTGGATCAGCGTTTGGGCAACACAGAAGAGGCGCTGCGTTTGGCTCGGGAAAGCAGGGAGGCGCGACCGATGCTTCCCTTTGCGTACCAGAGGATTCACGATGTCCTTCTCGCCATGGGGCGGAGAGATGAAGCCATGGCCGCGCTCATGCAGGGGTTGCTTCTCACTTCGAATAAGAGCCTGGAGCAGAGACTGGTGGCGGATTATGCGGATCGTCCCGACGAGACCAAATGCGCTATCTCTTTTGCGGAGGCGGCGCCGGCCATTAACTTCTCCTGCGGTATCGTCCGTAAGCTTGCGTGTTCGGTTCGGGGCCTGAAGAGCGATCTGGCGGCGAAGTACGGGTGTATGCAATAGTTACTTGGCGTCGCGCCAGTTTTCTCCTACTCCAACTTCGACGAGCAACGGCACGCTCAACTCGAATGCTCTTTCCATCTCCCGCTTGACGAGACGCTTGACGTCTTCGATCTCTCCCGCCGGCGCTTCCAGCACCAGTTCGTCATGCACCTGGAGCAGGAGCCTGCTCTCAGATCCCGCCAACGCCTGGTCGATCCGCACCATCGCCACTTTGATCAGATCGGCCGCAGTGCCCTGGATCGGTGAATTCACCGCGGTGCGTTCGGCGAATCCGCGCGCATTCGGGTTGCGGCTGTTGATGTCCGGAATGGGCCGCTCGCGGCCGAAGAGCGTGCGCGCCACACCAGTCTCGCGTGTCTTCGCGATGGTCTCGTCGATGAATCGCTTCACGCCGGCATAGCGCTCGAAGTACGCTTTGATGTAGGCCTCGGCTTCTTTGCGCGAGATGCCGAGATTGGCCGCGAGACCGAAGGAACTGATGCCGTACACGATCCCGAAGTTGACCGCTTTCGCATTGTTGCGGGCTTCGCGCGTGACCAGCATGGGCGGCACTCCCATCACTTCCGCCGCGGTGCGGGTATGGATGTCTTCGCCTTGCCGGAATGCATCGATCAATACCGGGTCGCCCGACATATGGGCGAGCAGACGCAACTCGATCTGCGAGTAGTCCGCGACGACCAACTTCCAGCTTTCACGTGGAATGAATGCCGCCCGGATCTCGCGCCCCAGTTCGGTCTTGATCGGAATGTTCTGCAGGTTCGGATTCGAAGACGACAGCCGTCCAGTCGCCGCGCCCGTCTGATTGAAGCTGGTATGAATGCGTCCCGTTGCAGCGTCCATCAGGGCCGGCAGCGCGTCCACATAGGTGCCTTTGAGCTTGGTCAGTTGGCGGTATTCGAGCACCTTCCGGACGATCTCGTATTCCAGCGCGAGCGATTCCAAAACATCCACGGCCGTCGAAATCGTCTTGCCCTTTCCATAACGCACGGGCGCGGGCAAGCCCATTTCTTCGAACAGGATCTTTCCCAGTTGCTGCGGCGATGCGATGTTGAACTCACGGCCGGCGAGCGTATGGATCTCAAGTGTCAGGCGCGCGATGCCGGTTTCCATCAGATCCGACAACCGTGCGAGTTCGTTGGTATCGATTCGTATCCCGGCGTGCTCCATGCGCGCCAGAACCGCCGCAAGCGGCAGCTCCATCTCTTCGTAAAGTTTCGAGAGGCCCCGCCGCTCGACTTCCGGCCGCAGCCGCTCGTTCAGCTCATGAACGAAACTCGCGCGCTCGTCGCCGCGCGGTCCGGCTCGCAAGTCGAGGCGGCGTTCGACCAGCGCTTCGAGCGAGCAACTCGCCGGATCGGCATCGAGCAGGAAGGCGTAGATCGAGACATCGTCCCGCAGACCGCGCGGCTCGATACCGCGCTTGAGAAGGCTGAGCGTCAGCGACTTCAGATCGCTCGCAGCTTTCGGCAGTTCCGCGTTCTCCAGCGCAAACTTCAATTCATTTAGCCTGGAAACCGGCAAACTGCGCGCTTCGCCGGGGCGGCAAGCGAGGCCGATCTCGTCGCGATCGATCGAGAATGCGATGGCAAGAGCACTGCCAACGGGAACGCCGGCCACGAAGCTGCGGACTGCATCTTCCGTTTCCAGCGGAGCAAAATCGCGCGGCCGGGCGTCTTCGGACGGCCCCAGCTCCTTCAACTGAGAGAAAAACTCAAGCTCCTTATATAAGGTCTTGAGCGATTCGGCGTCGGGCTCCCGCACCCGCAGAGCGTCGATCTCGAACGGTATCGGCACGGCGCACTCGATGGTTGCCAACTGAAGGCTCATCAGAATGCGCTCACGATTGTTCTGCAGGCTCTCCCGCGACATTCGCTTCGTAACTTCGCCGGCACGATCAAGCGCAGCTGCTACCGAACCGAACTGCTCGATAAGATCCTTCGCGCCTTTTTCGCCGATCCCCGGCGCGCCAGGGATGTTGTCGATCGCGTCCCCTTTCAACGCCAGCAGATCGGCTACCTGGCTCGGTTCGACGCCCATGAACTCCCTGACCTTCGCCGGATCGTACCAAGTGTCATCCTTCGCCGGATTCAGCATAGACACGCGATCGGTCACGAGCTGGAGCATGTCTTTATCGCTCGATACGATGACCACCTCGCAACCCGCCTCGGCGGCTTTGCGGCTGAGCGTGCCAATCACGTCATCGGCCTCGAAGCCCGGATACCGGATGATCGGAATCTGCAACGCGGCGAGAAGACGCTCGATGTAGGGGAACTGAGTGATCAGATCAGGCGGCGTCTCACTGCGGTTCGCTTTGTATTCGGCGAACGCTACTTCGCGATGTGTCTTTCCCAAACTCTCGAAGATGGCCGCCATGTACTGAGGGGCGAAAGTCTTCGACAGCTTCTTCAACATGTTGTTGAAGATGAGCACTGCTTCGGTCGGCAGTCCCGAAGTCGTTCTCATCGGAGGCGCCTGCATCCGTGCGCGCGCATGAAACGCGCGGAAGATGAAGCCGTAAGTGTCGATGAGGAAGATCCGCGGCGTCACTCGCACGCGTCGGTAATGCAGATGGATTCCAGCGTACGACCGACTGGCGGCGCGGGAAGGCCAGCGGCGATCATCAATTTACGCAGGAGAAGCCCGGTATCAGGATGCGCGATCGCGGACTGCACGCCGACGCGAACCAGGCCGTCGGCATAATCCACCGGCTCCCAAGTGTGCACGGCCAGTTTGCCGCCGCGGTTATCGGTGTTGCCGTAATCCCGGACATCGAGTTTGGCGCCGTGGTCCGCCAGAACCTGGACGACATCGGACCGCCCCTTGTGCGCGGCGCCGTGGAGAGCGGTACGCCCGGTATCGGCCTGCGCATTCACGTCGAGACCGAGGTCGATCAGCATCTTCACGGCTTCGAGCGTGCTCTCGGGCGACCACTCATATGTGATTCCCTCCACCCAGCCGATGCCCGCGGCGACATGGAGCGCCGTCACGTGCAACGCGGTATCGATCTTCGGATCGGCGCCGTGGGCGAGCAGAAGTTTCATCAGGACCACGTCGCCGGACTGGGATGCGCGCAGGAAAGCGGTCGCGCCGTTCTCATCCAGCCACTGGTTCGTGAAGACCGTGCGGGTCTCCGTGCTGTCCTTCAAGCGGGCATTCACGTTGGCGCCTTTGTCGAGAAGGAGCTTGATGTAATCCAGGTGATCCATGTCGGGCTTGCGGACGGGGTAATCGCCTCCCTCAATGTTGCGGTTATCGGTGGCGAGGTAGAGGGGAGTCCACATGCCTTTATTGGCGAGATTCACATCCGCGCCGTGATCGAGCAAATACGCTCCCAGCTTGTAGTAGCGATTTTGCGTGGCGACCAGCAGAGGGCTCCAGCCGTAGGCAGTGGTCTGGTTGACGTCCGCTCCGGCGGCGAGAAGGACTTTGACGGAATCGAGATCGTTGGCGCGGGCCGCGTAGACCAGAGGCGTCAGACCTCCGCCGTCTTTCGGCGCTTGCCGGTTTCGGAAGCCAAACGCTGCTACCGCGGCGTCGTCGTTCAGATCAAACCCTGCGTTGGCTGTTGCTGCCGCGCCGCCCCGGCCACCGCCGCGACCTCCTCCTGCAGCGGCTCCGCCACGGCCACCGCCTCCTCTACCACCAGCGGGTGCGGGTGTCGTACCTTCGGAGACCGCGCGCAACTCGCCCAAGTCCAGCGCTTTTCCAGCGGCGAGCGCCGCGCCCTGTGCCGCGACCTGCTTTCGGGGATCGTTCGACTTGCCGAGCGCCGGTCCTCTGCCACGCTCAGCCGGATCGGAGCGGGCTTTGAAATCGGCACCGCGTTGGATCAGGAGTTGGATAGCGGGAGCATGGCCTTCGTCCGCTGCCCACATCAATGGAGTGGTACCGCGCAGAGTTTCCTTTGCATTCACGTCCGCGCCGTGGTCGATGAGCACCTTGATCGCATCGACATTGCCCGTACGCGAGGCTGCCATGAGAGGAGTTCTGCCAAGAGGGAGATGCTCGTTGGCATCGGCTCCGGCTTTGAGGAGCGCATCGATGGTGGCGGCATCGCCGTTGACGCTGGCAAGCCACAGAGGCGTGGATCCGTCGCGGTTGGCGGCTTTTGCATTAGCGCCCGAGTGGAGCAGGAGGTCCACCATTTCTTTGTCGGATCGGAACACGGCCCAGTGGAGGGCTGTGGCGCCGTCACCTTGGGGAGCATTCACGTCGGCGTGTTGTTCGATGAGTTTGCGGACGGCGATATGGTCGCCGTGCATTACTGCGTCGGCGACGTCGGAGCGCACGGCGGCGGGGAGGGCTGTTGCCAGCGCGAGTAATGCGACACACGAACCGATGGTGCGTTTCATGGATTTTCCCTACCGCTCCCTCTGGTCACGGCTCTGTAAGAACGTGAGCCGGACGGACGTGAGCCGGATGGATGTGAGCGAGGTGAACGTGAAGGGCATGGCCGGTGTCGAAGCGGACGACGTGCGCATTACAGATTCTCGATGTGGCCGGTGCTGTCGCCTATGCTGTCCTGGTGGATGCCGTACTTGTCGAGCACGGTCAGTAACAGATTGCCGGTCGGAATCGTTTTGGATGGAAAGGCGATATGACGACCGCCCGGGAGCTTTCCGTTCAAGCCGCCTATGAGCACATGAGGCACATCGTAGTGGACGTGCTGATTGGAGTTGCCCATGTTGCTGCCGTAGAGAACGAGCGAATGATCGAGCAGTGTGCCGTCGCCGTCGGGGGTTTTGGCAAGATTGGCGACGAGATGGGCCAGCATTTTGACGTGATACTGGTTGATCTTCGAGAGCTGGTCGATGATCTTGGGATTCTCGCCGTGATGCGACACGCCATGGAAACCGGAAGTGGGCGATTCGCTTTCGGGGTAGGTCCGGCCGGTGAGGTCGCGGGCGAAGAGCAGCGTGCCCACGCGGGTGATGTCGGCCTGGAAAGCCAGAGCGAGAAGATCGAACTGAAGTTTGATGTGCTCGTCGAAAGTTTGCGGCACACCAATCGGAACACTCATATCGGCGGGGGCGACGGTCGAGGCCTTCATGGCAATCTGAAGGCGCCGCTCGATTTCGCGGACATTTTGCGCATAGTCGTCGAGCCGGACGCGATCGGCTGCGCCGGATTCGTTGCGAAGACGCGAGAGACTACCGGTGAGCGAATCCAGAATACTGCCGTCGCGCTTTCTGCGCGCTGCGCGCTGCGCGGGCGTGCCGCCGTCGCCGAACATGCGCTCGAACACCACCTGCGGATTCAATTCCATGGGCAGGGGCTGAGTCGGTGAAGACCAGGAAATGGTGTTGGTGTAGGTGCAGCTGTAACCCTCGCCGCAGTTGCTGGAATTCGCGCCCGGATCTTCGACCGCGAGCTGCATGGAGGGCATCAGGTTATCCTGGCCGATCCTTTGCGCGATGAGCTGATCGATGGTGGTGCCGGCGTAGACGTCGGCTCCGGCGGTCTTCTTGGGCTTGTTCGCGCAGAGGAACGCAGCGGCAACCCAGTGGTCGGCGCCGGTCACGCCGGGAGGCGGTTCAGCCGAACGGGAATGCAGGCCGCTCAGAATCACGGTGCTGTCGCGGAAGGGCTCAAGCGGCTTCCAATTGAATGGGAGCGTGGCGGCGAGAGGGCCTTCAGTGGCGGGGACCCAATAGCCGGGCGCCATGCCGTGCGGGACGAAACAGCCGACGAAGCGGGGCTTCGGAGTGGCGGCTGTTTGCGCGAGGGCGGTCGAGGCCGGAATCATCGCGTCGAGGAGCGGAAGCGCGAGGGCCGCGCCGCCACCGCGGAGAATCGTCCGGCGGGAGATGTGTTTTTTAGTTATGAACATAATGTTTGCTCCTTTTATAAAAGCGACAGGCGAAACCGCCTATCCTTACCTACTCGCCTCCTGTTGGGTGGAGGCTGGTTTCATGTTGGTTTGGAACGCGGGGCTTTTTACTATCCCCATTACTATTGCTGTGAATCGATACTTTCCGGGGGCTGAACTCTGCACGATGGAGCGCAGGGTTGGCATGTCCTGGTATTCGACGCCGCGGCCGAGCGCGTAAGTCATCATCCTCTCGGTAACGACCCGCGCGAATTGATCGGAATGGCGCACCAGCGAATCGCGCAGACCCGTAACGCCGTCGATTTTCGTGCCATCGGATAAAGTGCCGGTTGCATCGATGGGAGTGTCGCCATCCAATGTGCGCCACGATCCGATCGCGTCAAAGTTTTCCATCCCGAGTCCGATCGGTTCGAAGATCTTGTGGCATGACGCACAGACCGGATTGGTGTGGTGTTCCTCCATGCGAACGCGCATGGGCGGATCGACGGTCACGCCGCCCGCGACCGCAGGTTTCCCTTTAAGGGTCGTATCCACGCCAGGCGGCGGGTCCGGCGGGCTAATACCAAGGAACGTTTCCAGATACCACTTGCCCCGGTGCACGGGCGATGTGCGGGCCGCATCCGACGTGATAGTCAGGAGCGCTCCCTTGCCCAGCAGGCCGCGGCGCATGTCGAGTTCCGCCGGTAGCGTCACGCGGCGGAATTGCGGTCCATAGATGCTGGGGATTCCGTACTGCTTGGCGAGCCGCTCGTTGACGAATGTGTAATTCGCGGTCAACAGATCGAGGATGCTGCGATCCTCGTGAGCGACGCTGCCGAAGAACAGCTCAATCTCGCGCTTGTATGCGGCGCGCAGGTTGTCGTCGAAATCCGGAAACAGATTCACGGCTGGCTCGCTGGTTTGGAGCGAGCGAACGCCGAGCCACTGACCGGTGAAGTTGGTGACGAGCGCGTCGGACTTCGGATCCGCCAGCATGCGCCGGACTTCTTTCTGGAGCACGACCGGGTCCCTGAGCTTGCCTTGCGATGCGAGGTCGATCAACTCGTCGTCCGGAACGCTGCTCCACAGGAAAAAGGAGAGGCGGGATGCCAAGGCAAGATCGTTGACACGGTAGCTTCTGCCGGCGGGCAATCCCGCGGGCTCGGCTTCTTCGCGATACACAAATTCGGGATCGGCGAGCACGCGCTGGAGCGCGGCTTCGATGCCATCGTCGAAAGTTCCTCCGTCGGCGCGGCCAGCCTTATAAAACTCGGTCAGCGTCGCGAGGTCGGCTGGCGTGGCCGGGCGGCGATAGGCATGTTTCACGAGCTTGGAAATGATGGTATGCGCACAGGAGTCGTCTTCTTTGGAGGTGGCCGGGTGGCACACGAAAATTTTTTGGCGTGCGGCCGTCTCTTTGGCGCCCGCCGCATTGTAGGGTCCTTCAATCCAGACTTGGCCGACGTGCGGATAGAAGAGATATCCGGGGATGGAGCCGGGCGTGTTCATGGTGCGCTGAAACGGCCGGTTAAGCTCGCTGCCCGGCACGTCATTAGTGGCCAGGAACGTCACACCGACGGTGTGCAAGCCCGCTTTGACGGGGGTGGGTGGAGTGGCTTTGCCGATGCCGGTGGTGTTGGCAATTTCCTTATCCCAATCGAACAGCTTCACGCGCTCGCCATCGACGGTGACTTCGAGCTGCTCGCCCTTGACGCCGCCGAGGACAGCCTGGAAATAACCGGTGACGCCTTTCACCGTGAATTTATACTGGCCGTCGGCGGGGAATTGATACTTGATCAGAATGCCACCGCGGGTGCCGAAGGGGAGGCCCTCGATGTGATAGTTCTGCGCGGTGTCGGCAGGCACTTCGAAGACGGCCTGCGTGGGCGCCGAGACATCGCCGATCGCCAGACGGCTGATCTTTCCGGCGGCCGACAAGTACGCTTCCATCAACGCTGGAGACAGCGTGAGCGCGCCGGCGATGTTGTCGAAGCCATGAGTGGAATCGTCTGGCGGGAGGAATTTCGTGGCGTCCACTTCGAGGCCAAGCACGTCGCGAATCGCGTTCGTATACTCGGTTCGGTTGAGGCGGTGCAGGCCGGGCGGGGGCAGATAAGCGGTCGCGCCGCGATCAAGCTCCCTCTCCATGAAAGTGATCAGGGCCTCGCGCGTGGCGGGGTCGGGCTGCGGCATGCCGGTGGGCGGCATCATTCCGGCGCGAAGTTTGCGGACAACCTTTTCGCCGATCTCAGCATGTGCGCCGAGGTGGGAAAGGTCGAGCTGGTCGAGGAGCAGGTTGGCGGTTTTGAGCTTGGCGTTGTGGCAGACTACGCAATATTTGTCGACTACGGCGCGCTCGGTGGCGGCGTCGGGAGTTTGGGCGAGTGACGACACCTTCGGCGCGGGAGCAGTCTGGGCGGCAAGCACTGCCGACATGACGAAACCGATTGCTGGAAGTCTGTTTTTCAACGGCGCCTCTTCACGGGGACTGCGCCGGTAACCTTGTTACTACCCTGGCGCTGTCGGGACGATTTTATCATAGCTGGTAAGGCCTTGCTCCTTCATTTGCTGTGAGATCCGGGTGTAACGGGCTGGCCAAAAAGCGCTTGGGCCACGAATGCACACCAATGAACACGAATGGGAAAGCAAGAACGTTACGCGCCGGAGAGCTGTTGGCGGAATTTCTTTCGGTCGTAGTTGCAGTCGTGGGCGATTTTGGCTTCCA
>Ga0182024_10001826_pt1 | contig 53751 bp, 48 predicted proteins | sample P32metaG_FD_120480 | JGI IMG/M metagenome (GOLD analysis project Ga0182024, IMG submission 120480) | Permafrost microbial communities from Stordalen Mire, Sweden - P3-2 metaG (Illumina Assembly) | ecosystem: Environmental > Terrestrial > Soil > Wetlands > Permafrost | place: Sweden: Stordalen...
ACCGACCGCGCTGGAGGCTGTGGCTATCGTGGTTAAAGAAACTGGCGTGGTGAGACTCGCCGCAGTATCGCCGTTCACGAATCCGCTATAGTTGGCTGTGAATGTCGGCAGTGCCGCGCCATAGATTTTGCTGGCGTTGTTTGCCGTGACGCTCAACGGGGCGGGAGTCACGTTGATTGTCACGTTCGTGCTAATCGGCAGAAACGATGATGAATTCGATGGAGTGAACGTGACAGAAATCGTCTGCCCGACACCAGCATCCAGGACCGTGCCAGCGGGAGGGCTGTAGGCGAACGTGCCAGGAACATTCGTGGAGTTGTAAGTCGCGGTGGCGTTCAACTGCGACCCTCCGAGTGCCGTGCCATAAACAATGCTGGAAGGATTAGCCCAAGTCAGGGTGGGCGCCGCCTGGCCGACTAGGGTCACGGACCATTCTGTGAGTTCGTTCGTGCCGCCCGATTGAAGATCGGCCAGATAAAGAGTCCACTGCCCTGAAGCGTTGAGGCCATTGAAATTGGTCAGCGACGTGGTGCGAGGCGAAGCGTCAGTCACGTTGGTTGGATCGACGTCGCGTCCATCCGGTTGCCAAATGCCAGTCAGCGGAGAGCCAGCGGCCGGGACGGTTACTTCCTGATACAGGTGAATGTCTCCGTTGGTCGCGCCTGTCTGGAAGGTCACATCCAAGCCGCTGTCGGCGTAACCGGCGGGATTGGAAGCGGTCTTGCCGGGACGATTGAGAAGTACGGTGAATCCGCTGGAATGGACCAGGTAACCGTAGAGGTCGCCGTTAAAGTTGCCCGCGATCTTCAAATTCACCGTCACCGAGGAAATATTTTCAATGGCGGAATTAATGGCGCGCACGTCGCTGAGTCCGGACGGATTGCCGTCGGGCACTACACGATTGGTGGTGAAAGTGTAGGTTTCGGTGGTCTGCGCCTCGAGGAGCGGTGTGGTCACGGCTCCGAGAAGGGCCAACAGAAACATTGTGCCAATGTATTTCATAAGCGGCATGGGTTGAGGTTCCTGGCGCGAAACAGTTGCGGCCAACCGCATCGGCGCCTCTGGATCGTCGAAAACAAAAGTGTTGGTGATGGTGGTTTTCATAACATCATGGATAAGTGGAACGATAAAATCGCGCGGGCGCACCGTTGGTGGGCGTGTCAGTGAATTGAAATGCGCCGCTCGCGTCTGCCGAGCTTGTCCCCAGCGTTTGCCAGGTGGGCGACAGAAGACTTTGAGTGTATTGAACGCTATAGGTGCGTCCCGGTATTCCTTGTAAATTGATGAGGGCCGTGTTGGTGTCAGGTGTTTCCACGGACACGATATTCTGCGACTGGCTCAGATCGACTGGCACAGTGACCGATACTGATCCAGTGGCTTGGCTGCCGCCGCTATCCGCGATCACATAGGAAAAGGTGTCTGAATTGGTAAATCCGGCGGGCGGCGTATAAAAAATCCATCCGTTGGTCACCACGACAGTTCCGCCATTGGTGGTCGTCGGCCCGGCGGAGATAAGCGTCAAAGTCTCGTTATTGGGATCGCTGTCATTTGTCAGCAGATCGGCCACGGTAATTTTCACTCCGCAATTCTGGTTGCGTTGTAAAACGACCGTACCGGCCACCGGCGCAGCGTTGATGGTTTCCGCCGGACTGAGATTGGCAGAGCTGGCAGAGAAATTACCGTCGCCGGCGTACTTATTACTGATAGCATGAGTGCCTTGAGAAAGAGAGGAGGTGCTGATGCTCGCAACGCCGCTCACCAACGTCGCGGGAGAGCCGAGGGGAGCGCTGTCGGCGAAAAACTGCACAGTACCGGTGGGCGTGCCGCTGCCGGGAGAAACAGCCGTCAATGTGGAGGTGAACGTGACATTGGAGCCTACCGGCGCTGGATTGGCGGACGATGAAAGGGCATCGGACGTGCTGGCCGGAGTAATCGTGAGTTCTCCGTTGTTGAAAACGAAGGTGTAATTAGCCGCACTGAGCGTGCCCGCGGCAGGCATAATTGGATAAGGACTGCCTGCCACGCTGCTGGTGGCGGTTGCGGTCGTGCTCAAGGACGGGCTTCCAGTGAGAACGCCGATTCCATCGCCATTGACAAAGCCGCTATAGCCAGCGGTGAACGTAGGATTGCTCTGGCCATAGACGCGTGTGGCGTTGTTCGCTGTGACGCTCAACTGCGCCGGCATGACCACCTGGTTCACAGTCGTAGTGACGCTGTTGTAGTCGAAGGTATCAGTCGGATTGAACGTCACGGAGAGAATATGGGTCCCGGCATTCAAAACTTTGCCGGCGGCCGGATTGTATATGAAAGTTCCGGACACGGCTGCTGTTGCGTTTAATTGGCTGGAACTGAGAGCTGTGCCATAGGTGATGGCAGTCGGATTCGTCCAGGTGATGGTGGGATTGATGGGGGACAGGCCGGGGACAAGAGCAACAATCATCGCTGTGCCATTTGGCGTGCCCCATCCGGTGCAGAGATCGTAACCGGAAACCGCAGAGAAATTAGTGGGACTGCTTGAGTTGGTATTATTTCCCACCGTTATGTCGTGGAAATCAGAGGTGTAGCTTGCTCCCTGGCCAATGGCATAGACCGCTGGATTGATGAAGCCGACCGTGGGCTTGCCATGGGCCGCGCCGTGCTGATTAACCAGAGCAGTGAAAGCAGCCCAAAGCGGAGCAGCACAGCTCGTGCCGCCGAATTCCGCCTGAGATCCGTTATTATATATGACAAAAATATTATCCGCAGTCAGAGCGACATCGGGAATGTTCCGCATCGTCGGCGATCCCTTGTTGACCGTCATGCTGACTGCTTGTTGCCAGCTTGGAATCTCAAAAAGTGCGCTGACACCGCCGCTGCTGGCCGCAGGCTGGCCGGGAAACCAACTCCATACTTTTTCCGATACCCACGATCCACCCGGTCCGCTGGTCGTCAACGTTGTCCCGCCGACAATGGTGATATAAGGATCGTCCGCAGGCTCATTGATTGGGTTGTTCGTGCTAAAATAAGCGCCGCTGTCGCCAGAGGCCTCGAAAAACGATTGCCCCTGGGTCGCATACTCCAGAAAGATTTCATCTCCAGTTGAATTGGTGCCGCCGCCCCATGTCCACGAAGAGCTAAGTTGTTTGGCCAGATTGTCCGTGGCCATGCGATTCAAAATGTTATTTATCCCGGCGATGGTGAGGCCAGCGGTGGAGGCTTCATACACCATGACATTGGACAAATGCGGCGCCATGGAAATGGCCATTTCGATGTCCAACGAAACTTCACCGATGAAATTCACATTGCCGTCTGGAACGCCGTTGTACCCACCGATAAGCACATTCGTCAGCGTGACATTGGGCAGTCCGGCCTGATGCTCGTAGCTCGTGATGTCACTGGCGTAATACCCCTCCAACTCGAAAAGCCCCACGGATTGCCCGGTGCCGTCAAGGGAAACGCTCGGCACATAGGCTGCGCGCAGATCGTTCCCCATGTAAGTGCCGCTTGGACCCGAACCGTTGGCGGGGGATGGTTGAAGAGAAGGATCGAGTGCGCTGACTTTGAGGCTCATTGGGTGCGGCTTGTCGAAGTCATTGAAGCCGCTGATCTCCAACACCGGCACATCCGCATCAATCGCGGGATCCGTTTCCGGTGCAAAAAAGGCCCGCGCTTCCGACGGATGCTGATAGATTCGCATCTTTACCTGGAAGGCTTTTTCTACATCCGCCGCGCTCCCGGTTACATCAAGGAGCAAACGATTCGGATGCCTGCCGGTGACTTGCAAACCCTGCTTTGCCACATAATCGATAACCTTCTGATAATCCTCTGCACTTGGACCGAAGCGCTCAGTGAACTCCTCCGCGCTCAAATACTGGCGAAAGTTGGGACTGGCAGGGTCGTAGAGCTGTTGAAGAAGGTTTGTGAGAGATTGCTTATGACTCAACGGCAGAGCAATGGCCAGGTCCATGCGGGTCGAGGCAGGCAGGTCTCCTATCGGCCGCAATCGGGCGGTCGCCGTCGGCCGTTGCCCCCGCAATTCCCGTTTTTCCTGGGCGTGGCCGCAAAATGCCAATTGGAGGGCAGCCAAAAAAATGACTGCTCTCAGGCAAAACTGCATTTTACCGAATCCAGAGCTGACCGACACGATTTCAACAACGCCGGAACGTTTGACTCAACCTGCTGCGCAGCAGTCATAAACAAAGAAACGACTACGGTGGCCATGTTTGCATAGCCGCCGAGCGCTTACAACATAATCAACTCATACGATGCCACAAACGGCTGGAAGTTCCAGTGATGTTTGTCGAGCAGGGAGAGTGTGCCGAGTTCAACTCTACACACGCGGCTTCGTGGAGTGCAAATCCGACACCGCCAAACCCAAACCAGGCGGGCACATATCTGCCTGGGAGTCGGCGGCGCGCCTGTGTTATTTCTTATTCTTTATTTCCTGTTCTGCTTCAGAAGCCGCTTCCCTGCCGATGCGTTCACCCCATTCCTGGCCAACTTTCATGCTCTCCTGCATGATCTGCGGCAAAGTTGCCAAAATCTTTTGTCCGGCGGGACTTTCATAGAAACCGTTTATCGCTTTAAGGTCATCAATCGTGTAATACTTGTCATAAATGGGAATGATCTTCTCGACCAGTTCATGCATGTCCATTTTCTGCTCGAACCGGTTCCAAAATTCATCGGAAACTCCAGGCGCCCCCTTTCTGACATTGGCAATCATCTGGCCCTTCATTTGGGTGACCAATTTCTCCATGCCGGTCAACCGAAGCATCTTTTCAATTTCTTTGCGCTTTTCGGGATTCACCTCAGCATGAGCGACCGAAACGTAGGAACAAATGACGATCAGTGCGGTGATAAGTAATTTTTTCATATCGAATTGTGTTTAGAGAACTTCAACTTTAATGCCGTTTCGCCAAAAAACAAAACAAGCCGAACAGGACCATGACGAGCACGAGGGTCAGGGCGACAAAACGGTTGCGGGCGACGCGCTTTTCGTAGCGCAAAGGCCGCAAGCCCTGGATGTTTCCGGCAGCCAAGTAGTTGACTAACTTGGGATTGGCCGTGGGCGGGCCTTGAACATGCCGTTTAATGCGCTCAGTCCATTCGAACAAATTGAATTTCCTGGCCCCGTTTTCATGGTCGTGCCGCCCATTGACCAATGGTTCAGAAGCTTCTTTAAGTTGCTTCTGATCGACACGCTCGAAAACCGGTTCGCTCATCATTGCGCCGTTCGCAGCGCCGTTTTGCGCGCGGATGCAGCCAGGGGCGAACCCATTCGGATACGCCGTGGACCGAAGGCGTCGAGGGTCTTCCGGCGTCGCGCGGTGGTTGAGCCGCTGGATTCGGGACTCGAGTTCAGCGATGCGGGCGGTCAGTTGGCGCGACCGTTCAGAAATGGGATCCGGTTTGTTCTTGAAGAATCCCATGAGCAACGGTCAATGGCGCAATAGCAGCGCCAAAAATATGCCGACTCCCAGGAGCACTAATGGCCAATTCAGCGCCAGGCCGAACTTGCACATGTGCCACCAATCCGATTCCTGAGGAAAAACGGAACCGGAAGGCGTCGCCGCCGGTTCGGTGGAGTTCTGCGGTGTGGCTGTCAATAACGGAAATTTCAACCGCGCGGAGTTCCACTCCATGCGGGCATTTTCCACGGTGGTGGAAGCGCGCGTCAGTTCGACGCTGTGATTTTCGGCTGTCCAAGCCTGTTCGTTGACAGACTGCACTTTGTTTACGGCGTCGCGGAATTCGCCCAGCGTGCGGGCCATCTCCTCGGCGTCGCGGCGCGCATTTAATTCCGCTTCCTCAAGCAAACCGATGCCGCGGGTGAGATGCTGAATAACTTCGGCCCGGCCAGTTTGAAATTCAGCCTGGCGCCGGCGCAAGTCCTCAAGCCCGGCGCGTTCGCGTTCCAGTTCTTCCTGTGCGCGCTTTAATTCGGCCAGCTTGATTTGCTTTTCGCTGACCAGCGCCTCGATCTCCTCGCGAGTGGGCGGGCGGCTGGCCAGCGTGCTCGCCGGCGGCGCGGCCGACATGGAAGGATGGGCCGATAGGAAATCGCTATCCACAAAATCACCGGTATCTTGGCGTGCCGACATAAGTATTTTGGTATGAGTTGTTTTGTTGATTCGTTGTTATTTGGCCATAACAATGGTTTCCTCCCTTGGACGAGTTTGTTCCTCTTCTGCCTCGATGGTCCTTCCCGCCGGCAGCGGTTCCAGCGGCGGAGTTCCATTGGGCGCGTCCTGGGCCTTGTGGAACTTGACGCTGACGATTTTGCTGACGCCGTGTTCCTGCATCGTCACGCCATAGAGCACGTCGGCCATGCCGATGGTGCGTTTGTTGTGGGTGATGATGACGAACTGCGAATGCACCAGGAACCGTTGCAACACGCGAATGAACCGGTTGATGTTCGATTCGTCCAGCGGCGCGTCCAATTCGTCCAGGACGCAGAACGGGCTGGGTTTTACCTGATAAATGGAAAAGAGCAAGGCGACCGCCGTCATGGTTTGCTCACCGCCGGAGAGCAGCGAAATGCTCTGCAATTGTTTGCCGGGGGGCCGGGCCACGATTTCAATGCCGCATTCCAACACGTCCCCTTCCTCCGTCAGGATAAGGTCGGCTTTGCCGCCACCGAAAATTTCGACAAACATCAGACGGAAATTCTCGCGCACCTTTTCGAACGTCTCGAGGAACATCTGCCGCGTCTGGGCATTGATGCGATTGATGACGTCGGCCAATTGCGCCTTGGCCTGAACCAAATCGTCGTTTTGTTTGGTCAAGAATTGGTAGCGCTGCTCCGTTTCCTCGTATTCGTCGATGGCTACCAGGTTGACCGGGCCCATTTCGTCGATGCGGGCTTGCAGCTCGGTCACTTGCGCGGCCACGGCCTCCCAATCGGTCGCAGCGCCGCTGGCCGCCATTTCTTCGGGCGAGAGCGTATGAACCTTTGCCGGCCCCTCATCAGCCAGCGTGATGGTGATGCACTCGCTGCGAATCTCGTCCAGGTTGAGCTGATACTTTTCACGGATGCGGTCGCGCAAGTTCTGGGCGGACATATTTTTCTGCGCCAGCTCCACTTCGACCGTCCCGCGCTGCTGTTGCAAATCGCCCAAATGGCGGCGTTGTTCGCGCAAGCCGTCGTCGGCACTTTGAATTCGCTCTTCCAACGCCTCCTTTTGCGAAAGCATTTGCGCGACCTGGATATTGACCTGCTCGCGCTGATGGGCCAGGGCGTCAATTTTCTGCCGCGACTCGGCGATTTCCGATTCGGCCTGGCGTTTGCGATCAAGGAAAGATTGAATTTCGGCGCGGCGTTGTTCGGCCAGATGCGTCAATTCGGCTATGCGCTGTTCCAGGGGCTTCTTCTGGCTGGCGAAGGAATGGCTCAATTGTTCCTCGGTGGCCAACGCAACTTTTGTTTCGGTCAGCGAAGCATTGGCGGCATCGCGTTGCTGACGCCAATTTTCCAGCGAGGCAGTCAATTGCGTAACGGCGGCCTGGCTTTCCTTCTCGGCAGTTTCCAGAGTGGCGGCGCGTTCGGCCAAAGCCTGGCGCTTTTGCGCGCCTTCTGCCTCCTGGGCTTTCAAGCTGTCAACTTCATAAACAACAGTCTCGATTTTTTGGGCGGGCATCCGCGCGGAATTCTCCAGCGCCTTGAATTCGCCCTGGCGAGTCGCGATGGCTACTTCCTGCGTTCTCAGGTCTGTTTGGGCCTGCTGCAAGCCGGCCTGCAACTGCGTTTGCTCGCTGGCCAGCGCGCCCTTTTGCCGGCTGATTTCATTGACGCTCTCTTGCAAGGCGGCCGTGGCCTCCAGCAATTCGGCGATCTGGTTCTTGCGGCCAAGGATGGAAGCCGCGCCCTGGCTGGAACCGTGCCCGTTCAGATAGCCGCCCGTAAAGATGCCATGCCGGTTCAGCATTTCGCCGGCGGGCGTGACAAAGTCGTGGGCGCCGTTGGTTTCGCGCCACGCGGCCGTGGCCGACGCCAGATCAGGCGCGATAAGAGTCTGGCCCAGCAGCCGCTGCAACAAGGGTTGGACCGAAGTTTCGGCCTCAATCACGCTCAACGCGCCCATAGTATTGGCCGGCAGGCCGTGGCCATTGGACGCCGGCGTACCGCATTCAACCGCTGTCAAGTGTAGGGCCGCCACGCTGGCGCGGCCAGATTTGCCGATGCGCAGGTCCTCAACGATCTGGCGGGCCGTTTCCGGCTGTTCTGTCAAAACTAATTGAAGATGATGGCCCAGCGCGTTTTCAATCGCGATCACATAGGGATCCGGCACGCGCATCTTGTCGGCCAGCGAGCCGAGGACATTGCCCGCCGTTTTGAGGGCGCTCAACGCGCCCGCGTCGAAACCCTCATGCGCGGCGTGCAATTGCTCAAGAACGCTGAGGCGCGAGCGCTTTTCCGCCTGCCGCCGCAAGCCATCGTCAAGCTGGCGCGTCGTTTCCTCCAATTGTTGTTGAATAGCGCACAGACGCTGCTGCCGGTCCTCCACCGTGCCGCGATGCGTCTGCGCGTTTAAAATTTCCGCCTGCACTGTGGCCGAGAATTGTTGCAGCCGGTTCTCCAAGCCAATCCGCTCTTCTTCAAGCTGAATTTTTTCCGCCGAAAGTTTTTCCAGGCGAACGGCGTTGCCTTCCTTTTGCAAATCCAAAGCGGTGATTTCGTTTCGCGCCCGGCTCAGTTGTTGCGCGGCTTCAAAAGCTCTGGCCTGGGCACCGCGCAAGGCTTCCTGATCGGCGCGCAAGGAATTCTCGACGTTCTGCAAAGCCTGCGCCTTGGCCTGCAAAGTCTGCCGGTGTTCGCAAACAGCGGCTTCGGCGGCGTTGAGACGGGCGGTGACGCTTTCCAATTCCTGCCGGGCGGCCAGAACACGCTCTTCAGCTTGGGAAATATCGGTTGTGGCGCGAACATTTTGAGATTCGAGATCGCGCAGCTTGTCGTCGTTGAATTGGATGCGGCTTTCATGGCGATCCATCTGGCCCTTCAATTCCAGTCCCTGGTGCTGCCATTGGCCGATCTGCTGTTCTTGATCGGAAAGCTGGTTGCGCAAGACGCCAATTTCATCTTCAGCGCGCGAAACCGTTTCCGACAGCGTCTCAATTTGTGCGCGCAATTGCTCCAACATTTCGGTGCGGGCAGAGATGTCGGTCTGCAACACGTCGAAATGATGCCGGGCCAATTGCGTGTCCAGATGCTGCAATTCAAGCATCAATTGTTTGTAGCGGCGCGCTTTGCCGGCCTGGCGTTGAAGCGAGCCGATCTGGCGCTTGACCTCGCGAATCAAGTCGGCCACGCGCAGAAGATTCTGCTCGGTCGCCTCCAGCTTTCGCAGGGACTCTTTCTTTTGCGCTTTGACCTTGGTGATGCCGGCCGCCTCTTCAAAGATCATGCGACGGTCTTCCGGTTTGCTGGAGAGAATTTGCGTGATATTCCCTTGCGCCATGATGCTGTAACTGGTCCGGCCCACGCCGGTGCCCATGAAAAGCTGCTGAATGTCGCGGAGCCGGCAAGGCGTTTTATTGAGGAAATACTCACTCGAACCATCTCGGAACACCCGGCGCGTCAGCGTCACCTCGTTGTAAGCGATTTCGACGCCGGCTGCGGTCAAGTGCTCGCCATCGACGCCGCCGATCGTCAGCGAAACTTCGGCCATGCTTAAGGGTTTGCGGGAATCGGTGCCGTTAAAGATGACGTCGGCCATTTCACCGCCGCGCAAGGCTTTGGCTGATTGCTCGCCCAAAACCCAGCGAATGGCGTCTGACACATTGGATTTGCCGCAGCCATTGGGGCCGACAATGGCCGTGACGCCCGGTTGAAAATTGAGGGACGTCTTGTCCGCAAACGACTTAAAGCCCAGAACGGTAAGATTCTTTAAATACATTCTGGGGACATAAGAAACATCAAAATCGCAAGGATGTAAAGCAAAAAACCACAATATAATGTGGTTAGGCCACGAAAGAGCACCCCTAATGGGGTTTTTGGCCCTTTTGCAGGGTTTCTAGGCGGTTTTAGCCCTCGGCCTGTCTTGCCGCTCGGCAAGTCGTAGTTGTATGCCTTATTGAATGCGTTGCTTTGGTTCGCTTCGCTTATGGAATATGTTCCAGTTTAGACCCTACGTTGATGCTTGAAAAGGTTGGCCAATGATGGCGTGACTCTGGGCGATTTTTAAAGAATGTGCAATTTGTTGGGGATCCCATTTCGTTTTTTACTCGGACCTAGCTAAAGCCATCCTTCACGGCATGTCCAATCGTCTTGGCCATGTTTTTCGACAAAGGCTATGAGCCGCCGAATCAAGCCGCGCACGTCAGACTGGCGGAGACGCTTGCTGTCGGCGTAAATGACTCCGCCAGGGGTGAGACCCGCAGCTAAACGAGCTTTGATAAATTCCGGCATCGTATTGACATCACGGCTGACCAACGTCCACCTCTCACGGTCAAGCGTTTCGAGCAACGGGCCATCGGGCAACCCTCGCCATGAGGTGTCGTAAATGGAAATCGCATCGAGCCAGGAAAACTTTCTTCGGAGCGCAATGGCTGCTTCGCGAGGAATGTGCTCGTCCAGCAACAGCCTCACAACTTTTCGAGGTTGGGCGAAATGGCTTTAAGCCCCTCGAAGTCCCGGTGCGCATGGAGGGCCAAGCTGGCGGAAATCTCCTCCGGGTAGGCCTTCGCATAGGCTATGGCCATCTTTACGACCGGTTCGGGTTTTTCCAGCCGTTTGGCCGCTTTGGCAGTAGTGCCGCCCAAATCTTTGACCAAATCCACGACCATCCAAATCGGCCATCGCGTACCCGTGACGTAAGCCACACGACCGGGAGCGCCGTCCCGAAACTCGATTACGGGAAAACGCGAACGTTTTACACCCTCTTTGACATAAAGAGCAGCTAAAGTGCCCGGGGGCTGGCCGGTCAAGGTCGCGGCGGCTTCCAAATCGGCTTTCTCGGGTTTGGTCAAACGGAGCGTGACACTCTCATCTTTAGTCATTGTTGCCATACAATGCATACAATCGCATCTGCACGCACAGATTTCAACCGTGGAAATTCTCCACAAAATAACTCAAAACCCAATAGTAGCGGAGGCATTCGATTTGCACATCTGTGGCAACGCCATCGATGGATGTTCGTAATTCGGATTCCGTCGGAAAATTCTTGAGCACTTCGTGCGTGCTGCCGTCGTCCGGCCGGCGGATTTGGTAAGTGTTCCCTTCCCCGTCGGTCCGCGAAATGGGTGTGCTGCTGCCCTCAACATACCGGTTGTCGATAAAAACGACTCGCGCGCCTGGCGACAGCGCGTGATGAAAACCTTGAAGAAAATCGCGGAGCCTGGCTCTTGCCACGTGTGACCACCAGAAAACGGCCAAACCGCCGGTGAACTTTTGCGGAAACGACGGCAAGTCGTAAGCGTCGGCTTTCCGGAAAGTTGCCTTGGAAGGGTCGATGGGCTTCGAGCGGGCGATGGCGAGAACTTCCTCGTTGATGTCGGTGGCCATGACCGATTCGGCCGAACGGGAGACAATCTCGGTCCAATAACCGGTGCCGCAGGCGATTTCACAAACGCGGGCACCAGTGAAAGTCCGCCCGACGAAATCGCGCAACCAACGTAGATCTTCTTGACGTTCCGGCTTATGGTAAATGCGCTCGTATTCGCGCGCCCTATCAGCGTAGTAGCCAATCATCGAAGATTCGACACTCATGCCTGGAATGGCTTTCGCCCGTGAACGCATTTCATGCGTCACATATTCTTTTCGCTGGTCCGGCTGCCAATCCAGTCAAGCAAAAGAAAGGAGCTGACGAAGAATGGAAATACTCCATACAAAGTGTCGCTGGCCGAATGGGAATGCCGGTCAACCGCGCTGAATACTGTCAAGCAGAATAGCGCGGCGAGCAGGCATGCCACTGCGCCGGGAACGGAAATGGGGACGTAGAACCAACCGAAGCGTTTGAACCATGCTGTTTTCATAGTTAGGTGACTGATCAGTCGGCCCGTAGTTTATGGTAATATGACCCTTTGCTGTCAAAGGCAAAAGCCAGGCGACCAGCATCGCGCGCATTTCAATTTTTGTGCAGGTCTGATTCGGTGGGAGACATGCTTCCGGCAGGCCAAGGGGTGATGTAGCGTAGCCGTCCCCGGCTGCGAGTTCCAGCACCGTCCCGGTGCTCCGTCGCTAAGTGGCGGCGGGACGCCTACGCTACGGAGCGTCGGCCAAAGTGAAGCCTTTCGCCTTGCGGTGCTCAAAAAGTGAGATGCGCTCATTCCATAAGGTAGCACACACATTTTGTTGACAAAAGTAAGAACACTGTCTAAAATTAGTTCCAGATCAAGACAAAGGTCATTCCGATCGCGCGGCATAAGGGTAAATTGATTTGGGTAAAGTGATTTCGCCCAACCTTGCCGCGTGCTCTTGGTAAAGAGGCATCGCGCAGACCTGTTTTCCCTTGTGTTTTAGCGGTGTGTCAAATTAATCTCTGGCTGTGGCGCGATGGCGGCCAGGCTGGCCTAAAGATTTCTAGTAAATCGAATACCGGCCAGTCCCAAGCGTCGATGCTTTATTGAGTATGAATACTCGAAATTTGCCTCTCTCGGCCTGGATGGTGGCCATTGGGGCGGGGCTGGTTTTGATCATCGGCGCCTTCGCCCGCTTCGACACGACGAGCATTGCCCGCCCAGCCGTTAACCCTTCGCCGACTCCGGCAGCATTGACCCAGGACGACCCGCCTCCGGCAGACGCAGCGGGTGGACCGACTTTGCCGCCCAGCCTGTCACCGGGCTTGTCCGAAATCATAAAATTGGCCCAAGCGCATGTGAATGAAGGTGTTATACTTGCGTATATCAAGAATTCCGGCCAGGCCTATTCACCGACGGCGGATGAAATCCTTTATCTTTCCGATATTGGCCTGTCCCAGGACGTGATTGGCGCATTGGTCCAAACTGCTCCGCCTGCGGCGAAACAGCAACCCTCCCCTGCCCTCGCGGCCTCACCTTCAACTTCACCTTCACCGCCTATAGCGACGCCGACGGAACCACTTACACCCGAAGCGAGCCAGCCGGAGGCCGCTTCCGCGCCGAATATTTTTTACAATGACCTGACACCTTACGGCGCATGGGTGCAGCAACCGGATTATGGCCTTTGCTGGCAGCCGACCGTCGAAACGATTGACCCCAACTGGACTCCATATCTCGATGCGGGTCAGTGGATGTATTCGGATTGCGGTTGGTATTGGCAATCTGATTACACCTGGGGCTGGGCGGCTTTTCATTATGGCCGATGGACTCGAGCGCCGCGATTGGGATGGGTTTGGGTGCCGGGGAATCAATGGGGGCCTGCCTGGGTCGCCTGGCGATCGACGGATTCGTATATAGGTTGGGCGCCGCTTCCGCCCGGCGTGAGCCTCAACGTCCTGGCTCAATTGACTTACGATAATCATCTGGTCGGTCGAAATGCCACGCTGGGCTTGTCCGCCTCCGCTTACCACTTTGTCAATACGGGCGGCCTGGTTGGTCACAATTTGCCGCATCGCGTTGTGCCTCCAGCGCAGGCCAAGGATTTGGCGCATAACAGCGAGCTACTCAGCGGCTATACGATTGTCAATCATAGGATATTCAATAATGGCATTAGCCGTGAGGTCGTGGCATCGGCGGCGCAAAGGCCGGTGCGTCAAGTCGCGTTGCACGCCGTTTCCTCGCCCGAGACCGCCGGCTTGGCCATGGATCGCAAGACACTGGGTGTTTATGTTCCCCCAGCTTCGTCCGCGAGCGCATCTGTTTCGACGCAATCCGTCATGAATAAGCCCGCGCAGAGGGAGGTGGCAGCTTCTCAGAATGCTGACGTGCTCGCAGAAAATAGACCTGTCGAGGAAGAGCCTGTGTCAACGGAACCGAGCAGCGACGTCACTCCCGTCCAATTGCCGAGTTTGCATTATCCGCCGTCAGATAGTCCGCAGGCCGTTCATCGCCATCCTCGCGGCGTTATCATTGCGTCCGGTTCGGATGCGGCTCCGATCCATCGCGATTGGCAGCCACGATTCGGAACCACCGCGATGGAGCGCCCAGTAACACCCGCGCCTGTTCCGCGATACGACGGGTTTAATCCGGGCGTCGGACAAGGCGAAGCGGCGCGGCCGGCGATGGAGGGCCGGGCGGTTCAACCAGAAATCCGACCTGCGCCGGCGGAAATTCGCCCCGCTCCAGTGCAACCGGCCCGTTCAGCGCCTGCTCCTTCTTCATCGTCATCTAGCAGTTCAAAATCGGGGAAGTAAAAAACGTCACGAATTTTGAGACGGGCGCATTTCAGTTTTTGCGCAGATCCGGTTCGATAGGGAACACGCTACCAGCGGGCCAGGACGTCATGTAGCGCAGCCGTCCTCGGTTGCGAGTACCAGCACCGTCCCGGTGCGCCGTCGTTAAGTGTGGCGGCGGGACGCCGCCCCAACTCGCAGGCGGGTACGCCTACGCTACGAGCCCAACCGCTTTCGTCGCGTGGGATCTTCACCTCAGCTAATGGCAATGATAATGTGCGCCTAATTCGTGAAAAATTTCACAAAGTCTCTTGCCAGCCGCCTCGGAACTCCTTAAACAAGTGCCGTGGTCAAAAGAATTACTTATTCTCTGGCTTGAAATATGGGAAGTTTTGCTAATGCCGTTCGTTGCGGCCAAAGACGAAACGAAAGACGAAAACAGTTGACGAGAGCGGCCCCGGCAAGAAAAATCGCCGCCGGTTTTGCATTTGGACCATGGTTTTGACGATGACGAAGACGCGCTGAGATGTCCGATATTTTTCCAAAGTGGACCAACCGCCTGCCGCGCCAAATTATTATTGGCGCCTTATTGGTTGGGACGGCCGTCACCGGCGCAGTCACTTATTATTTCACGCCCAAGTACACGCGCGTGGGCTATCAGCCCATCCAGCCGGTTGCCTTTCCTCATAGCGTTCATGCCAAGCAGTTGGGATTGGATTGCCGTTATTGCCATAATGGCGTGGAAAAATCGTGGTATTCCAACATCCCGGCAACATCGGTCTGCATGAATTGCCACAATCAGGTGCTCAAGGACGATCCGCGATTGGCCATTGTGCGTGATAGCGCGGCGACCGGCCGGCCCATTGAATGGGTGCAGATTCACAAGATGCCCGATTACGTGTATTTCAATCATTCAGTTCACGTCAACCGCGGCGTCAGTTGCGTGGAATGCCATGGCCAGATCAATGATATGGATGAGGTTTACCACGCCAAACCGTTGAGCATGAGCTATTGCCTGGATTGCCATCGCAATCCCGCGATGCGGTTGCGCCCGCTGGACAAAATTACGGATTTGGATTGGAAGCCGACGGATGTTGCGCGCGACCTGGCTACTGTGCAGTTGAAGCAGGGCGAACAGATCATCCATGATTGGCATGTGCAGTCGCTGCAAAATTGTTCGACCTGTCATAGATGAAAACGATTCCGCCCAACTGTCCCGAGCCTGAGAGCGGCCCAAAGTATTGGCGCAGCCTGGACCAACTGGCCGAGACGCCGGAATTTCGCCAATGGGTGGAAAGAGAATTTCCGTCCGGCGCGAGCGAATTTGTTGACCCGGTTTCGCGGCGTAATTTCGTAAAAATCATGTCCGCCTCTTTCTTGCTGGCCGGACTGGGTTCCACAGGTTGCCGGCGGCCCGTGGAGCACATTTACCCGTTTGCAAAAATGCCGGAGAATTTTGTCCACGGCATGCCGCAATTTTTTGCCACGGCCATGACATCGCGGCGCAAGGCGGTTCCGCTGGTGGTCAAGTCGAGCGATGGAAGGCCGACGAAGATTGAAGGAAATCCGGACTTGCCCGGCAGCAACGGCGGCACGGACCATCTCACGCAAGCGTCCTTGTTGAGCCTTTACGATCCGGATCGCGCCATGCGCTGCACGCGCAACGGTTCCGGTGAAAGCGGGAAAGCGGCGCTGGATTATTTGTCGGGCTTGAGCAAAACGCTTGGGGACGGGGCGGGCTTGGCGTTCCTGCTTGAGCAAAACGAATCCCCTTCCCGTGCGCGCCTGCAAGAGGCCGTCGCCAAAAAATTTCCGGCGGCGCGGTGGCACGTCTATGAGCCAGTTGATTTGGATTTGGGGCGCGCGGCGGCATCGGCTGCGTTTGGCGCTCCGGTAGAGCCGCATTATAAAATCGACCAGGCGCAAGTCATTGTTTCGTTTGATTGCGATTTCATTGGCAGCGAAGAAAATGCTTACGGCAATATCCGGGATTTTTCCAAGGGAAGAGCGATGAGCGGAGCCGATGGCTCCATGAATCGGCTTTACACCGTTGAAAGCCTCTTCACGTTAACCGGAGTCAATTCTGATCATCGATTGCGCGTGCCGCAAGGCATGATTGTCTCGGTATTGGCGCGTTTGGCACAAAACATCCTTGGTTCGTCCGAGAACGATTCAAAACTGAACGAACTGGCTGCGCCGGCCCAAACACATGACGCCTGGATTGCCGGTTGTGCCAAAGATCTCAAGGCCAATGCCGGTAAAAGTTTGGTCATGGCAGGTTACCGGTTGCCGCTGGCGGCGCACTTGCTGGTCCTAGCGATCAATGAAGCATTGGGCGCGACTGGTCACACGGTTGAATATCATCAAACCACAGCGGCCAAGGAAGGGACTATATCTGAGTTGGCAACGGCTCTGAACGCCGGTCAAGTGCAGACGTTGATTATCGTGGGCGGTAATCCAGCTTACAACGCGCCAGTCGATTTAAGTTGGCCGCAGGCACAGGCCAAGGCGAAAAATGTCGTCCGCCTCGGTTATTACCAGGACGAAACTTCATGGAATGCCGAAACGCATCCCGATTCGCAATGGGACTTGCCGATGGCGCATTATTTGGAATCCTGGGGCGACGGTCGGACGGCTGACGGCACCGTGGTTCCCATCCAGCCGCTGATTGAACCGTTATTTGGCGGAATTACGGAATTGGAGGTTTTGGCTTTGATCGGGGGCGGTACGCCGAACAGTCCTTACGAAATCGTTCGCGAGACTTTCCGCACTCTTGGCGGTGACGGCGAAAATAATTGGAGGAAATTCCTCCATGACGGCTTCCTGGCCGACAGCGGCGCAAGCGCCGCCGGGGTGAAACACAATCCGGCAGAATTAAACCGCGCGTTAGGCGAGTTGAAAGCGGCTCCGGCTCCGACAAAGGAAAGTTTGGAGGTTGTCTTCTATCGCGATTCCAAAGTGGACGATGGCCGCTACAACAACAACGGCTGGTTGCAGGAATTGCCGGATCCGATTACGAAATTGACGTGGGACAATGCTATTTTATTAAGCCCGGCCACAGCCAAAGAGTTGGGTGTTTTCACCGACCGAAACGCCCAGAATCAGAAATTTTTCAATCATCAGGTCGACGTCACATTGAATGGACGCAAGATCACGGGGCCGGTTTGGATTCAGCCCGGCATGGCTGATCATACTGTGGGCCTCGCGCTGGGCTATGGACGCGAAAAAACGGGGCGCGTTGGCAAGGGAGCCGGTTTCAACGCCTACAAGCTTCGGTCCAGCGAGAATTTGTATTATGCGTCTGGCGCGACAGTAAAAGACACGGGCGATCACAGCTACGAATTGGCCACCACGCAAAGCCATTGGAGCATGGAAGGCCGTCCTGTCGTGCGCGAAGCCAACCTGGAGCAATACCGCAAGGACCCGACATTTGCGCAAAGAATGAAGCCGGAAGAGCCGCCGGTCGTCGCGCCGCTTTATCCGAATCCGTTGGATAGCACTCAAGTCAATGGCTTGCACCAATGGGGCATGTCGATTGATCTAAGCCGTTGCGTGGGATGTTCCGCGTGCATGATCGCCTGCCAAAGCGAGAACAACATCCCGATTGTCGGCAAAGAGATGGTTGGCAGGAGTCGCGAGATGCATTGGATTCGTATTGACAGATATTACGCCAGCCCGTCGAAAGATGAGGACGACAAAAGCATGGCAGATCCGCAGGTCGTGGTTCAGCCGATGCTCTGCCAACATTGCGAATCGGCGCCGTGCGAGAGCGTTTGCCCGGTTAATGCCACGTCGCATGATGACGAGGGGTTGAATGTGATGACTTATAACCGTTGCGTCGGCACCCGTTATTGTTCCAATAACTGTCCATATAAGGTCCGGCGCTTTAACTTTTTCGATTACAACCGGCATCCGCTTACCCACAAGTTTCTTTATCAAAGTCCGCTCGTGTCCGCAACGGATGGCGAATGGGATTTGATGCGCTGGCTCAAAAACCCGGACAAGGGCAATCTGCCCGAGGACGAATGGCAATTGGCCAAGCTGGTCAAGAATCCGGATGTCTCCGTGCGCATGCGCGGTGTCATGGAGAAATGCAGTTTTTGTTTGCAACGCATCGAACAAGCCAAGATCGCGGCCAAGGTCAAGGCGCGCGACAGCGATCACGTCACCTTGTCCGAGAAGGAAGGCACCGTGCCCAAGACCGCTTGCCAGCAGGCTTGTCCGGCGGAAGCCATTGTTTTTGGCGACACCCGCGACAAAGAGAGCAGCGTGTCCAAGGCCAAGGGCCAGGACCGGACATACACAGTGCTGGAATTCCTCTTGACCAAGCCGCGTCTCACTTATTTGGCGAGGGTGCGCAATCCAAATCCAGAAATGCCCGACTATAAAGAACACAGCTTGCCTTACAGCAGCGAACAATTCGAGAGCGGACCGTTTAATGAAGGGGAAGGCGCGGGAGAACCGCGAGAGAAAGGAGCGCTATAATGGACGACAACGCCGCCATTAAGGTCCAGGCGCCGCCGGTGGAATTGGAGCGCGTGCCGCTGGTCGCCAACCAGCGCGGTATCGGCTGGCTTTCCGACCAAATCGCGGGCGTTGTGGAGGGCAAAACGCCGGGCTGGTGGAAGATTTGTTTTGTCATCAGCTTCACCATGATGACGGTTTGCTTTGTGATGATTCTTTACTTGATGTCCACGGGGGTCGGGGTGTGGGGATTGGGGCATCCGGTCATGTGGGGCTGGGCCATCGTTAATTTCGTGTGGTGGATCGGTATTGGCCACGCTGGAACGCTCATTTCGGCAATTCTCTTCCTGCTGCGCCAGCGCTGGCGAACATCCATTAACCGCGCGGCTGAAGCCATGACTATTTTCGCCGTCATGTGCGCCGGAATTTTCCCGCTCATTCACATTGGGCGCATTTGGTACGGTTGGTGGCTGTTCCCGATTCCTAACTCGTTCAGCATTTGGCCGCAATTCCGCTCGCCATTGATGTGGGATGTCTTCGCGGTTTCGACGTATTTCACCGTGTCGGTGCTCTTTTGGTACATGGGACTGATTCCCGATTTGGCGGTGATGCGCGATCGGGCCAAGACGAAAATCCGGAAGTTCGGCTATGGATTGTTCGCGCTCGGCTGGCGCGGCTCCAACCGTCACTGGAGCAATTACGAAAAGGCTTATCTCATTCTGGCCGGCCTCTCCACCCCGCTGGTGCTGTCGGTCCACTCCATCGTGTCATTGGACTTCTCTGTTTCGCAATTGCCCGGCTGGCACACGACCATCTTCCCGCCGTATTTTGTGGCCGGCGCGGTTTATTCCGGTTTCGGAATGGTGCTGACGCTGCTCGTGCCATTGCGGCGAATGCTTAAACTGGAGGACATCATCCGGGTGCGCCATGTCGAATTGATGTGCAAAGTCACATTAGCGACGGGTTCCATCGTGGGGTACGCCTACGCCATGGAGTTTTTCATCGCGTGGTACAGCGGCAATCCCTATGAGCGGTTCCAGTTCTTCGAGACGCGCGCGGCCGATCCGTTCATCCTCGCGCCATTGATGCACATCAAGCCGGCGCCGTATTGGTGGGCGTTTTGGACGATGGTGACGTGCAACGTCATCGTGCCGCAATTCTTTTGGTTTAAGAAAATCCGCACGACGATGCTGGCCGTGTTTGTTCTTTCGATACTGGTCAACGTGGGAATGTGGTTTGAACGATTCGTCATTGTTGATATTTCATTGCACCGCGAATTCATTCCTTCCAATTGGAATTATTACAGTCCGACATGGGTGGACATTTGCCAATACCTGGGGACATTCGGTTTGTTCTTCACGTTCTTCCTGTTGTTTATTCGCTACGTTCCCTTGATTGCCATTGCGGAAGTCAAGGGCGTCACACCGCAAGCTGACCCGCATCATCCGCTGGGCGGCGCTAAAATTGGAGGCGGACACTGATGCCGGCGCCGTACGCCATCATGGCTGAGTTCGAGACGCCGGCCGCGGTTTTGCACGCGGCTGAGAAGGTGCAAGAAACCGGCTATCGCCACTGGGATGTTTTTACGCCGTTCCCCGTCCACGGGATGGACCGGGCCATGGGAATAAGGAATTCCAAGGTCGGTTGGTTTTCATTTATCGGCGGTTGCACGGGTTACACGACAGGCATGTTGATGATCTGGTACATGAACTCCCACAATTATCCGATTGTCATCGGCGGCAAACCGATGTTCAGCCCATTCTACTCTTTTCCGCCCTCGTATGAATTGACTATTCTCTTCGGATCATTCGGGGCGTTGTTGGGCATGTTGTTCCTGAACCGGCTCCCGCGCTTGCACCATCCGCTTTTGAAAAATCGCCGCTTTGCTTTGGCCACGCATGACCGCTTCTTTGTGGTCATTGAATCAACCGACCCAAAGTATTCAGAAAACGAAACCCGCCGGCTGCTGGAAACCATCGGCAGCAAGCATATCGAAGTGGTGGAGGAATAATGCGCTACTTCCTTTTGCTATTCTTGCTGACGTGCTTCGCGGTGGTGGCCGTCTCTGGATTTCGCGGCAGCCATTCGCGCCGTCCGCAAATTGAATTGTTCGCGGACATGGTGCGGCAAAACAAAGTCCGCCCGCAAACTCCGAGCGAATTTTTCCCCGACCAATACGCCTCGCGCCCGATCCCTGAGGGAACCGTTGCTCGCGGCGGCCCTTACGTCATCAGTGGCGAGGAACTTAAAGTGGACGGCAAACCGGTGTATCCTTATGAAGATTCACCGGTCAACACTGGCAAAATCGTGGGCACGACTAACTGGGTGCCGGTCAGTCCGGTGCCCGTTACCCGTCAGTTGCTCGAACGCGGCCAGCAGCGGTACCAAATTAATTGCACGCCCTGTCACGGGCCCGACGGCGATGGCAAAGGCATCACCAGCAAATACGGCATGATCGGCATGGCCAATTTCCATGACAAACGGTTTATCGACATGGGCGACGGCGAAATTTTCAACACGATCACCTATGGCAAGAATTTGATGGGCGCATACGGGGCCAACGTCACGATCGAAGATCGTTGGGCCATCATCGCCTATGTGCGGGCATTGCAACGCAGCCAATTGGCCACCGACGAGGATGTTCCCGAACCCTATCGCGGGCCGTTCAAGAAATAGTCTATGAGTTCAACGTCTCAATCCGCAGCAGCGTCCGAAATGGATTTGTCCAAGTACCGAAACTTGCCGGTGATCTTGATGGTCATCGGCGCTGTCGGCGCGGGCGCGGGCTTGGCGTTTGGCGGCGCGCGACAGTTTGGCTACTCGTGGCTGCTGGCGTTTATGTTCTCCCTCAGCCTTTGCCTGGGCGGATGGTTTCTGGTCATGGTGCACCACCTTTTCGACGCCAGTTGGTCGGTGCCAACGCGACGCCTCTGCGAGCATATTGCCTGCTTGCTCTTTCCGACATTGTTTATCTTGTTCCTGCCGGTCGCGTTCACGGCCAAATGGATTTATCCCTGGATGACGGCTGTTCCGACCCATGCGCTTAAAGTCAAGCAACCGATTTTCACTGTGCCGGGATTTTATATTACGGCGGCGATTTTGTTCGGCATTTGGTGGCTTTATTCAAATCGCCTGCGCTATTGGTCCTTGCGCCAGGATGAAACGGGTTCGGTGGAATGCACCCGGCGGATGCGTTTTTACTCCGCCTCGGGAGTCGTGCTCTTTGCCCTGACGCTGACGATGGCATCTATTTTGTTCATGAAAGGGTTGATGGACGATTGGTATTCGACCATGTATGGCGTCACCTACTTCGCATCTTCGGTTTGGGTCACGCTGCCGACGGTTTACATCATCACGCTCATCCTGCAACGGACGACTGTCCTCCGCAATCTTGTCAACGAGAACACCTACTACATGATCGGTTCTCTTTTCCTGGCGTTCACCGTTTTCTGGGCTTACGTGAACTTCGCCCAATACTTCATCATCTGGAATGCCAACATGCCGGAGGAAACGTTTTGGTATGTCTTGCGCGAAAAAGGCACGTGGGACGCGGTGGGCAAATACGTGATCATCTTTGGCCATTTCTTCGTTCCGTTCCTGATGCTCTTGCGCATTGATTTCAAACTCAAGCTGGTCACGATGCTGCCGCTGGTGGCGTGGGCCTGGCTCATGCATTTTGTGGACCTGGAATTTCAGATCATGCCGGCGTTGCACAAGGAGACGATTCTCACCGGCGGCTTGCTGGTGGATGCCGCATGCGTTTTATTTTGCACCGGCGTGCTTATGAAAGTTCTCACCATTTCGCTTAGTCGCTACCCGCTTTATCCGTTGAAAGATCCGCGCATGGCGGAAGCGCTGGGTGTCTATGTGCCGCCGATGAGCGATATTTCAACAGCACCACAACGCGCCAAATGAACTCCGAACCTTGCTGCGAAAAAACACGCGTCGGCGCTTATGTCGCCGGCTTCTTGGGAACTTTCCTCATCGTCGCGCTGCTGGTGCATTTGATGCAGCACTATACGCAAGTGCCGTCCATATCCGCCGCGCGCGGCGCGGAACGCATGCAGATCATGGCCGAGTTTAAGGCCGCCAATTCTCCTTTGGTGGAAAAATATGATTGGCAGGACCAGCCCAAGGGATTTGTCCGCATTCCAATTGAGCGGGCCAAGGAATTGGTTTTGCAGGAGTGGCAAAACCCCGAGGCGGCCCGCTCTAATCTCATGGCGCGCGCGGCCATTGAATTTGCTCCTCCGCCCAAGGTGCCGGAAAAGAAGAGCGTGTACGAATAAGCCGTGCCGCCTATGAGCGCGATTGTTTCTCGAACACCAACAGATTCCACTGCTTTGCCTCAATCCCAGGCGGCTGGGTGCGAGGCGTCGTGCCCGGTGGGGATGCTGACCCTCTTTGGGAGCGCGCTGGTTTGGCTGCTCATCGCGTCGTTGCTGGGGTTGATTAATTCGCTAAAATTCCACGCGCCGGGTTTTCTTGCCGCACAGCCGTATCTTAGCTACGGCCGGGTTCATGCTGCGGAAAATGCGGCCTTTCTATATGGGTTCGGCGTGCAGGCGGCGGTGGGCCTCGGACTTTGGCTGTTGTGTCGTTTGGGCCGGACGATTCTGGCGGGGCCTGCGTGCGTTTTCATCGGTGCGGTTTTCTGGAACACGGCCGTCACTTTGGGCACGGCGGCCATTCTTTGCGGCCAAAGCACGGGATACGACTCCTTTGAAATGCCGGCTTGGTGCGTGCCGCTCCTTTTTGCCGCTTTTCTGATGCTCGGCATTTGCGCCATGCTGACTTTCCACCAACGCCAGCCGGGACGCCTCTACCCGTCGCAATGGTTTGTCGTAGGCTCGTTATTCTGGTTTCCATGGATTTTCTCCACGGCGGCTTTGACATTGTTGTGCGTGCCCGCGCGCGGCGTCCTTCAAGCCACCAATGCATGGTGGTACGCGCATAATTTCAACACCGTTTTCCTCGGTTTTGCGGGCCTGGCTTCAACCTTTTATTTCATTCCGAAACTCCTCAGCCGTCCGCTGCACAGTCATTACCAGGCGGCGCTGGCTTTTTGGACGTTGGCTCTGTTCGGCAGTTGCGGTGGCATTCCGGACGGCGCTCCTGTGCCCTCCTGGATAATCAGTCTGTCGGTGGTGGGAACCGTGCTGACGGCGATTCCGATACTGACGGTGGCGACCAATTTCTACCAAACTGTCCAGCGCGACCTCAACGCGTTGGATGCTGATCCGACGCTGCGTTTCACGTACGTCGGATTGTTCTTTTGGATTATTGCCAGCGCGCAGCAGATCGTTGGCGCATTGCCCACCGTCAGCGCGATTTCAGATTTCACCTGGTTCGCCGCGGCGCAAAAGGAATTGTTTCATTATGGTTTTTTTGCGATGACGATTTTTGGCGCGCTCTATTACATCGTGCCGCGTCTGCTCGGTTTGGAAAGCTCTGCCTGGTGCCCTAAATTCCTCAAACTCCACTTTTGGTTCACGTTCTTGGGCGTCCTAATTGCCTATCTGTCGCTTATCGTTGCCGGTGTCGGCCAAGGCATTCTGCTCTCCAATGCCGGCAATTCTTTTGTGGACGTCATGCGGCGCACGATGATGCCACTTCGCATGAGCACGTTGGGTGACTTGTTTGTGCTCGTCGGAATTGTGCTGTTTCTGCTCAATTTTGCGGGAGTCTGTCGCCAAGCCTGTTGCATGGCGCGAAAGGAGCGCGTATGAACAGCGGGCCGGTACTTTTCGTGGGCTTGTTGGCGGCGATGGCTTGTTCCTGGACCGGGTTTGTCCTGGCCCCTCAGATGCAACTGGGCGACCTGACACAAACCAATACTGTGCCGGTGGGCGATACACTGCCGCAAAATTATCCGCTGGCCCGTCCCGGCGAAGCCCATGGCGGAGCGGAAATCTATCGCGCCAACGGTTGCGCCTCCTGCCATACTGAAATGGTCCGCTCGGGCAATCTTGGTTCCGATCTCCAGCGAGGTTGGGGCGCGCGCCGCAGCCTGGCCGAAGATTATCTCTTTGAGCAACCCGTCATGCTTGGGTTGCAGCGCATCGGCCCGGACCTCGCCAATTTTGGCAGGCGGTCCGATACCAATGGCATTTATCTGCGACTCTACGATCCGCGCTTGATCACTCCCGGCTCGGTCATGCCGCCGTATCGCTTTCTTTTTGAGACGCGAAAAATTGGTCTTTTTCCCGCGCATGACGCGGTCGTTTTGCCAGACAAGGACGCTCCACCGGCGGGTTACGAAATTGTTCCGCGCCCGGAAGCCCGCGCCCTGGCCGCGTATTTGTTGAGCTTGCGCCAGGACGGATACCTTTACGAGGCGCCACCGCCGCCGCAGTTGCAGGCGAAAACAAACGCTGTCTCGACAAACGGTGTCCCGACCAACGCCGCTCCTGCCGCGGCCAAGCCCGCTGTCAAATGAACGCAGACGACCCCAAGAAACTTGAACTGGGTCGGCCAGAGCCGGTGGCGGAACGATGGACTGTTCCGATCTGGCTCATCGTGGTCTTCGGGCTTTTATTTTACTGGGGCCAGGTATTTCTCGCCGAGAATGCCGGAGGTTTTAGCAGAGACGTATATAGTCCTTATCGTTCTGACGAACAAGTGGCCATGGCCAACCCGCAAGACCCGGGGGCAAAGCTCCGCGCTGAAGGGTTGCGCATTTTCACGGCAACTTGTTCCGCGTGCCATCAAGCTTCCGGCTTGGGCGTGTCTGGTCAATTCCCGCCATTGGTCGGCTCCGAATGGGTGCAAGCGCCCGGCGCGAACCGCATCGCCCACATTGTCCTCTACGGCCTGAGCGGGCCGATCACCGTCAAAGGCCAGCCGTTCAACAATACCATGCTGGCGTGGGGTGGAACCTATAATGACGATCAAATTGCCGCGGTCCTCACCTATATCCGCTCGCAATGGGACAACAAGGCCTCGCCAGTGACTGCGGACGTAGTTAAAGCCGCGCGTGCCGAGAACCATAGCGGCTATGAAACGTCGGATGAGTTGCTGAAAATACCCGTGCAGTGAGCAGATGGCTCTTTTTGATTTAAGCTAACTGAGTCAGTTACGGACTGCTCAAGCGGAAGAACAAATTTCCCGTAGGAGGCGTAATAGTAATGCTATTGGTTCCGTCTAAAGTTGTGATCGGCCTGGTATTGGTTGTCCAAATTCCCCCGGCCAGCACGGTATTTTGCTCCAATGTATTGCTGCCTGTGTCCGCCCACGAGACGACGACGCTATTGGGATTGACAAGCGCGATGGTCAGCAGGGGGACGAGCGGTGTTGGCGACGCCATCAAAACAGAGACCCCGCCAGCGTTGTCATAAAGACCATAATCTGGCACCGCAAAAATCAGCGTTTCAGTTGAGGCAAACGTATAGTTCGTGGCGAAAACCAAGCCGTCCCGGCCATCGGGTCCACTCCGGATCAGGTTGTAAAAACCGCCCGCCACAGCGGCATTGTAGGCAGTTGCGGCATCACTGTAGGTGGTCCAAACCCCGTTCGTGTTAGAGAACGCTCCGTCAAAAAGTTGCGGCACGGAGGAGTTCGTGGCGGCGGAGCTGTCAAAGACCAGATAGTCTGTCAACCAGGGCGAATTAAAGGTCCAAGCCGTATAAATCTGGCCCAGTTGGTTGGTGGTCAATGCTGGAAAGAATTGCGCGGCGTCCGCCGGGGCCACCACGCGGAACGAGTAGGTCCCAGGTTGGACCGTGTATTGGAGCAAGTCCGCGGCGCCGCTCGCGGAAAACGGTTGGTACCAAAGGGACTGATCTCCATTGTAACTGGCCGCTCCGTCTTGCGTGGCATTGATGTTGATAATGGCAGTGTTTGGCGGGAGATTGGATGTGATCACGGTTCCGGCATGGGTCTGCGGCGCCCAGCCAATAGTCCCCAGGGCGCTGAGGATGCCCAACAAGAAAGATGTCGGTAGTTTTTGGTTCATAACGATCTCAGTGTCAGTTCTGTTTTCAGCGGTTTGTCTTTCTTAAATCGGCTTACTCCGAGAATAGTGAAGCCGATGACGTGCCCGTTAGCATCGACACGCTCCATCACGGCGTCATGCTTGGTTTCTTTCATGTATCCGGCGGTGTCCGAAAACCCCACTTCGAGATAATCAGCCTCAGCATCGAACCAAACTTTTACTTTGTCGGCCATAACCCAGTTGTTTCAACCGAGTTTCGCCAACTCGGGCCACAATAGCGCTCCCATCCGCGCTCCTTTTTCAAAACAATCCAGGCTGAACTTTTCGTTGGGCGAATGGGCGTTGTCGTCTGGCAGAGCCAAGCCGAGCAATAAGGAGTCGGCGCCCAATACTTTTTTGAATTGTGTGACGATTGGGATCGATCCGCCTTCGCGCATCAAAATCGGCTCTTGTCCGAAAGCCGCCTTCAACGTTCGCAAGGCCGCCTGCGCCAGCGGACTGGTCGGGGACATCAAATATGGCTCGCCACCATGGCCGGCCAGGACTTCCATTTTCACGGTCGGCGGACAGAGCTTTTTCAATCGCGCCCGGACGAGCTTTCGGATGCGTTCCGGGTCCTGGTTCGGCACCAGCCGAAATGTCAGCTTGGCCCGCGCCCACGACGGCACAATGGTCTTGCTGCCCTCCCCTTGATAACCGCTGGTCAGGCCGTTGATTTCGATGGTTGGACGGGCGCTCCGTTGTTCGATAAACGTGTAACCTCGTTCGCCAAATAACTTGGGCACGCCCAAAAACTTGCGGTATTGCGCTTCCGTCATCGGAATGCGCGCGGCTTGTTTGCGTTCGTAGGGAGTGAGTTTCACCACGTCATTGTAAAAGCCAGGAATGTTGACGCGCCCGTTTTTGTCACGCAATTGGGCGAGCATCTGGCAGAGGGCCATCGCCGGATTATCCACCGTGCCGCCAAAAATGCCCGAATGCAGATCGCGCGAAGGCCCGCGCAAGGTGACTTCGAACGCGATGATTCCCCGCAGCGCATATGTCAGCGCGGGATGTTTCAGGCTCGGCATGCCGGTATCGGAAATGACCACGGCGCGGCAGGCCAATTCCTTGCGATTCTCCTGCAAGAATGGTTCCAGGTGTTTGCTGCCGACTTCTTCTTCGCCCTCGATGACAAAAGTGAGATCGCAGGGTAGTTCGGTGTTGGTCTTGAGATAAGCTTCAACAGCGTTCAAATGGGCCAGGTTTTGGCCCTTATTGTCGCAGGCACCGCGCGCAAAAAGCGAACGTCCTTCCAGGCGCGGCTCAAAGGGCGGGCTTTTCCAAAGCTCAAACGGCTCCGCCGGTTGAACGTCGTAATGTCCATAGACAAGGTAATGGGGTTTGCCGGTTCGCCTGGTTCTGGCGAGCACCACTGGGTGGCCCTTGGTCGGGCGCACTTCCGCGGCCAGTCCGATATTCTGGCAATGTTTGACAAGCCATTGCGCGCACGATGCCATGTCGGCGCGGTGCTCCGGTTGGGCTGAAACGCTGGGAAAGCGCACATACTGGCAGAGCTCCTCGACAAAGCGTTTCTGATTGTCATCAATATATTGCAAAACGGTATTCATGTCGTTCCTGGCAAGTCATAACGGCCAGTTTGGTTCCATTTCCGCGTCCACAGCGGTTTCGCCCAAGCCGGCCATCCACTTGCGCTCGGCCAAAATACCGATCATGGCTGCATTGTCAGTCGAAAACTTCCGGTCCGAAATGCGCAAATTCAATCCGGCCCTCTGGCAGGCGGAGGCCAATTGGCTGCGCAAGGCGCTGTTGCAGGCGACGCCGCCCGAAGCCGTCACGCAACGGACGCCGTGCCGCCGCGCAGCCCGCAGCGTCTTGGCCACGAGCACCTCGACGATGGCAGCTTGTACGCTGGCGCACAAATCGCGCAGTTTTTGCGGATCATCCAGCAGGCCGGGATTTTTCTCCAAAAAATAGCGGACGGAAGTTTTCAAACCGGCGAAACTGAAGTCATCCTTAGGCTCGTGGAGCATCGGACGGGGAAACTGGAAGGCCTTTGGATTTCCAGTCGCGGCCAGACGGTCCATTTCTGGTCCCGCGGGATAAGCGAGGCCCATGAGCTTGCCGGTCTTGTCAAAACATTCGCCAGCCGCATCGTCGAGCGTCGAGCCAAGAACGCGATGCCGGAACATTTCTTCGACCAGCACCAGCAAGGTGTGGCCGCCACTGACTACGAGGGAGACTGACGGCTCAAACTGGGCAAAATCGGCGCGAGGTGGATCGGGCAGAATCCATGGCGAATACAAATGCGCCTCGTGATGGTGAATGCCGATAATCGGCTTGCGCAGACTAAAGGCCAACGCTTCCGCCGCCTTGAGGCCGGCCAGAAGCGCGCTGGGCAATCCCGGTCCGCGCGTTGCGGCTATCGCATCCAATTGCGCGGGCGTCACTTCGGCCTCGCGCAGAGCCTGTCTTGTTACCGGAATAAGGTTTCGCAAGTGCGCGCGTGTGGCCAGCTCTGGCACGACTCCGCCGTATTCCGCATGAATGGCCGTTTGTGATGAAGTCACGTTGGACAATACGGCGCTATCGCGCACGACGGCCGCACTCGTCTCATCACAGGACGTTTCAATGGCGAGAAGAGTCATTCCAATTCGCAAAGATAAGCAGAACAATCGACCCCTCCAAAACCGGGAGGTGTTCGGCGAGGGCGCCGAACACAACACGCGAGGGCGCGTGTGTTCCCCGAAAAGAGGGAATCTGCCGATTATTAATGAGAAATGGTGTCATTCCGGTCTGACAAGTCGAAATCGAGTCATCCTGTCAGCAAGGATACAAGGTCATCAAGGCACTTCGGCATCCTTGCCGGGTTTACCGTTGGATTCGTTCAGGAAACGGTTGACGGCATTCAAATACGCCCGCGCGCTGGCTTCAATAACGTCTGTGCTGGCGCCTTTGCCTGTGATCAGATTGCCACCCCCAAAATCAACCTTGAGAGTTACTTCGCCCAGGGCGTCCTTCCCTCGCGAAACAGCCCGCAACGCGTAATCGATCAGGCTGCCGCGCGTCTGCGTCAAACGATCTATGGCCTTCAACGCGGCATCAACCGGGCCGTCACCAATGCCGGCGTCCTGCACGGTTTCGGCACTTTTAGCGGCGAGCTTTTGCAAACGCACGGTCGCGGTCGGGACAGTGCTGTTGCCGCTGGTGACATGGAGATAATTCAGCGTCCAGGTTTCAGGCACTTCCGTAATGTGGCCTTCCACGAGGGCGGAGAGATCGTCATCATAAACAAACTTCTTCTTGTCGCCGATCTCTTTGAAGCGCGCGAAAATGGCCGCTACGTCCGCTTCGCCCATTTTGAAACCGAGATGTTTCAATCTGGAAACCATCGCGGCGCGCCCGCTGTGCTTGGTCAACGGCAACTCGGTTCCGCCCCAACCGACCGTCTGAGGGTCCATGATTTCGTAGGTTTCGCGCTTCTTCAAAATGCCGTCCTGATGAATGCCGCTGGAATGGGCGAAGGCGTTTTCGCCGACAATGGCTTTGCTACGTTGCACGAGCAGGCCGCTCATGCGCGAAACCAAGCGGGAGGATTTGACGATTTCGCGCGTATTTAATCCGCATTCAAAGCCGCCGAAGAAATCGCTGCGGGTCTTGATAGCCATGACAATTTCCTCCATGGCAGCGTTGCCCGCGCGCTCGCCAATGCCGTTGACGGTGCATTCGACTTGACGCGCGCCGTGGCGGATGGCGGCGAGGGAATTGGCCACGGCCAATCCCAAATCATTGTGGCAATGCACGCTGATGATGGCTTGGCCTGACTGAAATTCGGGCACAGACTCGTACAGGTTCTGAATTAACGAGCCGTATTGGTCGGGCACGGCCCATCCGACGGTATCCGGGATATTCACAGTCGTCGCCCCCGCGGCCACGACGGCCCGGCAGACCTGCACCAAAAAATCCGGCTCGGTGCGAGAACCGTCCTCGGGCGAAAACTCGACGTTGTCCACAAACGACTTGGCGCGCTTCACGCCTTCGACTGCCAGACGGAGAATCTCATCCCGGGCTTTGTTCAATTTGAATTCGCGGTGAATTTTCGACGTGGCCAAAAAAACGTGGATGCGTCCGCGTTTGCCGGCTGGTTTAATGGCTTCACCAGCGGCATCGATATCGCGCGGCACGCAGCGGGCCAGGCCGCAAATGACCGGGCCTTTAATCTCGCGAGCGATGGCCCGGACGGCCGCGAAATCGCCGTCGCTGATGACGGGGAAGCCGGCTTCGATGACATCCACGCCAAGGCGCGCCAGTTGGCGGGCGATCTCGAGCTTTTCGCGCAAGTTCATGGACGCGCCCGGGCATTGCTCGCCGTCGCGCAACGTCGTGTCGAAAATAATAATGCGATTGTTTTTCATAAATTGTCCTGTAAATCAAAAACCCCACCGCCAGATTTGGCGATGGGGTTTGAAAATTCCTATGAACGAAAATTAAACCTCGACCGCCGCGCAGCGTAGAAGCAGCGCGCCTAGCAACAGTCGCAGGTTCAAATTGTCAATCATGGCCATACGAATAACCTCGAACGTCTTTAACGTCAAATCTTTTTTTAGTTTTCGACTGAAAGCCGGACAAAGCACCAATCCTATGGCACACTCAAAGGCGTTGACAGCCAAGGCCCAATAAAGTATAACATGCTTGTTAAACATGAAAACAGCGAACGTCAGGCAACTCCGGCACGCCTTTGGCGAAGTGATGGACTGGATAACCGAAGGCGAACAAGTGAAAATCGTAAAAAAAGGCAAAGTCATCGCCCTTTTGTCCCCGCCGCCTCGCCACAAATCCAAGAAACTGAAATTGCCGGACTTCGCGACGCGGCAGAAACGCATATTCGGTGACCAGGTTTTGCCCGGCAATGCCGTCGCCGAAGAACGGGAGAGCTACGAATGGTAGCCTATGCAGACACCGGGTTCATCGCTTCTCTCTATTTGAATGAAAGCACCTCGGCGCGAGCGCAGGCTTGCATTCGAGCCGCGCCAATCTCACTGCCACTTACGCCGCTAGCCATGCTGGAATTGCGCAACGCCTTCAACCGCTCCCTCCAACGCCAACGCATTACCACGGCGCAGCGTGATGCCCTGTGGCAGGACGTGGAGGTTGACGTCGCCAGCGGATTCCTTGTACGAATTCCGCTCGATTCCGAGGAATTGTACACAAAGGCCCGGCAATTAAGCGACCGCCACACTCCCACTCTTGGCACGCGGAGCCTGGATCTACTGCATATCGCGGCGGCTTTAGTTTTGGGGGCGACTGATTTTTTCAGTTTCGATGACCGGCAGCGAAAAGGCGCCGCCAGCGAAGGTATGAAAGTTAAGCCGTGAAAACCTGAACTCAATCCGGGGCCAGCCAAAAACGTTTGATGCCTGCCACCATGGTTACGAGTTCAGCCGGTTTTCCAGGTTTAATAAGAAAGGCATTGGCGCCGGAAGTGTAAGCCTGAGAAATGTCACTTGCTTGATTGGACGACGTCAAGACGAGAACTGGAGTTGTCGCGCCGTGCTGCGAGCGAATCCACGCCAGAACTTCGAGGCCTGATTTGAGCGGCATCTTTAAGTCAACCATGACCAGGCAGGGGGTGGGATATTCGTTGCGGTTTGAATACTCTCCCAGACCTCCCAGGTAATCTATCGCGGCCTGACCTGTCCCGACGATGACCAATGGGTTTGGTATTTTGGCCAGTTGAAAGGCGCGTTCCAGGAAAAAGGCGTCATTGGGATCGTCTTCAGCGTAAAGGACTGGAGCGCTCTTGCTCATTTGTTTTCCTTCAGAGCGTGATTCAGTTCCAACCAAAAGGTGGTGCCTTGGCCGATTTCCGATTCCAGGCCCACAGCTCCGTTCATCAACTCAACGCCCTTTTTGACAATGGACAATCCGATGCCCGTTCCTTCGTAATCATTGCTGATACGTTCAAACATTCCGAAGATTTTCTCATGGGCTTCAGCAGGGATGCCGACGCCATTGTCTTTGAAAAAGACCGTAACTTTTTTGCCGTCCGCTGTTGGCCGGGCCCAAACACGGACTTTGGGAGTGACGCCTGGCGCGACAAATTTCACGGCGTTTCCCAGGATATTCGATACGCACTGCGTCAGCAGGGCATCCGCCCCGAGCACCTTTGGGAATGGCACTTCAAACTCGATGGTGGCCGAGGGAGCCTGAAACAACGGGTATGACTCCACGATGCCGCGAAGCAACTTTTCAAGATCGATCGGATGAAGCGCTACATCCATCCGCGACATGCGGCTGAAGCTCAACACATCCTGGATCAGTCGATCCATCCTCTCGGCCGAGGAAACAATTCGACGAAGGTACTCTCTTTCCTTGTCATTGACCCTCGGATGACACTCTTCCGCGAGAATGAGCGCGTAACTCTGAACGGCGCGAAGGGGTGCGCGCAAATCGTGTGAAATGCTGTAAGAAAACGCTTCTGATTCGGCGATTCTTTCGCGCAAAGCAGCCGTGCGCTCGGCCACTTGATTTTCCAAGTCTTCCGCGTATCTGCTTAATTTTTCTTGCGCGAGGCGGAGCGCGTCTTCGGCCCGTTTCCGCTCGGCCAGTTCTCTTTGCAGGGCCTCTTCGTCTCGTTTGCGCCGGGAGATATCGCGAGAGATTTTGGAAACCCCGATGATATTGCCACTGCCATCTATAATTGGAGAAACTGTCAAAGAAACGTAAAGATCGGTCCCCGACTTCGTCCTGCGCACCGTCTCGTAATGATCAATTCGCTCGCCTTTCTTCAACCGCTCCAGAATCTCTGGTTCTTCATCAGTTCGATCGGGAGGAAGCAGAATGCTGACGGACTTTCCAATGATTTCTTCCCCCGTATAACCGTACATTCGCTCCGCGCCGGCATTCCAAGTAATGACGATGGCATCCAGGGACATGGAGAGAACGGCATCATCCGATGATTCAATCACGGCAGCGAGCCGCCATAATATTTCATCCTTTTGGCGTCGTTCCGCGACGTCATGAAAGACCATCACCGCGCCCGAAATTCTCCCCTCCGAGTCACGAATGGGAGCGGCGGAATCTTCGATCGGCACGCTCGTGCCGTCTCTCCTTTTAAGGATGGTATGATTGGCCAGCGAAACCATGACCCCGTCGCGCAAAGCAGAGGCGAGGGGATTCTCAACCGGCTGGTTGGTCCGTTCGTTGACGATAACGAAAACTTTATCCAAAGGAAGTCCGAGGGCCTCGGAGGCTCTCCAGCCCGTCAGAGACTCGGCGATGGGGTTAAGAAAAGTCAAGCGGCCTTCGGAATCGGTTGTGATGACGCCGTCCCCAATGCTGGAGAGGGTCACTTTGAACCATTCCCGTTGCTGGAAGAGGTCTTCGTTTTTCCTTACCAATTCTTTCGAAGCCTCCCGAAGGGAATGCTCTGCTCGCTCACGTGCCAGAAGAATGGCCCGTGCGTTCTGCAAAGCCACGGAGCGCAGCAGTTCTTCTTCGTTATCGATCGGCGTCATGTCATGCCAGCCCCAATGCTTCTTCCGCTAACCTGGTGCCTTCCACCCGGGCACGAATCTTGGCAAAGGCCGTGTCCCGACTGGTAGATGTATCATCGCTAAAAGGTGAAAAGCCACAGTCATCCGTCGTTCCAAGTTGATTCAACGGTATGCAGTCGGCGGCTTCCAAGACCCTCTCCCGAACTTCTTTTGCCGAGTCCACATGCGGGTCAATAGGCGAGATCACGCCGATAAAAACCTGCTGGTCCGGCTTTAGGTATTGCCGGATGATTTTGAGAATGCGGGTCCTGTTCTTCTCGCCGGCAAGAGCGATGTAAAAATTTCCCGCACGGAGTTCAAACAAGCTGGGTAGCAATTCAGCGTAATCGACGTCGGCGCTGTGGGTCGAATCGCAATCCGCCCCAGGACATGTGTGCACACCGATACGCTGCCGTTCCTCGTCTGAGAATCTGGAGAGAACCAAATTATTAAGTCCAATGAAACTGTTCAAGAGGCTCCCAGTCGGGTCCAGCTTGATGGCAAAACGGCCCTCCGTAAAATCAATCTGCACTTTGTGCGCTCCCTTGGCGAGGCATCGGCGGACTTCTGTTTCATGTTCGCGCAATAAATCGTCAATAAAGTCTTGGCGTGGATATCCCGGAATCTCTTCAACCGGGTACATTAGGCTCAAGGCGGAGGGGGAAATCACAGCCTGTTTGACAGGGAGCTTCGTGTGCCGCTTTGCATTCTCCAAATATTGATCTGCGTAAACCTTGTATCGAAACGGACCCACAGTCAGCCGTGGCATTCGCCGGACCTGCCCCGCGGCGAATGGAATTTTAAAACCGTCCGGAGCGGTATTGGCAAGTCCGTGGACGCCGTAAGTCCAAAAATTGTGATACTTCCTCTGTTCTCCATCCGTAATTACAGGCGAACCGGTAGCTTCAAAGCGCGCAGTGGTGTCCCTGATCGCCTCATCGAAGAGCGGAGCGAGGGTGGGATCCGCAGGATCTCCCGTGGCCTTAACTGCTTGAATCAGTTCCAATGGGCGCGGAATGCTTCCGATAGGCTCCGTTGGAATGGAGGTAAGTTTCATGATCTGCTACTTGATACTCAGCACAAAATTTACCGTAAACACATCCTGGCGAGGATAAGGTATGCAGGCGTCCTTACAATCGGGGAAAACCCTATTTTTAGAGAATCTTAGTACCCAGGGGCCGGATGTCCCGAGGAAGTGGGAAGCTGTCCCTCATACCCTGTAATCTGCGCCCAGATGAAAATGCCCCAGGATTCACGATTCCGCTTGTGCGGGTGCCGGCGCAACACAGAGGACGATGAACAAGATGTGAATTCCCAAAAGGATTGCGAGTGCTACTGGCCAAAAACCTGTTATTTCTGAGTGCGTTCTCTTGGCGTGGTCGAGAATGCCAGCACCAAACCAGGCCAGGCCGACAATGATATTTCCGACAATGCTCATCAGCATTGCGGCGCGTTCGCTGACCCATCGACGTCCGCGCGCCAGGGACAGAGCAACCAACCAAACGATCACACAAAACGCTCCGATTTCCTTCACATCGCCCATTAGAAATTTTCCATTATGCTGTCGGCACCAGACCATTCCCAGCCCCGTTGCGATGACGACGAAGCCTGCTGAAACTCGACCAAATCGTAGCACGCCGCGATCCAGTGACTGTTGGCGCACTAGTGATAATCGCTGAAACATCCTGCAAAAAACGTAAAGCATCCCGAATCCGCCGGCCAGGAACGCCGCGCAGTATCCGGCGGTCACAATCACGACGTGCGTGAATAGGAGAAAAGGATTCTCCGTGAGACCCATTTTCCACGCCTCATACGACAGGCGATTTGACATGGCAAGGTATACGGTAAATAAAATCATCAAGCCCGCATATAGCCAATAACTGATGGTCACGGGCCACCAAGTCGGCGCCTCGATCTTGTTGAACTCTGTCCGCAAAGCGGCGGGATTTCCCAGGCGCGAAAGCGCAAGTTCAAACGCTTCCTTTTCCGATTTTCCAGCAGACACCATAGCGCGATAATCTTCCCGCAAATGACTTTCCAGTTCATGCAGGGGCGTCGGCCTTTTGATTCCGGCGGCCAGCATTTGGCGCCGCCATTCCGCGATGGATTGTTCGAGGTTAAACATTTTCAAGGTTTGAATTTACCGGTCAGATGCCACCTTGGCTCCGGCCAAGTTCACTAAGGACCTCCTGACGGGTTGTTTGGACATTCACTCCAAAAGTTTTCAGAACACGTGCAGCCACACCGTCTCCTTCCAGGAGCAAGCCAAGGAAAAGATGTTCGGCGCTGATGCAAGCTTGTTTGCAGGCCCGGGCTTCCCGCGCGGCGATACGGAGAGCTTTATTCACACGGGGAGTGTACGGAAGATGGGCTGTGCCTCCCTCGAATGAAAACATGCTTATCGATTTCTCAACCTGTTTCCTGACCTCTTCGGGATTCACGCCCATTCTATTCAATATATCCGGGATAGTCCCGTTCTCCACTGTGAGCAAGCCAAGTAATACGTGTTCGGTGCCGACAAAATCGTGGTGAAGGCGCGGGGCTTCCAATCGGGCGAGTTCCAAGGTCCGCCTGGCGCTGGTCGTGAATGCGCTCAAAGATGGAGACGCACCAAACGACCCTGCAAGAATACCCTTTAGGATTCCGAGTAGGACCCTCTTTCTTGGGGCGACTTTAGCAAATTCACGCTTTAGCGAAACAGGCAGGCCGATCTGTTTAACGGCGGCCTGGAAGGCCGCCTCCCCGCTCAATCCCGACTGCATGCCCCTCTCCACATCCTCTCGCAGATGGCATTCCAGTTCGTCCAGGACAGACGAATTGTTGATTCCAGCCGCAAGCATTTGGCGCCGCCATTCCGCGATGGATTGTTCGAGGTTAAACATGTTGTCCTTTCCATAAACCGCTAAAAACTGAAGAAAGAAGGGACCATTGCTCGCGTTTCTCTTTTAGAATCTGGCGGCCGCCTTTTTTAATGGAGTAGTATTTGCGCTTGCGCCCGTTTTCGATTTCCACCCAGCGTGACTTTATCCATCCATGTTCTTCCATGCGATGTAAGACCGGGTATAACATTCCGTCGGTCCACTGGATTTGGTCGCCTGAGAGGCGTTTGACTTCCTGAATCAATTCATACCCATAGCTTTCGCCCTTGGTAAGCAAAGACAAAATCAACGGCTCAGTGGAAGCGGCCACAAGTTCTCTTTCAATCATGGTCCGCATCATACATTGTGACGCTATGTATGTCAAGCGGGAAAATACCGCTATTTCATTGAATCGGTATTTTTTAGAAATTCGACAAGATCTTTCTCCCAAAGCACGGCCTTGGTGTGGCTGCCGTGGCCGACGGTTTGATCGCTTTCGGGAATGAGGATGGCGTTGCCGTTCGGCACGCGCTTAATCTCGCGCTCCAGAATCCCCTGGTCTGGCGGGTTGATGAGATCATCGGCGGAATTAATCGCCAGCAGCGGCGCTTTAATTTGTTCCAGGGCCGGCCCGGGATCGTAGTCGCGCGAAGCCTCAACCGCATACAATATATTGTTTGCATCAGATGTAGCGCAAAACTTCGTGAGGAAGTTGTTTAGCACATCATCAGCCCGTTGCAGAGTTGGTGCTTCTTTCACGCGCAATGCGGGATTTTCTCCCATGAAATAAAGCATTTCACCTGCGAGGCGCAGGCCATAGGGCTCAGTTTGGTAATTGCCATCCTGCCAATCCGGCACACCCCGGATAGAGTCGATAATGACGCGGCGCCAAACGCGATTGCGCCCGGATATTTGTGTGGGCAAGCTTGCCAGAGGCATAAGGGCGTCCATAAATTCAGGATGAATTTCTCCCCAAAGCCAGGTGTGCATCCCGCCCATCGACGTGCCCATCACTAGTCGCAGATGGTTTACGTTCAGACCCTCACTCAGAAGTCGATACTGTGCTTCGATCATGTCGCGGTAGCCGTAGTTCGGAAATTTGGCATGAAGGCCGTCGCTTGGTTTGCTCGATTTTCCATGGCCGATGTTGTCTGGAATAACCAGAAAGTAGCGCGAGACGTCGAGCGGCTTGTTGGGACCGAAAAGCTCGCCGGCGAATTCGGGACGAAGAAACTGCGCGCTGCTGCCCGTGGTTCCGTGAAGAATGAGAACGGCGTTACTCACAAGCCCTTTGTTGTCGCGCTGCGGCGAGCCAAAAGTCAGATAATGCATCCGCAGTTCCGGAAGAGATTGGCCGGAATTGAAATGAAAATCGTGGAGGATGCAATCGGCCTCCACCGGACCAGGATACTCTGCGGCAGGCGAGAGATTGGTCGTCAGCAATGCCAATAGAACTACAGCGATTTTGGACTTCATCTTATGGCGCATATTCCTGTTTATTGCCCAGGTTGCTATTGGCACTGAAGCAAGCAGGACAGTCCGAATCAAGCGAGAAATAACTAGATCCACGACCGCGGCCATTCTTCCGAAGGACAATGTTTGACTTGGAAGCGCTGCACTGGCCATGGATGGAGATCGAAAGTGTCCCAAGACCGGACATTGTCAACTGGACACTGTCCTTCTTCACCACGTGGTTTGTGGTGTTACAGCCCCCATTGCATTGGTTCGGCACCTGGAATATAGTAGAACACGGTAGAAAGAGGAGGAAAGAGGGTCTAATTCCTGTTGGCACCGTATTTGCTAAGGTTCCTGGTATGGATAACAGCGTAAATAAAGCATCTATATCGCTCCTAGCGATGGCAACGTTGGTAATCGCGGCAATCGCCGCGAAAGTCCGCGCTACCGCCGCCGCGCAAGCGCCTGAGGGATATGAGGATGCGAGTGGATTTCATTTCGGCCATTCTAATTTTGAAGAGTAAGCCAAGGAGGCTTTCTTCGATGATGGATGCGGTCGAAATGTGCCTTATTTAGACAGTGTCTGTCTTGGTTTAAGACATTTTCATTTGCTCTTCGGCACCTTTTGCTGTAAATAACTTCCTCTTTGACCCCCTAAATTCCGTTTCGTCCATAATAGGGTTTATTAACATATCTTCATATCAGGATATATTGATTTTCTAATTGGCAACCTGCCCCGTTTAGCTTATGCTTCGTTCCATCATGGACGACAAACCTGGACTAGTGGGAAATCGCGCCGACGCGCTGCTTCGTTTGCTGGGCGAACGCATTGTCATTCTCGATGGAGCGATGGGGACCATGATTCAGACGTATCGGCTGGACGAAGCGGCTTATCGCGGTGAACGATTCCAGGATTGGCCTCGCGATGTCAAAGGAAACAATGATTTGCTCAATTTGACCCGCCCGGAGGTGATTCAAGAGATCCATCGCCAGTATTTCCAGGCGGGAGCGGACATCATCGAAACCAACACATTCAACTCCACTCGCATTTCGATGGCCGATTATGGAATGGAATCGCTCGCGTATGAATTGAATGTGGCTGGCGCAAAAAATGCCCGCGCGGCTGCCGAAGCGGTCATGGCCGCCGAACCGGGCCGAGTTTGCATTGTCGCGGGCGCCCTCGGTCCAACGACTAAAACGGCTTCCATTTCCGGCGATGTCAATAATCCCGCCGCTCGCAGCATCACATACGATCAGTTGGTCGAAGCGTATTACGAACAGGCGCGCGGGCTATTGCAAGGTGGCGCGGACGTTCTCCTGGTCGAGACGGTATTTGACTCCCTTAATTCCAAGGCCGCGCTTTTCGCCATTGCTAAATTGTTCGACCAGGCGCCGCGCGTGCCAGTCATGCTCTCGTTTACTATTACGGATTTAAGCGGACGCACGCTTTCCGGCCAGACCGTGGAAGCTTATTGGAATTCTGTTTCGCATTTTCCATTGCTAAGCATCGGCATTAACTGCGCCCTTGGGCCAAAGGAAATGAGGCCGTTCATCGAGGAACTTTCCGGCCTGGCGCCCATTTATCTCAGCGCCTATCCCAATGCCGGGTTGCCCAACCCCATGCTGCCTACCGGCTTCCCCGAAACCCCGGAAACGATGGCTCCGCAATTGGCCGACTGGGCCTCTGAGGGGTGGTTGAATATCGTCGGCGGCTGTTGCGGAACCACGCCGCCACACATTCGCGCATTGGCTCGCGCCGCCGGCAAGTTCAAGCCGCGCGTTCCTGCCAAGGTCGAGCCTTGGCTCCGACTGAGCGGCCTGGAGGCGTTGACCGTTCGGCCCGACACTAATTTCGTCAACATCGGTGAGCGCACGAATATCACCGGTTCGCCCAAGTTCGCCAAGCTGATTCTAGGCGGTCAATTCGAGGAAGCCCTGGCCGTCGCGCGTCAGCAAGTCCAGAACGGCGCGCAGATCATCGACATCAACATGGACGAAGGGATGCTCGATGGCGTCCAGGCCATGACCCATTTTCTCAACCTGGTCGGTTCGGAACCGGACATTGCTCGTGTGCCGGTTATGATTGACAGCTCGCGCTGGCCGGTGATTGAAGCCGGCCTGAAGTGCGTGCAAGGCAAGGCCGTGGTCAATTCCATCAGCCTCAAAGAAGGCGAGGAGAAATTTGTCCAGCAGGCGACGCTGATTCGACGTTATGGCGCGGCGGTCGTGGTGATGGCTTTTGACGAAAAAGGGCAGGCCGATAGTTTGTCGCGACGGAAAGAAGTCTGCGCGCGTTGCTACAAAATTTTGACCGAACGGGTCGGCTTTCCTCCCGAGGACATTATTTTTGATCCGAACATCCTCACGGTCGGCACCGGGTTGGAGGAGCACAATAATTACGCGGTCGATTTCATCGAGGCTACGCGATGGATCAAGCAAAACTTGCCCCGAGCCAAGGTTAGTGGCGGCATCAGCAACATTTCGTTCTCGTTTCGCGGCAATAACACCGTCCGCGAGGCGATGCACGCGGCTTTCTTGTATCACGCCATCCAGGCCGGCCTGGACATGGGCATCGTCAATGCCGGCATGCTGGGCATTTACGGGGAGATTCCCAAGGACTTGCTTGAATTGGTCGAGGATGTCCTGCTTAACAGGCGGCCGGACTCAACTGAACGACTGGTCAAGTTCGCCGAATCCGTTAAACAAAAGGACAAAATTGGCGTTGTCGAGGACGAATGGCGCAAGGAGCCTGTTGAAAAACGGCTCGAACATGCGTTGGTCAAAGGAATTGTTGATTTTATCGAGGCTGATACCGAGGAGGCTCGCCAAAAAATCGGCCGTCCGTTGGCAGTCATTGAAGGGCCGCTCATGGCAGGGATGAGCGTGGTGGGCGATCTGTTTGGATCGGGCAAAATGTTTCTGCCGCAAGTGGTCAAGAGCGCGCGCGTCATGAAGAAAGCCGTGGCTTGGCTGCTGCCATTTATGGAGGAAGAAAAGCGGAAGAGCGGCGGAGGCCGCGTCCAAGGCAAAATCCTGATGGCGACCGTCAAGGGCGACGTGCATGACATCGGCAAAAATATCGTGGGCGTCGTCCTGGCCTGCAACAATTACGAAATCATCGATCTGGGCGTCATGGTGCCTTGCGAGAAAATTCTCCAGACCGCCCGCGAACGAAATGTGGACTTCATTGGGCTGAGCGGTTTGATTACCCCTTCGCTCGATGAGATGGCGCACGTGGCGCGCGAAATGCAACGGGAAGGCTTTTCTATTCCGCTGCTTATTGGCGGCGCGACCACGAGCAAAGCCCATACGGCGGTCAAAATTGCGCCGCATTACGGTCAGCCTGTCGTCCATGTGCTCGATGCCTCGCGCGCCGTGGGGGTGGTGGGCAATTTAAGCAGCCCGGAATTGAAACCGGCTTTTGCGGAAAAGAATCGGCAGGAGCAGGAAAAGTCGCGCCAGCAGCATTCAGGGCAGCGTGTCAAGCTGCTCTCGCTCGAGGAAGCGCGGCGGAGAGGGCCAAAGTATGAGTTCAAGTCAACGGATGTGGCTGTGCCGGAATTCACCGGTGCGCGCGCGCTCACAGTATCACTGGCCGAGTTGGTGCCGTTCATCGATTGGTCGCCGTTCTTTCACACCTGGGAATTGCGGGGACGTTACCCGGCAATTTTGAAGCATGAAAAATATGGCGCGCAGGCGGTTGAATTGTTCAACGATGGCCAGAATCTTCTCCAACGGATTGTCAACGAGAAATTACTGGAGGCGCGCGGAGTCTATGGCTTTTTCCCCGCGCGTTCGGTCGGCGATGATGTAGAACTCCTGGCCGGCAAGTCGCAGCAGCAAGTGCTGGCCATGTTCCATTTTTTGCGGCAGCAAATTGAAAAGCCCGATGGCCAGCCAAATCTCTGTTTGGCTGATTTTGTTGCGCCTGCTGACGATTACGTAGGCGCTTTTGCGGTGACGACTGGTTTGGGAGTGGATGAATTGGCCAAGAAGTTCAAAGCACAGAATGACGATTACAATGCGATTATGACCGAAGCGCTGGCTGACCGTCTGGCGGAGGCTTTCGCCGAATACTTGCACAAGCGCGTTCGCATCGAGTGGGGTTATGGCAAAAGCGAGACCCTCACCACCGAACAGTTGATCGAAGAACAATATCGCGGGATTCGTCCGGCGGCAGGTTATCCCGCTTGCCCAGACCACACCGAGAAGTGGACGTTATGGAAGTTGCTGGACGTTGAAAAAAACACCGGCATTCGGCTGACGGAAAGTTGCGCCATGTGGCCCGCCAGCAGCGTCAGCGGCCTTTATTTCGCCAGTCCGCAATCGAAGTATTTCGGCGCGGGTAAACTCGGCCAGGACCAGGTACATGATTACGCGCGCCGCAAAGGGATGGACCTGCGAACGGTCGAGAAATGGCTGGGACCGAATCTTAATTACGATCCGGCTTGAGCTGCTTTTGGTTCAACGATGAATGATGGCCCCTTTACTCAGCTTCCCCCGAATCTGCCAGTTCCCACGGATGACGGCGCCTGCGATCATCTGCCCGGACGGTCTCTGCCTGACCGGGCCCTTCTTTCAACCTCAGGCCAGCCCGTCAATCTCCGCCAGCACCCTGGTCTCATTGTGCTTTACGCCTACCCAATGACGGGCCAGCCTGGCATTCCGCTTCCGGTCGGCTGGGACGAAATTCCAGGTGCGCGCGGCTGCACGCCGGAATCGTGCGGCTTTCGCGACCATTACAAGGAAATCCGGGAGCTTGGGACGGAAGTGTTTGGCCTGAGCACGCAATCCAGCGATTATCAGCGCGAGGTGCGCGATCGACTGCAATTGCCCTTCGACTTGCTTAGCGACGAATCTTTCTCCTTCACCGACGCTCTTGGGCTACCGACTTTCTCAATTGCTTCCATGCGTTTGCTGCGACGTCTGACGATCATTTCCATTTTGGGAAAGATTGAGTACGTGTTTTATCCCATTTTTCCGCCCGACCAACACGCTGCCGAAGTCGTCTCTTATCTCAAGGGCCGCAACGCCAATACAGTGGGTCAATAATAATCGCGTTAAGGGTGCCTATCCTTGGATAGGTTATTTTTGCCCGGGAACGCCAGTGTCGAGCGTCATCAGGATGTTACCCTTTTCTTTGAAGCCAAGCCTCTTGTAAAAGCGTTGCGCCTGCGGATTGCTTCGGGCCACTTCGAGAATCATGGTGCGGGCTTGCCAGGGCCGGTCGCGTCGCAACGTCTCGAAGAAATCGCGGCCCAGGCCCCGATTTCGCGCGGCAGGTTTGACATACAGTTCGTCAATTAGAAGAATTGTGCCGCCGTACTCATTGCTCCAATGCTGAATAATGATGGAATAGCCCGCCACGTTTTGGTCATCAAACATGAGAATGATTCGCCCATGATTCGGATGGGCCAGAAGAAAGCGAATCGTCTCTGGGAACCACGACGAATCCACCTCGACGTCAAGCTCATCATAAAATGCCTTCATCATCCCAAGCACCTCATTGGCACAAACATCATCGGTCATTGTTTCGTAACGGTAGTTGCTCATCGTAAAGAAAAGTAACGGAGGCAACACACAATTGGGAAGCAGTAAAGCTTTAGGTACCGCAAAACAGTGGATTCTTGGTCACCCGTTGCATGTCACTGGGCGCGTTATTGAACTTGGTGGCGACGAACACTGCGAATTCGCCGTTAAAGGATGGGGCGCGTTATCGCATTCACTTCACATTCCACTCGTTTCCGTTTCGAATCAAATGGATGGGAAAGATGACTCCTCCGGGACTTGCTTGAATTCCCACCTGCTCTTCGTCAGGCGAAATGATGTTGGTCTCTGCGATGATAAAGCCGGGAAACACAGCGAATTCACGTCGCAATGACCCGCTCTGATCTTCCTCCTGTTCCGGTGTGAGATTAGCCTGCATGGACTGACATTGTAGCACACGTTTGACGTCGCCTTGAAACATGGCATAGAGATAAGTTTGGACGGCTGCTTCTGGACTGCCTAATCCCATATCGGTCATTGCCGCTCTCGGCATGAAATTGGCCGGAACGGCGTTGGTTTCGGCAGGGGCGCCGCTGTTTTGAAAGGACGCGAGTCGCTGATTCTCTGCGGCAAGTTTTGCTGCCTCCGCGGCTTGCGCTTGCAGTTGGACCACTTCATTGCGCAATCGGGCCAGCTCGCGTTGTTTTTGGCGCAGCCCCATGACCAGTTCGTTCGTTGCGCGCAATGGCGCGATGGCGGTATTCTCGTGTGTCAACCGCTCCACTTCCTCCCCGTCCTTTAGCAAAGCTTGATGTTCGATGCGTGCTTGGGCGACAGCGCCCTGCTGGAGAACGCCAACAACGACCGCGCTGACCAGCGCAAGGATGCACAACGATCGAATCACAAGCGACGCACGGATGTTCATTGTGTCAAAGGTTTGAAAACTCTTCTTCCCGCAGCGTCTTTCACAATTTGGTTTGTCATACCGGCTTCGCTTAATTGTTGAACGCTGCCATCAAGCAAACCCACGTTGCGATGCACTCGGCATTCAAAAACAATGATACTCGGATTATCCCGGTCGGTGAGGCCGGCAGTGTCAATGTGGTAACTCACATCGCCGGCCGCAACCTGGTCCCAACTGATAATCTGACGGGATTTGTCGCCAGGACATTGCAAGAGCTTCCAGTTGATCAGTTCATTTGTCATGCTTATGAAATCTTCGGGAAACTGTCCATTGTGGTCATTCGCCCAGATACGGGCCGCAACGGAAATTTGTTTAAGGTTGTTGACGCAGGCGATGCGGTCGGCCCGGGCTTTTGCGTCCGCAAAAAAATCCGGCTGCGCGGCTGATGTTGCCGTGACGGCGGCCTTGAGCCGCTGGTTTTCCGCGCGCAACTGCGCCAGCCCTTCGCTTTGTGCGCGCCGTTGTCCGATTTCACTTCGCAGGCGTTGAATGTCGGCATCGTTTTTACGCAGGTAGTCAAGTTCGGCGTTCTCATTGCGCAATCGCCGGACCTCCGCATTGGCCTCTCGCAACGCGGCCAGATTTTGATTATGAGCGCGAAGGCTTTCATTCTCGCGGCGCAGTTCAGCGAGCTCACTAAATTGCACACCGATGATTCCCAGGCACGTTACGGCAAGGGCCGCAAAGGACAGGGCGGGCAGCCACCGCCTCAGCCACGAGGATGGCGCGCTCCACTCGAGGTGGCGCGGTTCCGAGGTTTCCAAGCGGATGCCGGCCACGAGCTTGTCCTTGAGGTCTCCGGGCGCTTTCGGCATCGGAGCCTTGCGCAATAGTTGTTCAATCAATTGATCGTTCATGATTGGCCTTTCAATTTTTAGGGTTGATCCGGTCCATCGGCTGTGATCTCAGAAAGTCCAGCGCCTCCCGGAGCCGGTATTTCACGGTACTGGTAGCGATGTCCAGGATCTCGGCGGTTTCCTTGAGTGACAACCCCTGGTAATAATGCAAATGAATGACTTCCCGCTTCTCATCATCGAGCCTGGCGACCAAGGAGTGCAGATGGACGGCCTCGTCGCGCTCGGCAACATCGTCAAAAGGGCTTGGGCCATCCGCGGCGCAAGTTTCCCACCATTCATCGGTCTGGACATCAAGACGATTTCCCTTGCGTCGCCAATCCAGATAAACGTTGCGGGCGATGCCGTGAATCCATGTGGAGAAGCTTGACCGGCCTTCATAAGAACCAAGCGCAGTCCAGACTTTGGAGAAGGTTCGTTGAGTCAAATCGGCGGCGTCATCATCACCGCCGCAAAGCCGCCGAAAAAATGCATAAATCTTCTGGTAATGGAACGCGACCAATTGCTCTGCCGCAGTCATGTCGCCTGCCTTGGCGCGTGCGCACAGTTGTTGGGAGCAATCGCTCATAGTCGTTTCCATCCGTATATAGTTAGTCGCAGAAAAAGGAGGAAATGGACAAATGCTTTTACAACTATTTCAGGCAGTCCTGAGGCTGGGTTGAATCTGGATTTACCCGCTTACACGACAATTCTGTGAGTGAGAAAATCACTTTTTCATCGCCGGCTCAATTGGGGTCACTCTCACCTCCCTTGTCATGAACAAAACGCCATCCTTATAGACAAGCGTCTTTGAGCTTTCGGCGGCATCAGAATACGATCCTGCGCCGACTTCAACGAAGCCGTCGCCGTAGCTGGAGGATGTCGCATAAATCTTCTTGTCAAAGTCATGGACTGCCGTCTGCTCAGCAACCACATTTCCAATTAAACTCCAAGTTCGATAGGCCGAGGCTCTCTCGTCGAAGGTGGAAATGGCGGTTATTTTCTGGTGATAAAATTGCGACTCGGCTGTCGTGACGACATATTTGCCGTTGACGGTCTTGGACGTGCTCGCCATTTTCTCATTGAAGACCCTTCCGTCCTGATATTTTATCGTCACCGCCACCGTCGCATTGGCCCAATGCGGACCAGCCTTGGCGAGTTGAGGCAAAAGAGGTTTATCATCGCCGGGACTTGACGCTATTTTCGTAAAGTCTTCCACCGACAAAGGCGCTCGGCCTGATGTTTCGGCGTTGCCTAAATTCTGTCCAACGGCGCTTGTATTTTGCGGCTCTTGTGCATCGCGCGATGAGGCACAACCATTGAGGACTACTGCCAGGAGGCAAAGCACGGGCGTTTTCATAAATGGGGGTTTATCTTACAGCCAGGCAATCATTTGTCAGCGCTTAACTCCACTGCTGCGCCATCGCTTCAAGCCCTTTCGAGTGAACTAGAAGCCGCATCCTAACTCTTCCACTCCAATGCCGAAATTCCCCAGTTCAAAATGGGCAAACTCAGTTCAAAACTGAATTCCCGTCATACGCAACAATTCCGCACCAGATCGGGAAACCGGCAATCGGTACACAACGCATCGGTTTGATCGCAGAAGTCGTGAATGATTTGCAACAAGCCTTGCTGGCTGGCGGCCGTCTTTAAGGGAATGTTCGCATAGCCTCCCAGCAATCGATGCCGAGCCAGGCGTAACAATGAGTTATCCTGCGCGGCGGGCCACGCGAGGTAATGCTTCTCGGCGGCTGCCGCGAGAGCTTCGTTTTTGCCCGCCCGGGCGCGGGCCCAAAACCACGGCAGAATGATATTGATCGCCAGATCGGTCGCGCGTGATTCGCCCAATAACGGTTGCGGCTTGCGCAGTCGCGAGGAAGAAAATCCCCAATGCCACGACCAACAGTCGTCCTGTGCCGGTTGCAGGCACTCAAGCAGTGATGATGCCAGTGAATCGTCGGCCTGGTCCGTGGTGAACCATTGTTCGAGTTTGGCGTGAAAGTCCGGCGCCATCAACCAATGCGAAGCCAAGGCCAGTCGCCGTTGCGGTTGATTGGCCGGACGCAGGCCGTACATGCGCCAGATGGTTTTTGGCAGCAGCACACTGCGGAAGCGGTCGCGGTCGCGCCACCAATGGTCCCACAAATTGCGCAGATGTTCCGCAGGTTTGCTGGCTTCGGGCAGGTCCGCCGGCAGGAATCCGCTGGCGCCGAGCAAACGCGCCTGCATCGCCACGAGCGAGCCGGCTCCTTCGCGCAAGGACGGAACCAATTCCGCCACTCGTTGCATGGCCCAGACATTTTGTTTGTAACCGAGACCGCGGAACAACCCTTCCCAAAGGGCTTGTTCCCATCCGGCTTGCCGCGCGCGCGTTTCCAATTCGCGCGCCTTCCGTTCGAAGCGGACCAGCGCGGCTTGACGCAAAAGCTCTTCTGTTTGGCCGGCTTTTAATTGGGTAAACGGCGCGGAGCAAGCGCCGCGCAACGATTCCGGCCAGCATTCCGACGCGCCACCGGCTGCCCAACTGTGCATTTCAGCCAAAGGCATGTCCAAAAAGTCGCGCAGAGGCAAGGTGGGCAAATCATTGGCAGCCTCGGACTCGGCGGCCCAGACCACGTGTAAAATGACGCCCGCATAATCCTGGTTACGGTCGTGATGATGTGCCCGCCAGTTCTGTGGGATGACATCAATTTCCACATCGCCGGAAAGCGGTTCTTCCTGGCCAAACTGAATAACTGCGCCGCGGAAATCAGGCCCCGCCCCGCGATTCCAGAAACCGGGATGTAGCACGCGCACGGTCCGGCCATCACCCAGACGGAGATCATCGCGACGGAGGCGCTGGTGATACCAGACGTTTTGCAGCAGACGTTCCGGAGGATGAGTTGAATCCCGCTCGCGCAGGGAGGATTGGACTTCCTGTTGCGCGCGCCATTGAGCATAAAAGTCAGGACGAAGAGCGGGCACGAGCGATGTTTCAATCCAGTGGCGGGCAAGTCAAGACGAGAGTAGTAGCAGTGGAAAAGAGTATTGAATCATAGGATTAAACCTGATTCAATGGCCCGGAAAGGAAAGGCTACTATGAACGATAAAATTTCAGTCCTGACTACGACGGCGGGCAATCCCGTCGCTGACAATCAAAATTCCATCACCGCCGGCCCGCGCGGCCCGTTGCTGATGGAGGATTACCAGCTTCTGGAAAAACTGGCGCATCAGAACCGCGAGCGCATTCCCGAGCGCACCGTCCACGCCAAAGGCTCGGGAGCTTATGGGACGCTGACCATTACCCATGACATCACCCAATATTCCAAGGCCAGGGTCTTCGCCCAAATCGGCAAGAAGACCGAGTGTTTTCTGCGCTTTTCCACGGTTGCCGGTGAGCGCGGGGCGGCGGATGCCGAACGCGACGTGCGCGGTTTCGCGTTGAAATTTTACACTGAGGAAGGCAATTGGGATTTGGTCGGCAACAACACGCCCGTCTTTTTCGTTCGCGATCCCTTAAAGTTTCCCGATTTCATTCACACGCAAAAGCGGCATCCGAAGTCCAATCTTCGCAGCAATACTGCCATGTGGGATTTCTGGTCGCTTTCGCCGGAATCACTGCATCAGGTGACGATCCTCATGTCGGATCGCGGCTTGCCCAAGAGTTTTCGACATGTCGATGGATTCGGCAGCCACACTTACAGTTTCCTTAACGCGAGGAACGAGCGCTTTTGGGTCAAGTTCCATTTCAAAACGATGCAGGGAATTCAGTTCATGACGAACGAGGAGGCTGCGGAGGTCGTGGCCAAGGACCGCGAGAGTTCGCAGCGTGATCTTTTCGAGGCGATTGAGCGCGGCGAATTTCCCAAATGGCGATTCTCTGTGCAAATCATGCCGGAAAAAGACGCCGAGACTTACCGCTGGAATCCCTTCGATCTCACCAAGGTCTGGCCGCATAAGGATTATCCGCTGATCGATGTCGGCATCATGGAGCTAAACCGCAACCCGGAGAATTATTTTGCCGAAGTGGAGCAATCTGCCTTCAGCCCATCGAACATCGTGCCCGGCATCAGTTTCTCGCCGGACAAGATGCTGCAGGCGCGCATTTTCTCGTATGCTGATGCTCACCGCTACCGGGTGGGAACGCATTATGAAATGCTGCCGGTCAATCGCCCGAAGGTTGCGGTGCATTATTACCACGCCGATGGCCCGATGCGCTTCGACGCGCCTAAAGCGACCGATGCTTACTACGAGCCGAACAGTTTCGACGGACCGGTGCAAGATCCGCGTTTTGCCGAGCCGCCACTCAAGATTTCCGGCAATGCCGACCGTTACAATCATCGTGATGGCAACGATGATTACACGCAACCGGGAGACCTGTTTCGGTTGATGACGCCCGATCAACAGCAACGATTGTTCAAGAACGTCGCGGGTGCCATGGCCGGCGTTCCTGAGCGTATTGTGCAACGCCAGCTTATCCATTTCCAGAAGGCTGATCCTGCTTATGCCGCGGGCGTGGCCAAGGCGCTTGGATTAAAGAACCGTGCCGTGGAAAACTGAGTCTCTTGCGGGGCCGTGCTTTTAGGCGCGGCTCCTTCAAATCATGCAGACTAACACGACCGAAGCCGAGGAGAAGCGTTACGCTGAATTGCAGCAGATGGCGCTCGATTTCGCCCGCAACGGTGAAACGGAATCTCTTTCGGAGATGCTTCGTCACGGTTTGCCTGTGAATCTCGCCGATGCCAGGGGCAACTCCCTGCTGATGCTGGCGAGTTATCATGGCAATTTAGAAACGACGCGCATGCTTTTGGAACGGGGCGCTGACGTGGACCGACGCAACGGCCACGGCCAAACACCGCTCGGTGGCGTGGCCTTCAAAGGATACGAAGAAATCGTCGCTCTGCTGCTCCAACACGGCGCTGACATTGACGCCGACAATGGCGCGGGAATGACACCTCTTATGTTCGCCGCCATGTTTGGCCGGGTGAAGGTTGTGGAACAACTGAAGGCGCACGGCGCATCGTTGCAACGGCGAAACCGTCTCGGTATCTCTGCGAAATCGATGATAGCCGTTTCCGCGTTCATGGCGCGTTTGTCAGGCTGGTGTCGTGTGGGGGCAATGCAACGGTCGGCCCGGCATTGAAGGGTCATCCTCAGTCCACCACGACTACGGAGTGCATGGGTTCTGTTGCCAGGAACTCTCTGAGGGTTTCCTGGGCTGGACCTATAAATAAGCTAAGCCAACACCTTTGGATGTTGGCTTAGTTAACTTGACAGCTTTCCCGAAGGAATGCGGTCATTGCTTATGGCGTATAGCTGTTCTTCGGATACTGCCCATTCCAGGTCAACCCCGGCGCAGTGACCGCGGTCACAATGGTGCTGTAAGTGGCCAAATAGGGATTGGCCAGAGTAAAGATCACCTCGCCATTGGAACCGGTTGTGGCCGAACCCGAGGCATAAGCGGAGCCATTCATATCAAGCGTGATGGAAATTGAGGCACCGGACACCGGGTTGCCAGATCCATTGACGACCTTGAGCGTGATGTTCATGTCAAGATAGCGTCCGCTCTGTGAAAGGGAATAGCTGATCAAACTCACCGTCATCGTGTTCCCAATGACCAAAGTTGCGTTGACCGAATGCGTGGCACCGGTTCCGTCCGTCCCGGTGATGGTCAGAGTGTGCGTTCCGACCGGCGCAGCGGAAGTGGTTTGAATGGTGAGAGTCGCTGAGCCAGAGCCAGTGACCGATGTCTCACTCAACGTTGCCGAAACGCCGCTTGGCAGTCCACTCACCGAAAACTGCACCGTTCCGTCGTACCCGCCGGAACCGGAGACCGTGACGTTATAGGAGGTGCTCCCGCCGAGAGCGACGGTTTGCGAACTGGGAGAAACTGCCATGGCGAACGCAGGTTGCGGAGGCGCTGTATTTCCGCCTTTCAGGACTGGCACCAGACTCCCGGCTAGCGGTGAACCGAGGCCCGTCACCAGGTCGTAACCAACACCAGCGGAATCGTCCGCGGCGCTGCCATCGCTCCCCGAGGTGACGTCGTGGAAATAAGTTGGATTGATCTTATGGTTGCCGCCATTGGCAATGGAATAAATGACATCATCGACGCCCGATAAATTGCCGGAACTCCGGCCTTGATTTGCCAGCGCGATGAGGGCTGACCATTGCGGAGCGCCGACGCTGGTGCCGCCAAACTCATACCACGAACTGTCATAGACCACGTACACTCCATCGTTCGGGTTCGCGAGATAACTGACATCGGGCACTCCGCGGTTGACGGGCGTCCAAGAGGGCTGGAACCATCCGTTCTGCCAAACCGGTTGCGGCGTTTCATAAGCGCTGATGCCGCCACCGCCGTCGGCCCAGGCCGTTTCCGATCCGTATCCGCCAGACGAGTTGAGAACGAGCGTCGTGCCTCCAACACCAATCACGTCGGGCGAGGCCGCCGGCCACTCCACCCCGGCCCCACTGTCACCGGCCGAGGCCACGAACGTTACGCCAGGCGCAACGAAATAAGCGTCGTCGGTGGTTTCACCGGAAAATTCGCTTCCCCCCCAGCTCATCGAGACCACGGTGGCCCCGCTCTTGACCGCAACCTCGACGGCTTGGAGCAACGCAGCGGTGCTGCTGCTGCTGGCCTCGACTAACATGATCTTCGCGCCCGGCGCGATTGCGTGGGCCCATTCGACGTCCAACGATATTTCCTGCTGCCAGCCGGAATTCGCAGCGGGCTGAGTTCCCGCCGCATAGACGATTTGGACGGTGGTTGATGGAATGCCAAATTCGGAACAGAAGGTGTTCAGGTCATTCTGCAAGTAGGCGCTGTCGTCATAGGCATCGACAATGGCAATCGTTTGACCGGCGCCGGTCGTGCCGTTGGTGTACAACTGGTTAAATCCATAAGCGGCCTGGACTTGTTGTGGCGTATAAGGCGCCCCAGTGCCGGTGGTACTTTGCGGTCTGGCATCCGGCCCATGGCCGATCCAGAGCGGCGGACGGACTTTTCCAAGCTCGGGCGGATCAAAAACTCGAGACGGGTGAGCGGTAATGGACGTGGTGAATCCGGCCACAAGGCTTGAAACGAGAGACAAAACGGATAGCGTGCTTCTTTTCATGGACAAACTAAATACTCCTTTTTTACAATTAACTTTGGTGACTAACCTCCTGTTTTTCCGTAACCGCGAATGCGGCTTTCCCCGATAACAGTCGGCCAATAAACACCATCACTTATTGTCGGTCAAGAGACTTTCTGAGGATTTTTCCATTGCAGATTGCACGGTTATTTCGGCGTGGTGTCCATCCGGTTCCAGCCCAAGGAATTGGCGTAAATGGGGGCGAGTGCGTTCTCAGGTGGAGTTCTTCTTTTTGAAGTGAAGAAATCCAAATGATTGACAAGAAGGCTGGTGGAGCCGAGGGGATTCGAACCCCTGACCCCCACAATGCCATTGTGGTGCTCTACCAACTGAGCTACGACCCCAGCCTCAAGAAATGGGAGTTTACGGGCGCACTTCCTGTCGCGCAAGGCAAAACGGTGATGGTGTCGGAGTGCGAGGCAGATTAAACACTGCGCCAGCAAAGTTTCGATTCTTATACTTGACTTTCCGTTGGGCACTGCCCTCTTGGCCTTCACTTTGGGGGAAAGGAAAGGCCAAGGAGCGGGGCGCGCGGCGGCCAAAGAAGGCAAAAATTCCGCATGCGCAATTTAGCGCAATTTAGCGCAAGTTTACTTCGGAAAAATCCGTGACCCCGTTGCGCGCGAATATGTGGAATTTCTCCCGACCGTAAACCGCGTTCTTTCCTTTGCGCCCTGTGCGGCCTTTGCGTGAAAAGAATGGGATCGCGCAGAGGCCGCCAAGCACGCAGAGAAGGACAGGAAAATCGGATTATAACTTGCAGGGCTATCCTATTGACTCCACCGACCTCAAGCTGTAGTAGAAAGGCGTGGCTGAGGATTACCCGAGGACACTGTTAGAATTGGAAGGGCGATTTGCTACCGACCAGCAGTGCCGCAC
>Ga0182024_10001827_pt1 | contig 53724 bp, 59 predicted proteins | sample P32metaG_FD_120480 | JGI IMG/M metagenome (GOLD analysis project Ga0182024, IMG submission 120480) | Permafrost microbial communities from Stordalen Mire, Sweden - P3-2 metaG (Illumina Assembly) | ecosystem: Environmental > Terrestrial > Soil > Wetlands > Permafrost | place: Sweden: Stordalen...
CCGGCCGGCGCCGTCGAGGAAGCCGGCGCGCAGGCGCCCGGGGAAACCGCTGCCGAGGCTCCCGCCGCGGCAGCCGAGCATGCAGAGGAAGCCGCCAGTGCCTGAGATCTCAGCCAAGGACGTCAAGGCGCTCCGTGACCGCACGGGCGCCGGCATGATGGACTGCAAGAAGGCCCTCACCGACGCCGGCGGCGACGTCGATAAGGCGATCGAGCTACTGCGCGTCAAGCAGGGCAAGCGGATCGAGGACCGCGGCGAGCGGGTCGCCTCGGAGGGCACCGTTCAGACCTACATCCACCACAACGCCAAGATCGGCGTGATCGTGGAGGTCGACTGCGAGACCGACTTCGTGGCCAAGAACGCCGACTTCGTCGCGTTCGCCCGCGAGGTCGCCTCCCACATCGCCGCGGCGGCGCCGCGCTGGCTGAGTCAGGAGGAGGTGCCGGCGGAGGCGCGCGAGGCCGAGCTGCGCGTGTTCGAGGCTGAGGCTGCCGACCGGCCCGAGGAGATCCGCGCCAAGATCGCCGAGGGCAAGCTCGCGAAGTGGTACAGCGAGGTCGCGCTGCTCGACCAGCCGCATGTCAACGCCGACAAGCACGACGGCAAGACGATCGGCGAGCTCCAGCACCAGCTCGCCGCCACGACCGGCGAGAACGTCGTGATCCGCCGCTTCTCGCGCTTCGTCGTCGGGGAGTAGGCACGGCGGATGAGCAAGCCGGGCTTCAAGCGCGTCCTGCTCAAGCTGTCCGGCGAGGCGCTGATGGGCGGGCTCGAATACGGCACCGACCCCGAGCGTGTGGTCGCGATCGCCGCCGCGGTGCGCGGCGTCATCGAGTCGGGCGTGCAGCTGGCGATCGTTCCGGGCGGCGGCAACATCTACCGCGGGCTGCGCGGCGCCGCGGAGGGCATGGACCGCGCGACCGGCGACTACATGGGCATGCTGGCGACCGTGCTCAACGCGCTGGCGCTGCAGGACGCCTGCGAGAAGCAGGGCGTCCACACGCGCGTGCAGTCAGCGATCACCGTCCAGGAGGTCGCCGAGCCCTACATCCGCCGCCGCGCGATGCGACACCTGGAGAAGGGGCGCGTGGTGATCTTCGCGGCCGGCACCGGCAACCCGTTCTTCACGACCGACACGGCCGCGGCGCTGCGCGCGAGCGAGGTCCACGCCGAGGTGATCCTGATGGCCAAGAACGGCGTCGAGGGGGTCTACAGCGCCGACCCGGCGCTTCACCCAGACGCCGAGTTCATCCCGCAGATCACCCACATGGAGGCGATCCAGCGCCGTCTCGCGGTGATGGACGCGACGGCGCTGACGCTGTGCATGGAGAACCGGCTGCCGATCCACGTCTTCAACGTCGACGACCCGGCCAACATCGGGCGCGTGCTTGCCGGGGAGACGATCGGCACGCTGGTAACGACGCCCGCCGGCTAGGTGGCTCGCGCCCGCTCTGCGCGGCGCGGACGCGTTATCCTCATCCCGCGATGGCCACGTTTTCCCTGCTATGGCTCTGATCGACGAGCTGATCGAGGATGCGCGCGAGCGCATGCACAAATCGGTCGAGGCGACCAGCCACGAGCTCGGATCCGTGCGCACCGGCCGGGCGAGCCCGTCGCTGCTGGACCGCATCCACGTCGACTACTACGGCACGCAGACGCCGCTGCGCCAGCTCGCGACGATTTCGGCCCCGGAGGCCCGGCTGCTGACGATCCAGCCCTTCGACGCCTCCACGATCAAGGCGATCGAGAAGGCGATCAACACCTCCGACCTCGGGCTGAACCCCTCCAACGACGGCAAGCTCATCCGCCTGGTGATCCCCGAGTACAACGAGGAGCGCCGCCGCGAGCTGGTCAAGGTGGCGCGCCACATCGCCGAGGAGGGCCGCGTGGCGATCCGCAACATCCGCCGCGACGTGATGCACGACCTGCGTGAGCTCAAGGATGCGGGGGAGACCGGCGAGGACGACGAGCGCCGTGCCGAGGGTGCGCTTCAGAAGGTGACCGACGGGAGCATCGGCGAGCTCGACGCGCTGCTGAAGGGCAAGGAAGCAGAGATCCTCGAGGTCTGATGAGCGCCGACGCGGGCAGGCCGCGGTACGTCGCGATCATCACCGACGGGAACGGGCGCTGGGCCAAGCGCCATGGCGTCTCGGTGGCAGCCGGGCACAACGCGGGCGCCGACACGGTCAAGGCGCGGTTGCGCGACGCGGTCGAGCTCGGCGTGCGCGAGCTGACCGTGTACTCGTTCTCGACCGAGAACTGGGCGCGGCCGGCCAAGGAGGTCTCGGCGCTGATGCGGATGTTCAGCCGGCGGATCAAGTCGGAGACCCCCGAACTGCGCGACGAGGGCGTGCGGATGCGCTTCATCGGCCGCCGCGAGGGGGTCTCGGCGGCGCTCGCTCGCCAGATGGACTGGGCCGAGCAGGAGACCGCGGCAAACGACCGCATCACGCTGTTCGTCGCCTTCAACTACGGGGGCCGCGCCGAGATCCTCGACGCCGCCGCGCGCTTCCAGGGTGGCGACGAGGACGACTTCCGCGGGCTGCTCTACGCGCCCGAGATGCACGACCCCGACCTGATCATCCGCACGAGCGGCGAACAGCGGCTCTCCAACTACCTGCTGTGGCAGTCGGCCTACTCGGAGCTCGTCTTCCGCGATGAGCTGTGGCCGGACTTCACGCGCGCGGCCTTCGAGGAGTCGCTGGACCAGTACGCCGACCGGCGGCGCCGCTATGGCGGCCGGTAAGCGCCGCCAGGCCCCCTCCGGGCAGCTGCGGCGCCGCTCGCAGCCGGCGGCGCGGCCGCGCCCGCCCGGCGCGGCCCGCCCGCGCAACCGCTCCGAGCTGCGCGCGCGGGTGGCGGTCGCGATCCCGGCGATCGCGTTCGCCTCGGTCATCGTCTACGAGGGCGGGCTGCTGTTCGCGGCGGCGCTGCTGGTGCTCGGCTGGGTCTGCCTCGACGAGCTCTACCGCATGACCGCGCGAGCGCACCCCGCCCGCCTCGCCGGCTTCCTCGCCCTGCTCACGCTGCTGGCGGCGGCGCATTTCGGCACGCGCGACCAGGTCCTGCTGGTTGCGATCGCCGCGCTGCCCGCGAGCTTCCTCGTGAGCATCGCGGCACCGCGCGGGAGCATGGTCGGGATCGCGATCACGCTGCTCGGGGTCTGGTGGGTCGGCGTCGCGCTCGCGCACGCGGTGCTGCTGCGCTCGCTGCCGCACGGCGGCGGCATCGTGATCGACGTGCTGGTCGGCACCTTCGTCGGCGACACCGGCGCCTATCTGGGCGGGCGCGGCTTCGGGCGACGGCCGCTGGCGCCGGCGATCTCACCGAACAAGACCGTCGAGGGGCTCGTGATCGGAATCTTCTTCGCGATCGTCGCGGTCTGGTTCGCGAGCCTCTACCAGCCCTGGCTACAGAAGGGGGACGCGATCCTGCTCGGCGTCGGCGTCGCGATCGCCGCGCCGATCGGCGACCTGTTCGAGAGCTACGTCAAGCGCCAGGCCGGCGTCAAGGACAGCGGTAGGGTGTTCGGAGCCCACGGCGGCGCGCTCGACCGCCTCGACGCCGTGCTCTTCAGCGCCGTCGTCTCCTACTACGTCTGGCTCGCGATCCTCACCAGCAGATGACCAACGCCAAGCGCATAGTGATCCTCGGGGCGACCGGCTCGATCGGCGTGCAGGCGCTCAACGTGATCGACGAATCCGAGGAGCTCGAGGTCGTCGCGCTCTCGGCGCAGTCCAATTGGGAGCTGCTGCTCACGCTGGCACAGCGCTTCGGCGTCAAGCGCGTTGCCCTCAGCGATGAGGACGCCGCCGCGCGGGCGGCCGCGGCGTGGCCGGAGGGCGAGGTCAAGGCCGGCGCCCAGGGCCTGGTCGAGCTGATCGTCGAGTCGGGCGCCGACCTCGTGCTCAACGCGATCGTCGGCTCGGCGGGCCTGGGGCCGACGATCGTCGTGCTCGGCGAGGGCATGGACCTGGCGCTCGCCAACAAGGAGTCGCTGGTCGTCGGCGGTGAGCTCGTGACCGCGCTCGCCGAGGGCACCGGTTCGAAGATCCTGCCGGTGGACTCCGAGCACGCGGCCCTGCATCAGCTGATCGCCGCCGAGCGCTCGGCCGGCCCGGGCACGATCGAGCGGCTGACCGTGACGGCCTCCGGCGGCCCCTTCCGCGGGGCGAGCCGCGAGCAGCTCGAGGCGGTGACCGCCGCGCAGGCGCTTGAGCACCCGACCTGGTCGATGGGCGACAAGATCACGATCGACTCCGCGACGCTGATGAACAAGGGCCTCGAGGTGATCGAGGCCCACCACCTGTTCGGGCTGCCGTATGAGCGCATCGACGTGATCGTGCACCCGCAGTCGATCGTGCACGCGCTGGTCTTCCTCTGCGACGGCGCCGTCCTCGCGCACCTCGGCTGCCCCGACATGCGGGTGCCGATCGCCTACGCGCTGCACCATCCCGACCGCGCCGAGCTGCCCGTCAAGCGGCTGGACCTCGCGGCCGTCGGGAGCCTGACCTTCGAGCCGCCTGACCTCGACGTCTTCCCGGCGCTGCGCCTCGCGCGCGAGGCCGCGGTCGCCGGCGGCACGGCCCCGTGCGTCCTGAACGCTTCCAACGAGATGGCGGTGCGGGCGTTCCTGGACGGGCGGATCGCGTTCACGCGCATCGCGGAGGTGATCGAGGAGGCGCTGAATGAGCTCGGCTCCGAGCCGCTGCGCGAGTTCGACACGCTGTTCGACGCCGATCGCCGCGCCCGCGAGGTCGCGCATGCGGCGATCGCCTGAGGCGGGCGTTTAGGCCCCGCTGAGGCTGCCTGCGAGACTAACGACGTGACCTGGGTGATCGCGATTGCCGGCTTCTGCGCGCTGATCGTGCTGCACGAGGCCGGCCATTTCTTCGCCGCCAAGGCAGTCGGGATGCGCGTCGAGCGCTTCTCGCTGTTCTTCCCGCCCCGTCTGTTCGGCTTTCGCCGCGGTGAGACCGACTACCAGATCGGCGCGCTGCCGCTCGGCGGCTACGTGAAGATCACCGGCATGACACCGGACGAGCTGAGCACGGTTGATCTGCGCGTCGCCGATCGCAGCTACTACATGAAGGCTCCGTGGAAGCGGGTCGTCGTGATCCTCGCGGGCCCGTTCGTCAACCTGATCACCGCATTCGTGCTGTTCGCCGTGGTGCTGATGTCGGGCAACCTCGACGGCGCCGTCGCGATCGGCAACCTCGCGCCGTCGCAGACGACGCTCGCCGCCGTCGACACGAGCCCGCTCGCCGCGATCACGAAGGGCTCGGGCGCGAGTGGCCGCCTGAAGGTCGGCGATCGCATCGTCGCGATCGACGGCAACCGCGTGAGCGCGACCTCGCTGGCCAGCCAGCTCCAGGCCCATCGCTGCACGGGAGCGCTGGTGAATGGCTGCGCCGGGACCCCCGCGCACCTGACCGTCCTGCGCAAGGGCCACGCGGTCAGCGTCACCGTGACGCCGCACTACGACTCCGCCGGCAAGCGGATGGTCCTGGGCGTCACGCTGAGCGGCGTCAGTGCCGCCCATTTCAGCCTGTTCGGGGCGCTCGGCACCTCCGTGGCCGCGATGTGGGACACAGGCACCTCGACCGTCACGCACTACTTCGACGCGCTTGTCAGCTCGAAGGTGCGCAAGCAGCTGCAGAGCGCCGTTGGCATCGCCCAGGACACCCAGCAGGCCGTCGCGCGCGGCCCCGGCCTCGCGCTCGTCGTGCTCGGCCTGGTTTCGCTGGTGCTCGCGATCGTCAACCTGTTCCCGTTCCTGCCGCTCGACGGCGGCCACGTCGTCTGGTCGCTGGCCGAGAAGGTCCGCGGCCGGCGGATCTCGGTCTCGACGATGTGGCGCTACAGCTCGGTCGGCGTGATCCTGCTCGCGTTCCTGGTCCTCAACGGGATCAGCAACGACATCAGCCGCCTCGGCGGCTGAGCCTCACGGCAGCCGCACGCTCACCCAGCTCTTGGTGAAGGGCCCGAAGCGCTCGCGCTCGGCGGCGCCGAAGAGGTCCTCGAGCTCCCCGCGGCGCAGAAACAGCACGTCCTCCCAGTCGCCCTGGGCGCCAAGGCGCCAGTAACGGCGCCGCAGCGGCGCCGGCAGCCACTGCGCTCCGGGCAGCAGCGAGTGCGGCTCGATCGGGAACGAGCGCGCCGGCGTCTGCACGTACCAGCCCCGCGCCACCCGCCGGAGCTCCGCCGCGAACGCCAGCCGGCGCGCCGGCGGCACGTGCTCGATCACGCTGTTGCAGTAGGCGAGGTCGAACTGCGCGTCGGCGAAGGGGAGCCCCGCGGCAGCGTCCGCGAGCACGAACGCCCCCGGGTAGCCGGGGCGCTCGACGAGGTCGACGCCGGTGATGTCGAGCCCCGGCGCGAGCCCCCGCAGGCCGAGGCCGCCGCAGCCGATATCGACGATCCGCATCTGCTCGCTCGGCGCCACCAGCGCCAGGAAGTGGGCGTGGCGGCGGGCCCGGGCGCGGCGGGCGAATGGCTCGGCGAGGCGCGGCAGCGGCCCCTGCGCCGTCGAATAGACCTCCGGAGTCGGCAAGCACGCAGCGTATTCCGTGGCGTGCGTAGACTGCAGGAATGCCCTCGAAACGCCAGATTCACGTCGGCGGGGTGCCGATCGGCGCCGGCGCGCCGGTCGCCGTGCAGACGATGACGAAGACCGAGACCGCCAACCTCGCGGCGACGATGGAGCAGATCCGCACGGTCGCGGCGGCGGGGGCCGACATCGTCCGCTGCGCGGTCCCGCGCGAGAAGGACATCGTCGCGCTCGAGACGATCGTCAAGGAGTCGCCGATCCCCGTGATCGCCGACGTCCACTTCAACTACACGCTGGCGCTGAAGGCGATCGACGCGGGCGCGCACTGCGTGCGCATCAACCCCGGCAACATCGGCGGCCACGACAAGCTCGGGCTCGTCGTCGAGCACGCCAGGGCCGCCGGCACGCCGCTGCGCGTGGGCGTCAACTCCGGCTCGCTGCCCGGGCACCTGATGGAGCTCGAGTTCTCCAATCCGGTCGAGGCGCTGGTGACCGCCGCGGTCGAGACGGTCGCGCTGATGGAGAGCCTCCACTTCACGGACTTCAAGATCTCGATGAAGTCGACCTCGGTCCCCAACACGATCGCCGCCAACCGCGAGCTCGCCGCGCGCGTCGACTACCCGCTGCACCTTGGTGTGACCGAGGCCGGGACGAAGTGGTCGGGCTCGCTGAAGTCCGCCGTCGGCCTCGGCACGCTGCTCGCCGACGGCATCGGCGACACGATCCGCATCTCGCTGTCGACCTTCCATGCCGAGGAGGAGGTCAAGGTCGCCTGGGAGATCCTCAAGGCGCTGAAGCTGCGCGAGCGCGGCCCGGTGCTGATCGCCTGCCCGACCTGCGGGCGCCTGCAGTTCGACATGGACAGCGTCGTCGCCGAGGTCGAGCGGCGCCTGGAGGACTACGACGACCCGATCGAGGTCTCGGTGCTCGGCTGCGCCGTCAACGGCATCGGCGAGGCGCGCCACGCCGACTTCGGCATCACCGGCGCCAAGGACCGCGCGATGATCTACTCCAAGGGCGAGCCGCTCAAGCTCGTCGCGACCGAGAACCTCGTCGATGAACTGTTCGCCGAGATCGACCGCTACTACACGGCCGGCAAGCACGTTCTGCGCGACGAGGCAAGCGCCGCCGAGGCGCGCGTCTGGCTGGCCGAGAACGAGGACCCCGACGCGATGACGCCCGAGCGCCTGGCCGCGCTCGAGGCGCAGGCGGCACGGACACAGGCCGAGCAGCCGCCGCCGCGGGCCACGGTCGACGAGGACCAGTCGCCCGTCGCCGGCCGGCGCTTCAAGCGAGGCTAGCCCCCCGGATGTGGCTGGTGGGTGCATGCACCCACCAGCGGGTCGGCGCATGCGCCGACCCGTCGGAAGTTGGGCTCAGGCGCTCAGGAGACGGCGGCGAAGCGCGATGCGACCTCGTCCCAGTCGACCACGTTCCACCACGCGTCGATGTAGTCGGGACGGCGGTTCTGATAGCGCAGGTAGTAGGCGTGCTCCCAGACGTCGACGCCGAGCAGCGGCGTCTTGCCGTCTGAGATCGGGTTGTCCTGGTTGGCGGTGCTGAGCACCGCGAGGCCGGAGCCGTCGTGCACGAGCCAGGACCAGCCTGAGCCGAAGCGGCCGAGGCCCGTCGCCTTGACGTGACCCTGGAAGTCGGCGAACGAGCCGAACGTCGAGGAGATCGCGTCGCCGAGCGCGCCTGAGGGCTCGCCGCCGCCCGAGCCGGACATGCTCGTCCAGAACAGCGTGTGGTTGTAGTGGCCGCCGCCGTTGTTGCGCACGGCGTTGCGCTTGTCCTCGGGGACCTCGCCGAGCTTGGTCAGGAGCTCTTCGATCGGGAGCTCCGCCAGGGCCGAGCCGTCGAGCGCGTTGTTGAGGTTCGTGACGTAGGTGCCGTGGTGCTTGTCGTGGTGGATCTCCATCGTCTGCGCGTCGATGTGGGGCTGGAGCGCGTCGAAGGAATAGGGGAGAGCGGGAAGTTCGTATGCCATGGGTCTCCTAGCGGATGTGGACTCCAACGGGACAATAGCCCCCGGCGCTTCCCTGCCGGCTGCGAACCCCTAGGCTTCGCGCGTGACTCGCCTCTCGAGCTACCTGCTGCCCACCGAGAAGGAGGCCCCGGCCGACGCGGAGGCGCTCTCGCACCGGCTGATGGTGCGCGCAGGCCTGATCCGCCAGGTGGGCTCGGGCCTGTGGAGCTGGCTGCCCGCGGGCTGGCGGGTGCACCAGCGCGTGTCGGCGATCGTCCGCGAGGAGATGGACGCGATCGGCGGCCAGGAGCTGCTGATGCCGCTGATCCAGCCGGCGGAGCCCTGGAAGCGGACCGGGCGCTACGAGATCGAGGAGCTGTTCAAGCTGCGCGACCGCCGCGAGGCCGAGCTCGTGCTGGCGCTGACGCACGAGGAGATCGTGACCACGCACGTCGCGCAGGTGGTCCGCTCCTACCGCGATCTGCCGCTGATCCTCTATCACCTGCAGGTCAAGGGCCGCGACGAGCAGCGCCCGCGCGCCGGCGTGCTGCGCACGCGCGAGTTCATCATGAAGGACTCCTACAGCTTCGACCGCGACCCCGATGGCCTGCAGCACTCCTACCAGCTCCACATCGAGGCCTACGACCGCATCTTCGACCGCACCGGCCTGCGCTGGTACCGCGTCGAGAGCGACGTCGGGCTGATGGGCGGCAGCGGCGCGCACGAATACATGGCGCCGTGCGCGGCGGGCGAGAACGAGGTCGCGCTGGCGCCCGGCTATGCCGCCAACGTCGAGGTCGCCAGCGCGCAGGCCCAGGCCGTCGAGCTGCCGGCGCGCCTGGGCGCCCCCGAGGACGCCCAGACGCCGGGCGCGGGCACGATCGCGGCGGTCGCCGGGCTGCTCGGGGTGGCCGCGGGGGCGACGTTGAAGGCCTTCCCCGTGCACGCCGAGGGCCGCGGCCTGCTGATGGTGCTCGTGCGCGGTGACCACCGCGTCAACGAGGTCAAGCTGGGACTGGCGCTTGGGGCACCGTGGCGGCCGGCCACGGCGGTTGAGATCGAGGAGCGGATCGGGCCGCCGGGCTTCGTCGGGCCGGTCGGGGTCGAGCTGCCGGTGCTGCTCGACGAGGGCGTCGGCGAGGGCCAGTACGTCGTGGGCGCCAACCGCCCGGACATGCATCTGCGTGGCGTGGAGCCGGGGCGCGACTTCGCCTACGAGCGCGTCGACGTGCGCAGCGTCGAGGCCGGCGACCTGGTGGGGGGGAGCGCGATCACGATCGAGCCGGCGATCGAGGTCGGCAACATCTTCCAGCTCGGCACGCGCTACTCGCTGGCGCTCGGGGCGAGCTTCCTCGACGAGCAGGGCGCCGAGCAGCCGATCTGGATGGGCTCCTACGGGATCGGCATGGCGCGGATCGCGGCGGCGGCGGTCGAGCAGTACGCCGACGAGCGCGGGATCTCCTGGCCGGCCGCGATCGCCCCCTTCCAGGTCCATCTGGTGGCGGTCGGCAAGGGCGATGGCGAGGAGCGGGCGCTGGCGGAGAGCGTCTACGGCGAGCTGCGCGCGGGCGGCGTCGAGGTGCTCTTCGACGACCGCGAGGCCGGCGCCGGCGAGAAGTTCGCCGACGCCGAGCTGCTCGGCGTGCCGCTGCGGCTGACCGTCGGCCGCCGCGCGCTCGAGTCGGGCGAGATCGAGGTGGTGCTCCGCCGCGGCATGGAGGCGCAGCCGGGGATCGCCCCAGCCGATGTCCTGGCGCGGGTGACGGAGCTGTGCCGCGGGCTGGCCTGAGCGCCCGCCGCCTGCTCGGGCTCGACCGCTCCGGGCCGCCGCCGCCCCAGACCGAGCGCGGCGCGCCGCTTGCGCCCTGGACGGTCCCCAACGCGATCGGCTACCTGCGCGCGGCGCTGATCCCCGTGTTCCTGATCCTCGACTACCGCTCGCGCTCGGGCACCGACACGGCCGCCGCGGTCTGCTTCTTTCTCGCCGGCGCCGGCGACTACGCCGACGGCATCGCCGCCCGCCTGACCGGCCAGTACAGCCGCATGGGGGTGCTGCTCGACCCGGTCATCGACCGCGCGCTCGTGCTCGCGGGGCTCTGCGTGTGCTGGTCCTACGAGCTGCTGCCGCGGTGGCTGGTGGCGATCGTCGTGGCGCGCGAGGCGCTGGTGCTGCTGGTCGGCCAGGCGTGGGTGCGCCGCGGCCTGACGCTGCGGATCAACTGGCCCGGACGGATCGCCGTCGCCCCGACCATGTTCGGGATCTGGCTGGCGCTGCTCGGGGTGAGGGACGCCGCCGAGGGATTCGTCTACGCTGGGATCACGCTGGCGATCCTGGCAACGGGGTATTACCTCCGCGACGGGCTGCGCCAGCTCAGAGCCTCAAGCTCAGCTTGACCCTCTGGTTGGCGCCGCTATACTCGCCTGAACCTCGGCCCCGTAAGGAAAGATCCGCGCATGGCTATGGATGAGACGTTCCCAGACCTCGGCGTGCTCAACGACAAGGAGCTCAAGGAGCTGATCGACCAGTACACCAGGGAGGAGCTCGACGTCTCCTACCGCCGGCGCCTGCTCCACGGCAAGATCGACATCCTTCGCGCCGAGCTCGTCAACCGCCTGCGCGGCAAGCACGCGCGCGGCCAGGACATGTTCAGCGGCGCGGACGTCGAGCGGCTGACCGAGATTCTCGCGGGACGCGCCGCGGCGCCGCCGCCGGACGCCGAAGCGGATTAGCGGCAGGCCTGTCTTGGCTCTGCACTGCCCGGAGTGCGGCTTCGTCAACCCCGAGGGCGCGAACTACTGCCAGAAATGCGGCGCGCCGCTCGAGCTCGACGGCAGCGGCGAGCCGACGACGGCGACCTACCGCATCGGCGAGACCGGCGACTTCATCCCGGTCGACGTCGGCGAGGTCGCCACGAGCGCTGCGGCGCTGGTGATCCGCGCCGGCGGCGGGCGCGCCGGTGAGAGCTTCGCCGTCGAGGGTGAGCGCATGACGATCGGGCGGCGCCCGGACTCGGCGGTGTTCCTCGACGACATCACCGTCTCGCGCGACCACGCGCTGCTCGTGCACCGCGGCAGCGACTGGTACATCGACGACTGCGGCTCGCTCAACGGGACCTACGTCAATCGCGAGCGGATCGACTCGCGGCGGCTGGCCGACGGCGACGAGCTGCAGGTCGGCAAATACAAGCTCACCTTCCGCGGACGATGAGCACGGTCCCCACGATCGAGGGCCAGGAGCCCAAGCGACCCGCGGCGAAGCCCTCGACGATCGGCGCCGTCTGCAAGTCGCTGTCGGCCGAGTTCCCCGACATCTCGATCTCCAAGATCCGCTACCTCGAGGACCAGCGCCTGCTGACGCCGCGGCGCACGCCGGGCGGTTACCGCCTCTACACCGCCGGCGACGTCTCGCGCCTGCGCACGATCCTGCGCCTGCAGCGCGACGAGTTCCTGCCGCTGCGCGTGATCCGCCAGGAGCTTGCGGCCGGCGCGTCGGAGTCGGCCGAGGTCGCGACGACGCCGGCCGAGGCGCGCCGGCGCTGGCGTCCCAACGTCAGCGTGACGGACTCGAGCTCCTACTTCACGCTCGAGGATGTGCTCGAGGAGACCAAGGCCGACCCGAAGCTCGTCGCGGAGCTCGAGGAGTACAGCGTCATCAAGGGCGAGCTGCGCAACGGCCGGCGCTACTACGACGACACCGAGCGCGAGATCGTCCGCGCGGTGACCGAGCTGGCGCGCTACGGGGTCGGCGGGCGCAACCTGCGCGTGTTCCGCTCCTCCGCCGACCGCGAGGCGAACCTGCTGCAGCAGATCCTCGCGCCGGCGCTGCGCTCGCGCAACCCGCAGCGGCGCAAGGAGGCTGTGGAGGCGCTCGAGAACCTCGCGGCGGTGGCGACGCACCTCAAGCATCTGCTGCTCGTCCGTGACCTCCGCAAAATCGCCAATTAGCACCCACCCGCCCAGCGAGCCGCTGGAGATGCGGTGGTGGGGGTGGGGCCGCGAGGACCGCCGCCTGCCGCTGAGCGGCGCCTTCGCAAAGCTGCTCGACGCGCGCCTGGGCCTCGACGGCGCCACGCGCGAGCCGGTCGCGCTGGCCGACGTCGCCCTGCCGGCGCCGGCGCTCTCGCCACGGGCCCGCCAGCTTCTGGAGGACAGCCTCGGCGGCGCCGCGTGGGTGCGCAGCGATCCGCTCTCGCGCGTCCTGCACGCCGGCGGCAAGAGCTACCTCGAGCTCGTGCGCATGCGCGCCGGCGCGCCGCGCGGGGCGCCCGATGCCGTCGTCTTCCCGTCAAGCCACGAGCAGGTGCTGGCGGTGCTCGCGGCCTGCTCGGCCGAGCGCGTCGCGGTCGTCCCCTTCGGCGGCGGCACCAGCATCGTCGGCGGCCTGGCGCCCACCCCGGGGGCCCAGCATGCCGTCATCTCGCTCGACCTCGCCCGCCTGGCCGGCGTCTTCACCGTCGACCCGCGCTCGCTGACGATCAGCGTCGCCGCCGGCACACGCGGGCCGGCGCTCGAGGCGGCGCTCGCCGAGTACGACCTCACGCTCGGTCACTACCCCGACAGCTTCGAGTTCGTCTCGATCGGCGGTTGCGCGGCGACGCGCTCGGTCGGTCAGGCCTCGAGCGGCTACGGTCGCATCGACCAGGCGATCCAGGGCGTTCGGATCGCGACGCCGGTCGGCGAGCTGGCGTCGGCCGCGCTGCCCGCGAGCGCCGCAGGCCCGGCGCTGCGCGAGCTGATCGTCGGCTCGGAAGGCGTGCTCGGCGTGATCACGGGCCTGCTGATGCGCGTGCGCACGCGGCCGGCGCACCAGCACTACGAGGGAGTCGTCTTCGAGACCTTCGAGGGCGCTGCCGAGGCGCTGCGCGCCGTGATCCAGGACCGCGCGACGCCCGACGTCGTGCGGGTCACCGACGCGCTCCAGACGACGATCGTGCTGGCGGCCGGCGAGGGTGGCGGCCGGCGCGCACCGCTTGGGTGGCGCGGCCTGCGCGGGCGCGACGGGGTCCTGATGATCGTCGGCTGGGAGGGGCAGCGCGACTCGCTCGAGCGCCGCCGCCTGCACACGATGACGCTGCTGCGCCGCGGCGGCGGCACGCCGATCGGCGGCCAGCCGGGGCGCGCCTGGGCGGCGTCGCGCTTCGCCGCGCCATACGTTCGCGACGAGCTGCTCGGCCGCGGCGTGTTCGTGGACCAGTTCGAGACGGCGGGCACCTGGAGCGGGCTCGAGCCGCTGCGCGTCAGCGTCACCGCCGCGCTCACCGAGGCGCTCAACGCGTGTGGCACGCCGCCGCTGATCGGCTCCCAGATCTCCCACGCCTACGACACCGGCGCATCGCTGACCTTCACCGTGCTGGCACGGGCGCTCGAGGGCCAGGAGGAGGCGCAGTGGCGTGCGGCCAAGGACGCCGCCAGCGCCACGATCGTGCGCGCCGGCGCGACGATCTCCCACCACCACGGCATCGGCCGCGACAACGCGGTCTGGGCGCAGGCGGAGCTGGGCGAGCTCGGCGTCTCCTCGCTGCGCGCGCTGAAGGCGCACCTGGACCCCTTCACGGTGATGAACCCGGGCAAGCTGGTGGCGGAGTATTGACGGCTATCGTGGCCTGAGCGATGAGCCTGCCGCCGCTACGGATCCCGCCGGAGGAGACCTTCGACGCGCTCTACGGGATGCACCGCTTCGAGATTACCGAGGAGAGCGCGCGCGGCGAGGTGCTCGTGCGGCGCGAGCTGATGCAGCCGTGGGGGCTGGTCCACGGCGGCGTCTACGCCTCGATGGCCGAGTCGCTCGCCTCGTGGGCCACGGCGCTGGCCGTCGCACCGGCGGGCAACATCGTGATGGGCATGTCCAACAACACGAGCTTCCTGCGCCCGATCAGCGCCGGCACGATCCATGCGCTCGCGACGCGCCGCCACCGCGGGCGCACCACCTGGGTATGGGACATCGACATCACCGACGACGAGCAGCGCCTGTGCGCGAGCTCGCGCGTGACGGTGGCGGTGCGCCCGGCGGAGGCGGTCAGCCGCGGTAGCGATTCGTGATCGGCATGCGCCGATCACGGCCGAAAGCGCGCTCGGTGACCTTGATTCCCGGGGGCGCCTGGCGGCGCTTGTACTCGGCGCGGTCGACCAGCGCGATCACCTGCTCGACGGCCGCCGCCGGAAGGCCCAGCGCGATCAGCTCGTCGCGGCCGCGATCCTCCTCGACGTAGCCGCGCAGGATCGCGTCGAGGGTGTCGTAGGGGGGTAGCGAGTCATCGTCGCGCTGGTCCGCCCGCAGCTCCGCGGACGGGGCGCGCTCGAGGATCGAGGCGGGAATCGGCGCCTCGTCCTCGTTGCGCCAGCGCGCGAGCTCATAGACCAGCGTCTTCTCGATGTCCTTGATCACCGCGAAGCCGCCGGCGGAGTCGCCGTAGAGGGTCGAGTAGCCGACCGACATCTCCGACTTGTTGCCGGTTGTCAGGACCAGCCAGCCGAACTTGTTGGAGAGCGCCATCAGCAGGTTGCCGCGGATCCGCGCCTGCAGGTTCTCCTCCGCCAGATCCGGCGCGAGGCCCGCGAACTGCTCGGCGAGCTCGTCCTCATACGCCGAGAAGACGCCGCCGATCGGTAGCTCGATCAGCGCCACTGCGAGCGTCGCCGCCAGCGCGCGGGCGTCGCCCTGGGTGTCAACTGATGAGAACTGCGAGGGCATCACGATCACCGAGACCCGCCCCGACCCCAGCGCGTCCACCGCGATCGTCGCGACCAGCGCCGAATCGACGCCGCCGGAGAGGCCGAGCACGACGTGGCTGAAGCCGTTCTTGGCGACGTAGTCGCGCAGGCCGAGGCACAGCGCGGCGTAGACCTCGGCCGCCGGCGGCTCGATCAGCGGCGCGATCCGCGCCGGCTCCGGCTGCGCCGGTGGCGGCGCCAGCGCCAGCGTCGCGAGCAGCTCGACCGCCGGCTGCGCGCCGCCCGCCACGGCACGGTCGCCCGAGCGCCGGCGCCGAGCGGCGGCGCTCGCCGCCAGGTCGACGTCGCAGACCAGGATCTCCTCCTCGAACTGGGCGGCGCGGGCGAGCAGCGCGCCGGTGTGGTCGACGACGAGCGAATGGCCGTCGAAGACGAGCTCGTCCTGGCCGCCGACGAGCGCACAGAAGGCGAACGCGGCGACGTTCTCGCGGGCTCGCTGGATGACCATCAGCTCGCGCTCGAGCCCCTTGCCGGCGTGGTAGGGGGAGGCTGAGATGTTGACGATCAGGCTCGCGCCGGAGAGCGCCAGATCCGAGCACGGCGGCCCGGGCTGCCAGATGTCCTCGCAGACGGTGATCCCGACGAGGTGCTCGCCGAGCCTGATCAAACCGCCGGCGCTGCCGGCCTGGAAGTAGCGCTGCTCGTCGAAGACGCCGTAGTTGGGCAGGCGCATCTTGCGGTAGACGGCCGCCACGGCGCCGTCGGCGAGCACGGCGGCGGCGTTGTGGACGTCGGCCGCGCGCTCGGGGAAGCCGACGATCGCGATCAGCCCCTGCGTCTGGGCTGCGAGGCGCTCGACCGCGGCGCGCGCGTCGCGCAGGAAGTGCTCCTTGTAGAGGAGGTCCTCGGGCGGGTAGCCGGTGACCGAGAGCTCGCCGAAGAGCACCATCGCGGCGCCGCGCTCGCGCGCGGCCTCGATCGACTCGGCGATCGCGGCCTCGTTGGCGGCGATGTCGCCGACGGTCGGGTCGAGCTGGCAGAGGGCCAAACGGAGGGTCGCCACGCCCGAATTATCGAGCACGCCCGGATGGCGGTCGAGCGAACGGGCGCGAAGGCGCCGTTGCCGAACTGAAGCGGTGTCCAGATCGCGCCGATGAAGGACGCGAAATGGCCGAAACGCCGCTCGTGTTCCTCGCCGAACGGGGCTTTACGCTCGACTTCCACGTGGCCGAGGGCCTCACCTGGGCGGACCTGCGCGCCGTCAAGGATCCGGCCTTCGTGATCCATCGCTACAGCCGCGCGGAGGACCCGCACGCGGCCGCGCTACGGGCGGTCGAGCGCTGGCGCCAGGAGCAGGACGGCTGAGGCAGAGCGCGCTGCGCGAGCGCGCGGGGACGGGTATTCGGGCGGCCGCGTCGCAGCCGCCGTCCGGGGTGAAAGCCCCGCCGGCTCGCTCACGAAGGCACCGGTTCAGGCCTGCCCGGGCGGGCGAGCCTCGTGCCAATCCACACTAAGTATGGGTGCCCGTCCGTGGCGCCAGCTAGGGTTATGGACAGTTGTTGTACCTGCCGAGTCGTGCTCGCGTACTTGCGAATCGAGCGGGGGACCCATTGCCGGTAGCTGTGGCGCATCTGGTGCCCGGCTTCGGTTGGGGCGAATCGGCCGCCATTCTGCGGCCGTAGCGACTGGTAGCGGGGCTCGCCGTTGAGCTGCGCCAGCAGCCGCGAGCCCGACAGCTAACCCCGTAGGCAGCGGACACCCAAGGAGGACCTCCGATGAGGCCCAAGCTCAAACGGCACGCCCCGCGTGCCGCTGCCACCGCGGGTGCGCTCGCACTCGGCGCCGCGCTCGCGCTCGCCGTCGCCGCCCCGCAGGCATCGACTGCGCAGCCGCGCGCGACGCGCCACCGCCGCGGCCACGGCCACGCGGCGGCGCCGCTGCGCCTGCGCGCGCGCCTGCTGCACCCAAATCTGCTGCTGGGGGGCGACATCGCCTTCATCGGCAAGACCACGCCGCGGGCCGACCGGCGCCCGATCGCGATCGAACTGCTGACCCGCGGGCGCTGGGTGGCGATCGCCCACACCCTGACCGACGCCGACGGCTACTTCCGCAAGCGCCTGTGGCCACGCCGGCTCGGGCGGCTCGCGCTGCGGGTCCGCGCCGACGGGATCCCGGCGCGGCGCACGACGATGACCGGGCACGTCGCGACCGTCTACCACCAGGTCGTCGCGTCGTGGTACGGGCCGGGCGGGACGACCGCGTGCGGCGAGCAGCTCGGCACCGCCACGCTCGGCGTCGCCAACCGCACGCTGCCGTGCGGCACCAGGGTCACGCTGCGCTTCGGCGGCCGCGCGGTCACGGTGCCGGTGATCGACCGCGGCCCCTACGTCGCCGGGCGCGACTACGACCTCACCTACGCGACCAAGCTCGTGCTGGGCGCGGGCGACGTCTCGACGATCTGGGCCAGCGCCTGAGGGGCGGCGCTCAGAGCGGCAGCGCCAGCTGGACCGGGGCGAGCGCCGCGGGCGTGTCGGTCTCGTCGGCGAATGACGCGACCCGCACGCCGAGCAGGCGCACCGGGCGCGCCGGCGCGTAGGCGCGCAGCAGCTCGAGCGCGACCGCCGCGATCGTCTGGGAGGAGTCGGTGAAGCTCGCGATCGTGCGGGCGCGCGTGATCGTGGTCCAGTCGTCAAGGCGCACCTTGATCGCGATCGTGCGGGCCTGGCGGCCGCGAGCCCGCAGGCCTTCGCCGAGCTCGCTCGCCATGCCGGCGAGCGCCTCCTCGAGGCAGTCGCGATCGGAGACGTCGGCCGGGAAGGTCACCTCGCTGGAGCGCGACTTGGCGATCCGCACCGGCTCGACCGGGCTTGAGTCATGGAAGTGCGCGCGCGAGCACAGCTCCGCCGCCATCCGCTCGCCGAAGCGCTGCGTGAGCAGCTCGACCGGCGCGGCCTGGAGCTCACCGACCGTCTGCAGGCCGAGCCCGGCGAGGCGCTCGGCAGTCTTGGGGCCGATGCCGTTGAGGACGCGGACGGGGTGGGGGGCGAAGTGCGCGACCGCCTGCTCGCGGCTCATCGCGACGAATGCGGCGGGCTTGAAGGACGCGCTCGCGGTCTTGGCGACCAGCCGCGAGGGCCCGATCCCGACCGACAGCGTCATCGCCGTGCGCTGAGCCACCGTCTCGACGATCTGGCGCAGCAGCGCGACCGGGAACGGCTCCTCGCTGAGGTCGAGGTAGGCCTCGTCGATGCCGGCCTGCTGGATCACCTCGACGCGCTCGCGCACCAGCCCCCAGACCTCGGTGCTGGTGCGCCGGTAGGCGTCGAAGTCGGGCGCGATCACGACCGCGTCGGGGCACAGCGCGCGCGCCCGCGCGGCCGGCATCGCCGAGTCGACGCCGAAGCGCCTCGCCTCGTAGCTGGCGGTCGTGACGACGGCGCGCGGGCCCGAGCCGGCGACGATCAGCGGCAGCCCGCGCAGCTCCGGCCGGCGGCGCAGCTCGACCGAGGCGTAGAAGGCATCGATGTCGAGGTGGGCGATGACGCGGCGCTCGGCGGCCATCGCGGAATTGTCCGCCGCCGCTCAGACGGCAACGGCCGCTGGAGTGGGGTGGGCCGCTAGTACAGCGCGGCGGCGAGACGCCTTCGCGTCTGCTGCGCGAGCGCGTCGCCGGTGCCGAGGCGGTCGAGCTCGCCGACGATCAGCAGGCGAACGTCGTCGTCGCCGGGAAGGGCCTGTAGCAGCACCTCGAAGGCGCGTTCGTCCTCGCCTGAGTCGAGCGCCTGGAGCGCCGTCTCGCACTTGCCCTCCCGCGCAAGGCGGATCCGAGCCTGCAGGCCGTCGGCCTCGAAGCTGCCGCTCACCGCGTCGAGCACCCCTTCGGCCTCCTCGTCCTCGCCGCGGGCGATCAGGATCCGCGCGAGCGCGATCGCCGCGTCGGCGCGGCCCGGGTCGATCGCGAGCGCCGCGCGCAGCGAGGGCTCATCGCCGGCTGCGGCGAGGCGGTCGGCCTCGCTCGGCACGAGCGCGTCGAAGAAGTCCTGCACGACCTGGCGCGGCTGCGCGCCGACGAACTCCGATACCAGCGCGCGGTCGCGGAAGGCCTTGACGGCGGGGATGCCCTGGATGCCGAAGGCCTGCGCAAGGCGCTGGTTCTGGTCGGTGTCGACCTTCGCGAGCACGATCTCGCCCTCGCGCTGGGCCGCGGCCTCTTCGAGCAGCGGCGTCAGGCTGCGGCAGGGGCCGCACCAGGCCGCCCAGAAGTCGACGACGACCGGCGTCGTCGCCGAGCGCTCGATCACCTGCGCTTCGAAGTCCGCCTCGCTGACGTCGAGAACCGTCACGCCGCCATTATCCCAGGGCGCCGGCATGCGCCTGTGAGCGGTGCGCTAGACATCAGCTGTGACGTTCACGCTGGAGCGCGACGGGCAGCGCCTGCAGGGCGACGACGCCGGGAGCGGGCCGGCGGTGGTCGGCCTGCACGGCCTGACCGCCACGCGCCGCTACGTCCTGATGGGTTCGCGCACGCTGGAGCGCTCAGGGCGGCGCGTCGTCCTCTACGACGCCCGCGGCCACGGCTCATCCGCCCCCGCCGCGGGCGGCGACTACACCTACGCGGCGCAGGCGGCCGACCTGGCGGCGGTGATCGAGTCACTCGACGGCGGACCGCCGGTGGTGATCGGCGCCTCGATGGGCGCCCACACCGCGCTGGCGCTCGCGCTCGAGCGGCCGGCGCTGCTGGCGGGGCTGGTGCTCGTCACGCCCGCCCACGACCCCGAGCGCCCGCGTGGGGACCTCGAGCACTGGGATGCGCTCGCGCGCGGGCTGCGCGAGGGGGGCGTCGAGGGCTTCGTCGCCGCCTACGGGATCGAGGAGCTGCCGGCCGCCTGGCGCGACACGGTCGAGACGGTGCTGCGCCAGCGGATCGCCGCGCACGAGCACCCGCTGGCGGTCGCGGACGCGCTTGAGGCGGTGCCGCGCTCGCGCCCGTTCGAGAGCTGGTCGGCGCTGCGCTCGCTGAGCCTGCCGACAATCGTCGTGGGAAGCCGCGACGAGGCCGATCCCGCGCACCCGCAGGCGCTCGCCCGCCGTTACGCGCAGGAGATCCCGGGCGCGCGCCTGGTGATCGAGGAGGAGGGCCGCTCGCCGATCGCCTGGCAGGGTGGCCAGCTCTCGCGGCTGCTTCTAGACTTCCCGTAGGTGGCGTCCTCTGCGACAGGTGTTGGGGTGTTCGCGGCGATCGCCGCGGGTGCGGTGTCGTTCCTTTCGCCGTGCGTGCTCCCGCTCGTCCCGGGCTATCTCTCGACGGTCGTCGGCGTCACGCCGGCCGAGCTGCCGGACCAGCGGGCGCGGCGCGTGCTGGTGCCGAGCCTGCTGTTCGTGGCGAGCTTCTCGACGATCTTCATCCTGCTCGGCCTCGGCGCGACCGCGATCGGCTCCGCGCTGATCGAGCACAAGACGACGCTCGACAAGATCGCCGCCGGCTTCATCATCGCCCTCGGCGTGTTCTTCGTGCTCTCGGCGCTCGTCCCGGCGCTGGGGCGGGAGTGGCACGTCGAGCGGCTGCTGGCGCGCGCCGGCCGCGGCGGGCCGCTGGTCGCCGGAGCCGCCTTCGCGATCGCCTGGACGCCGTGCGTCGGCCCGACGCTCGGCGCGATCCTGTTCGCCGCCGGTTCGACCCGCTCTGAGGCCCACGGAGCGCTCCTGCTGGCCTTCTACTCCGCTGGGCTGGCGATTCCCTTCATCGCGACCGCGCTCGCCTTCAAACGCATGACGCTCGTCTTCGGCTGGGTCAAGCGCCACTACGGGGTGATCGTCGCCAGCGGCGGCGGCGTGCTGATCGCGATGGGCGTGCTGATGTGGACCGGCCAGCTGGCCGTGCTCAACAACGACGCCCAGAGCCTGCTGCATTCGCTCGGGATCAACTTCATCGGCATCTAGCCAGGCGGCCCGCGCCGTCGTCTCGACATCGACGCGGCAGCGCCGCCCGCGCCGACCCCAACTGAGGCGCTCAGAGCTGTGTGCGGCGGTAGCCGGGCAGCTCGATCGAGACGCGCGCGCCGCCGAGCGGGGCGTCGCTCGCCCAGACGCGGCCGCCCTGGGCGTCGACGATCGCGCGCACGATCGCGAGGCCGAGGCCGGTGCCGCCGCCGCTTCTGGCGCGCGAGGGGTCGGCGCGGTGGAAGCGGTCGAAGATGCGGTCGCGCTCGGCGGCCGTGATGCCGGGCCCATCGTCGTCGACCCACAGCTGCACGCGGCCCTCGCCGGCCTCGCGCGCGCCGAGCTCGATCCGCCCGCCCGCGGTGGTGTGCTCAACGGCGTTGCGCAGCAGGTTGCGAAGCGCCTGCGCAAGGCGGTCGCGGTCGGCGTTGAGGACCCCGGGGACCTCGCCGCGGCGGCTCAGCTCGCGCTCGGCGGTCGGCTGCGCGCTTTCGATCAGATCGCGCAGGAACGGCTCGAGCTCGATCGCCTCGCGGCGGATGAAGCGCGACTCGTCGGTGTGGGCGAGCAGCAGCAGATCCTCGGTCAGGCGCGTCATCCGGTCGACCTCGGCGGCGACCAGCGCCTGCACGCGGCGGACCTCGGCCGCGCCCGGGTCCTCCTGGCGCGCGAGCACCTCGAGCTGGCCGCGGATCGCCGTCAGCGGCGTGCGCAGCTCGTGCGAGGCGTCGGACACGAACGCCTGCTGGCGCGCGAAGGCCTCCTCGAGGCGGTCGAGCATGTGGTCGAAGGCGTCGGCTAGGACGCGCGTCTCGTTGCGCGGGCCGCGGTAGTCCATCCGCGGGGAGAGGTCGCCGCCGTCCACGCGCGCGGCGATTCGCGCCATCCGCCGCAGCGGGCGCACGAAGCCGGCGGCGAGCAGGACACCGAGCGCCAGCGCGCCGAGCAGCGTCGCCGTGCCGCCGATCGCGAAGCCTCGCGTGATGCCGTCGAGCGCGTCGTCGACCGAGACCAGCGACTGCGCGACGCCGATGCGCAGCGAGGCCGTCGTGCCCGGCAGCGAGACCGACTGCACGAGCAGCCGCACGCCGCCCGCGACGTCTGGGGTGAAGTGGGTGGAGAAGCCCGGCGGCTGGCTGCGCACCTGCGTCGCGAAGGCCGCCTCCTCGCGTGTCTGCGCGGCGCTGTCGTTGTCCTTGTCGGTTCCGCCGACCCCGAGCAGCTCCGGGTAGTTGCTCGTCAGCCGGTGTCCGGGCACGACCGCGAAGAGCAGGTTGGAGGAGGGCGTGAAGGGCTGGTCGCGGACGTAGTCCTGCGCTTCGCGCGCGAGCTTCGCGGCGTCGCTGTGGCGGCCGCCCAGGGGTAGCGCCTGCTCGAACGCGGTCGCCTGCGTGCGCAGCGAGCTGTCGATCTCATCGCGCAGGCGGTCGTCGGCGGAGCGGTAGACGACGTAGAAGGTGACCAGGAAGGCCGCGATCAGCACGCCGGCGAGCGCCAGCGTCAGGCGCCAACGCAGCGAGCGGGGGCGCAGCCGGCTGGCGCTAGCCACGGGTCGGCGCGAGCCGGTAGCCGACCGAGCGCACGGTCACGATCGGCGCCGGGGATCCGGGCCGGCCGAGCTTGCGGCGCAGGTAGCTCACGTAGACCTCGACGATGTTGGTGCCGGGGTCGTGCGAGTAGCCCCAGACGGCGCTGAGGATCTGCTCGCGGGAGAGGACGTTGGCCGGGTGGCGCAGGAAGTAGGCGAGCAGGTCGAACTCCTTGCTCGAGAGGGTGACCTCGGTGCCGTCGCGCGTGACGCGACGCGTCAGCAGGTCGAGCTCGATGCCGAGCGCCTCGAGCCGCGTGGGCTGCTGCTGCGAGGGCATCCGCAGGTGGGCGCGCACGCGCGCGGCGAGCTCGTCGAAGGCGAACGGCTTGGTCATGTAGTCGACGGCGCCTGCGTCGAGCCCCTCGACGCGGTCGTCGATGCCGGTGCGGGCGGTCAGCATGATCACGCGCGCGTCGGGGCGGACCTTGCGCAGCTCCTGCAGCACGGCGATCCCGTCGCGGCCGGGCAGCATGCGATCCAACACGATCAGCGCGAAGTCCTGCGAGCTCGCCAGGCGCAGAGCCTCGTCGCCGTCTGAGGCGACGGTCACCGCATAGCCCTCGGCGCTCAGGCCGTGCTCGATGAAGTCCGCGATCGCCGGCTCGTCCTCGGCGACGAGAATGTGCATGCTCCCAGCCTACTCAGCCGGTCGGCTCGCTCGTCGCCGTGGCGGGCCTAGGGGCCGCCGCTGCGGACGATCTCGGTGAAAGCGTGAAGCGGTGTCTGCGCGGCCGGCCGGGCCTCAGCGAACAGGAACCCCTGTGCGTAGGTGCAGCCGGCGCGCTGAAGCTCGGCGAGCTGCTCGACGTCCTCGACGCCCTCGGCGATCACGCTGACGCCGAGCTCGCGCGCGGCGGAGGTCACCGCGATCAGGATCGCGCGGTCGCGGCGGGGCCCTTCGCCGTTGAGCGCGCCGACGAACAGGCGGTCGAGCTTGATCACGTCGACCGGCAGCTGGCTGAGGTGGCGCAGCGAGGAGTAGCCGGTGCCGAAGTCGTCGAAGGCGACGCTCACGCCGAGCGCGCGCAGCTCGGCGAGTCGGGCCGCCGCCCCGAGCGGGTCGGAGAGCACCGCCGTTTCGGTGACCTCCAGGCACAGCGCCTCGGCGGGGACGGCGGCGCGCTGCAGCTGCGCGGACACCATCGCGGCGATGTTCTCGCTCAGCTGGCGGGGGGAGATGTTGACGGAGACGCTGATCTCGTGGCCGCCTGCGCGCCAGATCGCGGCCTGCGCGAGCGCCGTCTCGAGCACCCAGGCGCCGATCTGCACGATCAGGCCGTTCTCCTCCGCCAGCGGGATGAACTCCGCCGGCGAGATCAGGCCCCACTCACGGTGTGTCCAGCGCAGCAGCGCCTCGCACGCCACGACCTTTCCGTCGGTCAGCGAGACGACCGGCTGGTAGTGCACGGCGAACTCGTGGTTGGCGAGCGCGTTGCGCAGATCGCGCTCGACGGTCAGGCGGCGGTCCACAGCGACGCGCAGCGGCGTGTCAAAGATCGCGAAGCGGTTGCGCCCGGTCGCCTTCGCGCGGTACATGGCGATGTCGGCCTCGCGGATCAGGCGGTCGGCCGGCTTGCGGGAGTCGTGCGCGGTGGCCAGCCCGACGCTCGCCGAGACGCTGACCACGCCGCCGCTGCCGAGCTCGAACGGCCGCAGGAATCCCTGCAGCACGCGGCGGGCGACCGCGACCGCCTCGTAGTCGCTCTCGAGCAGCTCGAGCAGGATCGCGAACTCGTCACCGCCGAGACGCCCGACGACGTCGCCCGCGCGAACCGCCTCGCGCAGGCGCCGCGCCGCCTCGGCGAGCAGGTGGTCTCCGGCCTCGTGGCCGACGCTGTCGTTGATCTGCTTGAAGGAGTCGATGTCGACGAACAGCACGCCGAGGTGGAGGTTGGAGCGGCCGTGGCGTGCGAGCGCGCGCGTCAGCTCATCGGTGAAGACCTCGCGGTTGTGAAGGCCCGTCAGCGGGTCGCGCCCGACGCGGTGCTCGAGGCGCAGCCACTCGGTGACGTCCTTCGCCGAGGCGTACCAGTGATCGCCGTGGGCGCTGCCGCTCCAAAGCAGCGAGCGCCAGCTGCCGTCGGCATGGCGGTGGCGGGCGAGCAGCTCGACGAAGCCCTCCTGCCAACCGTGCTCGCCGGCTGCCTTGCGGACCGCCGAGGTCGGGTCGTGGGGGTGCAGGCAGTCCATCAGCGAGCGGCCGATCAGCTCCTCGGGCGGGTAGCCGAGGACGCGCATGCAGGCAGGGTTGACGGCCACGAAGCGGGCCTCGTCGTCGAGGATCGCGAGGAGCGTGCCGGTGTGGTTGAAGAGGTCGACGAAGGCGGCCGGAGGCAGCTGCGGGACCGCGCCGGCGGATGCCGACGGCGTCACCTCGGTGGTGTCGGTGATCAACCTGAGCGTCACGGTCACTGGAGCTAAGCGCGGTTTGGCTCCCACAACGGGCCCTACTCCTGGTTTCATCGACATCCAGGCGCTGTTTCTTGAGCCGCGCGCGCCGTCGCGGCCGGGAAAATGCGGGGTCCGCGGCGGGCACGCCGGCCCGTCCGTTAAAGTCTCGTGCATGGTCTTGCGGGCTCGCTCCCGCCTGGTCGCGCCGGTGCTTGCCGCCGGGCTCGCGCTACTCGTCGTGCTGACGGGCGCGCAGGGCGTCGACTGGGCGGCTGCCACCTATCGCGTCGAGCTCTTCGCTCGCAGCGGCCTGACGGTCTGGGACAGCCAGTGGTACGGCGGTCACTGGACCTTCGACTACTCGGTGCTGTTCGCGCCGGTCGGCTGGATCGCCGGGATCCCGGTGATGGACGTTGTCTGCGTCGCGCTGGCGGCGTGGGCCTTCGACCGCCTCGCGGTCGGGCGCTTCGGGCGCGCAGGGCGCGTCGGGGCGATCGTCTTCGCGGTCGGGACCGTCGTGCAGGTGGCGATCGGCCAGGAGCCCTACCTGCTCGGGGAGACGCTCGCGTTGGTGTCGCTGCTCGCGGCGCGCCAGGGCGCGTGGCCGCTGGCGCTGGCGCTCGCGAGCGCCGCCTCGCTCGCGAGCCCGCTGGCCGGCGGCTTCCTGGCGATGGCGGCCTTCGCCTGGGCGCTCGGCAGCTGGCCGCGGCGCCGCTACGGCGTCCTGGCGGTGGCGGCGGCCGCGATCGTCCCCGTCGTGCTGATCGAGCTGCTGTTCCCGGGCCTCGGGCCGGCGCCGTTCGCGCCGCTGAACTTCGCCGGGATGACGGTGGCGCTGGTGCTGCTGGGGATCGTCGTCGTGTTGCGCCGCGACCGCACGCTCAGCCTCGGCGTGCTGCTTTACGCGCTCGCCTGCATCGTCGCGTTCGCGGTCCCGAGCGCCGTTGGCGCCAACGTGACGCGCCTGGGCATCTGCTTCGGCGTCGCCCTGGTCGCGATCCTCGCCTGGGACGGCCGCCGCGGGCGCCTGCTGCTCGTCGCCGCCGCGGTCCCGCTCGCGCTCGCGCAGTGGGTGCCGGCCCGCCAGGCGCTGCTCGGCGAGGGCAACGCGTCGATGCAGGCCTCCTACTACAGGCCGCTGCTGCGCTTCCTCGGCGGCGCCGACCGCCCGCTCGGACGCGTCGAGGTCGTGCCGACCGCGTTTCACACCGAGGCGGCGTTCGTCGCCCCCTCCTTCCCGCTCGCCCGCGGCTGGGAGCGCCAGCTCGACACGGCCGAGAACAAGCTCTTCTACGAGCCGGGCAAGCTGACCGACTCGAGCTACAGGGCCTGGCTGATCGCAAACGGAGTGCGCTTCGTAGCACTCCCCGACGTGGCGCTCGACTATGCGGCGAAGCTCGAGGGGCGCCTCGTGCGCGCCGGCGTGCCGGGGCTCGTGCCGGTCTGGCGCAGCGCCCACTGGCGCGTCTTTCGGGTCGTCGGGGCCCCAGGGCTCGTGAGCGGCCCGGCGCGCCTGATCAGCTCGAGCGGCGCCTCGCTGGCGCTGCGCGCGACCCACGCCGGCGTGATCGTCGTGCGCGAGCGCTACGTCAACGCCTGGCACATCGCGCGCGGCGCGGCGGTGCTGGCGGAGGCGCGCGGGGGCTGGCTTCGGATCAGCGCGCGCCGCGCCGGGCCCGTCGAGCTGCGCGTGGGTCTCTGAGACGCCGGCGTGTGCCGACATCGCGCCGGCCGCCGGGCCGTTTAGCTCGGCTTAAGGATCCGGTTACTCCGCGTTCAGCGGCCGCCGCGATCATCGCGGGCCGATGAGAAGCGCGATTCGATCCCTGCTCGCGGCAGCGCTCGGCGGCGGCCTGGCCGCGCTCGCCGTTGTGGTGATCGCGCCGGGCGGGGGCACGAAGACGCGGACCGTGCCCGCGACGACGAGCGTGGCGGCGAACGCCCTGGCCTCGGACGAGCAGACCCACGAGACGCTCGCGCACGCGATCTACGAGCGCGCCGCCCCGAGTGTGGTCGCGATCTCGGCGACCTCGCGCTCGACAGGCCTGTTCGGCGGCACGCAGGGCGACAGCGGCTCGGGCATCGTCGTGTCCGCCAAGGGCCTGATCCTGACCAACGACCACGTCGTCTCCAGCGCGAGCTCGATCACGATCCAGTTCGGCGGCGCCGGCGGCGCGACGCTGCCGGCGCGGGTGGTCGGCGTCGATGCCTCCAACGACCTCGCGCTGCTGGCGGTCAAGCCGGGCGCGCTCAAGCTGACGGCGCTTCGCTTCGGCGACTCCGCGAACGTGCACGTCGGCGACCCTGCCTTCGCGATCGGCAACCCCTACACCTACGACCAGACCCTGACGGTCGGCGTCATCTCGGCGCTCGACCGCTCGATCACCTCGCCCAACGGGGCGACGATCACCGGCGTGATCCAGACCGATGCCGCGCTCAACCCCGGCAACTCCGGCGGCCCGCTGCTTGACGCGCAGGGGCTGGTGATCGGGATCAACTCGCAGATCGTGAGCCCAGGAGCCTACGACGGCCAGGGCGCCAACAGCGGCATCGGCTTCGCGCTACCGAGCGCGACTGCGCTTCGCGACCTCGCGAGCCTCGACCACGGAGCCGCCGCCGCCGGGTAGCTGCCGGCGGCGGCCCCTAAGCGGCCGCGGCCAGCTCGCTGGCGAGGCTCGCGACCGTCTGCACGCGGGCGGTGGTCTGGGCGATCCGCCCACTGGGGTCGATGATCACCGTCGTCGGCAGCGCCTCGATGCCGAACGCCGCCCCGAGCGTGCCGTTGGGGTCGCCGAAGACCGGGAAGCTCCAGCGGTACTCGCGCAGGAACGAGCGCCACGGGCCACCGTCGCTGTAGTCGACCGCGATCACGTGGCCGCGGCCGGCCGCCGTGCGCGCGAAACGCTCGACCGCGGTGGCCTCCTGGTGGCAGTCCGGACACCAGGTCGCGAAGAACACGACCGCGGTCGCGTGGCCGCGCAGCTGCGCAAGCGTGACCGGGTCGCCGGCGAGTGAGTGGGCGGGCAGCGTGGGGGCCCTGCGCCGCGCGCTCGGCGCCTGCTTGAGCACGCCGTAGGCCAGCAGCGCGAGCGCGAGCGCGGCGAGCGCCAGCCGCAGCGCGAGGCGATGGCTCAGCGCGCGCTTGGGCATCGGCGCTCAGGAGCGCGCGAGCAGCGGCGCGTCGTGGACGATCTCGCTCGGCGTGAAGTTCGCGGGATAGATGACCGCGACCTTGCCCTTGGCGTTGATCCCATAGATCAGCGCGCTGTGGGCGACCTCCTCGGGGTTGTTGGCCTCCGGGCCGGCGGCCACGCCCCAGCTGGTCCAGACGCCGCGCAGTGCGGCCGAGGAGCCGATCAGGTACTGCATGCGGCCGGTCATCTCGTGTGCCGCCAGGAACTGCGCAACCGTCGCCGGCGTGTCGCCGCGCGGGTCGACGGAGACAGCGACGATCTGGACCTCGCGGCGCTCGGCGGCCGACATCTGCGTCAGCGCGGTGTGCAGATGCGAGGCGATCAGCGGGCAGACGTCGGGGCAGTGGGTGTAGAGGAAGGTCACGAACAGCGCCCTGCCGCGGTAGCTGCTGATGTTCACCTGCGAGCCGAGGTAGTTGTCGAGCTTGAGCGGGGGCGCCGGCTGGGGCACCTGCTCTCCGATGCCGGCGTAGGCGCTGGTGCCGCTCGACACCTTGCTGCCGTTGATGCCGGTGACCGATGCCGGGCGGATCAGCAGGTAGAGCAGCACGCCGAGCACGACCAGCAGCACGAGCAGCACGACGATGTCCCTGCGACGCAGCGCCAAGCCGCGTCGACCCGCGGGCGGGGCGGACTCTGAGTGCTCCACCATCGGCTCACAGGGTAGCGGTTGGGGTGATCTTCGAGACGAGGATCTCGTAGCCGAGGGCGAAGCTGACGGTGAAAACGCCGCTGACGCGCACGCGGCGCCCGGCGTAGCGGGCCGCGCTGGCACTCGGCTCGAGCACGATCCGGGTGCCACGGCCGCCCTGCAGCGCGTAGAGCGCAGAGTGTGCGCGCGCGACGCGCGCGACCGTGCCGATCGTGGCGACGGTGGCGTCGGCGTAGACCTCGGGGTCCTTGGCGAGGTCGTGCAGCGAAACGGTGCCCGCGGCGCCCGGGGCGGGCGGCAGCGTGCTCTTCTGGGAGCCGCAGGCGGCGAGCGCGAGCGCCGCCAGCGCGAGCGCTGCCAGCGGCCTTGCGCTGCGGGCCCGCCGGTGGGTATGCGCCGCTCGATGCGTCACACTGGACATTGTGAAGCCAGCCCGCCGGGCCGCGCTGTATGAGGGCGCCGCTGTGATCGGCGCGCTCGTCGCCGTGATGTGGGTGCTCGAGGTCGTCAACAAGATCGACGGGCAGGGACTCAACGGCGACGGCATCTATGCGCGCTCGCTCTCAGGGCTGCCCGGGATCCTCTCGGCCCCGTTCCTGCACGCCGGCTTCGGCCACCTGATCGGCAACACGATCCCGTTCGTCGTGCTCGGGCTAGTGATTGCGGCTGCCGGCGCGCGGCGCGTGATCGAGGTGACCGTCGTGGTCGTGCTCGTCGCCGGCCTCGGCACGTGGCTGATCTCGCCGAGCCACGTCAGCACGATCGGTGCCAGCGGCGTCGTGTTCGGCTACGCGGGCTTTCTGATCGCCCGCGGCTTCTTCACGCGCAGTTTCCCGGCGCTCGCGATCGGCGTGGTCGTGGCGATCGTCTTCGGCATCTCGCTCGCCTCCGATCTCGTGCCCAAGACCGGCGTCTCCTGGCAGGACCACCTGTTCGGCGCGCTGGGCGGGATCCTCGCCGCGCGCCTGGTCTCCGGCGGGCGCGGCACGCAGACGATCCTGCCCTGAGCTGTAGCGGCGGCGCGTTGCAATCGTCGTTCGGACGGCGCCAGCGGCGTTAAATAAGTAAGACGCGGAAGTAAGCCGTGTGAGGAACCCTCCTACTTCGGCGCTCCCGAAGGCGCGCTTTCAGTTCTCTGGGTGGCGCGGCCTTACACCTCGGTGGCCTCGCTCTTTCGGCTACTCCCGCGTCCTGGGCAGAACATATGAGCTGCCCCCGGGCGTTGCAAGAGCACTCCCGGAAGCTTGCCGCATCCTCCGAGAAAAACGGCGATCGGATAGGGTCGCCTGCATGTCCTTCACCCCTTCTCAGCAGGTTCTCGAGCGCTACGCCGACGTGCTGGTCAACTTCGCGCTGGGGGGCGGCGCCGGCATCAAACGCGGCGACGTCGTGCGCGTCTTCGCCCACGAGGCGGCCAAGCCGTTGTATGCGGAGCTGCACCGCGCCGTGTGGCGGGCGGGCGGCCACACGATCGGCGCGTTCGCGCCCGACGACGGAGGCTCGGTCAACCTGCCGCGCGACTTCTACGAGATCGCCGACGACGAGCAGCTGGACTTCTTCGCGGCCGATCAGGCACGCGGCCTGATCGAGCAGATGGACCACCAGATCAGCGTGATCAGCGACACTGACGTGCATGCGCTCGAGGGCGTCGACCCGGCGCGGATCATGCGCACCGGCCTGGCGCTGAAGCCGGCGATCGAATGGCGCACGCTGAAGGAGAACCAGGGGCGCTTCAGTTGGACGCTCGGCCTCTGGGGGACAGCCGCGATGGCCGCGGAGGCGGGCCTCTCCGAAGCGGACTACTGGCAGCAGATCGTCGACGCGTGCTTCCTCGAGGACCCGGACCCGATCGCGCGCTGGCGCGAGCTCAGCGGCGAGATCCACGCCTACCTGGAGCGGCTCAACGTGCTCCCGATCGAGCGCCTGCACATCCTCGGAGAGGACGTCGATCTGCGTCTGGCGCTCGGCGAGAGCCGCCAGTGGGTGGGCGGCAGTGGGCGCAACATCCCCAGCTTCGAGATCTTCACGAGCCCGGACTGGCGCGGCACCGAGGGCTGGATCGCCTTCAACCAACCGCTCTACCGCTACGGCAACCTCGTGCGCGGTGTCCGCCTGGAGTTTGCCGACGGGCGAGTGGTGAAGGCGTCGGCCGAGCAGAACGAGCACCTGCTGACGCAGATGGTGGCGACGGAGAACGCCGACAGGGTGGGGGAGTTCTCGCTGACCGACCGGCGCTTCTCGCGGATCACCAAGTTCATGGCGCAGACGCTGTTCGACGAGAACGTGGGCGGGCCGTTCGGCAACACCCACGTCGCGCTCGGCAAGTCCTACCACGATGCCTATGCCGGTGACCCGGGCTCGGTCTCGCCGGAGGAGTGGCAGCGGCTCGGCTTCAACGACTCGACCGTGCACACCGACATCGTCTCGACGACCGACCGCACCGTCACGGCGACGATGCGCGACGGCAGCGAGCTCGTCCTCTACGCCGGCGGCGAGTTCCAGGTCTGAGCCGCGGCGGCGCGTGGCGGCGTGGCGGCGGTCCTCAGATGCCGTGCCCGGCCTGCGTACCCGGGTGGAAGCGCGCCGGCAGGAAGTAGCTCCAGACCAGCTGCGAGATGCCCTCGATCGTCTCGACGCCGTATGGCATGCTGGGGTCATCGCTCGTCAGCACCGCGAGCAGGTAGTCGCGGTAGCGGCCGGAGACCTGGCCGATGCTGTTGATCTCCCAGCCGGCGCCGACGGGCAGCCAGCCGTTCTTGAGCGCCACCTTCGCCGGTGCCAGCACGCCGCCCGAGACGCCCCAGTCTTGGTCTGACTCGACGTCCGCCATCAGCCCGAGCTCGTAGTCGCGCGAGGCGTCGCTGAGGACGCTGTTGTGCAGGGCGACGTGCTGGAGCAGGCGGATCTGGTCGCGCGCCGTGCTCTCGTAGAGGCCCCAGGCGCCCTGCGGGTCGAGGATCGTCTGCGTCATGCCGGCGCGGGCGTTGAAGGCGGCGATCCCGGGGTTGCCGCCGTCGAGCTCCCAGAGCTGCTCGGCGTCGTCGTTGTCGGAGTTCTCGATCGCGCCCTCCGCCAGCTCCTCCTGCAGCCCGCTGAGCGTGGTGGCGTGCTGCTGCGCCTCATACAGCGCGGTTGCCAGGATGTCGACCTTGGCGATGCTCGCGTCGTCGCCGAGCTGGCCGGGGTTGTAGATGAACAGCCGCTTGGTCTTGATGTTGTAGGCGGCGGCGGTGATCGCGCCCTCGCGCGTGTGCAGATAGGCGGCCATCGCGGCCGATGCGAACGGGCCAGGCGGCTTGGCCGCCGCCACGTACCTGCCCACGCTGGCGCCGGCATGGGCGCTGGCGGCCGCGAGCACGACCAGCGCGGCGGCGGGCGCCAATGCCAGCGGCCGCCGTGCGGCGCGAACCGCCGCCGTCACGAGAGGTCGAGCACCGTCTGCGGCGGCGCGATCACGTGGTCCTCGCTGCCCTCGGAGGGGATGATCGCCGTCCCGATCGCGAAGAACTCGATCACATGGCTGCCCCAGCCGTGCGAGCGCTCGTGCAGGTCGACGCCGACGATGCCCTCGGCCTTGGCCTCCACCGCCTCGGCCTGCATGCGCTCCATCGCGAGCTCGCGGGCGTCGTAGAGCGCCTGCGTGTAGTTGGCCAACTCGACGTTCTGGCCGACCTGGCGCATGCTCTGGCGCAGCGACTGGTGTGCGACGTGGTAGACGCACGAGCCCATGACCATGCCGACCGGCCGGTGCCCGGTCTGCAGGAGCGTCCAGAACTCCTGGCCGGAGAGGTCGCTTGTGAAGGGCCGCCCGGAGGGGGCGCGATGGAGCTCGCCCTGCTGGTGCTTGACGGCGGTCCCGATGGCGATGAACTCCGCGAGGTTCTCGCCCCACTCGTAGCGGCCGATGTCGAGGCGCACGCCGACGACACCGTCGGCGCCCAGCTGGTCGGCTTCCTCCTCCATGCGCGTCATCGCAAGCTCGCGGGCGTGGTACATCGCCTCGGAGAGCACCGTCAGCTCCTGGTTCTGGCGGTAGTTGGCCATCTGGTAGCCGATGTGGTAGATGCTCGAGCCGATCACCAGGCCGAGCGGGCGAAAGCCGGCCTGGCGCACCAGCAGGAACTCGTTGATCGAGAGGTCGCTGGTGAAGAGCCCGGCGCGGTTCTGCTGCAGGCGTGCGCGGCCAGCCTCCGGCACGCCCTCGGTGCTGGTCGGGTCATAGGCCATGGTGGCGGTTCCTTTCGGCCGGCGCAGGCGCGCGGTTGGGGCTCATGCGAGCGAGATGGTGACGCGGGGTTCCTGGCTCGCGACCGTCGCGAGCGCCGGCTCCTCGCGGATCGCGGTGCCGATCACGTGAAAGGTGACGATCAGGTCGTCGCACTCGAAGCCGCCGCGGTTGACCCGCCGCGTCGAGGTGTGCTCATCGACGCGCACGCCGATGATTCCGTCGGCGTCGAGCGAGGCGGCCTGCGCGCTGACGTAGCCCATCGCCTTCTCGCGGGCGTCATAGACGCCGTTGGTGAAGTCGACGAGCTCCTGGTTGTACCAGGACGCTCCGCCGCCGAACATGCCGCCGCCGCCGGTCGCCCGCGCGGTCTGCCAGGTGGCGGGGACGTAGTGGACGCTGGTGTGTGCGGCGATGCCGACCGGGCGGATGCCGGCGGCGCACAGCCGCCAGAACTCCTGGCCGCGCAGGTCGGTCAGGACCGGGCCGTGCGGCGAGCGCAGCGCCTCGGGTAGGCGCACGGCGGTGCCGATCGCGATGAACTCGACCGAGCCGGCTGACCAGTCGTGCGCGCCCTGCTCGATCCTCACGCCGACGACGGCATCGGCACCGACGAGCTGGGTCTCCTCGAGCAGCCGCGCGAGCGCCAGCCGGCGGCTCTCGTTGTAGGCCTGCGAGAGCGTCTGAATCTCGGTGGGCTGGCTGTAGTAGGTCCCCTGCCAGCCGACCTGGTAGATCGAGGAGCCCATCACCAGCGTCAGTGGCACGATCCCGAGGCTGTGCAGCAGCGCGTACTCAGACACCGAGAGGTCGCTCGCGAACGCGCCGCCGGCACCGCCCTGCGCCGCCAGCGCGGCGAGGCGCTCGGCCGCGGCCAGCGGAATATGGCCCTGCGCAAGTCGCTCGAGCGAGTCCTGGTCGCGCAGCGCCTGGGCCTGCTCCTCGGCAGGGTCGAGACGGGGGCCGCCTCCGCGCCGTCCGAACAGCGGGCTCACCGCAGCAGGCCCTCCAGCACCATCCGCGCCTGTTCGCCGACCGCGGCGGCGCGCGTGACCTCCGCGACCAGCTCGCGGATCCACTCCTCCAGCGGCAGCTCCTCGCGCTTGAGGGTGACCCCGCGCACGACGGTGTGGCGCGTGCACTGGCAGCCGCCGCGACTATGGTCGAGCTCGAAGCGCTGATCCTCGAGTGAGACGTCGATCCGCTCGACCTCGCTCTGTTTGGAGAAGAAGCCGCCGATGCGGCGGCGTTTGATCACGGCGATGCGCGGCAGGGCCTCCTCGAGGCGGGACGCGAGCGCCTCGAGCAGCGCGTGCGTGTCGGCGCGATCCGCACGCACCTCGGCCGCGGCGAGATCGAGCTCCAGGCCAGCGTCATCGCGGGGATCCGACAGCTCCTGGCTCATCTCTCGGAGCGTACTTCAAATGCCGTTCGGCCTCGGCGATTCTCGGCGTACAGGCGGGCGGGGGAGGGCCGCTAGGCGCGGACCGCCGGGAGCGGCCGGCCGTCCTCGAGGTAGACGCAGTGCTCGGACGCTGCCGCCGCCATCACGCGACGGCGAACCGGCCCGCTCAGCAGATCCTGCGCCTGCGCGAGCTCGACGAGGCGATGCTCGGAGATCTCCTCGCGCTGGAGCGCGATGGTGGCTAGCTGCTCGTCGTCGAGGACGCCGCAGTCGAACAGGAAGCGGACGCCGCCGCCGCGGGCGCCGCTCGGGCGCAGGAAGTCCACGCATACGAGCCTCGCGCTCGAGATCTGGAGCCCGCACTCCTCGAGCGTCTCGCGCTGACAGGCCTCCCACGGCGTCTCGCCGGTCTCCTCGACCTGTCCGCCAGGGATCGTCCAGTGCTTCTTGTAGGTCGGGTTGAGGACGAGCAGGCGGTCGCGGCGGTCGCGAATCAGCGCTCCGGCCGAGGCCGGAATCCGCGGCAGGGTCCAGGCGCTCGGGTCAAGGTCGGGATCGACCATCTCGCCCATGATTGCGCAGCGCGCTCACGACGCAACCGGCGGATGCTCGGACCCGGGAAGGATCGCCGCTGGGCGGAGTCTTTTTCCCCACGGGACCGCTGAAACCGAGCAAGGAGGAGACCCGTTGAACCGACTGCTGACACTCGTGGGCGCTGTCGTGGCCGCCGCCGCCGTCGCGCTGCTTGCGGGGGTCCACCTCGGATCCGCCGACGCAGCCGGCGCGTCCGGGCCGTTCAGCGTGACGGTGATCGGGACCGACCCGTACTCCTTCCAAGATTCAAACGGCAACGCGCCCGCCGACCTGCAGGTGCCACTGGGCGCGAGCGTCAGCTTCGCCAACCCTGGCTCGGGCTTTCACGATGTGGACTTCGATAGCGCCGCGCCGTCGGCCTGCTCTGGCAGCTCGTCGATCGATTCGACCAACGCCAGTGTCGGCCCGTGGCAGGGCTCGTGCACGTTCAACTCGGTAGGCACCTACGCGTTTCACTGCTCGATTCACTTCTTCACTGGCGAGATCGTCGTGAGCGCAGATGGAGGCGGGGGGGCCGGGTCCAGCGGAGCGACCGGCTCAAGCGGCGTGACCGGGACGAGTGGCGGTGGTGGCGCAGGCGGTGGCGGACCCACCGGCGGCCCGAGCGGAGCGCCACCGCCAGCCGGCGGCGCTGGCACGACGCCGCCGGGCGGCCAGTCGCCGCCCGCGAGTCCAGTGACCGCCGGCCCTCCCAAGGCGACGATCGCGGACCTCGCCGTGCCGGCCGTTGCCCACGGGTTCGCCGTTACCGCGACCGCGAGTCTCGGCCACGGACAGTCGACTCTGCGCGCCTTGCTGCGGCTTGGGCACTCGACTCTCGGGGCGCTCACCGAGCGGCGTGTGGGCCCGGGCCGCGTCCGCTTCACCGTTGCGCTCGACGCGCGTGGCCGCAAGCTTGTGCGCGCGCGAGGTTCACTCGCGGTCCTGCTCGTGGTCACCGTGACGGCGCCTGACGGCTCGCGCGCGACGCGCACGAGAACGATCAAGCTGCGGACCTGATTCGACGGGCGGGGGAGGCAGTTGCGCCGCCGCGCCGGCGCGTCCAGCGGCGACGAAGGCGCATGCAATTCGAGGTGAGTTTCGCGCGCTAACGCAACCATCCGCGCTCGGCGACGTTGTGGGATGCAGCGGCAGGACGGCCGCGACCAGGTCACTGTTCGAAGCGCATGTGTTGCTACGTCTCCAGGGCGGGCCTTCCTACATAAGCCCTGGGGGCGTAGCACCCATATTCCTTGGGAAAGGACCCCATGACCAGCGAGACCGCCATCAGCTCTGCAACAGCACCCGCCGGCACGCTCACGGAAGACGAGCGTAGCGAGACCTACAGGCGGCTCGACAAGGCCAGGGGTGCGGTAAACGACGCGATTACCAGGCTCGTTGTGTTCGGGGACAGCGCCAGCGCGAGCGCTTTCGAGCGTCGGGACGCCGCGCCGTCTGGCTAGAGCGCTCGCGGGCGGTTGGTGGGGGAGGCGAGCCCACCGATCGGGTTCGCGTATTCCCAGGAGCGGCGGCGCGAGTCGGGTGAATCGAGCTGGGCGGCGACCCGCCGAGTGACGCCGATGGCCGTGCGGCAACCGTGCCGGGCGTCCTGCGACTACGCGCTGCCGGCGACGCGGCGAGCATTCCGCGGTTCAAGGCGGAACTTCGGGGGCAGACTAGTAAGGCAGCTCGCGTTCGCTGTGCTATGCGCCACACCCCGTAAACGCATAAGCTCCCGCGCGGCAGAGCGCCGCTCCTGGGGGGAGCCAGGACAGAATGGGCAGTTCTCATGGACGAAACGTCGGACTCGTCGGACTCGGCCTCGGAATACCCAGCCGACGCGTGTCAGGGTTGCGGTTCGCTCGACGTGCGGCATCGTTCCTATTCGCACATCGATGATGAGCACGGCGGCAAGCTCGTGCTTCTGTGCGACGAGTGCCATCGCAAGCGATTTGACCCGTGACGGTGCGGCTCGGCCTCTACCGGCTCGATGACGGGGCCAATGGCTGCTCCCGTTCGCCGGGTTAGGCGCGACAGGGAGTAAACACATAGGCTCCCGCGTGGCAGAGCCCACCGCTCCTGGGGGGAGCCAGGACCAATCGGGGCCGCCATCATGGATGAAGGGTCGGACTCCGCCGACGGCAACCCAGCCGACGCGTGTCAGGACTGCGGTTCGCTGGATGTCACGCATCGCTCCTACCTGTGGATCGACGACGGGCAGGAAGGCACGCTCCTGCTGTTGTGCGAGGACTGTCACCACGAGCGACGTGGTCGCTCGTAGCGGCGCACGGCCGCGGTCAGCTCTACACGGTCAGCGCTAGTTCGAGCGCGACAGCCGCGTCCAGTGCGTACTCGTGATCGAATCGCGCGCCGTTGTAGACCAACCGCGTCTGTTCGACGTAGGCAGCGGCTTGCAGCACCGCGGGGTCACGGTCCGGGTGAACGCCGCGGAACTTGGCGTCAGCCAGGGCGTCGCCGTAGACGGCTGAGGCGTAGGCCTTGTTCGCCGCGGCGCGCAATCGGCGCGTCCCAAGGGTGTCTATGGATTCGTGGCTCATGCGGAGGGGGTCGGCACAGAGAGCGGCGAACACGACCACTCGCCGGCGAAATTGGACGCCCGACCTAGCCAGGCTGGTCGAGCATGTCGCCCAAGTGCGGCAGGGCAGCCCGGCGGAGCCCCGCCGCCCAATTCAAGGAGTTTCGTTCGACCTTCGCCGGGATCCCCGATGACGCCGTGACATTCGACGTCGGACGCGCTGTCGGCGGCGGCTTCTTCAGGGTCTGGGTGGACGAGCGGTTCGCCGACCGCTTCCCTGATCCGCCAGCGCAGCCTGGGTCCTAATCGACTGCCGGCCGGGAGGACCCTGGTTTCGGCCCTTGGAGTGGGTAGTGTCTCAGTTTGGATTGAGGCCAGCTACGCGGCAAAGCTTGCATCGACCTGCACAGGCGCGGTAGCCTGCGTCAATGGCCCTCAACCGCAGAAACCTGCTCGCATTGCTCGGCGTAGACGTGGTGCTCTTCGTGCTCTCCAACGTCACGTCTAAGAGCAACAGCCATCCCGGCGCCGCAAGCAACGTCTTGTGGATCGCGTTTCTGGTCGGAGTCTTGGCGCTGATCGTGCTCGGAGCCGCCACACTCGTGCAGTCGCGACGTTCCCGAACAAGCTAAGGCCGCAGGGCAACACGCCTTAGGCGTGGTTTAGCCCCAATGCCAGACTCTGCGTCGACCTGGCGATGGGCGACGCGACAGAACCCGATCCGAACGCCGGCAAGGACCCTGCTGCGGTGTCTTTGGGGCGCCGTGGGGGGTTGAAGGGCGGTGCCGCGAGGGCAGCGAAGCTCACGGTCATGGAGCGCCGCGAGCAGGCCAGTAAGGCCGCTCGCGCCCGCTGGGCGAAGCGCGACAAGCCGTAGAACACGAAAGGCCCGCCTGGATCGTCGCCCCGAGCGGCCGCAAGTTCGTAGAAGTGGACCATGAAGCGGGGAAAAGCCCCGCTACCGGGCCGATTTTCAAACTGACCCACTACCTTGAAGTGCTCGATAATCTATCTTATGTAGACAAGCCAGAAGTAGGGGCCTGTAGACGGTCACGGCAGCGCCTGCGGCGTAAATCACGTGTTGTTCGCGGCAAACGTGGCCGCGTCGTCGGTGGAGCGTCGGTACTCGGCCGGGAGCCGTGCGACCAGCGGGCCGGCGCTCGAATGAACCTGGCGCATCTGCGCAGCCAGGCGTTCCTTGGAGGCGTCGCTCGGCGCGCCTGGCGGCACCAACGCCCGGGCGAGCTCGCCGGCAAGCCGCTGGACGTCCTCCAGGAAGAGCCGCGCCACCGGATCGTCGAACAGGCTGGGCGACGCCGTCAGAAGCATGCTAGCGAGCGTTCGGGCCTCGTCGCTGGCATTGGACTCCTCGTTTTCGACGAGCACGGCGTTGGATGCGCGCCGGGCCTGGCCATACACGATGATCGCCTGCACGGCCACCGTAGCCGCGCGCTCGCGGAGCTGCCGCCGGGCGACGATCTCATCGACGATCAGTCCCGCGACGCCGAGCACCAGCAGGCTTGACGTGATCGAGCCGGTCAGCGAATGGTGGTACCACCAGACGCGGAAGCTGGCAATCCAGATGTCGCAGGCGACCAGCGCGATCAGCGCGGCCGCGAACGCTGCGGCGGAGATTCGCCGTTTGAGCATCAGCGCCGCCAACCCAGCGAGCAGGACCTAACTCGCCGGCTTGCCGCCGGCGTGCCCCACCGCTTCACCGCTCCACCCCTCCCCGCCGGTTATGTGAACTGGCGGGCGATCCGGCGCAGCGTCCACATCGCGACCCGCCGGCCCATCGGCCGGCGCTTCTTGGTCGCCGCCGCGGGCGCCGGCGTGCCGTCGGCGGGCTCGGGACCGCGATTGCGTCGCGTTCCGGCCGCACCGTAGAGCAGTCCGCCAAGCGTCGCGAGCGCGATCACGATGAGGATTGCGGTTAGCGGGCTGAGCCCGCCGAATGTCGAGTCGTCGTGGTTCACGGGCGAAAGACTACGCCATCCTGCGGCCGGCGCCATGGTGGCCGCGTGCGAGCGGCTAGGGCTTCTTGCGACGGCCGGGCCAGCGCCCCGTGAGCCGCGCGAACTGGCGGCGTGAGACGTGGTCGACGAGGCCGTTGACGATCGCCTTACAGGCCCCCTCCAGCGCCAGCGCCAGTCCGAGCGTCGCCACCGAGGCGTCGGCATCCTCCGCATGCGGAGGTGGCGTGCCGCGCCCCACGGTCCGCCAGACGCGCTCGAAGAGCCGCGCGGAAAGCCGCGGCGCGACCCGCTTCGCGGTGAGCCTCACCGGCGCGAACATGACCTTCGTCGCGATCCCGCCCGCGTGCGCGCCGCCGGCGGCGGCGATATCGCCGCCGGTCACCGTTTCGGGCTCGCTCGGGCGGCGTCGCAGGCGCACGCCCGCAGACTACTTGCGTGACGCGGAAGGGGGTGCTCGCTCACGAACATTCGCCCAGCATGCGCATCGCTTGGTCACGAAATGGGTTCCTACGGACAATTAAGGGTTGAGGGATTGCTTTCGATGGCGCAAACCGCACAGAGGATCGGCGCAGAGCTCCCACGGAGCCGGCGCCCGACTGCCGTATCGACGGCATGGGACGAGGCGCCCGGAAGCGTCCGCGAGGCCCGCGGCCGGCGCGTGGCCCGGGATCTGGTCGAGCTCTCGAGGCTGCAGAGCGGCGCCGAGCGAGTCGAGCTGACCGAGCTTGACCTGGCGGCGCTGCTGCGCACGATCTGCGCCGACTACCCGGACGTCGAGATCGCGGGGCCGACGCAGCTGCAGCTGAGCACGGACTCCCGGCGACTGGCGCGAGTGCTGTTCACGCTGCTCGACAACGCCTTCCTTCACGGCGCCGCTCCGGTCGTAGTGAGCTTCGACGCCGCCGAGATACGCGTCGAGGATGGCGGCGGCGGCTTCGCGGCGCGCGTCCTCGAGCGCGTGACGCAGCCGTTCGTGACGGGCGACCGCTCGCACGGGCGTGGCGTCGGGCTCGGGCTCGCGATCGCCTCGAGGCACGCCGCCCTGCTCGGTGGCGAGCTCGAGTTGAGCAACTCGCCGCGCGGCGGTGCGATCGCCCGCCTGCGTCTGACTGCCGAGGTACCGGCCGCTCTCGCTACCGCATAGCGCGGCGATGCGGCCGAGCCCTCAGGGCTCGATCCCCCACTCCGCCAGGTGCGTCGCGCCCGGCTCGAGCCGCACGAGCCCCAAACCGCTCTGGAAGGCATTCGGCGCGCACGACATCGGCTCGACGGCGAGGCCCTGGCGGCGGCGCGCCGGTGCGAGCGTGTCGCCGCTGTAGACCATCGCGTACTCGAACGCCTCCCCCATCCACAGGCTCACGCTCGAGTCAGCTCCGGCCAGCGTCACTCGCACGCGCCCGTCGCCGTCGCGCTCGAGGTCGCAGAAGCAGGTGTCGAGCACCGCGTCGCCGATCACGCGCCCCGCGCGGAAGTCCAGCGACGTCCGGCTCACTGGCTGCGTCGAGACCGGCAGCTGACGCTCGTCGAGCGTCATCGAGCTCGCCGCCGGCAGCGTGAGCTTGGCGCCGTCGACCGGCCCGCCGACACTCAGATAGGGGTGGAAGCCGACCCCGAAGGGACAGGCGCCGGCGCCGAGGTTCTCGGCCCGCGCGCAGACGCTCAGGCCTGCGTCGCCCAGCTCGTAGTCGATCGTCAGACCCAGCAGGAAGGGATAGCCGGGCGTCGGGAACAGGCGCAGGCCGAAGATTGCGCGGGAGGGCGAGAGATCGAGCGCGTTCCAGCTGCGCCAGCGCACGAGCCCGTGGATCGCGTTGCCCAGCTCGGGCTCGCTCAGCGGCAGCCGGTGGGTCTCCCCCTCCCACTCGTAGCGGCCGTCGCCCAGGCGGTTGGGCCACGGCATCAGCGCCTGCCCGCGAGCACCGTCAGCCCAGTCGGTCGCCGCAAAGCCGTCGAGAACCTCGCGCTCGCCGACGCTGTAGGCACGCAGAGTCGCACCCACCTCGGCGACGACCGCAAGCTGGTCGCCGTGGCGCAACTCGAACTGCTCCCCCGAAGGCGCGGGGCTCACCGGGCGCTCAGACCCACGGGTCGTGCCAGCGTCCGAGGCCATGGACGAGCTTCTTCGCGGCGGCTGGCCCCCACGAGCCCGGCGCATATGTCGCCACCGCCCCTGGGGCCTCCAGAAGCGGCGCCACGATCCGCCAGCTCTCCTCGACGGAGTCCTGCCGCGTGAACCGGGCCGCGTCACCCTCGAGCGCCGCCTTGATCAGCAGCTCGTATGGCGTCGGCGGCACGCCGCCCTCATCGACGAGGTCCGCGGCGAGCCAGATCGGCGAGGGTCCCGTGCGATCGGCGCGCAGGCCATCGAGGGTGAGCTGGATGCCGACGCGCGGGTCGAGCCGCACGACGAGCTGATCGGGTTCGGGACGCCGATGGCCGCCGCCTACGAATCCCAGCCGCGGCGGGTGGCGAAAGACGAGCCGAACCTCGGTCTGGGTCACCGGCAGCCGCTTGCCGGTGCGGATGAAGAAGGGGACACCGGCCCAGCGCCAGTTCTCGACTTCCAGGCGCAGGGCGGCGTAGGTTTCGGTGCGCGAGCGGCTCGAGACGCCGTCGATCTCGCGGTAGCCCTTGTACTGGCCGCGGACGTAGTGCGCAGGGTCAGCGTCGCTGGTGGAGCGAAGCACCGCGTACTTGGCGTCCTTGAGCGTCGCCGCGTCGGCGGCCGCCGGCGGCTCCTGAGCGACCGCGGCCAGCAGCTGCAAGAGGTGGTTGACGACCACGTCGCGCAGCGCCCCGACCGCGTCGTAGAAGTGCCCGCGGTCCTCGACGCCGAAGGCCTCGGCCATCGTGATCTGAACGCTCGAGACGTGGCTTCGGTTCCACACCGGCTCGAGCATCGTGTTTGCGAAGCGCAGGTAGAGGAACTGCTGCAGCCCCATCTTGCCCAGGAAGTGGTCGATCCGAAACAGCTGCGACTCGTCCAGATGCTCGTGCAGCTCGGCAGCCAGCTCGCGCGCCGAGGCGAGGTCGTGGCCGAAGGGCTTCTCGACCACGACGCGGGCTGTGGGAGGCAGCGCACCGGCGGCGGCGAGCCCGGCGACGACGGTGGCGAACAGGGACGGCGGGATCTCCAGGTAGTAGACCGGGCGCTTGGCCTTGCCGATCGCCTTCGCGACGTGCTCGAACGTCGCGGCGTCGCCGAAGTCGCCGCCGATGTAGGAAAGCCGGGCGGCGAGGCGGTCGAAGACCTTCGGCACGACCCGCTCGCCGGTGGCGGCGATCGCGTCATCGGCGTGCTCGCGCAGGTGCTGCACCGTCCAGTCATCTGCCGCCACGCCGACAATCGGGCAGTCAAGGAGCCCGCGCGCCTCGAGCCGGTAGAGCGATAGCAGGGTCATCTTCTTGGCGAGATCCCCGGTGATCCCGAAGATCACAAGCACGTCCGCGTCCTCCTTCATTGCTCCCTCCCCTCGCGCCGCAGCGCAATCCCAGTAAGGATCTCGCGCACGATCCGCTCCGCGACGAGCGCGGTGATGTCCGCCGATCCGACGGCGGTCGGGATCACCTCGACCACCTCGCCCCCGGCCAGCTCGAGCTCCGTCGCGATCGTTCGCACCGCCCACATCAGCTCCGCCGCCTGCATGCCGCCCGGCTCCGGCGTGCCCGTGCCCGGCGCGACGGAGGGGTCGAGCACGTCGATGTCGACGGACAGGAACACCGGCCCGCGACCGACGACGCCGACCGTGCGCGCGACGACCTCCTCGATCGAAAGCGCCCTGACGTCGTCCATGAAGAACGACGTGATGCCCTTCTCCCGCTGCCATGCGAAGGTTGGCTCGCCCGGCCAGTAGCCGCGCAGGCCGATCTGGACGTAGCGTGCCGGGTCGACCGCGCCGGACTCGACCAGCCGGTACATCGGCGTCCCGTGCGAGAGCTCCGCCCCCCAGACCTCGCGGCCAGTGTCGGTGTGGGTGTCGAAGTGCACGAGCCCGACCGGGCCGTGCTTGGCGGCGACAGCGCGGATGTCGGGCTCGGCGATCGAGTGATCACCGCCGAGCACGATCGGGATCGCGTCCGCGGCGAGGACCTCGGCCACCGTCCGCTCGATCGCGGCGTGACTCGCGCGCGGGTCGGCGGGGAGCACCGGAGCGTCGCCGTAGTCGAGGATCGAGAGCGCCTCGAAGGCGTCGATCAAGGCGGTCAGATGGCGCCCGGGCGGGCAGCTTGCGGCGCGGATCGCGCGCGGTGCGAAGCGCGCTCCGGGGCGGTCGGAGACGAGGTCGTCGAACGGTGCGCCGACGATCGCGATGTCGGCGCCGGCGAGCTCGTCCGGATCCTCGGTGTAGCGGCTGCCGGCGAAGGTCAGCAGCCCGGCGTAGTCCGGCTTGGCTCCATGCTCGGACCAGCGTCTGAGCGGGTCGATCATCGTCGCGGACGCTACCAGCGTCGCGCCCTGTGACTAACCTTTGGCCGTATGAGGCAGCAGCTGCGCCCGCTCTTCGACCGCATCGTGATCAAGGAGCTCGAGCCCGATCGTGTCAGGCAGTCGGGCCTCGTGGTGCCTCCCGGGACGCACGAGCCACCGCCGCAGCACGGGATCGTGCTCGCGGTCGGGACCGGGCTCGATTGGTGGGCGCAGGCGGGTGTAGAGATGCCGGTTGTGCCGGGCGACCACGTCGTCTTCCCCTTCTCGGCGGGCGCGTGGGTGGAGGTGGACGAGGAGCGGCTGCTCGTCTGCCGGGTCGGTGAGCTGCTCGGCGTGCTCGAGTTCGTCGACGAGCCGACCGCGCTGCGCGAGGCCGAGTAGAAGCTAAGCGGCCGCGTAGCGGCGCAGCGCCTCGACCACCGGGCCGAGGGCGTGCCCGCGAGCGGTCAGGCGGTATTCGACGCCGGGCGGGCTGTCCGGGATCACGACGCGCTCAACCAAGCCGGCGCGCTCGAGGTCGCGCAGGCGCGAGGCGAGCATGCGCGGCGAGATCCCGACGACGGACGCGCCGAACTCGTTGAAGCGAAGGGCGCCCGAGTGGGCGGCGACGACGACCTGGATCAGCCAGCGGCGCTCCAGGAGGTCCGCCGCAATGCGGACCTCCTGTGCGACCGGCTCGCAGCTACGACAGCGCGACATCGCGCACCGGCTCGAGCGCGAGGTCGAGCACCTCGGCGACAGTCATGACCGGGTGGAAGCGCATGGTCTCGAGCACTTCCTTGGGGATCTCGTCGAGGTCGCCGCGGTTGCGCTCCGGGATGATCACGTCGGTCAGGCCGGCCGCGCTGGCCGCCAGCGCCTTCTGCTTGAGCCCGCCGATCGGCAGCACGCGACCCTGGAGGGTCACCTCCCCCGTCATTCCGACGGTGTGCTTGACCGGGCGGCCAGAGAGCAGCGAGGCGAGCGCCGTCACCATCGTGACGCCGGCGCTCGGCCCGTCCTTGGGGATCGCGCCGGCCGGCACGTGAATGTGGAACTCGCGGTCCTCGAAGGCGTCGTAGGGAACGCCGAGCTCGCCGGCATGCGCACGGATGTAGGAGAGCGCGATCCGCGCGGACTCCTTCATCACGTCGCCCAGCTGGCCGGTCAGCACCAGGCCCGCCGAGGAGCCGTGGTTCTTCATCGCCGTCGCTTCGACGAACAGCACGTCGCCGCCGACGCCGGTCACGGCGAGTCCTGTCGCCACGCCCGGCACCGCGGTCCGCGCGGCGGACTCCTGGAAGAACTTCTGGCGCCCGAGCGCGTCGCGCACGGTCTCGAGGTCGATCGCGACGGGTGCGCTCACCTGTTTGGAGGCGATCCGCGTCGCGGTCTTGCGCAGCACTGTCCCCAGCTCGCGCTCGAGGTTGCGTACACCCGCCTCGCGCGTGTACTCCGAGATCACGCTCCGCAGCATCTCGTCGGAGATCGTGACCTCGTCTTCGAGCAGGCCGTTGCGGGTGCGCTGGCGCGGCCACAGATAGCCCTTGGCGATCTCGAGCTTCTCCTCGCCGGTGTAGCCATCGAAGTTGATGACCTCCATACGGTCGAGCAGGGGTCCCGGGATCGTGTCGCGCTGGTTGGCGGTCGCGAGGAACAGCACCTGGCTGAGGTCGAGCTCCACGTCCAGGTAGTGATCGCGGAAGCTGTGGTTCTGGGCGGGATCGAGCACCTCGAGCAGCGCCGCGCTCGGGTCGCCACGCCAATCGGCGCCGACCTTGTCGACCTCGTCAAGCAGGATCACGGGGTTGATCGTGCCGGCATCGCGCAGCGCGCGCACGAGCCTGCCCGGCAGCGCCCCGATGTAGGTTCGCCGGTGGCCACGGATCTCGGCCTCGTCGTGGACGCCGCCGAGCGACATCCGCACGAACTCGCGACCGGTCGCGCGTGCGATCGACTCGCCGATCGAGGTCTTGCCCGTGCCGGGCGGTCCGATCAGCGTCAGGATCGCCCCCGAGCGCGGGTCGGCTTCGATGCCGCGGTCCTGGCGCAGCTTGCGCACCGCGAGGTACTCGGTGATGCGGTCCTTGACATCCTCGAGGCCGGCGTGGTCGCTGTCGAGCACGACGCGCGCCGCGACCGGGTCGAGATGCTCTTCCGAGCGCTTGTTCCAGGGGATCGCGATCAGCCAGTCGAGATACGTGCGGATCATGCTCGCCTCACCCGACTGATCCCCCATCCGCTCGAGTCGCCCGAGCTCCTTGACGGCCTGCTCGTGTGCCTGCTCCGGCATCTCGGCGGCCTCGATCTTCGTGCGGTACTCCTCGACGATCGACGCCTCGTCCTCGCCGAGCTCCTTGCGGATCGAGTCCATCTGCTTGCGCAGGAAGTAGTCGCGCTGCTGCTTGTCGGCACCCTCCTGAACGTCGTCACGGATCCGCTTGCGGATCAGCAGCTCCTCGAAGCGCTCGCGCTGCAGCTTCAGCGCCAGCTCGAGGCGGTCGCTGACGTCCAGGGTGCGCAGCAGCTCGAGCCGCTGCTCGTAATTGAGGTCGGGGCTGTAGCCGCAGGAGTCGGCGAGCGCCCCGGGGTCGCTGATCGAGCGCAGCCAGCCGGTGATGCGCCCATCGGCACCGCGCAGCTCGAGGATCTCCTCGACGACCGCGCGGTACTCGCGCGCGAGCGTGCGAGTACGCCCGTCGACCGGGACCTCGTCGTGGACCTCCTCGACGTCGACGAACAGATCGCCGTCGGCTCCGGTCTGGGCCGCGCCGACCAGCGCGCGGTGCTCGGCCTCGACGGTCACGGCCTGCCCTCCACCGGGCAGGCGAACGCGCTCGGCAACCGACGCGGCGACGCCGACCTCGGCGAACTCCCCCTCGTGGCGTGGAACCAGCACAACGCGCTCTTCGTCGCCGACGGCGGTGGTGAGCGTGATGCTCATGCCGGGGAAGACGACGGTGTCATCCAGGGGGATCAGTCGAAGCGAACTCACAGATATCAACTCCCTATGTACTTACCAAAGAGAAGTAAGTGTAGCACCGTGACCACGTGACCCTCAAGGGTCCGCGTAGGCTGTGCCCGTGGCCGCAGAGATTGCATCTGTTGCGGAGCTGATCGCGTTGCGAGGGGGCGACGCGATGGAGCTCAACGACCGCTTCCTCAACCCGCAGCTCGGCCGGATCGTGCGGACGCTCGGCTTCGATCATGAATGGGCTCACGGCGAGGGCGCGCACCTGATCGACGCCGCCGGCACCAGCTATCTCGACCTCCTCTGCGGTTACGGGACCTTCGCCGTCGGGCGCAACCATCCCGACGTGATCGCGGCGCTGCGAGAGCTGATGGACGCGCGCACCGCCAACCTCCCCCAGCTCGGCGTGAGCCTGCTACCGGGGGCGCTCGCCGAGGCGCTCGTGGCGCGCGCTCCGGAGCGGATCGCGGCAATGGTCACCGCCAACAGCGGCACCGAGGCGGTCGAGGGCGCGATGAAGCTCGCCCGCGCGGCCACCGGACGCCCGCGCATCCTCTATGCAAGCCACGCCTTCCACGGCCTCACGCTTGGCTCGCTCTCGCTCAACGGGGACGAGCAGTTCCGCGCCGGATTCGGGCCGCTGCTGCCCGATTGCACGAGTGTCCCGTTCGGTGAGCTCGACGCGCTTACGGCCGAGCTCGAGCGCGGCGACGTCGCCGCCTTCATCGTCGAGCCGGTCCAGGGCAAGGGCGTGAACCTGCCGCCGGAGGGCTACCTGCCGGGTGCTCAGGAGGCCTGCCGCAAGCACGGCGCGCTGTTCGTGTGCGACGAGGTTCAGACGGGGTTCGGGCGCACCGGGCGCCTGTTCGCACTGGAGCACTGGAATCTCGACCCGGACATGATCTGCGTCGCCAAGGCGCTGTCCGGCGGCTTCGTGCCGGTCGGCGGCGTGCTCGTCTCGGCCGCGGTGCGTGCCAAGGTCTTCGACGGCATGGAGCGTGGCGTCCGCCACGGCTCCACCTTCGGCGGCAACGACATGGCGGCCGCGGCCGGGCTGGCGACGCTGGCCGTGATCGAGCGCGAAGGGCTGGTCGAGCGCGCGGCGCGACTCGGCGAGCTGCTGCTCGAGCTGACGTTGCCGCTGGTCGAGCGCTACGAGATCGTGCGCGAGGTCCGCGGGCTGGGCCTGATGTGGGCGATCGAGCTGGGGACGCCGTCGTCGCGGCGCCGCCGCGCCGTCTGGAGCGTGGTCGAGCGCGCGCAGACCGGGCTCGCGGCGCAGCTGCTGGTCGTGCCGCTGTTCCAGCGCCACCGCATCTTCTGCCAGGTCGCCGGCCACCGCATGAACGTCGTCAAGGCGCTCCCGGCACTGGTGATCGAGGAGTCGGAGATCCGGCGCTTTGCCGAAGCGCTCGAGGACGTCGTCGCGCGCGCGGACCGCATGGGCGGGGCCGTCGGCCGGCTCGGCTGGGACCTCGCCCGCGGCAGCGCACGCGCGCTGCGACGGTGAAGGCGCTCGTAACCGGAGCCGGCGGCTTCATCGGGTCCCACGTCGTCGCGGCGCTCGCCGCCGCCGGCGCATCTGTGCGCGCGTTCGACCAGCACGCGCCGCGGGAGCTTCCCCCGGGCGTCGAGCTCGCGCAGGGGGATCTGCTAGACCGCGACGCGCTTCGCCGCGCCCTCGCCGGCTGCGACACCGTGTTCCATCTCGCCGCCCTCTACAGCTACTCCTGGCGCGACGCCGCCGCGATGGAGCGAGTCAACGTCGAGGGCACGCGGGTCCTGCTCGAGGAGGCGGGCGCGCGGCGGATCGTCCACACCTCGTCATGCGCGACCTGCGGCCCCGTCGCCGGGCGAGCGGCGACCGAGGCCGACGGCCCGCCCGCATGGGAGCTGCGGGTGCCCTACAAACGCACGAAGGTCGCCGGCGAGCAGCTCGCGCTGGCGGCGGCCGCGCGCGGCGCGAACGTCGTGATCGTCAACCCCACGACTCCCGTCGGGCCCGGCGACCGCCGCCCGACGCCCACCGGCAAGATGGTGGCTGATGTCGCCGCCGGACGCGCCCGCGCCTACCTCGCGCGCAGCGCCCTCAACATCGTTGCGGTCGAGGACGTCGCACGCGGGCACCTGCTGGCATGCGAGCACGGACGCGCCGGCAGGCGCTACCTGCTCGGTGGCGAGAACCTCTCGATGAAGGACACCTTCGCGGCGATCGCCGCCGCCGCGGGGCGCCGACCGCCGCGACTGGCGGTTCCCTGGGCCGTCGCCTACGCGGGCGCCCGCGTCGCATCGATCTTGCCGCGCGAGCCGCGGCTGCTGCTGCTCGACGAGGTTCGGGTCGCGCGCCGGCCGATGCTGTTCGACGACGCACTCGCCCGCGCCGAGCTGGACTACAGCTCCGAGCCCGCCGCCGCGGCGCTGGCGCGAGCGGTCCGCGCGCTGCGGCCAGCGACCTGATCCGGGGGCGGCTGGCGCACCCAGCATGCCGCGGGCGCGCTGGCAGCAGGCGCCGTCGGTTCGGGCGCGCGCGGCGGCCTAAACTGCTGCTCAGGGGAGCTGCCAATGTCAGAGTGGATCTATTTCCTGCATCCGCCTCGCGAGGACTTCGCGGCCACGATGACCGACGAGGAGCGCCGGGTCTGGACCCTGCACTTCGAGTATCTGCGGCGATTGTTGGCCGAGGGGGCGCTCGTCATGGCCGGCCCGACGCTCGGGTCAACCAACACCGGCGTCGCTGTCTTCGAGGCGCCCGACGAGTCCACGGCGCGGGAGATCATGGCCGCCGACCCCGTCATCGCCGGCGGCTTCGCCGGCGGCGAGCTGCGGGAGTTTCGCGTCTCGCTGCTGCGCGGGCGCGATTGATCCGCAGGTCGCGCTGACGCTCACTCGACCGGCCACTCCCCCGTGCGCTCGAACTCATCGCGCGCGCGGGCCTCGCGCTCGCGCTCCGGCTCGCTCTGCGGGGCGAGGCGCAGCACGATCACCCCGATCACAGCGACGAGCATGCCCGCCAGCAGGATCGTGCCGATGATCTCCTGCGTGGAGCCCCCGGGCACTGTCAGGAGCACGAACCCGGCGAGGCCCGCGACGGCGACGGTGGCGATCCACCTGCGGTCGGGCATACCGGCAGGGTATTCGCCTGCCCGCGCCGGCGATCAGCCCGTGCGCGTGGGCTGATCGAGCGCGATCTGCTGGCGTGGCGATGGCGGCGGCGAGGCGCTCGGCGGCTCGGTCCCGACGGCCGCCGCGAGCGCTGTCGCGAATGCGGTGGCCGAGATGTAGCGGCGCCGGGGATCCTTGTCGAGCGCGCGGATCAGGACCGCGTCGAGCTCGACCGGGACCGACGGCCAGTGCTCGGAGGCGTGTGGAATCGGGTCGTGTAGGTGTGCCGCGATACGCGCCGCCTCGCTGGGCTCGGCGTAGGGAACGCGCCCGGTCAGCGCCTCATAGAGCACGCAGCCCAGCGAATAGATGTCGGCGGCGGGGCCAACGCGCTCGCCGCGGCACTGCTCCGGAGCCATGTAGTCGACCGTGCCGAGCAGCTCGCCGGCGGTCGTGAGCCCGTCCTCGCCGAGCTCGCGCGTGACGCCGAAGTCGGTCAGGTAGGTGTGGTCGCGCTCATGCAGCAGGATGTTCGCGGGCTTCACGTCGCGGTGCACGAGGCCGCGCGCGTGCGCCGCTCCGAGCGCCGAGGCGACCTGAGCGATCAGGCGCGCCGCGTGCGCCGGAGCCAGCGGCGCCTCTCGCGCGAGCACATCGGCGAGGCTTGGGCCGCGCACCAGCCGCATCGCGATGAACAGCAGGCCACCGTCCTCGCGGGCCTCATAGACCGGGATCACGTGCGGGTGCTCGAGCCCGGCCGCGACGTGTGACTCGCGCACGAAGCGGGCGCGGAACTCCTCATCGTCGACGCGCGCCGGGTTGATCAGCTTCAGCGCGACCGGGCGATCGAGCGTCAGCTGCACCGCCTCGTAGACGACACCCATGCCACCGCGCCCGAGCAGCGACACGATCCGGTATCCCGCGACGACCGACTCGGGGCCGATCGCCATTGCGCGTGCCCGCAGCGCCGCGCCCGGGTCCGCCAGGACCGCGTCGACGACGCTCGGGTCAAAGCGCGCGAAGCGGTCGCGCAGCGTCGATAGCTCGCGGCGCTCGAGCGCCAGCGGAACAAGGACCGACCCGACGCCGCCGACGAACAGCGCGGCCAGGATCGGTACGAACAGGCTGATCGTGCCGCTGTCGAAGGCGAGCTGGGTGCCGATCACGAGCGCTCCACCGGCCGCGAGGCCGACCGCGACGAGAATCGGCCAGCGCACACGTCGCCAGGCGAGCGCGGGCAACAGCAGCGCCGCGACGATCAGCAGCAGCCAGTTGATGACGGCTGGAGCCGAGCGCAGCCTCGCACCGGTCAGGAGGGTCGCGATCGCGTCGGCCTCGATCTCAGGCCCCGACATCGGCAGTGCCCAGCCGCTGACGGCGTGGGTGTCCTGCAGGTCTGTGGCGGTCGCACCGACGACGACGATCTTGCCGCGCACCAGATTTGCATCGAACTTCGGCGAGAGCACCTCGTAGAAGGGGTATTCGGGCACGGTCCGCGGCGGACCCGGGAAGTCGATCAGCTGCGACCCGTTGCTGAACTCGGATTGCAGCGTGCTCTGCGGGATCCCGGCCGTACGCGCCGCCGCGACGGCGAAGGTCTGCGTGCCATCGACCTTCTCCGGCACGGAGCGGATCGTCTCGTCGCTGGCCACGAGGAAGTTGGCGCTGCCGACCGCGACGCCCGCCCTGCGTTGGTTGGCGACGCCGCCGAGCACGAAGGTCGCGCCGCTGCCGTTGGTCGCACTCGCCGTCGCTGCCAGTACCAGATGGCCGTGGGCACGGGCCGCGGCGTCATAGAGCTTCAGATCGTCGTAGTTGTCGCTCGCGCTCTCGAACGCCAGGTCGTAGGCGATCACCTTGGCGCCGTCGCGGCGCAGCTGATCGATCATCGCCGCGTCCCAGCGTCGCGCGAACGGGAAGCGCCCGTAGAGCCCTGTCTCGATCGTTTGGATGTCGATCCCCACGACCACCACGCCGGGCCACGGCTTCTGCGCGCCACGTACGTCAAAGCGCGCGTCGATCGTCTGCAGCTCGAGTTGGTTGCCGAAGCTGCTGTACCAGGTGCCGTAGCCGGCAAGCAACGCCAGTGCAGCCACGGCGACCATCGTCGCCGGCAGCACCACGGCAAGCGGCAGCCTGCCTAGCGATCGAGGCCGACCAAGCCCCACGTGATCGCTCGCTCGGCGAGCTGGGCGCGCTTTTGGTTCTGCGGCAGACGGGCGACGCCGAACAACTGGTACATCGCGCGCAGGTTCGCCTTGACCGCGTCGAGGCTCAGGAAGAGCTCCTCGCTGATCTGCTGGTTGCTCGCGGGCGACGCCAGATGCAGCGAGCCCTCGTACGGGCGGCAGAGGGCCGCGAGCACCCGCCGCTGGGTCTCGCTGAGCTGGTCGAGCGTAACTCCCACGGAGCCGCGCACCGTTGGCGCTGGCGCCAAGCGGGGGTTGCGGAACAGGATCACGGTGGCACCGACGCGGATCGCGTCGCCGTCGGTGAGCCGCCGGCGCGCGACCACGCGCTGGCCATTGATGAAGGTGCCATTGCTCGAGAGGCCGTCGTCGGCCAGCAGCCACTCGCCGGCGACGCATTCGATCTCGGCGTGGATCCGCGATACCTCGGCGTCCCAGGAGATCACGACGTCCGCGCGTTCGCTGCGCCCGACGGTCAACTTCGCCTGGGCCTCACCGTCGAGGTCCACGATGCGCTGGCTCTCCGCGGCGTCCCGCAGTACGAGGAACGGCCGGCCTGCGCGCTCGGCGAACAGGCGTGCCTTGACCTCGCTGCCGGAGCGAGCGGACGGCGAGTCGTCAGCGCTGTGCAGGTTGCGCGATGAGGCGTTCACGCCGCAGCGAGTGTAGACGCTGTGGAGCGCCGCAGCCGCGCGTCAGTGCCCGGGTGCGAGGTAGTGCTGCCCGCCCTTCAGCACGAACGTGCGGTGGCGTGCAAAGTCGGTGACCGTGACCTTTCCGCTCGTCACGGCTATCTCTGTGCCGTCGCAGCGATCCGACACGCGCCACGCCGTACCCTGATCCGCTGCCGTCGCATATTGCCCCTGCGTGGCGAATTTGCCATGGGCGTTGCCAAACACCTGGTTGACGGTCTTGTGGGAGCGTTTCTTCGGCTTCTTCTTGGCGCTCGCCGTGCGCGCGAGTGCAGACTTTGCCGTCGTGGCGCCGCAGGCGGCGAAGCTGCTCTTGAGCAACAGCACGGTGACGGTGCCGTGTCTGGGTTGCGTGACCTCGAAGATCCCGCCAGAGAAGCGGCCGCTAGCCTGCTCGCCAGCGCCGATCGAGCTCTCGATCAGGACGCCGCCACCGCGGGCGTTGATCGTCGAGCCGAGCGGGATCAGCTCGCCCTTGGCGAGGCGCTTGAAGCCGTGATGGCCCGGCAGCTTGATCAAGATCTCGCCGCCCGTCGGCGCGGCGCCGACGCTCGCGTCCTCGACAGGCTTGAGCGTCGAGCCCGTCGTGAAGGTTCCATCCACGCTCTTGGCCTGGCACTCGGGCGAGTCGCAGTCGTTCGTGAATAGCCGGTAGTGGTAGGTGGTGTAGGCATCGAGGCCGCTCAGC
>Ga0182024_10001828_pt1 | contig 53717 bp, 49 predicted proteins | sample P32metaG_FD_120480 | JGI IMG/M metagenome (GOLD analysis project Ga0182024, IMG submission 120480) | Permafrost microbial communities from Stordalen Mire, Sweden - P3-2 metaG (Illumina Assembly) | ecosystem: Environmental > Terrestrial > Soil > Wetlands > Permafrost | place: Sweden: Stordalen...
CTCTGATTAATCTCAACGCTGAAAACCAGTACGTCGTCACGATTCACGCGCGCAAGCAATAGCGGCCCCCCGATGACCCGTCCCGTCTCGTTCGCGTCAGCGATCGTCGTCGCGATCGCCACCGCTGGCGCGTTTGCGCAAGGTCAGCGCAGCCTCGGATCGCCCGCGGCGCCGCCGCACAATCCCGCCGGGGCGAAAGTCGAGCAGACCTCGCCGGGGACGAAGCCAGCCCTCCCTGTGCTCGCGAGCTTCGACGGCCTCGGCGTCGGCATGACCGGACCGCACGGCACGTGGACGCGCGGCAACCCGTCCGACAACAGCATCGCCGTCGGGCCGAATCACATCGTGCAGATCGTGAACTCGCGCGTGGCGATCTTCACGAAAAAGGGATCGAAATACGACACAACCGGCACGCCGCTCTACGGCCCGGTGGTCACCAACATTCTGTTCAAGGACTTCGGCGGGTCATGCGAGAACCGGTCGAGCGGCGATGCCGTCGTCCGGTACGACCAACTGGCGGATCGATGGCTGTTCGTGCTGCCGGTCTTTCAGCGCGGCGCGGTGCGGCCGGACCAGGCGGCACCCGCGAAGGCTGGTGACCCGACGCAACTGAGCGTGCCCGGCCGGGCCGATCAACCGGGTGCGGCGATGCCCCTGTTCGTTCCGCCGCCTCCGCCGCCTCCGCCCGCGACGCCCCCCGGTCCCCCGCCGGCGCGCGGAGCAGGTGCCGGCGCCGCGCGAGGTGCCGCGCCGACCGGTCCTCAGGGACCGTACTCGATGTGTTACGCCGTGAGCACGACGAACGATCCGATGGGCTCGTACTATCGCTACGAGTTCCTGCGGCCGCTCTTCCCCGACTACCCGCGCCCCGCGATTTGGCCGGACGGCTACTACGTGCCGTCGAGCACCAGCGACAACCGGATCTCGGAAACCGTCGCGACACAGAAGCACGCGTGCGTGGCCGACCGCGCGCGCATGCTGAAGGGGCAATCCGCGACCGAGCAGTGCGTCATTCTCGAAAACGTGAGCTTTCTCAATAACGCGGACATCGACGGCAAGTCCGAGCCCCCGCACGGTGCCCCGAACATCATGATGGCGGCCGGCGGGCGGCAGCTCGACAAGATCTTTGACGACGACACCATCTCCGTATGGGAGTTTCGCGTTGATTGGAAGACACCGGCCAACACGCACGTCGTCGGGCCGTCCAAGGTGGGCGTCGCGCCGTATCATTTCCTGTGCGATGGTCAGCTCACCAACTGTGTCCCCCAGCCTGGCATCGCGCAGGGTCTCGACGCCCAGGGCGACAAGCTCATGCAGCGGCTGGTCTACCGCCGCGTGAACGGCCACGAATGGATTCTGGCGGTTCACTCGATCAACACGGAGGCCGGCGCAGGCGGGGTCCGTTGGTACGAGTTTCGAGTCGACCGTGACCTCGAGGAAGGCAATCAAGGGAAAGAGGCCGTCGTCAAGGTGACCCCGTATCAACAGGGCACCTACGCTCCCGACGGCAACTACCGCTGGATGGCGAGCGGCGGCATCGACCGCAGGGGCAATATCGGCATTGGCTACTCCTACGGAGGGCCCGACGTCTTCGCCGGCCAGCGCTTCGCGGCCCGGCTTAGCGACGACGCACTCGGCCTTCTGACCTTCCACGAGACGACCCTCGCGACGGGCGAAGGCGCCCAGAACGCGATCCGCTGGGAGGACTACACGACGCTCGCCATGGATCCGTCCGACGACTGCACGTTCTGGTACGTCGGCGACTATCTCAAGAAAGATGCGACGACGTATTCCACCAAGATCGGCGCGTTTCAGATTCCGGGGTGTCGATAGGAAGAAGGCTTGAAGGCTTGGAGGCCTGAAGGCTGATAGGCGCGACTGCGCCTTCAGCGACGGACTCGTCGCAACGACGTGACCGGGATGTGGCTCACGATCCCGTTCATGAACGTCTGCGCGAGGACCGTGTAGCCCGCCGGCGTGGCGTGCAGGCCGTCGATCTCGATCAGCGAGGCTAGAGTCGGATCGGTGGCGAGGAAGGCGGCGTTGCCATCCACGACGATCGCGCCGCTGATGCCTGCTTTGATCATCGCGTTCGTCTGGTTGATGTAGCTGTTAGCGACCGAGGCATCGACGTTCACCGACGGTCCCACGTGGCAGTTCGTCGATGCGGGGGAACAATTGGCGACCGGCAGGATCGTCGACACGAAGATGAAGGGGACGCCGGCTTCCACCGCATTCAAGACGTCGGTCCTCAGGTAGCCCACGATCGTTTGTTCTTCCGAGGCCGTCGGAGTGTAGTTGAACCCGTCCAGATCGTTGGTCCCCTCGAGGAGGAGGAGCACGTTCGGGTGGTCCAGCGGGAAGACACACGGGAGACGCGAGACGCCATCTTGCGCCGTTTCGCCTGGCAGACCTTCGTTGTCCATCGTGAAGGCTTCGCCCGCGAACCGGGCGTTGAGCATGCCCAATAACTGCGTCGGGTATGCGCTGGCGAGGTCGATGTAGCTCGGCCTCGCCTGCGCCAGGTGGCGCGCGGCTGCCGTCGTGGCCGGGCCGCAGGTCGGCGTGTAGATGGCGGAATAACCAGGTGGCGGCGGCTCGAGACTGTTCTCGCCGGCCGTCATGCTGTCGCCGAAGGCGACGAAGCTCATCGCGCTGAGGTGCGAAGACACCAGCGTGACCGTGAGCGAGCACACGGCGGTCCGGCTGAGCGCGTCCCGGGCCGTGCAACTGACCGTCGTCGCACCGACGGGGAATACGGCCCCCGACGCGGGCGAGCAGGTTGTCGTCACGGGCGGCGTGCCGCCGGTTGTGACGGGACTGGCGTAGGTCACGGCTTGCCCACTGCTCGATGCGCCCGTCACGGTGACGCTCGCGGGACACGACACCGCCAGCGTACCCACGGGCGAGGGGGGGTCTGCGGTCGTCGGGTCACTGCAGCCCGCGACGAGGGCCACGAGGCCGGCGGCAATGAGGATGCGGGTCCAAGCGACCATGGGCCGTCGTCCATCGTATGCGAGGTCCACGCAGACGCCGGACAGAGGCCTTCCAGCCTCCCAGCCCAGCGCTAGCGCCTGGCCACCCAATGCGACAGCACGGGGACTTTCGCCAGGATCGCCGACAGAAAGGTTTGCGCCGTCACGGCATTGCCCGGCGGGGCCGGATGCAGGCCATCCGTGTCGATGAGCGTGGTGAAGTTCGGACTGTCGGCCGCGGTGTAGGCCGCGTTCACGTCTACCAGCACCGCGCCGCTCGCCGACTCGCTCGCCACCATCGCCGCGATGAGGGTGTTCGCCTGGGCGATCGCCGGATTGTTCAGGTTCGATCCGCGGCAGGTCGTCATCGTGCACGTGCCCTGCGGAAGGAGCGTGCCGACGAACACGAACGAGACGCCGGCGGTGCTCGCCTCCTGGATGTCCGTCTGCAAAGCCGCGGTGACCTGCGTCATGGCCGACATGCTGTAGCCGCCCGCGGCGAGATCGTTGATGCCCTCGAGGAGCAGGAGCGTGTCGGGCCGGCAGGCGGCCAGCACGGACGGCAACCTCGTGGTGCCGGAAGCGGCCGTTTCATCCGACAGGCCTGCGTTGACGACGGCGATCTCCTGTGACGGAAAGTCCGCCTGGAGGGTGTTCTGAAGCTGGCTGGGATACGAGTTCGGGCCGTCGATGACCTGCGGCGTCTCTTGAGCGGCGGGGACCCCTGCACCCCGCAGAGTCTGCCGCCGCGCCGCAACCGACGTCGTCAACCCGCTGAGACACGCGGCCGGCGGCGAGGGATTGTCGGAGCCATTCAGCCCGTTCTCGCCCGCCGTGATGCTGTCGCCGAATGCGACGATCGTCATCGTCGCGATCGTGTGCGCGCTGACGACCACGCCCGACGTGCAGACCGCGGTGCGTCCGATGGCGTCCGTTGCCTGGCACGCCACCGTCGTGGAACCCAGCGGGAACGTGGAGCCGGACGCGGGCAGACACGAGACCGTCACCGGCGGCGTGCCGCCCGTCAGCGTCGGCGCGGCAAACGTGACGCGGTCGGTCGTCGTGCCAAGTGGAGCCTCAGCAGTCGTGACGCCGGGACAGGTCAGGGACGGCGGGCCGACTGGCGGCGGCGTCACGCCTGTCGGACTGGAGCACGCGGCCACCACAGCCGCAGCGCCGGCCAGCCCGCACAGAACGCCACGAAGCGCTTGCCGCATCACGACTATTTGACCGTGCAACCAGCGACTTCGAGCCATCGGCCGTGAAATGGGGCAATGGGTGAATCGGCGCTGGCGCTCGGGCTCGGGCTGTGGCTCAGGGCCCTTAACTCATCGGTATTCTCGGCGCGGCCTCAGGCCGGCGATACGCGTCGGCAATGGCCCGCCCCAGCGCGGGACCCGCTGCGGCAATGCGACCAGTCGTCTGCGTGGTGAAGCAGACCCGCAACTCCTGGGTGCCGCCGCCATCCGGATAAAACGGGTCGCCCGGCATCACGGCCAGGCCCTCGCGTTCGGCCAGCTCCTGCACGACACGCGCCCGGGCCTGCCCGCCGAGATGACACCAGAAATACAGGCCGCCGCCCGGCGTGGCAAACCGCACCTGACCGGCCGAGGTGTGTCGTCGCAACGTCTGCACCATCGCATCGCGGCGCTTCCGATGCTCGTCGCGCAGCGTGACCAGGTGCCGATCGAACGTGCCGGCTTCGAGGAACTCCGTGATCACGAGCTGCGCCAGGTTCTGGGCGTGCAGATCGACGCGCTGCTTCAAGAGCGACAGCTGATCGATGATGGGCCGCGCGGCGGCGATCCAGCCGACGCGCAGACCCGGCGCGAGCGTCTTGGAAAACGTGTTCAGGTGGATCACGACCGTCCGCCGCTCGTCGAGCGAGAACAGGGACGCCGGCGGCGGCTCGTCCAGATGCAGCTCGCGTGACGTCTCGTCTTCGACGACCGGCACGCGGTACCGCTCGGCCAGCCCGAGCACGTCGCGGCGTGCGCGAATCGAGAGCGTCTGGCCGGTGGGGTTCTGGAACGTGGGGTTGAGATAGACGAGCTTGGGGCGATAGCGCAACATCAGCTCTTCGAGTTCGTCGATATCCGCGCGCCGGATGTCCCAGCCCACCAGGCGCGCCCCGGCTCCGCGAAAGCTGTGCATCGCGCCGAGATACGTCGGTCGATCGACGATGGCCGTGTCGCCCGGATCGAGGAGGCATCGCGCCAGGAGGTCCAGGCCCTGCTGGGCGCCGGAGACGACGAGGATCTGGTCGGCCGCGCCGCCGAAGCGCGTCGCAATGGCGTCGCGGCACGGCCCGAGGCCCTCCGTGGGGCCGTTGTGCCAGGCGACGGCGGCATCGCGCGTGAGCACACGGTCGACCGCGGCACGAAAGGCGTCCGTGGGAAAGTGATCGAGCGCCGGCTGACCCGCGGCGAACGACACCACGGCCGGGTCCCACGCGACGCGCACCAGGTGCCGGACCGTCGAGTCGGACATCTGCAGCGCGGACGTCGAGACCTTGCCGCGCCAGGCAAACGGCGTGGCCTCGGGCTCCAACGCTGCCGACACAAACGTGCCGCGCCCGACGTAGCCGCGCACGAGCCCCTTGGCCTCGAGTTCGCGATAGGCGGTCACGACAGTCGTGCGGCTCACGCGGCAGGCGCGCGCGAGGTCTCGTTCGGGCGGCAGCCGCGCGCCCTGGCGCAGGACACCGCTCGAGAGCCCGCGCTCGACCAGGCCCACCAATTGGCGGTACATCGGCCGCTCGCGCGGGACGTCGCCGGGCGCGACGCCAAGCGCCGAGAAGAAGCCATTGACGGATTGGTTCTTTTGAGGCACCTATTTTGGCTCATGATACTGACATGTCGACCCTTTCCGCCACTCCACAACCAGTCCATTCAGAGACCAATCCAGCTTCGACAGCGGTGGTCTATTGCGCCGGCGCTTTCCGCCCTGCCGCCGAGGCGGCGGTGGGCGTCTTCGACCACGGCCTGCTCTACGGCGACGGCATCTTCGAAGGCATCCGGGCCTACGCCGGCCGCGTCTTCAAGCTCGACCGCCATATCGCGCGCTTGGTCGACTCGGCCAAGGCCATTCGACTGACGCTCCCCCTCCCGCCTCAGGCGATCGCCGATCTGGTCCTCGAGACCTGCCGGCGCAACCACATCGTCGACGGCTACATCCGGCTCGTCGTCACGCGGGGCGCGGGGCAGCTTGGCATCGACCCGCGATCGTGCACGCAGCCCAATGTCATTGTCATTGCCTGGCCCGCGGCGACCTTCTACGCTCATCGCGCGCCAGAGCAAGGCGCGACGCTCGTGACGTCGATGCTCCGTCGCCCCGCGCCGGACGCCCTGAGCCCGTCGATCAAGTCGCTGAACTACCTGAACAACGTGCTCGCCCGCATCGAAGCGAACGACGCCGGCGCGGATGAAGCTCTGCTGCTCGACGCCCAGGGCTATGTCGCCGAAGCGACGGCCGACAACGTCTTCATCCTGACCGACCAGGGCTGTTTCACGCCGCCCACGGCTACGAACCTCAAGGGCATCACGCGCGAGACCGTCATCGAGCTGGCGCGGGACCTGGGCGTCGTCGTGACCGTATCGCGCTTCACGCTGGTCGACGTCTGGACCGCGCGCGAGGTGTGGTTGTGCGGCACGGGCGCGGAAATCGTGCCCGTCCGCGCGGTCGACGGCCGAGTGATTGGCAACGGTGGCATCGGGGCATTGACCGCGAAGATCATCGACGCGTACCAACAGCTGGTGCGGACCACCGGGACGGAGATTGCTAGCTGTTAGCGACCGAGTTTGGCAATGTCGTCGTGCAGATGCAGCACCAACCCGAGGGAGAAAAGGTCGCTGCGCCCGTCGATCACCTCGCCACGGGCCTGCTCGGGCGACATGTAGTTGACCGAGCCGATCGCCGAGCCCGGCGCGGTGAGCACGTCGTCCTGGATCTTGGTGGCGGTCTCGGCCGTCGCCGGTTGCCGATCGGCCTCCACCTTGGCGACCCCGAAATCGAGCAGCTTCGCCTGCCCGCGCCGGGTGATCAGGATATTGGCGGGTTTGATATCTCGGTGCACGATCCCGTGCGCGTGCGCGAAGTCGAGGGCATCGGCAAGCTGGTAGCCGACGTCGACGACCTGCTCGACGGGGAGCGGCTCGCCATGGATGCGTACGTTGAGGGGCTCGCCGTCCACGAGTTCCATGACGAGGAACTGGCGACCCCCCTGGGCCGCGTCGACGCCGACGTCGTAGAGCGTGCAGATGTTGGGGTGGGTCAGCTGCGAGATGGTGCGGCCCTCGCGCTCAAACCGCTCGAGGGCCACCGGCGACAGACCCGCCGAGTCGGGCAGGAACTTGAGCGCGACGCGGCGGCCGAGCCGCGTGTCCTCGGCTTCGTAGACCACGCCCATCCCGCCCGCGCCGAGCTGTCGGAGGATGCGGTAGTGCTGGATCTGTTCGCCGATCATGCGGAGCAGGGATTATAGGCCGCTCAGACTGCCCTTCCGGCCTCGGGCGCCCAGCCTTCCGGCCTTCAGGCCTTCAAGCCTTTGTGCTTTTCACTGAAATCGACTGATCGCGACGCTGACCTGGCGGCGCGCGTGGGGCGCGGGCCGCCATTGGATGAGAATGGGTGCCTGGTACGTGCCTTCGACGATCCGGCCGGTGCCGGGGGTGCCGCTGTCTGACACGAGCAGATCGACGGAGCGGCGCATCCTCAGGAAGCGAGACGCCGGGACTTCGAGCGTGCGCGCCAGGGTGCGCTCGATCCAGGACGCGCCGAGCCCCATGACGTCGACCAGCCGGTTCATGGCCCGGACGAGATCGTACTTCGCATAGCCGATCGCCTTCGCCGGCACCGCGCGCGGGTCGTTCCACGCGTGGCGCGCTTTCTCGGCCGCGAAACGCAGCGGATTGCGCAGGACGTCGGCCAGGTCGTGCTGCATCAGGAGCGTCTCGTACTCGTTCACGGTCAGGCTCGCGGCCTGCTCCCCGGCGCCGAGTTCGAAGCGCACGCGACCTTTCTCGACGCCGTGGCGGGCGAGCAGCTCGGCCACCTGATCGTAGAGACCGAACCGAGGGCTCTTGAGATTGATAGCGTCAATGGGATGCGGAGACACCGGGATGTCCAGCGTCATGCGCGCCACGACCGACTCGTGGTTGTACCCGACGAGCGTCGTCGTCCGCTTTCGCGGTGTGCCGTCGTGCGTCCCGTCGAGGTCGATGAAGTACGCCGGCCCGGGTCGACGCGCGTTGTAGGACACGCACGCGTGCAGCCCGCCGCCGATGAACGTCAGATGCGAGTCGGCGTTCGTCGGTTCGACGCGCCGCTGGGCGTCGTCGAGTTCGTGCCGCTGATCGAGCTGGTCGTGCCGGTACCCGGCTGACTCAGGGAACACCACGCGGAAAAGATCGAGGTAGCGGCCGATGCCGTCCGGCCGCGCCGCGAGCCGTATGCAGAGACTCTGGGGCAGATAGCCGGCCGTCGTATGGCGCGAGGCGTAAAAGCAGCGTGAGAAGGACGCGAGGGCCGAGTGGTGCAGCTCGGCGGCCCTGGCGCGGACGTCAATGACATCCAACCGGGCCCGGGGACGGATATCGAGTGCGACCTCGAATGGTGCCACGCCAGGACTTTGTATCGCAAAGACGGCCATCTGTCCAGCCGCCCTCACTCGATACTGCCTCCTCGGAAAAAGACCCGGGCGGTCCGTCTGGTTGACGACGGACGAGCCCGGGAGAGTTTTCGGCCCTACCGCCGCCGAATGACCATCCGTGCGCCCTGCGGGTAGTCGGCACCGGCGTCAGTCGGCATCGCCACCATGACGACATTCGACCGCTCCTGAACCGGGGACTGGCTCCCGTCGAGCACGCCGCGGCAGTTACCCGCGCAGACAAAGAATCCGATGGTCTCGCCCACGGCCGGCTGGTGATAGGTCATCGGCGCCCAGCGGTTCGGGTCGTAGAACCAGTTCAGAGCGTACTGCGATGGCGGGCCGCCAGCAAACTGGAGGCCGTACCAGAACTCGATGACCGCCGAACAGTACCACTGGCCGTTGATGTCGAGGCACATGCCGAGCGTGTACTGCAACGGTCCGTCCCAACCCGGCGGCGTGATATCGGGCCAGCGCCCGGGGCCATCTTTCTTCGAGAAGGTCGCGTCGACGCCGGCCGCCGAGATGTTGAGGTCCGTGATCGTCGTCGTGATCGGCCAGCTGGCAAGCCCGGCCGGCGAGTTGAGCAGAATCGAGTTCGTCAGGTCGAAGCCTGGCGGTGGCGGTGGGGGCGGCGGCGGTGGCGGCGGCGGTGGCGGCGGAGTCGCCGGGGGAGGCGGCGGCGTCGAGGACTTCTTCTGGAGATTCTCGGTGCCCTGAACCGGGCCAAAACACGTCGTGCCGGTGTACGGATAGGTCAACGAGGTGGCGGTCACCGTCGCTGAGCCGGAGACCGAAAAATCACACGACTGCGGACCGGGCAGCATGCCCGTGCCGGTGACCGTCAGATCGGCCGACGAGACGCTCGTCATGACGCCGGTGGCGCTCGCGGTAATGCTGATACCGCCCGCACACGTGAAGCTGAACGTACCGATGATGTTCGTGGCCGTCTGGGTCGAGATGGCCCACGTGAAGTTGCCACACCCGGTCACCTGGGGCGGCGCGGAGATGGCGTCACTCCACGTGCCGACGAACGACGTGTTCGCGCTCGGGGTGGACGTCGTCACCGAGGTCTTCTGGGCGCTCGGCGCGGTCGAGGAATGGTCGTAGCTGCAGCTGAGCCCCAATGCAGCGACACCTAGTGCACAGATAGCGATAGCGAAGCGGAGCGGCGATCTCATGAATCCCTCGATGGCTCGATTGAGCAAGGCGGGCCGGGGGAGACTACCGCCGAGTACAGTTCTCGGTCGCAAGCCATTCGGCCGATACTCACACACGCGAATGTCATGCCGCGCGGAATGCGCCCGTTTGGATGGACCGAACGAGCCGGCGTTCACAAAACTGCAAGCCAGCGGTCAGGGCTGAGATCGCTGAAAATGCGCGGGTCCGACCAAGCGGTCGGGCCCGGCGCTCGCAGAGCTGGGCCGGCGTGTTCAGGGGTAAGGCCGGCGTCAAGCGAGGCCGGCCTGATCCGGCCTGAGTCCGTCCTAGTGAGGGAAGCGGCCCAAGGCGACGAGCAAATCGAGTCTGGCGCGGCGGACTGCGTCTTCGGCGTTGGCGGCGGAAGTCTCGGCGTCGCGCGCGGTGCGCTCGGCGTCGATCACATCGAGATTGGTCGTCGCCCCAACTTCGAACGAAGTCGTCGTGATTTGAAGGACGTCGTTGGCCTGAGCGACTGCCTGCTCCGCGCTGGTCAGGGCACGTTGCAAGCTGGCGACCGACTCCTGCGCCAGCCGGATATCGGATTTCGCCTGATCTTCCACGGCCGCTTCCGCCTGCTTGCTGGCATCGAGAGCCGAGGCGCGCTGAAGCTTCATGCCTCGGCGCTGACCGCCATCGAGAATCTGCTGGGTGAACGAGACCGTGAGGCGCCACGACTTCGCCAGCTGAAAGAGGCCGGCGTCCGCGACGTAGGTGGGGTCGAACGACACGGTGCCCGTCGGCCACCAGTCCTTCCCACTGTCGGCGAGCACGCGCTCGGCGGCCTTGATGTTCTCGCGCTGCAACTGGACGTCGGTCCGTGCGCTCAGGCCCTGGGCGACGTCAATCGACGCCGGCGCTTCGAACGCCGGTTCGGCGCCGACCGCAACCGGACCGTCGACGACGACCAGGACGCCGAGGGCCTCTTCCGCGCGGACGAGGGCGAGACCCGTGTTTTCGAGGAGCGCCTCGTCGCTCGAGACCTCCTGCGCGGCTCGCTGCGCATTGACGCGGCTACCCACGCCGCCCTCGAGCCGCTTCTGCGCGTAGTCCAGGTGGGCGCGCGCGTTCGACAGCGCCCGGCCATCGACCTCGAGTTGCCGCCGGGCGGCAAACACGGCGAGGTAGGCCTCGGCCGTCGCGATGGCCACCTGGCGGCGCACATCGGCCGTCGAGATCTTGGCGACGTCCACCTGATCCATCGACTGAGCGACGGCTGCCCACCGGGCGGCGCTGAGGATCGACAGCGAGATGTCGCCCGTGACGGTGACCTGGCTGCGAGGCGTGATGGTGAAGCCCTCGAACGTGAAGGGGGTGCTGACAGTCGCATCGGACACGTTCGCGTTAGCGGTCGGCCGTTTGGCCGCCCGCGACTGCACTAGCAGTGCCTGGGCGCGACTGATGTTCGTGGCCGCCCCCAGCACGGTCGGATTCTTGTCCACCGCGGCTTGGACCGCCGCGTCGAATTCCAAGGTCATCACCGGCGCGGGCAGCGGCACCGACGGAGTCGCCGGCGCTTGGGCCGTCTGTGGGGGGCTCTGGGGTGTCGTCTGCGCCCCCACCATCCCCTGCACGGTCATGACCGCGGCCGTCGCGATCGCGACCCTCGCGCCCTGGCGCACTCTACGCATGAGAACCTCCTGCCTCAGTCGCGACGGCCGGCGCCGCGTGCCGGTCCCGGCCGGGCGCGATCGTCCGAATCACGACGTACAACACCGGAATGAAGAAGATCGACAGAAACGTCGACGCCACCATGCCGCCGGCGACGGCCGTGCCGACGGAATTGCGCGCCGCGGCGCCCGCCCCAGTGGCGAGCGCGAGCGGCATGACGCCGAGGATGAACGCGAATGACGTCATGAGAATCGGACGGAGACGCACGCGGCCCGCCTCGATAGCCGCGTCGAAAATCGAGTGGCCGTGCTTCCGCAATTGCTCGGCGAACTCGACGATCAGGATCGAGTTCTTGGCGGCCAGGCCGATGAGCATGACGAGCCCAATCTGGCAGAAGACGTCGTTCGCGAAGCCGCGCAGATACTGCGCGCCGAGCGCACCAAAGACCGCGAGTGGCACGCCCAACAGGATGACGAACGGCAGCACCCAGCTCTCGTAGAGCGCCGCGAGCACGAGGTACACGATCAGCAGGCTCAGGGCAAAGATATACATGGCCTGGGACCCCGCCTTGATTTCCTCGAGCGACTGCCCGGCCCAGGCGAAGCTGAACCCCGCCGGCATCGTCGACTTGGCAATCTGTTCCATCACCTGCAACGCCTGGCCGGAACTCACCCCGGGGAGGTTGGATCCGGTGATTTCCGTCGATCGGAACAGGTTGAAGTGGCCGATCACGGCCGGCGCCGTGGCTTCGCTCAGCTTCACGACCGCGCTCAATGGAATCATTTGGCCGTCCGACGCCCGGCCGTAGTATCGGCTCAAGTCGGTCGGTTGGGCACGGTACGGCTGATCGGCCTGGACATAGACACGATAGGCGCGGTTGTTGAAGTCGAAGTCGTTCACGTAGCTCGATCCGACGAGCACCTCCAGGGCGTCCGTGATTTGGCTAATCGGCAGGTTCAAGCTTCTGGCCCGGTCTCGGTCGATCGTGACGACCAGCTGGGGGTCGTTCGCGGTGAAGCTCGAGTACAAACCGGCGAGTTTACCCGACTGATTGCCCTTCATCGCGATTTGCTGTGTCACCGCCGCGAGGTTGGTGATGCTGCCGCCGCTCGCATCCAGTAACTCGAACTGGAAGCCGCCGAACGTCGACAGCCCCTGGATGGCCGGCGGCGCGACGGCCACGACGATGGCGCCCGGGATCATGGCGAAGAGCTGGCCGCGCACGCGGCCGAGCACGGCATCCAGCGACTGGCTCGGGCTCCGGCGCTGGTCGAAGTCCTTGAGCCGCACGAACATCAGGCCCTGATTCGGCGCCGCGCCGCTGAAGCTGAAGCCGGCGACCGAGAACTGCGCCGCCACTTCCGGCTGCTTCGCGATAATCGCCTCGGCCTGCGCGGCGATGTTGGTCGTGTACTCGAGCGAGGCGCCAGGCGGCGCCTGGAGGATGACGATGAAGTAGCCCTCGTCCTCGGCCGGGACGAACGACCCCGGCACGGCCCGATAGGTGACCCAGGTGGCCCCCAGCGCCACCACGAAGAGCACCAGCACGACCCACTTCCAGGCCAGGGCCGCGCGCAGCGTGCGCACATAGCCGCGCGTGCCCGCATTGATGACGGCGTTCACCGGCCGGAAAAACGTGCTCGGCCCGTGCGTCACCCGTTCCAGGAGCAGCGCCGAAAGGGCTGGGGTGAAGGTCACGGCGTTGAACACCGACAGGACGACGGCGAACGCGATCGTCAGCGAGAACTGCTGATACATCCGACCGGTCGTGCCCGGAAAGAAGGCGACCGGCACGAACACCGCCACGAGCACGAGCCCGATGACGACGACCGCAGAAAACACCTCGGCCATGGCATCGATGGCCGCCTCGAGCGCGTGCTTCTTCTCCTCGCGCATGTGCCGCTCGATGTTCTCGATGACCACAATGGCGTCGTCGACGACGATCCCGGTCGCGAGGACGACGCCGAAGAGCGTGAGCGTGTTGATCGAGAAACCGAAGAGCTTCACGAACGCAAACGTGCCGACCAGCGACACCGGGATCGTGACCGCCGGAATGATCGTGCTGCGCCAGTTCTGCAGGAACACGAACATTACGAGCACGACGAGGCCGATGGCCTCGGCCAGCGTCCACAACACCTCGACGATCGACTGGTGGACGACCTCGACGTTGTCGAACGCCATCTGCCATTCCATGCCCGGCGGAAATCTCGTCCTCAGATCGTTCATCGTCTGGAGGACGCCGGTCATGACCTGAATGGCGTTGGCCGACGGCAGGAGCTCCACGCCAATGCCGGCCGCGTGCAGGCCGCCGAAGCGCAGGTTGGCCGAGTAGGTCTCGGCGCCGAGCTCCACACGGCCGACGTCCTTCACGCGGACGAGCGCGCCGTCCCTCCCTTGCTTCACCACGATGTTCTCGAACTGCGTCACGTCGGTCAGCCGACCGATGGCACGGACGCTGAGCTGGTACATCTGATGCGACGACGACGGCTCGTCCCCGAGGATGCCCGCGGCGACCTGGACATTCTGCTCGCGGAGGGCGTCGACCACGTCGCCCGCCGTCAGATCTCGGCCGGCCAGCTTGTCGGGATCGAGCCAAAGGCGCATCGCGAACTTGCGCTCTCCGAAGACCAGGACGTCGCTCACGCCCGGCACGCGCTTCAGCGCGTCGCTGATGTACACGTCGACGTAATTGCTGAGAAAGAGCGCGTCGTACCGGTTGTCTGGCGCGTAGATGCCGATGGCGCCGAGAAACCCGGCTGTCGACTTCGTCACGGTCACACCGTTGGTCCGGACGTCGGTGGGCAATCGCCCGGCGGCCGCGTTCACGCGGTTCTGCACGTCGACCGCCGCGAGGTCGGCATTCCGACCAATCTCGAACGTGACGGTGATCGAGCAGGCGCCGGTGTTCGTGCTCGACGAGGTCATGTAGAGCATGCCTTCGGCGCCGTTAATCGCCTCCTCGAGCGGGGTCGTGACGGCGGTCTCCACGTCCTGCGCGTTGGCGCCGGTATAGAACGCCGTCACGGCGACGGCCGGCGGTGTGAGGTCGGGGTACCGTGCGATCGGCAGCGAGGGAATCGAAATACCGCCGGCGAGAATGATCAGCAGCGAGCACACCGACGCGAGAATGGGGCGTCGGATGAACAGATTGCTCAGCACTTACTTCCCTCCCGCCGGCGCCGCGCCGCCCTGGGCCGAGGACGGGGGCACCGGGTGCACGGGCGCACCCTCGCCGATTTTCTGGATGCCAGCGACGATCAACTGGTCGCCGGCCTTGAGCCCATCGACGACCACGTAGTCATTGCCCACCACCTGCCCGAGCGTGACCGGTTGTTGATGCGCTACCTGGCCCCGCGGCCCGTTCTCAATTTTGAAGACGAAGTCCTGACCGTTGATGCGGAGGACCGACGTCACCGGCACCGTCAGGCCCGGCTGCGTGCTCCAAACGACGTCGGCGCGCACGAACTGGTCGGTGCGGAACCTGGCCGAGGTGCCGGTCACCGCGGCCTTCGCCAGCACCGTCTGCGTTTGATCGTCGACCGAGGGCGACACGAACGTGATGCCGAGGGTCGCAATCGTCTGCCCCGTGTCGCTGATCAGGCGAACCGGCAGGCCGTCGTGCAGGTTCGGCGCCTGCTGGACCGGCACGTAGAGGTAGACCTCGAGACCCGAATTGGTGTCGATATTCGTCAGCGTCGTCGTCTTCGTGACGTGGTCGCCGACGCGTACGGGAATGTCGCCGACGATCCCTTCGGTTGGCGCAGTCACGTGGTAGTAGCTCAGCTCATTTTGCTGCTGGCGGATCTGATCGTCGATCGCTTTGAGCTGCGCCTCGGCCGACTTCTCGGCGGCGACGGCCTGGTCGTAGTCCTGCTGGGCGGCGGCACCGGCGTCGAGGAGGGTCTTCGTGCGCTCTTCGAGCTGCTTGGCGAGCGTCACGTCCGACTCGCGGGCGGCGCGCGTCGATTGCAGGTTCGCGACCACGGCTTGCTGAGAGGTCGAGTCGATGTCGACCAGCAGGTCGCCCGGCTTCACGTGGTCGCCGGACTTCACGGGAATCGCGCGGATCAGGCCCTCGGCCTGCGGCTGGATGGTCGACGATCGCCGCGACTTGATCGTGCCGACGAACTCGCTGACGTCATCGAGCGGCTTCGGCGCGAGCGTGACGGCTTCGACCGGCATCGGCGGCATCGCGCCGCCCGGGGCACCCTGGCCGGCAGGAGGCGCCGAGCCGCTGCCGCATGCGGCCGCCGTCACGATCGCGGCGGCAACAAGCGCGCCGCGAACAGCGAGCCGCCCCTGGCGAACGTCGCGCCGCAGTCTACCGTCGCTGCATCGGGGCCCTCGGTACGACGCGGTACCTTCACTCTGGGCGTCGAGGCGTACAGGGCGCGACGACATGGCATGCACGAATTCGGACACTACAGTCATGGATGAACATCCAAGTGAGAGAACTGAGGAGCAAGGTCTCCGGGCGACCTCGAGAGCATGCCGGCCATACGCCTTAGGGGCGCGACCGTCGCTCGTCTATATACGATAGCTGACGCGCCAGCAGTTCGCCAATTGCGAGCGCACGAAATGGGAGTGTTCGTTTCAAACACGTGGCGCTGCTATCCTGATTCGAGTGCATCCATGACCTGTCTTCGCGTGTCGACGACGCTCGCGATCGCGCTCGTCATTCTTGCCGGGCTTGCCGAGCCGAGCCACCTATTCGCTCAGGCGCCGGCGGCCGACGTGGAGCCGGCGTCGCTCATGACGACGCCGGTGTTCCTGATGAACGGACGCCAGGCCATTCAGCAAGGCACGGGCTTCTTCTTCGCCAGCACGAAGGCCGACGGCACGCCCGACACGGTCTTCCTCGTGACCAACTACCATGTCGTCACCGGCCGAGCGCCGCTGTCGAAGCAGGCGGCCCTTGGCGATCACGTGCAGTTCCTCATTCACGAGGATCGAACGGATCTGGCGAGGGTGCGCCACCTCGAGCTGCCGCTCTATGACGCTCAACTTCAGCCGCTCTGGCTGACGAGCGATTCGGTGCCCGATGCCGACGTCGTGCTCCTGCCCGTTCCGCCGGCGGCCTACCAAGGCGTCTCGCTCTTCGTGTTCACTGAGGCGCACACGCACGGCGACATCAAGATGCGGCCGACTTCTGGCGCCACGCTCCTCGGCTACCCCTATGGATTTGCCGATACGGCGCACGACCTCCCCGTTTGGAAGACCGGCCACATCGCGAGCGAGCCGAGCGTCGACTTCGACAACCGACCGGTGTTCCTGGTCGATGTCTCCGCGTTTCCCGGCATGTCCGGATCGCCAGTCCTCGCCGTCGCCAACGGCATCTACGAAGACGAGGATGGGCAGATGCGAACGGGTCGCGTCCTGAAACTGCTCGGCATTTTTTCGGCGATGCCCGTCGTGCGGGAGCTGAAACCGGCGAGCGCGGGGGCCGACGCCGCGCCCGAGATTGCCACCGAAACCGCCCTGCAGCTCGGCTACGTCTGGAAGGCTGCGCTCATCGCCGACCTCGCCCGGCAATACCGTCCAAGGTAGAGCTCGAAAGAAAGGGATGCCGAAGGCAGGAAGGGGGGAAGGGAGGAAGGCGCGTGAGCGGAGCGATCGAGCTAGCCGGGTGCAGGGGCCCCCGGCGATCAAACAACGCGCAGGCCGCGGAGCGAACGCCGGGAGCGTGAGTGGAGCGGCCGAGCTTGGCGGGGTGCAGGGGCCCCCGGCGATAAAGTATGCGCGGCCGGAGTGGAGCGAGCAGGCGAAGCGCGAGCGGAACGAAGGCCGCTAGCCGGGGTGCAGGGGCCCCCGGCGATCAATAAATGGAGCGGGAAACGGGATTCGAACCCGCGACTTCGACCTTGGCAAGGTCGCACTCTACCACTGAGTTATTCCCGCCCCTGCCCGACACTTGAGTCTACACAAGGGGACCGAAGGCGGCAACCGGCGGGGGTTAAACGCGCGTCGAACAGGGCTGCTAGGATGTGAGCGGTCGGGGCGCCCACGCACAGACGGAGGCTCGCGTGAAGTTCATCTTCCGTTCGCTCCTTATCATCCTCGGGCTTTACGGCTTGGTGTTCGCGGTCGGCGACGCCTATCTCTCGCACGCGCAGGCGCCGCCCTGGCTGGCGGTCATCTTCGCGGTCGTGTTCGTCGGTTTGCAGTACGCCGCCGGACCGTCGGTCATCAGCTGGGTGCTGAGCATCTACTGGTGCGATCTGCCCGAGAACGTTGGGGAGCTGCCCGCGGTCAATCGCGAGTTCGTCGATCGGCTCTGCGCGTCACGCGGCCTGCCGCGGCCGCGCCTGGGCATCATCCGCAGCGGGACACCAAATGCGTTCTCATTCGGCCACACGCCGGCCGACGCCCGGGTCGTCATCACCACGGGCCTGCTTGAGATGCTCACGCCCGATGAAGTGAACGCGGTCCTTGCCCACGAGTTGGGCCACGTCGAGCACTGGGATTTCGTGGTCATGACGATCGCGGCCCTCGTGCCGCTGCTGCTCTATCAGGTGTATGTCTTCGGGCGCCGCGTCGGCCATTTTCGTCTGGTCGGCGAGGGCGCGTATGTCGCGTACCTCATCAGCCAATTCGTCGTCCTGCTCCTGAACCGCACGCGGGAGTACTACGCGGACGCGTACTCGAGCCACGTCACCGGACATCCGGACCAGCTCGCGTCGGCGCTCGTGAAGATCGCGATCGGCCTCGTGCAGTCGGATGGGAGCTATCGGGCCACGCCTGCGGCCGCCGAGCGGCGCCGGGACCATCGGCTGGCGGGCGCCATGGCCCTCATGGGGATCTCGAACGTGAACTCCGGGCGCGCGCTGATCCTGAGCGCTGGCGACGCGGCGGCGGCCGCGCGCGTCATGCGATGGGACTTCACGAACCCGTGGGCGCGGCTGTACGAGTTGAACTCGACGCATCCGCTGACCGCGTTTCGCGTCCGGGCCCTCGGCGGCGATGGCGGCGCGGTCGCGGTGCCGCGCGACGTCGCCTCGGCTGCGATGTCGACCGACTTCGCCGCGGCGGGAACGGCGCCGGCCCGCCTGGGCTGGCCGGCGTTCCTCCTCGAAGTTGGTCTCTGGGCGGCACCCGTTCTGGCCGCCGGCGTCCTCGTATTCGGTGACCTCAGCAAGCGGGCGATGGCCTCAGCCGGCATGGTCGTATCCGGTTGGGCGGCACCCGCGTTGCTCGTGTTCATCGGCGTGACGTGGATTGCGCGGATCTCGTACCGCTACCGAGGCGACTTTCAGCCCGCCGAGATCGCGTCGCTGCTCGGCGATCTGACCGTGTCGGAAATGCGCCCGCGGGCCGTGCGGCTCGAGGGCGAGATCGTGGGGCGTGGCGTGCCGGGCGCCTTCTGGAGCCCGGATCTGGTGCTTCGGGATCGCACGGGCATTCTGTTCGTGCTCTACCGGCAGTCGATTCCCTTCGCGCGACTCGTGTTCGGCCTGGCCTCGGCCGACGATTTCATCGGCCGGTCGGTCGTCATCAACGGGTGGTTCCGACGCGGGCTCACACCCTACGTCGAGATGGCCTCGATTACCCCTGACACGACTGACACGACGTCGGCGACGCGCACGTATTCGCGCTGGGTGCAATATGCGGCCGCGCTGCTCACGGCCGGAATTGGCTGCTACTGGCTGTCGGTGCGCTAGCTTGCGCCCGGGCCGCGACCTGAGCGGACAACTTCGACGACCGCCGAGAAGTCTTTGCCGCCGAGGCCGGCGGCCGAGGCCTCGCTGAATCGATCTCGCGCGGCGGCGGCGGTCTCGAGGCGGAGGCCGAAGCGATCGGCCTCCGCGATCGCGTACAGCAGGTCCTTCCGGATCAGATCCAGGCCGAAATGCACCGCGTAGTCCCCGGCCATCATGCGGGGGCCTAGCGCCTTGACCAGGGGACTGCCCGGCGCGCCGTCGGCCAGCACCGATGCCGCGAGATCCCGATTCATCCCAGTGCGCTCGATCATCGCGACGGCCTCGGCGAGAGCGACCGCCTGGACGCCGCAGACGAAGTTGTTGACGAGCTTCAGCCGTGCGCCGCTGCCGGTCGGCCCGACGTGCACGACGGCGCGACTCATCGTCGCAAGCACCGGCCGGGCACGCTCGAGCGCCTCGGAGGAGCCGCCGACGAGAAACAGCAGTTGTCCCGCGGCGGCGTGCATGCGGCTGCCCGTCACGGGGGCGTCGAGCAAGACGCAGCCTCGCGACGAGACCCGGGTCGCCAGCTCCTCGATCCAGGCCGGCGACAGCGTGCTCGACTCGATGAGCACCGCCCCAGCCCTGGCGCCGGCGAGCGCGCCGTCCTCGCCCAGCCACACGGCGCGCGAGGCCGCGTCGTCGGCGACCATGCTGATCACGACGTCGGCCGTCGCGGCCGCTTCGCGCGGTGAGGTGGCGACCCGCGCGTCTCGTGACGCCGATTCGGCCACCAGCGCGTCGGCCCGATCGCGGCTGCGATTCCAGACCACGACGGGCACGCGCTGTTCGATCAGGCGAGCCGCCATGCCGCGGCCCATCACGCCCAGTCCCATGAATGCGACGGAAGTCATACAGCTTCTTACCACGAAGCGGGTTGATATCATCGCCCGGTCTACATGACGCGGTGGCGGCTGGCGACGATGGTGACGGCGGCGATTGGGATCAGCTACCTCGATCGCCAGTCGCTGCCCGTGGCGATCGCGGCGATTCAACGCGATATCCCGCTGTCGAACACAGAATTCGGCGCGCTCAGCTCCTGCTTTCTGCTGGCCTATGCGGTCATGTATGCCGGCGGCGGGGCGCTGGTCGATCGACTCGGGACGAAGCGCGGGTTTCTGCTCATCATGACGTTCTGGTCCTTCGCCTGCGCGAGCCAGAGTCTCGCGATGAGCTTCGGCATGCTGGCGATCAGCCGGTTCCTGCTCGGCGCCGGCGAGGGCGGCGGCTTTCCCGCCGCCACAAAGGTCATTGCCGAGTGGTTCCCCATCCGCGAGCGGTCGACCGCGATGGGCCTCGTCAACGCGGGCACAGCGGTCGGCGCGGTCGTGGCGCCGCCCGCGATTGCGGCGATTCTCACGGTGAGCAACTGGCGGGCGGTGTTCGTCGCGTGCGGCGGCGTTGGACTGCTCTGGTCCTTGTGGTGGGCTCGCGCGATGCCGGCGCGGCCGACCGCGTCGGCCGTCGCCGCGATGGACCTGCAGGCACGAGGTGATCGAGCCGATTCGGAAGACCGATCGTCGGCGCCGCCTCCCTGGATGTCGCTGCTGGCGTTCGGCCAAGTACGCGGCCTCGTGTTCGCGAAATTCCTGACCGACGCCGCGTGGTTCTTCTACATCGCGTGGCTGCCGAAGTACCTCTACGACGCGCGGGGGTTCAACGTCCAACAGGTGGGCTACTATGCCTGGGTGCCGTTTGCCGCGTCTGGCGTCGGAAGCCTGCTCGGCGGGTGGTTCTCCAGTCACCTCATCGCGCGCGGACGCTCGGTGAATTTCTCACGCAAGCTGGCGCTGGGCCTGAGCGCCGCCGTCATGCCCGCCATCATCGTCGTCACGCGCGTGCCGGTCGAGTGGGCGATTGGGCTGTTTAGTCTGGCGTTCTTCGGCCAGCAGTCGTGGTCGACGCTCGTCATGGTGCTGCCGACCGATCTCTTCGATCGCGACGTCGTCGCGTCCATCGCGGGGCTCGTGGGTTTTGGCGGCGCGATGGGCGGGTTGCTCATGAACCTCGTCGCAGGCCACCTGCTCGATACCGGCTTCGGCTATCAGACCATCTTCTCGATCGTCGGCCTGCTGCACGTCGCGGCCTTTGGCGTCATCCTGGTGACCATCCCGGAGGTCGCCCTGCTCTCCCGCCGCCCCCGTCAACGCATTCACGCATCATGATCATCACCGACATCCGCACGCGCGTCGTCGAGTGGCGCGGCCATACCGTGCCGCCGCAGCCCCACTTCTGTACGAATCCGATCGACCTGCTGCAGCTCGACGAGATGCGCAGCCGATCCGGCACAGCCGATGCGATGGCCAGCTTCCGGTTTCACGGCTGGCTTATCGTCGAGGTGTTCACGGACACGGGCCTGGTGGGCCTCGGCGAGGCGGCGCTCGCGCCGCGGCTGACGAAGGCGGCCATCGATCTGTATCTCAAGCCGATTCTTGTCGGCGCCGATCCGCAGGACATCGAGTACCTCTGGCAGCTCATGTACCGCTGGACGATGGCGTTCGGGCGGAAGGGCGTCGGGATGACGGCGATCAGCGCCGTGGACATCGCGCTCTGGGATCTGTTTGGCAAGGCCACCGGTCAGCCGGTGTTCCGGCTGCTCGGCGGGCGAACGAAGAAGCGGATTCCCGTGTATGCGAGCCGGCTCTACAGCCAGCCGCTCGACGCGCTCGCCGCGGAGGCCCGACAGTACAAGGAGGCCGGGTACACCGCGATGAAACTCCGCTTCGGCTGGGGCCCGGCCGACGGCGCCGCCGGGATGCACAAGAACGTCGACCTCGTGCGCACGGTCAGGGAGGTGGTCGGCGACGCGGTCGACGTCATGGCCGACGCCTACATGGGTTGGACGCTCGACTACGCCCGCCGCATGATTCCGCTGCTCGACCGGTTCAACCTGCGATGGCTCGAGGAGCCGGTCATCCCCGACGATCTCGCCGGCTATGTCGAGTTGAAGAAGCTCGGCCGCATTCCGATCGCGGGCGGCGAACACGCCTTCACGCAATTCGAAGTTCGCGATCTGCTGGAGGCGCGCGCCGTGGACTATCTGCAGATCGACACGAACCGCGTCGGCGGCATCACCCAGGCGCGCAAGATCTCGGCGCTTGCCGAGTCGTTCGGGGTGCCGGTTGTGCCGCACGCCGGGCAGATGCACAACTACCACGTCGTCATGGCCAGCGTGAACTCGCCGATGGCCGAGTACTTTCCGCCGGTCGACGTCGAGGTCGGGAACGAACTCTTCTGGTACATCTTCAAGGGCGAGCCTGTGGCCGAGCATGGCAGCATCGACTTACGAGACGACTTGCCCGGGCTCGGGCTCACGATCGACGAGCCGGCGCTCGAGAAGTTCCTCGTGATCGAGTAAGGGCTCGGACGCCGCGTCACCCGGGATCGAGCGGGATCCACTCGAACGGGAACAGCAGCCCTGCCGCGACCGGGTTGAGCGAGAGACCGGCCAACTGCGCCGCGTGCGACAGCACTGGGTCCCGCCCAACCGCCAGATCGGCAGGCGCGGGCAGGGCGATTTCATCAGGGAGCACGCCGATGCCCTCCAGGCTCTTCCCGTCGGTCATGATGAGGTTCGCCTGCGTCACGGCGAAGTCATAGAAGATCCTGACCGTGCCGCCCTGGTCGTACGGAAAATACCGCGTTTCCATCACATCGCCGGAGGACCGATCCCCGATGACAAGCCCGCGCTTCTCGAGCTGGACCACGCGAGCGAGCAGCTCGGCCGACGAGGCGGAGCCGCTGTCGATGAGGACGATCACTTTGCCGGCATAGGCGCCGGCCCCGCGAGTCTTCGCGATGATCTTCGACCGGTCCTTCCGCGTCACCTCATCGGCGATCGTCACGTCGTGGTCGAAGAGATAGCTGGCCATCCGGCGCATCGCGTCGATGAGACCGCCGGGGTTGCCGCGCAGATCGAGAATCAGGGTCGAGTGCCGCCGTGCAATCGAAAACAGCTTGTCGATGTCGCTGTTCTCGACCAGGAAGGTGGGCATCTTCCAGATCATCACGTCGCCCAGCTCGGCAAACTGTTGACGCAGCACGTGGTCGCTGGCCTGCTCCTCATGCGTGAAGTCCGTATAGTCCATGAACCCGTCCGCCCCGCTGAAGTCGCGAAGCTGACGGCCCTTGACCACGGTGGTGTCGACGACGACCTCACGGTCGACGCCTGCCGGGCTGCGGAGCGACAGTCGCGTCGTCTGTTGGGGATCCAACACGTTCAGGAGGTACTCTGCGTCCGAAAACTCCGGGCGCGTGATCGGTTTGCCGTCCAGCGCGAGCAGCAGGTCGCCAGCCCTGACCTTGCCCGAGGCGTCGGTGCCCGGACGCACGCGAGTCACGAACGTCTGGTCGCCGATCGGCGCGAGGCGGTAGCCGTAATCGATCTTGTACGGCCGCGCCGGCGGCAGGAAGTACGTGTGCGAGTCATGCAAGCCGCTGAGGAATCCGGCGACCAACGTCAGGCCGGCATTCATGGACGAGGCAGAGTTCAGCTTCTGATCGCACTCGTGATAGCGCGCGTCCAGATCCACACCATGAAAGGTCGGATCGTAGTAGTTCCTCTTCACCGCGTCATAGGCGTCGCCCAACATGCGCCGGACGACGTACGCGTCCGCCTTCGAGATCCCTTGGTCTTTCGAGACCCCCTGCGCAGAGATCCAGCCGCCAGCGATGCACAAGCACGCCGACAACACGACCGCGAGCCGTCGGGATCGCATGCTGTCAATCATTCTCCCACGCGCGATGCGCGCCGGCCACCCTACGGCGAGGCGTGATTGAGCGTCTTGTAGAAGATCACGGCGTCGTGCGGAGTGCCATTCGGGTCCAGGGCATACCGCGGGATCGTCCCCGCGAGAGTCCACCCAAGACTTCGGTACAACTGCTCAGCTGCCGTTCCTTTCTTTGCATCCAAGGTCAGCAAGCTGAACCCGCTGCGCTGCGCCGCGTCTTCCATGGCGCGCATCAGGCGCGTGCCGAGACCCGTGCGACGGCTCCGACGATGGACCAAGAGCTTCACAATCTCCGCGCGATGCGGCTGGTTCGGAGCCCAGGCGGGGTGGAGCTGAACGGTTCCCATGATGCCCTGGGCATCGCGAGCGACCAGGAAAATGGCACCGGCGTGGGATGTCGAGAGGGTCTTTCGCCACCAGTCTTCCGCGCGCTCGAGCGTGAGCGGCGCGAGAAAACTCACGGCTGCACCAGAGTCGACCGCGTCGACCAGAAGCTCGGCGAGAGCCCGCCGATCGGCGTCACTCACTGGCAGCGTCAATCGCTCGATCATAGGTGCGAAGCTGGGTCACGGCGGGCTTCGGCCGCGGCGATTCATTCTCGCGCCGACCGAGTGCGGCCGCAAGCGATGCGAAGGCGGTCCATCTGTTACCCTTCGGTCCTATGCGGCACATCGTCCGGATTCTGGCGATGAGCGGACTGGTCGTCGCCGCGCTCGACGCGCGGGTGAACGCACAGGCGGTGGGTCCAGCGGGCGCTTCCGCAGCCTCCCCGACAACGCCGAGCGGACCGCCTGCATCGGCCGCAGTGATGCAGGGTGGAAACGGTCAGGCCCCCCGCTGGGAGGTGGAAGGGTACGGCGGTTTCTCGAACCGCATCGTATCGACCGGATCCGCGGTCCTTCCCGCCGCCGGCGCGTCGATCACCACCTCAAGTCCGACGTTCCCGAGCCGGCAGACGCCGTCCTGGTTCTTCGGCGATGGGTCGGCGCTGTTGAATGGCGCCCTCGAGGATCTTGGCTTGACGACGCGGATCACGCCCCTCGACAGCGCGCTCGCGTCGCTCGGGTTCGGTGACAGCGGGGCGGCCGGCGGCATTCGCGTGCGCCGATCGATCACGTCGCGCCTCTCCGCCGAGGTGAGTATGGACGTGCTGACGGGATCGCCGGTACACACGAGCGCCTTCAGCGCGGCGGTCGAGTCGAGCCGGGCGAGCTTTGGACCGGCGTTTACAAGCTTGTTCTCGACCGGGCCATTTTCGGGTGCGACGGCCTCAGCCACCGCCGTCACGGCGAACGGATCCGGTCAACAAGTGGTCGGCACCGGATCGATCAGAGTGCCCTTCGCACGTCGCCTTCACCTCGTGCCGTACCTCACGCTCGGCGCCGGCGTGCTCGCGCGCCTGGGCCAGTTGCCGTCGGCCACGATCACCGGCAACTACCAAGCCCTCGCCGCCACCAGCATTCCCATCAACGAAACCGACCGGGTTGTGGTCCGATACTCGCAGGGCGTGAGCGCAGTGGCCGTCCTCGGCGCCGGTGTGCGACGAGCCGTGTCGAGTCATTGGGGAGTCGACCTTGACGCGCGGGTATTCGTCGGCCCTCAGCCAGTCAAGCTGCTCCTCGACGCGAATCCGTCAGTGGCTCAGGGCCAGCCCGCAGGGTTCATCGAGTCGTTCACGTATCCCAGCATCCAGTTCAGCAACAACGTATCCACGGGCCGCTCGTCATCGCTCAGCGGGCCGGCCCTTCAGGGATTTACGGCGTTCTCGGGCGGCGTCCAAACGCACGCCCTCGTGACCCTAGGAGTCTACGTGCGGTTCTAGCGTCGTCTCGTCGCGGTCGCTGGCCGCGAGACGCCGACGGGCGGCAGGGTCATCGAGTAGATGCCCAGGCCGTGCGTCGCCGCGACGAGCACCCGACTGTCGGGCATGATCTCGAGATCGATCGTCAGCGCCTCCGGAAAGCCGACGCCGGCGACCTGCCAGGACGACGACCCTTGCTGGAGGATCAGCGGGCCGTAATCCGTCGCGGCGTACAGATCGCCACGCAGGTCGTCGTAGGCGATGGTGTTGATCGGCAGATCCCCGAGGTCGGCGTCGAGCGACGTAAAGGTCGCCGTCTCCGCAGCCGGGTCGTAGACCACGCGGAAGATGTGGCCGGGCGTCGAGGGCGTCAGCGCATTGAACCCGGAATAGGAGATCAGGGCGACGTTGGGATCGGTCCGGTCGGCGGCGATGTGCGACACGAAGCGCATGGGGGTCGTCGGGGTGTCCAGCCGCACGAAGTTGACGTCGGCGCTGGGTCCGTCCGCGTTCTTCGCGATGAACAGGCGGCCCATGTTCGTCGCGGCCCACAGCGTGCCCGTGTCGGCGGGCGTGCGCGCGGCGGCGACGATCAACCCGCCCGTCCGATCGCTCCCGTAGACCGTGCCGGTCAGATCGCCCGGGGCGCGACTCGGCGACGTAGCGCTGCTCCCGCCAGCAAACGGGTACGCGACGCCTAGCGGGACCCAGTCGCCGCAGACGGGTTGAGACGAGCTTGACGAGATCCCGCAGTTCGCCTCGAGATAGGCCTGAGTGCCGCCGTTGTCCTGGGTGCGCCACACGTGCTGGAATCCCGTGAATTGCGTGTCGGGGCTCGCGGTATCGAACGTGATGAACTGGCGCCCGGTCGAGGCCGTGACCGTGACCCGCTCCCCGCTGTTGGCAATCGGATCTCCGGTGCGGGTCCAGCTCGCCAGGACGCCGTCACGGAAGTTGACGAAGAAGTTGTTGCTTTGAAAGCTGGCGAACAAGACGCCACTCCGCGTCGGATGAAAGCCGGACGCCGACGTGCCGTCCCCAAACGGAAAGAGCGCTTTCCACGTCTGCGGGTCGCCCGTGCCGTCCTGCCAGATCGTGCCGTTGTCCTGCAACCCGCCGATCATCCGCGTGAGCGGCGACTGCGGATCGAGTGAGACGTTGTAGAACTGCAGCGTCTGCAAGCCCTTGTTCAGCGAGAAGAACTGCGTCGGCACGCTCGACAGGAGCGTCGTGCATTGCGCGACCGAGGCATAGACCGTCTGACAGCTACTGCGGATGTCGGTGAACGTGCCGTCGTTGCGGACGACGCCGCCGTCCGATCCGACAAACGCGATCGAGGAGTTGCGAGGGTGAAAGACGACCGCCCGCACGTCGACGTGCGTCATGTAGCGGGGGGACTCGGCGTCCCCGCCGAAGCTCGTAAAACTCGCCCCCGCGTTCGTCGATCGAATGGTGCCATCACCAAAGCTCGGCGAAAGCTCGCCGCCGACAAAGACCCAGTCGGGCTGCTCCTCCGGTGCGGAGACGACGAGGTCGTAGAAACACTGCGCGCCGCAGATCTGGGCACTCGTATAGCCGGGCTGGCTCGTGTTATTGGACGTCAGGCTGATCCAGGCAGACGTGTTCGTCAGGTTCGCGCCACTGCCCGTCACGAGCGTTGACGCGGGAACATTCACGTTGTCGACGCGATACAGACCCTGCGTCGCCAGGGCGGCTGTGCCGTTGTAGACGTACATCCGCGTGCCAAAGCCATACGGCGTGAGGTCGAACATCGCGAGGTCCTGAAACCCCTGCAGGCCAACGATCGCGAACACCGGCTTGAACGACGCGTCGCCGTTCTCGATCGACGGCGCCGATCGAAAGATCGCGTTGTTCCAGGCCGTCGCGTAGACGGTCGTGGAGTCCCTTGGATCGAGCTTCACCAGCCGCACGCCGAACATCGTGTCGCCGACCCCGAGGCCGATGTTGGGATTCGGCGGAATCACCGGATCGAGCGGCGGCACCCACACGAGCGTCCACGTCGTGCCCATGTTGGTCGTCTTGTACAACCCGACCCGCGGCTGCGGGAACCCCGTCGTCTCGGTTTGACCGCCGCGCACGGCCGTCATCCCGAGCATCGCGCTCGCCGTCGCGACGTACATCGTTTGCGCATTGCGCGGATCGATGACGACGGTGCTGATGCCTCGGGTGAATGTGAAATCGATCGCCGTCGGCTGGACGACCGGGTCGACGATCATAGTGGGAATCTGCACCCAGCTATCGCCGCCGTTCACCGATCGGTAGACGCCCGTGCCCGCGCCCGAGGTCTGCGGCGAGTTGGTCTCGCCCGTGCCGACGATGATCGTGTTGCCGGTTCGGTCGGTGGGGTCGATGGTCAGACTGCCGATGCAGTTCGTGCCCAGCCCGTGGCCCACCCAACGCCATTGGGAGTCGGTCGTGTTCATGGCGTCTTCGGTGCGCCAGACGCCGCCGCCCGCTGTGCCGACCCAGAGGCGGCAACCGCCGGACAATTCACACGTGGGAGAAATGGCGAGCGCGGTCACGCGCCCGGAGACCGTTTCGGAGTCGACGCCCGGACCTTGCAGATCAGTCTCCGGTCCGAGACTAGTCCATGCGGGGATCTGACCCTGGCCCCCCGCTCGGAGCGCGATGCCCTGAAAGACCCAGTACTTCGCCGATGACGCCTGCTGCACGGGCAGGCCGTTCGGGTCGCCGGGAAACGCCTGCATGTAGTTCAGCAGGTCATCGAACTCGAGCGGCGAGAACGGCCCGGTCGCGCTGGCGGAGGCCGGCGCCTGCCCACGCCCGCCGCCCTGCGCTTGAACGACGCCGACAATCAGGAAAGCGGCGACGACCATTCGCGCGGCGATCATCGGGTCCTCGGTTCAGTTCGGCAGTTTCAGCCTCAGCTTCAGCGCGGCCCACTTGGCCATGAGCGCCGTGTACTCCACCTCGCGTTGTTGGCACGCGGTCACCGCGGCTGCCGTCGGCGGCATCTCGGAGCCCTGCATCGCCATGGCGGCCGCTACCATCTCGGATCCAATCGACGTCAGGGTCGGAGCCGCCGCGCCCTGGCCACCGGCAGCGGCGCCTCCGCCGCCTCGCCCGCCGCCGCGGCCGCCTCGCCCGCCGGCGCCACCACCGCCGCCCGCGTTCGGGATGGGCGGCGCGATTGCGTCGAGTTCTTTGATCAACGCGTCGTTGGCCGCGGATTGCGACTGCTGATGAAGCTTGTCCGCGGCATCTCGCGCGTCCTTGGCCGCCGCTTCAGCCGCCATCGCGCCGTTTTCCATCTGCGTGGTCAGCGAGAAAATCTGCAGAACGGCCGGCGTCTCCTTGACGCGCGGATCCATCTTGACCGTGATGGGCTGGGTCGAACTCTTCCCGTCGACCGTGAGCCGCACCGTGTAGTCGCCCGGGGCCACCCAGGGAGAGTTCACACCGGAGTAAGTGCGGTGCGGCACCGCGCCGCCGCCGCCTCCCCCACCTCGGCCTCCGCCGCCGCCTCCGCCGAGCGGGTCATAGTGCATGTCCCACGAGAAGCGGTGCTCACCAGCCTGGGTGGACAGTACCTGTTGCGGCGCGGGCCAGTAGAGGGGCAACCCGCAATCCGGAAGGGTCGGCGTGGCCTGGCAGAGTTTGTTGTAGGCCACGGGATCCTTGGCCGGATCCGGATTGCGCACGGGATCGTTACTCGAATACGTGCGAATCACCTTGCCGGCGGTGTTCAGGAACTCCAGCTTCACCTCGCCGGCAGCCGCGGCGGGCAGGTAGTAGTCGATGATCGCGCCGGGCGGCGGATTCTCGCCGGCGAGCAGCTCCGGCGGCCACGGCGTCGGATCGTTCGTGCCGAACCGCACGCGAACTCCCGTCTCGGGCTTGAAGAGGTACGCCCCCTTCGCCGCTTGTGCCTCCGCCGCCTGCCGCAACGGCGTCACGTCGTCCAGGATCCAGAAGCCTCGTCCATGTGTGCCGGCCACGAGATCGGAACACAGGCACGTGGCGTCGTCCTTCACCTCGATGTCGCGCACCGAGATCGCGGGCATGTTGAGGCGCAGCGAATTCCAGTGATCGCCATCGTCGAACGAGACCCACACTTGGGTGTCCGTGGAGGCGTACAGCAAGCCTCGCTTGCGCGGATCTTCCCGAATCGAGTTGGTCACCGCGCCAGGGGCGATGCCGTTGTCGATCTCCGTCCAGGTCTTCCCGCCGTCGTGCGTGCGCCACAGGTGCGGATTCACGTCGTCCACCCGCAAGGTGTTCGCCGCGGCGTAGGCGGTCAGCGTGTCGAAGTGGCCGGCGGCCATGTTGAAGATGCGCGTCCACGGTTTGATCTGCGACGGCGTCACGTCGGTCCACTTGAGGCCGCCGTCCATCGTCACCTGAATGTTGCCGTCGTCCGTACCGGCCCAGAGCACCGCGATGTTGGTCGGCGACGGCGCAAGCGCCGTGATCGTGCCGGTTGGCGAGGGCGTCAGCCCGGCGGCGTACTTGCCGGCGCTGGAGGGCACGGGCCAGGTCTGACGCGCCAGATCGGGGCTCATGCGCGTCCAGCTGTGGCCCTGATCGATCGTCTTGAACACGGCGCTTCCAGCGTAGAACATCACTTTCGAATCGACCGGGGACCAGGCGATCGGCTGCGTGCGCACGTTACGGCCATACGCCGCAGCGCGCACGTCAGCCGGCGGACCGACCGACGCGGTCTGGCCTGTGTGCCGGTCGTAGAGCGAGACACCCGTCCGCTGGCTGCCGAACACCAGGTCGGGATCCTTCGGATCGGGTGCGGCCTCGCCGTATTCCTGGATATTCACTGGATGCCAGTCGTGGAACGTGATCTCGCCGTCGTTGCCGCGGCTGGCGACGCACGCCGAGCCCGAGTCCTGCTGTCCGCCGCAGAGCTGATACGGAAACGCGTTGTCCGCCGTGACGTGGTAGATCGCCGCGGTCGGCTGCGTGTACCAGTTGCTCCACGACTCGCCACGATTGGCCGACACGACGCCGCCCTGGTCGCTCACCAACAAGATGATGTTGGAGTTGTCGGGACTGACCCAGCTCTTCTGATAGTCGTCGCCGCCGGGCGCACCGCGCACCGCCGACCAGGTCAGACCGCCGTCTTCGGTGCGCCAAAAGACCGTGGAGCAGCTGTAGACAACGTTCTCGTTCTTGGGATCGACGGTAATCGTCGGAAGATCCCCGCCGCCGATGCGGCCGAGCGGCCGAGCGTCTGGTGGATGACGCTGCGACCCGGTCTCAGCGACGCGTGGATCGTCCGTGGCCAGAAACCAGTGGTCGCCGCCATCCGTCGTCTTGTAGAACGCTATGCCACCGCCTCCTCCACCGCCGCGGCCGCCACCACCGCCTGCTCCTCGACCGGCGCCGCCAGCGGCTCCGGCTGCCTGGGGCGGACCCGCGACAGGCGGCGGCCCGCCAGCCGCCACCGTCGCGTAAATCACCTTGGAATTGCTCGGTGCGATCGCCAGGTTCGCTTCAATGATCGGCGGCAGCCCGCCCGTCAATTGCTTCCACGTCGAACCGCCGTCTGTGGACTTGAAGATGCCGCCGTCGGTGCCGCCGAACGACCGGCCCTCGTTGAAGCCCTCCTCTTGCTGCCACAGAGCGGCATAAACGGTGTTGGGATCGTTGGGGTCGAGGTGGACGTCGTTGGCACTGACGTACTCATCCTTATAAAGGACCTGCTGGAACGTCGCCCCGCCGTCGGTCGATCGAAAGATGCCACGCTCGGCATTCGGACCGTACGGATGGCCGAGGGCCGCCACGAAGACGCGACTCGGATTCTTCGGATCGACCGCGATGTTCGCGATCATCGCCGTGTCGCGCAGGTGGGCCAGGTGCGTCCACGTCTTGCCGGCGTCGGTCGACTTGTACACGCCGTCGCCGACGGAGAGGTCTGGACGAATGATGCCGGCGCCGCTCCCGACGTAGATCACGTTGGGATCGGATGCGGCGACGCCAATCGCGCCAATCGAACCCGTCGGTTGGCTGTCGAACAGCGGCACCCACGTCGACCCAAAATCGGTCGAGCGCCACACGCCGCCGTTATCGAAGCCGATGTAGAAAACATTCGGCTGGCCGGGCACGCCCGACAACGCCCGCGCACGACCGGCGCGAGGCGGACCGATTTCCCGCCAGTGCATGTCTGCATATGTGGTCTGCTCAGGGGCTTGCGCGAGCATCGATGACGCCAACGCCCCCAGAAGCACCACGCCCAGGGCGAAACGCGGAATGAGATTCTTGGTCACGGGACTCACCCTCCGGAGGCCCCAAAGTGTATACGAAAGCTCCGAACCCTCCTCGTTCGTGGGAGACTCAGCCGTGAGCGGACGACAGACCTCATGAGCCTCGCGATCGCCTTACTCAATCAGTGCAGCAAGCCGAGCGGCTGGCTCGGCCGACTCAATCTGTGGAGCATGAATCGTCGTCATGCGAAGGTGACGACGTGGGGATTGACGCATGTCTCGATTCAGACCCGAGACACGATCCTCGATGTGGGCTGTGGCGGCGGGATGACGGTCGCCAGGCTCGCCGCCCTGGCCACTGAGGGGAAGACGTACGGCATCGATTACTCGGAAGCGAGTGTCGCTGCCTCACGACGCACGAATCGCACGTCGATCGCGGAGGGCCGTGTCGAGATCCTGTCCGGCTCCGTCTCGCACTTGCCTTTCCCGGATCAGGTGTTCGATCTCGTGACCGCGGTGGAAACCCACTATTACTGGCCTGACTTGAACGCCGACATGCGGGAAGTGCAACGCGTTTTGAAACCCGGTGCGGCCCTCATCATCATCGCCGAAGCCTACAAGGGCGGTAAGCACGATCAAATGCTCAGGAGGCTCGAAGAGCTGCGAGGGTTGACGACCTACGCGCACCAGACGGTCGATGAGCACCGCGAGCTGTTCTCACAGGCCGGCTATGCCGATGTCCAGGTGTTCGAGGAGTACGCCGAGGGCTGGATCTGCGCCGTCGGCCGAAAGCCCGCGTAGCTGAGTCAGCGAAGGTCCGGCGGCACACGGCGCTTGGTCGCCTGCTCGAAGGCGAACGCAATCTCGAAGAGTGTGGGCTCGCTGCACGGCAAGCCGACGAATGCTGCGCTGTACGGCGACGGTTTGGGATTGAACCCCGCCGGATACGGGTTGGTGGCGCTGCCCGGGCCCGCGGGTGTCATGCCCACCGGCACGACGATTTCTGGATAGCCGGGCCGCGACGCGAGGTTGGAGATGGCCCAGCCGGGAAACATCAGCGCATCCAGCCGATTTGAGTCGATCGCCGCCTTGAACCCGCGATCGCCCGCGAGCCGAATGTCCCTCGCCCGATCCGCCTCGTAGCGGGCGCGATCCTGCACCACGTCCATCTCGTCCGAGATGTCGAGGTTCGCCTGGCCGTACCGAATGGCCCCGGCACGCGCGTGAGCGGTGTTGAACGCCCGCAGTTCGCCGAGCGACTTCACCGGCGCGGCGGCGCCGAGGGTCGCCAGGTACGCGTTGAAGTCACGCTTCATGCCGTACTTCAGCACGACTGAACAGTTCGCGTCGGAGCCTCTTGCGTTGTTTGTGCCAGAGCAAATGGGAAAGTTGAGGATGTTGGCCGCCGGATCGGGATCGAGCACCGTTGGCAGATTGGCCGGATCGACGACGGTGGCGCCCAGACGCGTCAATGCCGCGATGGCGTCGGCCATGAGCGCCGTCGCCGCGTCGTTCAGTCCGCCACGACCACCCGCGCGACCGCCGCGTCCGGGGGCCGCCGGCGCCGGCGTTGCGGTCGGCGGATTCGCGTCGGCTGGCGACGTCAGCCGGTCGTAGTAGTAGGCGCGCGGAATGCCGATGCGCTTGCCGCGCAGACCATCGGCGTGAAGGAACTTCGTGTAGTCCGCCCCGGGCGGCGCCGCGCATCGGGACGTTGCCGCGTCATTGGGGTCGGGCGACCCGCCCTCGAGGACGCCGAAGAGGATTGCGGCATCGGTCACGGTGCGGGCCATCGGACCGGCCGTGTCCTGATCGGCTGTAATCGGAATGATCCCGTAGCGGCTGATGCGGCCCGTGGTGGGGCGCAGCCCGACGAGCATGGTGAGCGCGGCCGGGTTGACCACGGAGCCGGCGGTGTCGGTGCCGACGTTGGCGGCCCAGAAACTCGCGGCGGTGCCCGCGCCCGAGCTCGAGCCGCCGGTGCTCAGCACCGGGCTGCCGTCGCTCGTCGGCCGCGGATCGGCCCGGGGATCGTAGGGATTGAAGGCGAAGCCGCCGACGGCGCTGTAGTTGCCGGGCATGGGCGTCGGCGTGCCCGAGACCCAATTGGCCAGCTCGGTCAGCACTGTCTTGGCAATAATCACCGCGCCCGCATCGCGAAGATGTTTCACCAGAGTCGCGTCGTACGGCGGCACGAAGTCCGTGAAGGCCAGGGCGCCGCCGGTCGTCCGCAGACCCGCCGTCTGGATGTTGTCCTTGAGCGCGATCGGGATCCCATGGAGCGGTCCCCTGACGTGGCCGGCGGCACGCTCCGCATCGAGGGCGTCGGCCTCCTCGATCGCGCGCGGATTGATCGTAATGGCCGCGTTGATGCGCTTGTCGTAGAGCGCGATGCGCGTCAGGTACTGTACGACGAGGTCGTGCGACGTCACCTGATGCGTTTGCATCGCATGCTGCATCGCCGGAATCGTCGCTTCGACGATCTCGAACGGCGCCGGACGCGGCGCCCGGGCTGCGAAGGCGACGGCGCCGAGCGCTAGGACGGCGACTGAGAATCGGCTAAGAAGAGTCGACACGGTGACCTCGCCGGGCATTCTACAATTGACAGGAGTCACCGGCACTCGGGAGGGTCAGCATGCGGTCGATTTCTCTTGATGAGACCGTCCAGCAGCTCGGACGAACGCCGGCCACCCTCTCCGTGTGGCTGGCGGATCTGTCACCCGCCGCGTGGCAATCGCCTGAAGCACCAGGCGCGTGGAGCCCCTTCGAAGTCCTCTGTCACCTGCTGCACGCGGAAGACGAAGACTGGGTTCCCCGAGTCCGGATTCTGCTTCAACCGGCTGGCCCGCGGCGGTTCACGTCCTTCAATCGAGAGGGCGGCATGGCGACGTACGGTCGGCGGCCGCCGCACGACCTGCTCGACCTGTTCGCGACGAAGCGGCGCGCGAACTTGGCCATCCTCGCGGGACTTCAGATCAGCCCAGACACCCTCGCGCGGACGGCGACGCACCCCGAGCTGGGTGAAGTGACGCTCGGCCAGCTCCTGGCGTGTTGGGTCACTCACGACTTGGCGCACACGGCGCAGATCGCGCGTGGCCTCGTCCGATACCACGGCGACCACGTCGGTCCCTGGCGAGCGTTCTTCCGACAACTGCGCGATCCGCGCGAGGCGTAATGTGCCTCACCGGAGGCGCGTCAAGGTTGTTGGAGGAAGGTCGAATCGGACACTTGGTAGACGAGGCTGTCTCGGCCACCCGAGTCGGGCCTCGACCCCACGCAGGTCGCGCCGATTTTCTCGACGGCTCTTTGCGAGCGGACGTTCTGTGGACCAATGATGAAGAGCACGCGATCCACGAATCTGAAGGCGTGCCGGAGCATGAGCTGCTTCATCTCCCTGTTGTAGATGCCGCCCCAGTGTGACCGGGCCAGGAAGGTCCAGCCGATTTCGATCTCGCGGTGTTGCTCGTCGTAGCGGTTGAACCGCGACGACCCGACGACGCGGCCAGTCTCGGCATCAATCGCAATCAACGCCCCGCCGGAGGCCAGCGCATCACGAAAGAATCCTCGGAACACATCCTCCTTGTACCGGTCTTGGACCGGGTGCTGCTCCCAGATCAGCGGATCCGAGGCGACTGCGTAGAGATCCTCGAAGTCCTCAGGTCGAAGGGGCCTGAGTTCGAGGCGTTCGCCCTTCAAAATGGGCTGGAGGTCAAAGGCCATTCCTGATTCTGCGCCGCCTACACGGGCGCCCACGGCGGCAGAAGGTGCTTTTGCACCTTGCCCATCGCCGTGCGCGGCAGCGCCGGCACCTGGATGAAACCGCGCGGCACCTTGAAAGAGGCGAGCGACCGGCGGCACACGGCTTCGACCGCGGCGACATCGATCGGCTGGTCAGCCACGACATACGCCACTGGCACCTCGCCACGGCGGGGATCGCTGGCGCCGACGATGGCGGCTTCGCGCACGCCGCAGCACTCGACGAGCAGCTCTTCGATTTCGCGGGGGTAGATGTTGAAGCCACCCGAGATGATGAGATCCGTTCGCCGGCCGCACAGCGTGTAGTACCCGTCCGGCGATCGCTGCGCCATGTCGCCCGTTCGGAACCAGCCGTCCGCGAACGCCGCAGCAGTCGCCTCGGGCTGGCGCCAGTAGCCTTGGAACACATTCGGCCCCCGCAGCCACAGCTCGCCCACGGCTCCCGCATCCACGTCGGTCCCATTCACATCCACGATGCGCGTCTCGACGCCGGGCAGCGGCAGCCCCACCGTTCCCGGCCGCCGTTCGCCGGCATAAGGATTGGCGAGATTCATGAGCGTCTCGCTCATGCCGTACCGCTCGAGGATCGGATGCCCAAACCTGGCGCGGAATGCTTCGAACATCGATGCCTGAAGCGGGGCGGATCCGCTCACGAACAGCCGCACGTGCCGGCCGATGGCTTGCGCGGCATCGAGCGGCAGCTCGAGCAGCCGCACGTACACCGTCGGCACGCCAAAAAAGAGCGTCGGCTTGAACGCGGCGAACAGATCGGCGGCGCGCGACGCCTCGAATCGCTCCACGAGACGCATCCGGCAGCCGGCAGCGAGCCAGGTCACGAGGCCATTCCCAAGGCCGTGCACGTGAAACAGCGGCAGCACCGCCAGGTAGCGATCCGCGGACGTGATGCGCCAGCACGCGATCAAGTTCGCTGTGTTGACGAGGAAATTGTCGTGCGAGAGCACCGCACCCTTCGATCGGCCGGTGGTGCCAGACGTGTAGATCACCGTCGCCGGAGACCGGCCGTCGACCGTCGTCCGCACGCGACCGGCGGACGTGCCGGCGGCGGCCGCCGTCAATCCCTCGACGTCCCACAACGTCGTGCCCTGCGGGAACAGCAGCGCGGCATCAGCGGTCGCTACAACCGCCCGGGGCGCGGCGTCGCCGACGATGTGCGCGATCTCGCGGTCGCGATAGAGCACGTTGATCGGCACGAGCACGACGCCGAGCTTCATGCAGGCAATGAAGATGTCGATGAACACGAGGCCGTTCGGCAAGCGGACGCATAGCCGATCGCCGCGAACCACACCGCGCGCGGCCAGCACCGCCGCCATGCGATCTGCCCGGTCTTCGATCTCGCCGAACGTCAGGCACTTCGTCGCTCCGTCGGGTCCGTCGACTTCGAGGCCGATCTCGTGTCGCTGGCGTTCGAACGTGACGTCGAAGAGATCCAGGAGCTGCACGGCCGGCCAATCTTACTCCCGCGTCGCTCGGGCTCCGGCGCGCGGTTGGCCGCGCGTATACTCCGCCGATGGTCGAGCCCACGCCGGCTCGGACGGCCGCTGCTCCCGTGCGCGCTGTCCCGCTCACGGCGAACCAGATCCGCGGCTTCTGGGCCGCGTGGGGCGGGTGGGCGCTCGACGGGATGGACTCGTTCATCTACTCCCTGGTGCTCGCGCCGGCGCTGACCGATCTTCTCCCGCGGTCCGGCATCGCGGCCACGCCGGGCCATGTCGGATACTACGGCAGCCTGCTGTTTGCGCTCTTTCTCATCGGCTGGGGTCTGTCGATGCTCTGGGGACCGATCGCGGATCGGTTCGGCCGGATCCGGACGCTGATGCTTACGATCGTGTGCTACTCGCTCTTCACATTTCTCTCCGCATTCGTCACCACGGTCTGGCAGCTCGCGCTCTTGCGGGTCTTCGCCGGGATCGGCATCGGCGGCGAGTGGTCGATGGGAGGGACATTCGTCGCTGAGGAATGGCCGGAGGATCGGCGAAAGTCTGGGGCCGGCTACCTGCACACCGGCTTCTACTTCGGTGTGTTCCTGGCCGCCATCGCCAACTACTTCATCGGCGCGCGCTACGGCTGGCGTTGGATGTTCATCGTCGGCGGCACGCCGGCGCTCCTCGTCACGTGCATCCGCTACGGCGTTCACGAATCGGCCGTCTGGCGCACGCGGGCAGCCGAACGCCCTCGCCCGTCGATGACTGATGCCTTTCGGATGCTCTTCTCCCGGACCTACGCGCGACGCACATGGCTCAACTCGGCGTTCCTTCTGGTATCCATTGTCGGCCTGTGGGCCGGATCGGTGTACGTCCCGGCGTCCGTGCACGAGATTGCATTGCGCGAAGGACGGACGATGGCGGACGCGGCACGGCTCGCATCAGCCGGTACGATGGTGCTGTCGGTCGGCACGATTCTGGGATGCCTGATGCTGCCAACGCTCGCCGAGTCGATGGGACGACGATGGACGCTCGCGCTGTACTTCGTGATCATGGGCGCGGCGATCGCGATCGGGTTCGGGCGCGTGTTTTACCAGACGCCCGCGATCCAGGCGTTTTTCGTGGTCCTGTTCGTCCTCGGCGTAGGCGGCGGCAATTTCGCCCTGTACACGCTCTGGCTGCCCGAGCAGTACGCGACTGAGTGCCGCGCCAGCGCGTTCGCGTTCGCCACCGCGGTCGGTCGCTTCGCTGGGGCGGGCATCACCTTTCTCGTCGGCGCCGGTGTCGCGGCCTATCACACGATTGGCACGCCCGTGGCGTTCACCTCGATCGCGTTCCTCGTCGGCCTCCTCCTCGTGCCGTTCGGCGAGGAGACCAAGGGCCACGTGCTCCCTGCCTGATCCGTCCGGCCTGAAAGTGAAGATATGAATTCTTCGAAGTTCATCGCGCGGCTGCAGCAGCTGGACTGGCTCGGGCTTTGCCTCGTCTCGTGGGTCGGTCCGCTCGCCTTCGATGCGTGGCGGCCACTCACCTACGCGACGAGCCTGCTGTTTTGGCTCCTGCCGACATTCTTGCTCTGGCCCCGGTTCGCGGCCCTCACCGACCCGGGCGGCCGGCGCCGGACGGCGTTCGCGATCGCGGTCACCGAGATCGTCGTCCTCGGCCTGTTACTGGATTTCGGTTTTGGCCGGTGGATCCTGGCATTCGCCTGCGATATTCCTGGCCAATATCTCGTGTGTCTGCGGGGAGTACCAATCGAGGAGGTGTTCTTCTACATCCTGGGTCCAATCGCCATCCTGCTCGTCTACGTGTGGAACGACGAGTACTGGATGCCCGCGTATAACCCGGTGCGTGCCCGCATCGATTTCGCCAGGACGCAGCAGCCGATCATCGTGTTTTCGTGGCCGCCGCTCGCCATCGGCGTCGCTCTCGAGGTCATCGGCCTTGGGGTCAAGTGGCATCACCCCGATGGCCCTGTGGTCCCGCTCTACTTCACCTACCTCGTCGTGTTGGCATTCGTGCCCGCCATCGCGCTCTTCGGCCGCGTGTCGGCGTTCGTGAACTGGCGTGCGTTGGGGATGACGGTGCTCTACCTGGTGGTGACGTCGATGATCTGGGAGCCGATTCTGGCGCTGCCCCGCGGCTGGTGGTGGTACCAGGACTCGGCCATGATGGGCATCTGGGCCAACGTCTTCACGAAGATCGACACCCGCCGCTTGCCGATCGAAGCCGTGCTGGTCTGGATCGCGGCGCCGTTCTCGTCCGTGCTCACCTACGAGGCGATCAAAACGTGGCTCTATCGCCGCCGACCGAATAAAGCCGTGTTCAAGCCGTAGGCACGGCTTGCGGTACGGCTAGTCCACCGCCGGGCCTCTCGAGCGAAAGCTCCTCACGTCAAACGCCGGCGCTGGGGTACGGGAAGACGGCCGGAGGCGTCGGCGTGGTCACGACGTGCGATCGCATGGCGGCGTCGCAGATGGCGTAGCCCCAGTTGATCAGGCGCTCCTGCGTCAGGCCATCGATGCTGGCCAGGCGCGTCGCGACCGCTGCGAGTACCTGAGTCGCCGCGAAGGGGCACGACAGCGCGCTGGGCGCGGGATAGTGGGTGATGTCGCTCCGCGTCGCCCAGTACGTACCCTTGCGCCCTGCCGGTGACGGGTCGTTGTAGCTGTCGATGAGCTGGCGTTGGCGGAGATCGCGAACCTGGTTGTCGATGAGATCGTTGACGCGAAGCGCGTGGCGACCCCAATCGCTGTGCGGCGATGGATCGGGCGCCATGTGGCCGCCGCCGTCGCTCACGAGGATCGTCGTGTAATCCTTCCACGCGGTCTCGAGACCGAGGTTGTCGTAGACACCGCCGTCGGTGAGGTAGACGCTCGTGGTGAACGGTTCCTTCTGCAAGTCCGCGCCGCTGCCAGGCTCGAAGGCGCTGGGGTTAAGTTTGAGACGGGCGGGCGAGAGGACCGGGGGGAAGGCGGAGGACGCTCCCACGGCGACCGCCAAGGGCGTGTCGGGATGGCGGATGAGCCCGACGCGCCAGTCGGCCATGAACGGCTTCGAGAACCGCCAGAGTGCGCCCGACTGGACGTTGGTGGCGTTGATGACGAACCGCGGCGTGTCCGGAAGATCTTGTAAGGTCGCCTGGCCGAAGAGATGGCGTTCGTAGCTCGACACGACCTTGTCAGCGACCGTCCCCGGAAGGAGGATGCCTTCAACAATGTCCGGCGCGTCGATCGTCACGCTCGCCATCGCACGGACCGGGTCAATGACCTCGGTCGTGAGCGCCTGCGCGATGCCTTGGGCGTCGAAGTTGAGCCGCTTCCATTTCAGCGCCAACAGTCCCGAGGTGATTGAACCACCGGAGACGCTCGAGACCCGGTCCAGCTTCTTGAGGAACCCGAGCTCATTCAAGCGCCAGAGCGAACCCAGGTGGAAGAGCATCGCGCGATAGCCGCCGCCTGACAGGCACAGCGCGATGCCGTCCTGAGGCGGCTTGTCTTCTTCGCCAGGAATGGCATGAACGGGGCTCTGAAGTGTCGCCATCAGCTCACCGCCTTCATTTCCACTCTCCTACTTGATACCCAGCTGTGCGTGGAGGCTGTTGAGGGCGGCCCGGGCCTGCGCCGCCTGAGGCTCGTTGGAATTGGCCATGTCCTCGAGCGAGTTGACCGAGCGCGCCAAAAGCTGAGAATTCTTGGCGACCGCGGCCGCGGAAGCGACGTTCTTCCAGGCCAAGGTCTTCGCGTCCGAGGATGGGGCGCTGTCGATCTTGTTCACCAGCGCGGTGGTCTCATCGACCACCTGCTGCTTGAGGATCGGATTCTGCACATTGGGCGCGTTCGTGACGAGATTGACCGCCATGGCGGCCGTCTGGTCGGGAGTGGCGGCGCTCGCGGAGGGGTCGGAAAGCTGTTGCGCCTCCGTCACGGTCGCCTGAGCGGCCTGGTCCGCGTAGGTTCGCGTGAACTGATCGATGACGCCGCTCAACGCCGGGTCCCAGCACAACCCACACGCCACGGCGAACCCAATCGCTTTCATGCGCTCTTTCACGTTGGTCGCGGCGACGAAGTACACCATGAGGAAGGCCGCCCCCGCGCCGACGATGCAGGTCAGCAGGAGACTCACCCAAAACCACGTCGTAGGTGCAAATTGCGCGACGTCGCCTCCGGGCTGGCCACCGCGCAGGATCGTGAAGGCCCAGTAGACGAGGCCTCCAGCGGCACCCGCAAGCACGATGTCGGTGACCCTGGCGTCTGTCATGGTCTCCTCGATTCCGCCTGGTGGGCGAAGCGGTTTCTCCGTCTGCCCCACCACACTTGATGGCGGCGACGTCTCGAGCGCTATAAACAGGAGCGCGGGTAGCGTAGTCGCCGCCAAGAAATCAGTCAACGGGAAATCCCATCCACACTGGCCTCCGCGATGCACATGAATGTAATTGGACCTGTCGCGAGCGCCGTTACAGTCCTCTCATCGTTCGTCCTGCGAGCACTGACGACTCGGCTCCCGACTGGTCTGGCTCACGCGAGTGGCTTACGCTACGGTGGTTGACGGGCGCGCTCGCGCGCGACAGGCTTGCGGCCACGGCCAACAAGGTGCCGAAGATGACTGACAACAACGCTCCCAAGTCCTCGTACGAACTGGCCATGGAGCGCTTTCGGAAGCGCGACGAGGAGGCGGGCATCGAGCGGCGGCCGCTGACTGATGCCCAGAAGGCATCGGTCGCCGAGGTCCGGGCTTTCTACGTCGCGAAGATCGCCGAACTTGAATTGCTGCACCAGGGACGGATGCAGAGCACGGCGGATCCCGCCGCTCGCGCCACCCTCGAAGACGAGTACCGGCGCGACCGGGCTCGACTGTCGTCCGCGCGGGACGCGAAGGTTGAAAAGGCGCGAGGGTAGCGGCAACGACCGGGAGACGAAGTACCATGAAACGCGAGCGATGAAACTTTGGCGCGTGCGGCGCAACCTCTACCGGGGCGCCCGGCTGCTCGGCGACGTACGGGCCGTCGAGAAGGGACCCAAGGCGATCGTCAACCGGACCGAGCGACGTTTCCTCGGGCGGATTCTCGGCCGGCTTCTGCGAAAGGTGTGAGGGGTTGACTGGGGAAGATTGTTCCTCATGAAAAATCTCTTTGAGGCGGCGAGGGTGGAGGAAGTGAAAGCGCGGGTGGCTCAACTGCGGCCGGATAGCACGCGGCTGTGGGGCAAGATGAGTCCGGCGCAGGCGGTCGCGCACTGCGCCGCGGCGATGGAGCTGGCGGTCGGAGACCGGGTTCCGCCGCGGATGTTCGTCGGGCGGATCATCGGGGGCATGGTCAAGCCGAGGTTGCTTGGCAACGACGAACCGATGCGCCGGAATTCGCCCACGGCGAACGATCTGGTCGTGCGGGATGAACGCGACCTCGGAATGGAGCAGGAGCGGTTGTGCCGATTGATCGACCGGTTTGCCGCGGCCGGGCCGGAGGGATGCACCACGCATCCGCATAGCTTCTTCGGGCGGCTGACGGCAGACGAGTGGGCGACGTTGACGTACAAGCATCTGGACCATCATCTGCGGCAGTTTGGGGTCTAGCAGGCCGGACCGTCGACCAGACGAACGATGGCTCTTCGGCTCCGCCACGCGACGACGGGCGACGTGAACGATCTCGTCCGCGTCATCAACGCGGCGTTCGTCGTCGAGCGGTTTTTCATCGATCGTGATGGGACGACAGTCGAGAGCGTACGCGCGCTCTTCGCCAGGGGCGGGTTTCTCGTCGGTGAGGGCGCGGCCGGCCGAATCGTTGCGTGTGTTTACACCGAGCGCCGTGACGATCACGGCTACTTTGGCCTCCTGTCAGTCGTTCCTGAATGCAAGCGCATGGGCTACGGCCGGCAGCTCATCGACGAAGTCGAAGCCCGGTTCCGGGCGGCTGGCTGCCGTCAGGTGGACATCCGCGTGGTGAACCTCAGGACCGAACTGCCGCCGATCTACCGGCGGCTCGGCTACGTGGAAACGGGTACCCAGCCGTTCGAGGACCCGCGCGCATTGCAGCCGTGCCATTTCGTGCTGATGTCGAAGCCCTTGTAACGCGGCGGATATACCGGTGTGAAGAAGCATCTCGAGACAGGCGGCCGCAGCGACTCCAAAGATGAAAGCAGGGCTTCTGACCCTGACGCTGAGCATTTCGCGCGCGCGATGACGGATGTGGTTCGCCTCGCGCCGGATCCACGCTCCCGTGTTCGTGTCACTCCATTACCGACCGCACCCAAGGTGCGCGCGTCGTCGAAGGCGACGTCGCCCTCTCCCGAACCGCGCGAGGAGGACAGTTCGGAGGCTGGGTTTGTCGCCCACGGCGTGGATCGACGTGAGCTACGAAGGTTGAAGCGCGGAGAACACGCCGCCGGCGGCCGGCTCGACCTGCATGGGATGACCTTCACGGAAGCCGTCACGAACCTGAAGCGGTTCATCGACCACGAGAGCCCTCGCCCTCGCTGCGTCTGCATCGTCCACGGCCGGGGGCTGCACTCGGAAGGAAATGTGTCGGTGCTCAAGACTCGCGTGCGGCGGTGGCTCCGGCAACACCCGGCCGTGCTCGCGTACGCCGACGCCCCTCGAACCGATGGTGGCAGTGGCGCGGTCTACGTGCTGCTGCGGAAATAGGCGACGCAACTGATCGCCGCACCCGGAAATGCCGAGCGGACACGCCCGCTACACGAAGGGGACGACCACTTTCACGCCGGCCTTCGCGAAGTCTCGACGGTTCCGAGTCACGACCGTGAGGCCATGGGAGAGCGCGGTCGCCGCAATCAAGCTGCCCTTTATGGGCATGGCCCGACCCGTGGATCGCAAGTGGGCCAACAGGCGCGCCCAGCGCAATCCAATTGCCCGGTCCCACGGAAGACAGGCGATCCCGCCGGCAAGCTGGACGTCAATCAGGACCGTTCGCGTCGCAGGGCGTGCCGCTGCGGCCGCCGAGCGCGCCGTCAGTGCGACGCGTGGTTCGGCAGTTCGCCGTTGGGCACGCCGTGGGCGGGCTGCGGGTCGGCGTCGCCGGCTCGAACGACGCGGTGGATGTCCACGCCGAGCACGATGAGCCCGACCACCATCACGATCGGCCACCCCTGGAACAACACATGATTGATGGTGTCCACGATCCGGGCCGTCCTGGCGGAGGTCGCGCCGGCGACGGTCAGGCTCGCAATGATGTGCGACCGGCACAGCGCCACGAACAGCGTCGAACTCGCGAGGTCGGTCACCAGGCGCACGGCCGCTCGCCCGCGCGTCCAGTACGGACGAAGCAGGTTGACGCCGGCGGCGACGATGTTGACCAGCGCCAGAAGCAGAAAGCCCCAAAAGAAGAGGCCCCAAGTGGGCGCGAGCGTCAGGTGGACGTCCGGACGGTCGAGGACGAGCGACGACCTCATGGCCACGATCCACCAACTACAGAAGACGACGTTGGCCACGAGATCGAGCGTGGACGACAGGCGCGGAATGCGGCGCGGGTCGCGCATCGCCGGAAGCTTTCGAGGATCCCAGTTCTCGAGGAATCCGGACGTCGCCTGAGTCTGCTCGAGCACGGCGAAGACGATCGTCACGACGCCAATGGCAATCGTGGCGGCCAGCCAGAATCCTCCCCAGGCCTCGCCCAGCGCGTCGAGCCATCCCGCGCCGACGTGTCCGGCACGATACGCGGGGTCGAAGATCATCAGGCCGACCCACACGAGGATCCAGGGCACGAGGTAGCAGGCCACGACGATCTTCAGCACGAACGCGTAGATCGGAAACCACACCGGGCCAATCAGATGTCGCTGCGGCAGGTACCGGTTCGCCACGAGGACGGGGCGACCGACGTGCCGCAGGGTGGCCTCAACCTCGGCGTCAGTGAGCGGGCGGCCCAGCTCCGCTTCCTGATCCTCAATCTGCGAGCGAAGATCCTCTCTGAGTTCCGCGATGATGTCCTGCCGGTGCGCGCGGGGCAGCCAGAACTTCACCGCCTGCAGGTAGCGATCGAGTAGATCCATGGCGCGTCTCCTTAGAGGATGCCGTCGAGGGAGGTGGCGAGGCTCTGCCATTCGGCGCGCAGTTGCTTCAGCACCAGCTTGCCGTCGGGCGACAGGCGATAGAAGCGCTTCTGCCGTTTGTCTTCCTCGCGCCACTCGCTGACGAGCAGGCCTTGCGTTTCGAGGCGCCGGAGCAGCGGGTAGAGCGTGCTCTCGTCGATGGCCAGCCCGCGCTCGGCCAGCGTCCGGCGCAGCGTGTAGCCGTACTGTTCGGACCGGAGTGCGGCGAGGACGGCGATGACCAGGCAGCCGCGCCGCAGTTCTAGCCGCAGGTTGTCGAAGGGCGCGGCGGCAGTCGTCCCGTGTGACATACGGTGTATGTCACATACTGTATAGTAACCAGTATAAATATCAAACGCCGGGCGCGCCGGCCGCTCGGCCTTCAGAACGTGGTTCCGAGGGCGCGGTTGCGCTTACCGGGTGCCGATCTCGCTCGTGGCAGGGCCGGCAGCGACTCCCGCCGGTCGGATCGCCCGTAGCGCGTCGATGTCCGACGCGCGGCGGCCGCCGCGAAACGTGGTCCGGCGATCAACGACACGCACCTCACGGCGATCGACGGGCGGGAGATTGGCGGTGAGATAGCGCGGCAGACTGTGCCTCACGAACGTTTGCCGCTCGAAGAACACGCACCTGGTGAACGCCGCGCGCGCGAACACCAACTCATTCAGGCTGCCATAGATGACCGAATGCGCCTCGGGGTTCGCGCGGATCGCCGCCTGCGCCAGGTGCACGCCCTGGGCCTTTCCGACCATTGCATGCGACACCACCATGAGCGGGCGGCGCATGCGAATCTCTTCGTAGGCTTCCTCGAACGAGCTGCGTGTCGTGACGCGGGCCCAATACTTGCGAGCTTCGAGCACTAGCGCGTCGGTGACCTGCCAATCCGGATCGACGATCAAGAGGGAGAGACCCATTGATGACCAATCAGTGACGCAAGCCCCGTACCCCGAGCTGACGCCCAGACTCTAGGGAATCGGACGACGACGGCGATGAAGGCTCCGGCGGAAGAGCCGATAGTCAGCCTCAGAGAAGATTTGTTCCTTCTGGCAGAATGAGAGGCACCATGCGGATCACGCTCAATGTCGCAGCCGTGCTCTTGGTTCTGATGGGGACGATCTGGTTTCTCCAGGGCGTCGGGGTTCTCCCAGGAAGCTTCATGAGTGGCCAGGTTCAATGGGCGATCTATGGCGGCGCGACCGCGGTCGTCGGCGCTGGCCTGGCCGTCGCTGCAAACCGCCGAAAATGAGCGGGGATTCGCCGATGCCCGCCCAACCACTGGCCTGATGCGTGTCACTCGCACGACGCGCCATCCCGTGGATTGCCGGTCTCATCGCCCGTCGGGCCGCGCCAGCTCTATTGCCCGCTCGACGTCAATCGCAGCGCTAGCGCTGAAGATCGTCATGACCATAAACGCGGTCATTGACCCAGCCGTGTACGCGCGTGGCCCAACCCAGGGCCAGACACGCCCAGGCCCACCCTCGGAAGCGCTCGAACACGTCAGCGCCGTCAAACCGTCCGCGCTTCAGCCTGCCAGGTGCCAATGACCGCTGACGGCTGGACAGCGACGAGGCTCGCTGAACCAGAGGTTGAGACCACGACACTCGTGCCGTGGAACGGGTACGTGTTCAGCAGGAGATCAGCGTTCGCCGCGATTCTCGGCGAGAGCCGGAAAGTTCCTCCGCCACCGAGTGCGAATAGGAAATGAGTCGCCCGGCCCACCGGGGGTTCTACGACTGCGCCAGATGGCGCGACTGAGCCGAAACCCGTGAACGTCTGCGTGAAGGTGATCACACCCGGCAGCATCACACCGTACAGCGACCATCGCCGCCGCGAGACGAACGCATCGCGCACGCCCGCCAGGAATTCGAAGGCCCGGCCGCCCTGCGCCTCGAATTCCGTGACCGCTCGGCTCGGAAACCACGCCGCACGGACCTCGATGCCCATCTGCGGTGTGAGATTGAACGTCGCCAAACCGGCCAGGCCGGATGACGTCACGCGGTCCCCTGGAGCGCCGGCGAGGCGAAGGCCTGCGAATTGGGCGCCGACGTCGATCAGAGGCGCAGCCGACTGAGCTCGAGCCTCGCTCGTCATCGACAGGCACGCCAACGCCGCCAGAGCAAGCCGGCCCCCAGCGGCGACCGTCAGTGCGAGGGATTTGTCAGCGATTGTCTGCGCCGATAGACCAGCCACACTGTCGCCAGAACCGCGACGACCAACGAACTCCAACCAAGCGCGTCCGCCAGTCGCAACGCCGATCGTCTCGGCGACATCACTTGCGGGAGCAACCATTCAAGACTGAGCCAGAACGCGCCTGCGGTGACATAGGCGATTCCTGCCACCCGGTTCGCGTGGTACCAGACGGCGTCAGACGACATCGTGAAAACGGGAATTGCGAATCCGAAGAACCGATTCCTCGGGATCAGTCCCAGGATCAACGGGATGCTGAAGACGATGAAGATGAATGGCTCCGGTGTCATTGGACTTGTTCCTAAGAGCGGAGTTATTCACGCCAGACTACGCCCGTTAGCCAACGTCCGGCAACTCCAAGCTGACTGTGCCGCCGCTCAGTCCTCTTCACAGGTCCCGCAGCGCGACATTGGGGTCCACACGCGCCGCGCGCCGCGCGGGAATGTACGCCGCGGCCAGCCCCACCAGCACGAGCGCCGGAGGCACACCCACGAACGTCATCGGGTCATGAGGCTCGATGCCGTAGAGCAAATGCCTCAAGTACCCCGCGCCGATGAACGCCATCACCAGGCCAGGCGCGACGCCGTAGACGAGCATGCGGAACCCCTGGCATAGGACGACCGAGTACACCTGAGGCGCGCTGGCCCCGAGCGCCTTGCGAATACCGAATTCACGCGTGCGCTGGCTGACGACGTACGCCATGACGCGCATCAGTCTTACAGGGCGTTAGAGTGCTATCAAGCTGACGATCCGTCAGCAGCGATCCCGCCGCGGTCAGAATCCCCGTCACTTGCGCGTTATAACATTTGTGACTACACTGATGTATGGTTCTCAAACTCAAGCTCCGCAAGGTGGGCAACTCGGTTGGCGTCGTGCTGCCCAAGGAGGCGCTCACTCACCTTCGTGTCGAGGAAGGCGACAGCATCTGCGTCACGGATGCTGCCGACGGCACGCTCCGTGTGTCTGCGACTAGTCCGGATTTCGCCCGCCAGATGGAAGTCGCACACGACGTCATGCGGCGCTACCGCAACGCTTTCCGCGAACTGGCGAAGTGAAACCGCCCGTCTGGGTACTGCGCGACGCGGTCGTTGCCGTCCAAGAACAGTTGCTGGCAGCGTTCGGGGGCGCGGCGGGCATTCGCGACGCCGGCCTGCTCGAGTCGGCGCTGGCGCGACCAGAAAACCGTTTTGTATACGAGCGCCCCGCAGTCACCCCCTTCGATCTCGCCGCCGCCTATGCGTTCCACCTCGCGAAGAACCACCCGTTCGTGGACGGCAACAAACGAATCGCCTTCGCGACGGCCGTCGTGTTCCTTGAGCTCAATGGCTATCGGTGCGAGGCCGGTGAGGCGGAAGCCGTTATCCGAACTCTCGCCCTGGCCGCGGGCGAGGTGAAGGAAAACGAGTACGCGCAGTGGCTAAAGGCCAACTCACAACGGACATGAGGAGCGATCGCCCCGGCGGCGGAAGCACTCGTCGCGCCTGAACGATCTCAGTCAACCGAGGGTCGGAGCAGGGCCGAGAAACTGTTGCACGAGATCGACGACGATTGCGCCGCCGCGGCTGTTGAGATGGACGCCATCCACGTGAAACTTCCATCCGTTCATCAGTCCGATCTCATCGCCGTTCCTGCGAAGGAGCAACCAGCGCATCGTGTCGCGGTAGAACGGCCAGAAGCGAAATCCCGTGAACGCCGGCCCAGGCTCGGCTTCGATCGCGTCGCGCAGCCTCTCGTAGACCGGGACATACGCGGTTCGCTCCTCGTCCGCAACGGTCTTGATGATCTCGCTGTATCGGCGATAAAGGGCGTTCAGCCGCTGTTGCACGGGATCAGACGCATCCAGCGATTCGCCGACCTGCGGTGGTGAGGCGAGCGCGACGTTCGCCGACGTCTCTGCTTTGAGCATGCGCGCGATCGACACGAGGTGGTGCCCGAAGGCTTCTGGCGTTGGCAGCTCGCTGAGACGCTTCGACAGCCAAACGAATCGCCAGACGTTCGGGAAGACCGATGCCAGGATGTCGTTGCCGCCGATGAGGACGATCACGTGGCTCGGCTGGACCGCGACGACGCGCGGCAAGCGCAGCAACGCGTTGGACGCGAGATCGCCGCCGACGCCGAAGTTCAAGAAACGGAAGCGCGCGTTTTGAGGACGCCGGGCCAGCTCACTGATCCAATTGAATACCTGTCCTCTGCCGGCCGTGGTGCTCGATCCGAGACACGCGACGATCAGATGTTTGTGCAACTCAGGCACGACATCAATGCTAATCCGTCCAGGAAATGCCCACCTGACGCCCGAACACGGTGTCGGCGCTACCAGATGTCGCCGACCGTGTATCCGTTGGGAAACGGATCTTCCGGATCGAGCACGTACGACGCGAAGCCCGTGATCCACGCCGTGCCGGTGATCGTCGGCACGACGGCCTTCCGCGTCGCGGCGTCTGCTCCGATGGTCGTCTCATCGATCAGCCGGCCCGTGAAGACGGTGCCCAAAATGCCTTCGTGGCGGAACTCTTCCTCGAGTTTGAGGTGCCCCTTGGCGTGCAGGACCGCCATCTTCGCCGACGTGCCCGTGCCGCAAGGCGAACGATCGATCACACCGGTCCACGTCGACGGCTTGTTCCAATCGAGCGCGCCCGTCGACACGGTCACCGCATTCCGCGCGGAATTGCGCGCGTCATGGGCGGGCCCGGAGAGCTGACCAATCGTGATGCCCGCGAATCCCGGCTGTTCGGGATGCACGACCGGCAGCTGCTCCGCCGCGGCGGCTTTGATCATTTCGGTGACGCGCGTGAGGTCTGCGCCCTCGTCTGGCGTCAGCCGGAATCCCAATCGCACGGCGTCGGCGATCACGTAGAACATGCCGCCGTACGCGACGTCGACCATGACGGTGCCCAGCTGTGGGACGTCAATCGGCGTGTCGAGATGCGTCGCGAACGCCGGCACGTTGCGGAACGTCACGCTCCGGACCTTGCTGGCGGCGCACTCCGCTCGAACACGAATCAGTCCCGCGGGTGATTCGAGCGTGAGGTCGGTCACGGGTTCCTGCATCGTGATCATGCCGGTCTCGAGGAGGGCCGTCACGACGCAGATCGTGTTCGTGCCCGACATCCCCGGATACTCGACCTGCTCCATGATCACATAACCGGCCTGCGCATCGGGATCCGTCGGCGGCAGAATCAGATTGCAGTTGGCGGCGGGATACCCGCGCGGCTCGCGGAGCATTCGCAACCGCAGGCTGTCGTCGTTCGTCTGCAGCCACGTCATCTTTTCGAACATCGTGCGGCCTGGCACGTCAGTGACGCCGCCGATGATGACGCGCCCCGGTTCGCCTGCGGCGTGTAGATCGACCGCCTGGATCATTCTCGAAAGACGCATGGAGTGCGCGACACGATACCATTCCCCGAGGGCGCGCCAGAAGGCCGGTGCGGATTCTCCTCCTGGATGTATCAGGCTATTCGGACTTGGCCTTCAACTTGGCGTCGTTCTCTTTCATGAACGCCCGGATGTCGTCCGCCATGTCCAAGACTCGCGTCCACTGTTCTTTGTAGAGGGTGACGGGAAATCTGCCCAGCCCGTAGACGGAGAGGCCACCCTTCTCACTCACCTTGAGCGTGACACCTCGTGAACTCCGGCTCTTGAGCCGCTCGTTCTCCGCCTTCAGACGTTCGAGTTCAGCCTTCAAGTCCTCTTCAGCCATGTCTCCTCACCAACCATGAGCCGGCCCAACAGACTCCATTATGCTCAACTCGGAACGACGCGGAACAGGGCTGTCGGCCGTTATCATTGCTGCGCTAGGAGAAGCACGAATCTACCGGTGACATTGATCCTCGGAGGCTGGGGCGGGAGAGAGGGAGACACCTGACGCTCTGTTACGATCTCGCCTCATGAGTGAGCACCATCCCAGCCGCCGCGACGTCCTCATGGGCTTGACGGCGTTACCGCTCCTCGCAAGCAGTCGGGAGGTCGAGCCCGCCCCGGCTTCGTCGGTGTGCTTCATGAGCGCCGTCGAAATGGCCCAGCTGATCCGCGCGAAGAAGCTGTCGGCACGAGAAGCGCTCGCCGAGCACCTGACGCAAATTGCGCGCGTCAATCCGAAGGTCAATGCCATCGTCACCCTGGTCCCGGAACTGGCCTCGGCGGCGGCCGCGAAGGCCGACGAGCTGCAAGCGCGCGGAGAGCCGTTGGGGCGGCTCCATGGCCTGCCCGTTGCGCATAAGGACCTGCTGGAGACTCGCGGCATCCGGACGACGTTTGGATCGCCGCTCTACAAGGACTATGTCCCCACAGAGGACGACATCGTCGTCGAACGGATGCAGCGCGCGGGCGCCATCACGATCGGCAAGACCAACACGCCTGAATTCGGTTCGGGCTCGCAGACGTTCAATTCGGTGTTCGGTGCAACCCACAATCCTTATGATCTGACCAAGACCTGCGGCGGTTCGTCGGGCGGCGCGGCTGTGGCGTTGGCGTGCGGCCTTGTCCCTCTCGCCAGCGGGTCCGATACGGGCGGCTCGCTCCGCAATCCCGCCGCATTCTGCAACGTGGTGGGCTTTCGGCCGTCCCCGGGCCGCGTGCCGAATCCGAAAGCCGCGCTCGCATGGTCGACCCTGACGACCTCCGGATGCCTGGGGCGTTCCGTTGCGGACCTGGCCTTCGCGCTGAGCACGATCGCCGGACCCGATTCCCGCGCGCCCCTTTCGATCGACGAGCCGGGAGAACGCCTCAGCCGACCGTTGGACCGCAGCTTCAAGGGGACTCGGGTCGCCTGGTTCAAGGACCTTGGCGGTGTGCCGTTCGACCCGCGCGTGCGCGCCGTGGTGGACGCGCATCGCAAAACGTTTGAGTCCCTTGGGTGCATTGTCGAGCAGGCGGAGCCGGACTTCGCGCCAGCCGAAGTCGCGTTTCGTGTGTTGCGCGCCTGGAACACCGCGACGTCATATGGCGATCGCTACCGTGCGCACTCGGAGGCGTTCAAGGACACCCTCGCGAAGGAAATCGAGGAAGGTCTGCGGCTGACCGGCGGCGACGTGGCTCGCGCCGAAACCTCGCATGGCCAGCTCTGGCGGCGCTTCCAGGCGTTTCTTGGCCCGTACGAGTATTTCGTGCTGCCGACGACTCAGGTGCCGCCGTTTGCCATTGAGACGCCCTACCCCACCGAACTCGCGGGCGTCACATTTGACAGCTACATCGACTGGATGAAGTCGTGTTGGTACATCTCGGCCACCGGAAACCCCGCCGCCTCCTTACCGGCGGGTTTTACGCCGGAAGGCCTTCCAGTTGGCGTGCAGATCGTCGGCCGTGCCAAGGAAGACTTCAGCGTCTTGCAGCTCGCCTACGCCTTCGAGCAGGCGACGGGCTTTGGCAAGCGGCATCCGGCCGTCGCATAGGCGACGATCCGCACCCTGTCCACTTTGAGACAGCGTCTCTCACAGGTTGGGCGCACTCTATCTGAATCTGACCAAAGTGACGCAGGCCCTCGCGAGTTGGGGGCAAATTGGAAATCTCAGACAGTGGAGACACGCACAATGCGCATCGACCTTTACACGAAGACGATCCTCACGTTCATCGCTCTGCTTCTTACGGCAGTCGTATTCAAGCCAATCTTTCAACCCCAGGCCGTCCTGGCGGCGGGGAAGTTCGACACCATCCAGTTCTCGTATAGCACCGGGGGTGACCACGCGTTCTTCGATACCCGCAGTGGCGACGTGTGGGAATACGGCGACAATGGCCACTTTAAGCAGCACTACAAGGTCATTGAATTTGGTAAGGATCACGGGCGCTAGACGATAAACGGATCGTCCCGTTCGCGTACCGCGCCGCATGCGTGCGCGCCAGCTCGGCTGCTCATGATGCCGCCGATGGGCATCGAGGTCGCCGCTGGCGCGCGGCGTTAAATCAAGCGACGAGGTCGGCCTTTCGGCTGACGTCTGCGCAACACTCAGTGCAGGCGAAACGTCAGCGTCGGCGTCACGAGTGCGGGGACCGGCTGACCGTGAAGGGTGGCCGGGCGATACGACCGCTGCTTGACCGCCTTGATCGCTTCGTCGTCCAGGCCGTCCGGGTCAATTGACTCCACCACGCGGACCTTCCCCACCGTGCCATCCGGCATGACGATGGCCTCGACGACGACGTCGCCGTGAATCTTGGCGCGTATGGCATCGGCCGTGTAGCGCGGCTCCGTCTGGTGCACTAAGTTGGGGGCGTCGACGCCGGCCTCACCGGGATTGTAGGCGCCTTGCGCGAAGGCGTCCTGAAACGGTCGCGGACCCGCGGGTGCGGCCGTCTGCCCATGGATCCTGAATTTCACAGTCAGCGAGACCGGCATGGCCGTTGCCCGGTCGTGAGCATCCCTCGCGGGCTGGAAAGTCCACCGTCGTGCGCATCTGATCGCCTCGTCGTCGAGGCCATCGTCATGCCGGATGGCACGGTGGGGAA
>Ga0182024_10001829_pt1 | contig 53697 bp, 42 predicted proteins | sample P32metaG_FD_120480 | JGI IMG/M metagenome (GOLD analysis project Ga0182024, IMG submission 120480) | Permafrost microbial communities from Stordalen Mire, Sweden - P3-2 metaG (Illumina Assembly) | ecosystem: Environmental > Terrestrial > Soil > Wetlands > Permafrost | place: Sweden: Stordalen...
CCGTAGGATTCATTCATTCGTTTGGCGTCAATCTTTACTCCCTCTTGTTTTAAGCGGTCGAGCAAAGCATCCAGATCGTCCACGATGTAGTTGACCATGAACGGTTGCGTGGCTGGGAAATAGTCAGTGGAGGCGGGAAAAATAGTCCAAACCGTAACGTGTTCGATCATCGTGTTCGCGCCAGGGAAGCATCAGGCCCCGCCTTTGTCAGCGAGTCCAAGATGCTTCGAATACCATTCGCGCATCTGATCACGATTAGCAGATTTGAAGAAGACACCGCCGATTCCAAGGATGCGCCCGCGCTGCTCCATTTTGACAGGCGGCCTCGACTTTTCAGATTGCGGTGCTTGCACTTCCTGTCCTCTTAAGCAGGCCGAGAAGAGCAACAGCGAGCCGAGCGCAATTGGGTTCCAGGGTGTTCGTTGCATGTGGATTATTTTTCGAACAACTCCTTTAGTTTTTTCAGGAAGTCCGCCCAGCCGGATTTCGTGTCGGCGAACTCGTCGTCCCAGGCTGCTTCGGGGCCAAAGCCGGACTGAACCAGACGGAGGCGCGTGATTCCTCCGCCCAGCGATTCGATGTAGTAATCGACACACATTTTTTGTACAACGTCTGTGTCCACCGGGCCTTTGCGGCCGTAGGTGCGGGAACGTTCGCTGCAAGTGCCGAAATGCTTACCGGGCTCCCAGGCAGTGATTGTGGTTCGACCTTCCATCCCTGGGCCCCACGAGAAGTAATATTCTCCGCCGACGCGCGGATCGACGCGGGCTTCGGGGGCGAACCATTTCGCAATTTGTTCGGGGTCGGTGATGGCCCGGAAGACTTCTTCGGGTGTCGCTTTTACATCGATGACGGTCTCATGGGATCTGCTCATTTTTCACTCCAGATTTGCGGATTCGCTGCCGGTTTCTTCCAGCCTGACGGCGGGATAAACGGCGGAGAGCAGGCGGAAACGCCGCCCTCCTTCGGCCCGCTCGTTATGATATTTCGCCGCGAGGTGCGCAATGGAGGCGGTCATCTCTTCGGCGAAGGCGGCGCGGGATTCAGCGCTAGCGAAGCGGATCTCGGTTTCCAGGGTAAGCGTGGCGACGCGTTTTCCGGCGCGGCGGGCGCGGATGCAGAGAGAGGCCAGCGCGCGTATCATGTGCGCGGCAGTAGAAGCGAGATAAGCGGCGGAGAAACGGTCGGCAGCGACGCGATCGCCGGTCTGGGGAGCGATCAGGAATTCGCGGGCCACGGCGCGCACCACGCGTTCCACGCAATTGCCTTTACGGCGTTCCTCGATCAACTCCAGGAAGCCTTCGCGCTCTAGTTCGCGCAGATGGTAGTTCAGTTTCTGCCGAGGCACGCCGAGGCGTCGGGCGAGTCCGGCGGCGGAATCGGGCTCAGTTAATTGTTCGAGCAGACGAAGTCGGCCGGGCTGGAGTAAGACGCCCGCTTTTTCGGGGCTCTGTACGATTTGCAACGTCGCCAGCATGGATCGATTTAAACACCGGAACGTTCTTCTGTCAAGACAAATCTTCTTGTCGGTAGGGCCGAGGCCGCGCTATCCCGCATCGGGTTTGCGGGCTGCGCGAGCTGAGCTTGCGGCCGCTATTGGGGCGTATCAGTGACCCACAGATTTCTCCGTCCAGGCAAAATTAGAAAGGCCTTTCAAAATTTAGGATGCCGCGTATGCCAATCCGTGGCTTGCTGGTACGCGTAAGCCACCGCTAGCACCTGCGGCTCGCCAAATGCCGGCCCGACGATCTGCAGCCCGATGGGCAGCATCTCTGGTGAAAATCCACAAGGTATCGAAATCGCGGGCGTGCCGAACTGATTGAAGGCGCCCGTATTGGTCGGCGGCCGCTTGTAGCTTTCGTCTATCGTCGCCGCGATCGTCGGCGGGGTGGCGCGCCTGGTAGGCAAGATCAATACATCGACCTGTTCGAAGATCCGCCGGATGTCCCTCCTGCACTCGCGCAGCCGCTTGAGTGTTTCGACATAGTTGACGGCCGTTACGTTTTGGAGTTCTGTGAGGTGACGCCGCGACCAGGGATGGTAAAGCTCCGGCGTCTTTTGAAAGAAAGGCGCTTGGAAATGCAGAAGCTCCACGTCATAGCTGCCGTTCTGGACGAATTGCATCCTTGGAAGCACCACGTCGTGAACCTCGCGGCACTTCGGACGAAGCACCTGGATCGCATTATCCACCGCGGCTGCAACTACCGGCTGCAGGCCATCGAAGAAATAATCGCACGGGATACCCAGGCGAAGTCTCCCGAGCGGAGCGTGGAGCGACGCGCTATAGTCCGGCACCGGCGCGGTGGACGTAATGGAGTCCGCTGGATCGAAACCCGCTAGCGCCTGCAGCATCAGGGCGGCGTCTTCGACAGACCGGGTCATGGGACCGATCGTGTCCAGCGAATAAGCCGACGGAACCACGCCGCGAGTGCTCACGCGGCCATACGAGGTTTTGAATCCGGTGATGCCGCACAAGCTAGCGGGAGTGCGAACTGATCCACCATCGTCGCTGCCAACGGACGCGTAGCATAGCCCAGCCGCCAGCGCCGCCCCCGAACCAGCGGAAGAGCCGCCGGTAATGTGCTCAAGATTCCACGGATTATGCACGGGACCGAAATAACTGGTGGTGCCGGTTCCTTCGAACGCGAACTCGTCCAGGTTGAGTTTGCCGAGGCAAACCGTGCCGGCCGCTTTCAAACGTGTCACAACTTCGGCATCCTCGGTCGGAACGCGATCCAGAAAAACTTGGCTGGCGGCGGTGGTTCGCAGCCCGGCCGTGTCGATATTGTCCTTCAAGGCGATGGGAACGCCATGCAAAGGACTCAGCCCCTTCGGACTTCGGGAACGTTTTTCATCACATGCCCGAGCCTGTTCCAAAGCGGCGCTTTCGATGATCGTGATGAAGCTGTTCAGCTTGGAGTCGAGCTTGTGGATGCGCGCCAGGCACAGTTTCGTCAGCTCTTCCGAAGAGATCGAGCGGCGTTGAAGAGCTGCCGCCGCTTGGGTCAACGTCCAGAATTCCGGTGAGCTGGTCAAATTCGCGGCTGCCAGCAGCCGGGCGGCGGACGCGCTCGTGCCTGCCAGCAAAGTGCGGCGCGACATCAGACGGCGGTTGGGATCATCCATCCCGGTAGTATAAACTCTCTCAGAGTCCGAGCAACTTCGCCGGATTCACTTTCGCCATCTGGTCGATTTCGCTCTCGGAAAAACCCTGTTCCTTGAGATATTGATAAAGCATCAGCAATCCGTCCGGATGCAAAGGATTGGCAGCCTGCCCCAGGTCGCTCGATAGAACGCAGAACGCCGGCCCCACTTGCCGGATCGCCGGCACGTATTGCTTGGCTGCGTCCGATCCCGGCCGCACCCAAACGAATTCGAGATAGGCTCCCAATTTCGCCGCTTCCTGCATTTCAGGAATCGACATGCCCACGATCGGACTCATAGCATGAGTCACCAGAATGTTCTTCACCCCTTGCCGCTTGGCCTCGCGGATCAACAGCAGTGCCTCGGCTGGCGAAGAATGGCCCGTTTCCAGCACCAGGTTGTGTTTGGCGATGATCGAAATAACCTGCACAGCCTCGGGCACAAGCTTTCCGTCTTTGGCGACCCGGGCGAATGGGCGCTGCTGGCCTGACGAAATTACCGAATGCTCGGAATCATAAGTGGGCATCCAGACCACGCGTCCCCAGCCGCCCTTGACCTTGGTCATCCATTCCACGGCCGCCGGATTCACGCCGCCAACTGTCAGATCGAGCGAAATGCCGCCGAAGACCTCGATGCCCGGGACCTCTTTGCGAACCACGTAGGCCAGCGAAGCGGTCGGCTCGTAATGGTTCTTCAGAACGATGGCGCGCATTCCGCGGCTCTTGGCCAGGCGCGCGAGATCGATCGCATCAATCGAGCGCGGCACTCCATCGGGATCGGAATGGGCATGCATATCGATAGCCCCGGCCAGGGTTTGTCCCATCGAAGGCATCGCCCAGAGCGACACCAGGGCAGCGGAAATCATCAGTGGGCTTTGCATCGCGTTAGAAGACTATTCTATTAGCGACCCCACCCAGGCGGCAAGTCTTAACTTATTGAAATTACATAGGCTGCGCGCCCTACACTTCCCTTCGCAGGTCTCCGATAACTTCTATAGAGTGCTACGCCGCGTCGGGATTGTCTTAGCTTTCCTTTTGCTGCTCGTACCGTCGGCGCAGTTTGCCTGGCGGAATCGGGACATGCCGGACTTTGGACGTCTGCATGATGACGCCCTGATGTTCGTCAGCGCGCAGGGCATCGCCCAGGGCAACGGATATCGCATATCCAGCCTTCCTGAGAATCCTTATCAAACCAAATATCCACCGCTCTACCCGGCCTATTTGTCTCTGGTGTGGATGCTAAATCCGAAGTTTCCAGATAATCTGGGCACGGCGATTTTTCTCGCCTGGCCCTGGCTGGTCGTCTGCCTGGTGCTCGCATTCGCTATGTACCGCCAGGACGGATTTTCCCTGCAACGCGCACTCGCTTTGACCGCCATTCTGGGCTTAAGTCCCTACATCGTCTTGTTTGGCACCATGCTTTTATCGGAAGTCTTCTTTACCTGTTTCGTGTTGGCCGGTCTGCTGCTGGCGCGACGCCCGGGCAAGCTTGCCATTGTGGCGGCGGGAGTCGCGGTCGCATGCGCTTACTTGACACGTAGTGCCGGTATCGCCTTGGTGATCTCGATCCCGGCGCTGCTTCTCTGGAAGCGGGATTGGCGGCGGGCGGCGCTATTTCTAGCAGTGACTCTACCAGTGGTGGGCGCGTGGTCTTGGTGGAGTAGCTCGCATCTGCCCCACTCAAACGATATGTCGCTGCTTTACTACGTCGACTATATGACGTTTGAGAAGGCGACGCTGGGCTTCGATAGCCTCGTCCTGGTGGTCTGGAAGAACATCGATCAGATCTTGTACGGCATGGGATCGCTGGTGCTTCCGAAGATAGTAGCTTTTCTGCCAATCAAGATCTTCACCCAGATGATTGCGGTCGCCATGCTGTCAGGGGTGGTGCGGCTGGTCAGACGCGGAGTCGCCGTCGACTACGCTGTATTTGGTCTGCTCTCGATCGGCATTCTTGCGGTTTGGCACTATCCTCCCAACGAACGTTTCGTGCTGCCTTTGTTTCCATTGTTGCTGGCCGGGCTGGCAACGGAACTCGAACATTTGTGCAATATGCTCTGGACGGCGCTACACCACAAGATGCTAAGCCAGCGCGTTGTGGCGGCCGTCTTTGCAACGGGACTGGCGGCTGTAGTGGCGCTATCGATCGGGCTCCAGGCATACATGACTTTCGGCCTGCTCAACCAGATCGCTGCTCAGGAACGCGCCAAGGTTGCCGAACGCCGCGCCGCGTATCGGTGGATGGCGGAGAATTTGCCCTCCGGCGCCAAGGTGCTTTCGAATGACGACCCGCTGCTCTATCTTTCTTCTGGGCATCGCGGCAATGCGATCCTGCTGATGCCGCGCTGGTGGTATGAGGACGATCAGGAGAGCATTGTGAACGCCTACCGGAATGCAGCCGCTTATTGTCAGGCGCGCGGGCTCCAATATTTCTACTCGACGCCCGATGACCTGGACCGCTTCACCGAAGGCACGAATATCGACCGGGTGTTGGCAGCGGTGCGCGATAATCCACGCTTGAGGCCGGTGTTCGCCGACACTGCCGGCACGCTCTATCGGGTTTCACCCTAAGATGCTGGTCATATGGCGATAGAAAGTCTTCGGCGGCGCGCCCCTAATCTCGAGCTCGGTCCCGAGGGGTGGTGGGTTTCCGAAACGCTCTCGAAAGTTTCTTACCCGGAGGCAGGAAACGAACTATGTTACGCGGTGGAGGAGTCGTCATTTTGGTTCGAGCATCGAAATCGCTGCATTCTTGAAGTAATGAAGCTCTTTCCACCCGCTGGAACGCTGTTCGATGTCGGCGGCGGCAATGGTTGTGTAGCACGGGCGATTCAACAGTCGGGCTTTGAGGTAGTTCTGGTTGAACCTGGTTTGGCCGGGGTTCGGAATGCAGTGAAGCGCGGCATACGGCAGGTTGTCCGGTCGACTTTAGCCGACGCCGGATTCCGGGCTGAGACGCTGCCGGCGGTTGGATTATTCGACGTTATCGAGCACATCGCCGGCGACCGCGAGTTCCTGACTGGAACCAGCCGGCTCTTGATTCCCGGCGGCAGGGTTTACATCACAGTCCCGGCCTACCCATGGCTATGGTCACACGAAGACATCCAGGCGGGACACTTTCGGCGGTACGACCTGTCGGGATTAAGTAACGTCTTAGATAAAGCCGGTTATGTGATTGATTTCGCTACATATATTTTCAGTTTTCTCCCACTGGGGATTCTTTTTCGCCGCGCCCTGCCCTACCGCCTGGGATTCGGAACGAAAGAGGCTTCCGAGGCCGCCGTTCGCTCGGATCACGAGGCCAGTCATCCAATAATTCGCCACTTACTGCGCATCCTGACTCGATCGGAATTGTCCAGGATCGCCACCGGGCGCCCTCTTCGAAGGGGTGGAAGCTGCCTGGTGGTTGCCCGCAAACGCTAGGAGACTAAAGAGGAACCTTCTCGCGGCTGGCAACTTGTTCGGCCAGCGACTGCTGCAGGTTCCTGATTCCGCTCGATCGTTCCGGCTGGAACGATAGCACGGCGTCGATCACGCGCTCCTGCTCGCCGGCGGTAAGATTGAAGTAAAAGGGCAGCCGTACCAGGCGTTCGCTGAGAGATTCCGCCACCGGGCAGTCGCCTGGCCGGCCTCCAAACTTTTGCCCCATCGGCGCAAGGTGCAACGGCAGATAATGAAATACCGCTAGTATTCCGCGCTCGCCCAGATGACGGATAAAGGCTTGGCGCGCTTCGAGGGAAGGCATCAGCAAATAATACATGTGATACGCCTGCTCGCATTCCGCCGGGATAATGGGGAGCCGAACATCCAAGCTAAGGGCCCAATCCGCTAGTTCGCGGTGATAGCGCCGCCATAGTGCGCGCCTGGCCTCCTGGATTTGACTGGCCGCCTGGAGTTGAGCATAAAGGAATGCCGCCAGAATATCGGAAGGAACGTAGCTCGATCCTACGTCCACCCAGGTGTATTTATCCACCTGACCGCGGAAAAAACTGGCCCGATTGGTGCCTTTTTCGCGCAGAATCTCGGCCCGGAAGCTAAATCGAGGATCATTAATGACCAGCCCACCTCCTTCGCCGCAACTGATGTTCTTGGTTTCGTGGAAGCTTTGGGTGGCCAAATTACCAAACGAACCCAAGGGCCGCCCCCGGTAACGCCCGAAAAGACCATGGGCGTTATCCTCCACCACATAGATACCACGGGAGTTAGCTATTTCCACGATACGATCCATGGCGCAACCCACGCCCGCATAGTGGACCGGAATTATCGCTTTGGTACGCGGGGTCAGCCGCGCCTCGATTTGGTTCTCATCCAGGTTCAGGGTGTCCGGACGGCTATCGATAAAAACCGGCCGCGCGCCCCTGAGGACGAATGCGTTAGCGGTCGAAACGAAGGTGAACGAAGGCAGCATTACTTCATCCCCGGGCTGGATGTCGAGCAGCAAGGCGGCCATCTCGAGCGCGTGGGTGCAGGAAGTAGTCAGCAGGACGCGGCTCGCTCCAATTATGCTTTTCAGCGACTCTTCGCAAAGGTGGCTAAAGTGCCCGTCGCCCGAAATCTTCCCGCGTTCGATGGCCTGGCGCATGTAATCGAATTCCTGGCCGAGCAAGGCCGGTTTATTGAAGGGAATCTGGATTTCAGACATGCAGATGGTACCAATACTTGGTGTTGACCACCTGAAATCCACGTCCCGAGTAAAGCTTGCGCGCCGCCTGGTTGCGACCCTGGGTGACCACCTCGGCGTAAGCCGCGCCCGACGCGTAGAGATGTCGCTGCGCCGCATTGACCAGTTGCTTGCCAAGACCGCGGCCTCGAGCGGCTTCAGCGACGGCAACCAACCCGATGGAGTTTCCGGTGCAGGTCAGATATCCCGCCGGGCGGCCCTGGTCGATAGCCACAAAAACCGCGTCGGCCCATCCTTCGCAGCTGCGCCGGATCCAGGTCGCGTAAAGATCGTCGCAGCGCTCGCGGGAAAATTCGGGATCGTGATAGAAGCGCGTGTCCCGATGACTGCATCGCGCAATGGCCTCCAGATGCTCAAGATCGTCAGGCTGGAAAGTACGCACCGCCTCGGGCTTTTCCTCCACCAACTGGGCGTCCCAACGGAAGGTAACTCGCTCGTCTACGACGTGAAAACCTTCGGCGACGTGAAAACCTTCGGGACCGTCGGTGGGCTCTCCCTCGCCCAGGAAATACAGACAGGAGACGTCGTTAGCGCGGCACCACTGCTTGGCGTCCGAGGCCAGCGCGGGGGTCAGCGATTCCGCGCGCAGGCGTCCGATGCGAAAGCCAAAGAATTCTGAATCCCAGGGGAGAATTTCAATCATGGCTAATCCCCAATAGCTTGCTTGACAACATAGCTCGGCGCCCCCATGCTGCGCACGTGCATGCGGGCGATGTATTCGCCGATCACGCCCAGGGCGAAGAGTTGGGTGCCCGAGAGAATCGCCACGATCGAAGCCAGAAATGCGAATCCCGGCACGACCGCCCCTTGAATAACAAATCGGCCCAGGACAAAGGCCAAAACCAGCATGCCGAACAGCATGAATCCGAATCCGGCCATGCTGGCCAGTTGCAGCGGCAGCGTGCTGAAGCCGGTCATCATATTCAAGGCATGCACCACCAATTTGCGCACCGTATAGTTGGAAGTCCCATAGGCGCGCGGCTCATGCCGAACCGTTACGGAGGCAAATCTGCGGGTGCCCCAGGTGAGCAGGACGTCGATCGACACATAAGGGCTGCCATACTCGGCGAAGGCCTCGCGCAAGGAGGTGCGGAAGCAACGGAACGCGCTTACGTTGCGCGCGGTTGAAGCGCCCATGGCGTGCTGCAAGACCAGTTTGGTAATGACCGAAGCTATGTCCCGCCACAACCCGTGCGATTCCCGCTGGGGCGTGCCGTAAACCACATCAACGGATTCGCTGTTGAGTTTCTCAATCAGCCTGGGTACTTCTTCGGGAGGATTTTGGAGGTCGTCATCCATGGTTACCGTTAGCGGGTAACGGGCCGCGCGGATTCCACACAGAAGCGCGTTGTGCTGGCCGAAGTTTCGCGCCAGATTGATGCCGCGCACCCAAGGGTACAGGGTTTGCAGCTTCTCGATGACTTCCCAGCTATGATCGCGGCTCGAATCATTGACCAGGATCAACTCGATCGGGGAGAGCTCTTCTAACGTCGCGTGGATGCGCTGGGCCAGTAGTTCCAGGCTTGCTTCGGCGTTATAGACCGGAACGACAATGGAAATGCCCATGGCGCTAGCGGCTTTCCTTGCGCTCGAACAGCTCGGCGGTTGGGTTGTGATCGACTACGGTCCAAGCGGGAGATTCCCGAAGCCGCGCCGTGAGAGCCGAGTTAGGCGGTACCAGCACCAGATCGGCGCCGTACTGATCCAGCGCCTTTTGCCACCCGGACGATCCGTTCAGCAAATTTTGTACAGTGCGGAACATCTGCTCGCCGTAAAACGAGCGGTCGTCGTAAAAAACGGTCTGTCGCGGGTAGTTGCGGAGGAGCAGGTAATCGGCCCACTGTTCGGTGGTGAAGAGGCGCTTGGTGGCCAGCTCGGGATGCTGCCCGGCGATCTCGACCGGAAACATTTCCTTGTCGAAATCGGCCGGCCACTGTTCGGCCGGAGCCCAAAGAAAGATGGCGGCCAGCGCGGCCAGAAGCCAGACACTGTTCCGGGAAAAGGCTGGACATTTTTCGGTGGAAAGCGTGTCGAGAGCCCGCGCCGCGGAAGTCCGCGGCTGCCGTTCCTGCCAGGCGCGCCAGTAGACGGAAAGTTCGGCGACGATGATCGGCGCCACTAACACCACGAATACAGTGCTGTGGCGAACCGAGGTTAACGAGGCATAGCCAAGGCCCAGAATCAACAGCGGCTCGAACACTCGTTTCTGACGGATGAATAGCCCGCACAGAGCAAGCCCCGCAAAGAGGAACACCATGAAATAGAGCTGCGGCGCGGTGCGGAAAGCGGGAGCTTGGAATTCTTGAATCAGATCCGTCATTCCCTTGGCTTGGAAATCGGAGACAATGTCCGCATGCAGTTTCCATCCGAAGGGGTTGATGAAACTGGCCGCTGCGCAAACGGCGGTGAGGACGGCGTAACGCATCGTAGACGCGCGCGATCCGTTGCCGAGCCACCATTCGGCTGCGCTTCCTGCCACCAGCACACCCAGGTAGGCGAAAAGAAAAACGAAGCCCGGGTGGAGATTCACCCATAGCACCGTGAGCGGCGGCAGAAGCCAGATCCAGCGGGTGCGATGCAAGCGATCCTGGGTGATGATCCAAGCCGTGATAGCGAGGAACAACAGCGTAAACAGGTGCGGCCGGGCATGGTAATGGAGCGCCAACGCATTGGAAGCCAGCAGCACCACCAGGATCGAGAGCAGCAAATCCCCGCCCGCAGCCAGCATGGTGCGCAGCATGACCGTGATCAGGGCCGCGATCATCAGGCCGCACAGGAATACGATGCCCTTGAGGCCCACGGCGTGGTTCAGCGCCGCGAACACGACACCTGTCCCCCATTCGACCGCCAGCCAGGGCGCGTGCGGGTGGGTAAATGAAAAAGGGTCGGTCACCGGAACGCGACCATGATCCAGAACCCAATTACCGATGGCGGTATGGAGGGCCGTATCGCCGTCCCACAGCAGGCGGCTCCAGCCGGTACCGGAGGTCATGAACGACCAGCCAATCACCGCTATGAAAAACAGATCGCAAAGCGAGGGCGTAAACAGCGCGGTCTTGCTGCGGGGGTGGGCCAGCGGCACCGATTGGGTTATAGCGGACTCCATGTGCCCTCTACATTCCATCGGTCGAATAGAGCGAATTCCTTAGATTGGGGACTAGGGGGGATTTGGCTCGGCTGTGAGTTTCCGGCAAGGGTGCGTGATGGAGGTTTGCGGTAACTGATAGGGTGTACCAAGGGCGGGAGGCCCGGCGGTATGGCACAGGGAACGGCGCTTTATCGGGACCATGTAGAGCAGGTGCGGCGGCGATGGGCGGAATGGCGAAGCACGCATGCAATACGATCGCGGCTGCGTGCTGGCGGAGTTGATTCGCATATTTGCGGCCGCGTAGGCATGCTACAGCCATCAACCGCTCTGAAATAGCTGGGGAACGTTGCGGGCCGGCCTTTGCTATATACTCAAAAACAGGACTCATCAGATCAATGCATCGAGACGACATTTCGAGTCCAGTCTTACAAGATTCGCGCTGGTCACCGAAGATTAAGTGACCAAGCGACGAATTATTTCTTGACAGCGGTTTTCCTTCCCCTCAGCTATATGCAGCGGTTTGTCAGCATGGACTTTCGGTCGTTCGTCCTCTGCTTCCCCCAAACGCAACCGACCCACACGGATGGAATTACGGTACCGCTCGCCCGCCGTCTTATTGGGCGTATGGTCGACTTCGCGCGCTCCTGGCGCTGGGCGAATCACTGGCGCTGCGCCCGAAGCGCGTTCTGGAGGTCGCTGCTGGGGATGCGGCCCTTTGCGCCTGCCTGCAACAGACGGGTTGCGACGTTACGGCGAACGATATTCGTCAGGAGAATATCGAGCAATCAGTTGCAAACTTTCGTAACCGCACTCAGATACGAATCCTACCTGGGAACGTGTTCGACCTCGACCCAGCCGATACTGGGAGCTTCGATCTGGTAATCGCATGCGAAATCATTGAACACGTCGCACACGCCGTAGAATTTCTTAGCCAGCTGAGGAGATTCCTAACGGCAGACGGACATCTTCTTCTGACTACTCCCAACGGCGCTTATTTCCGTAACAGAGTTCAAACATATTCCCAGGTCGAAGACTTCACTGTACTCGAAAGTGAGCAGTTTAAGCCCGATGCAAACGGACACCTATTCCTTATCACACCTGCAGAAATAAGACAGATCGCGTCACAAGCCGGTTTGGACGTGCAGCGTCTTTTGGTTTGGGGAACGCCGTTCATCTCCGGCGAATCCGGCTTCCGAATTCTTTCGAAGATCCTCCCCACCCAGCTATGCTACGTTCTAGAGCGCTTATCTCAACGGTTGAGCAACCCGATTCTGCATAAGTTTGGCAACTCCTTATCCGTTCTATTGACTCCGCACTAGGAAGCTGCGTACCAGTCCCGTAATAGAATCCCGTGTGTCAAAAGCAGGGGCGCTTGAGACGGCTTCGGACGTGCGGAGCACCCACGCACGCTTGCCGAAAGGACACGCTCGGCTGGACGAACGACGACCCATCCACTTTCGCAGACCACAGCAGTGGTCTTAAAACTGTCTTAACTCAATGGTTCACAGCCGGGCGGCGCCGGCAATCGCGGCATTTAATGCAGTGTGAGCTTCTGGACCCGCAGGTTGCCGATCTCGCCGACGTACAGCGTATTTTCGTTGCGGCAGTCGATGGCATTTACCGTTCCGAATTCTTTTGGCAACTTGCCGGCCTTGCCAAACTTGCCGATCATCGTTCCGTCCAGCCGCATTTTGTAGATTTCACCGTCGCGGTCAATGTCGTCCGGAGGATTGGAATTCGAGACGTACAGGAACTGATTCGGTCCCTTGGTCATGCACAGCGCCTGGGCGTTTCCGACGTTGGTGAAGGCGGTCTTGAAGTTGCCATCATTGTCAAACACCTGGATGCGCTTGTTTCCGCCGTCGGCCGCATACACATTACCCTGCGCATCAACCGCGATGCTGCGGACATTGGCGAATTCGCCGGTGGCGGTTCCCTTCTTCCCCCAGGACTTCACGAACTTGCCGTCTTTAGTGAACTTGGCGATGCGCGCATTGCCAAGGCCATCGGCCACGAATATATTCCCGGCCGCGTCCCACGCGACGTCGGTCGGGCGTTCGAACAGGTCAGTGGGCCGTCCTGCCGGGTCGCCTTTCGACGGACGCGTCGGAACGTTCACGTTCTCAGCTTTTCGCCCCAGCAGCATGAGAAGGCGCCCTTGCGGATCGAACTCGATCACCATGCTGGTCATCTGATCCACTACCCAGATGTTGTCGTTTGGATCGATGCGGACCTGGGAGGCGAACATGAAGCCGTAGGAGTCTTTACCGATCTCACGGATGAACTTGCCGCTGGGTTCAAACTCGAACAGCCGTGAGCCGCCATGGGCAAAGGGGCGAGCGGTGCCGATGGAGATGGTGGGATGGCCGGTCCGCGTATAGACGAAAATATTGCCGTGCGAATTTGTCGCCACGCCGCCCACTTCGCCGAGATAGAGCCCAGTTGGAAGCTGTAGAGCGTTAGCGGCGGAGTCGAACCGAATTTCAGGGGCATCCCCTTGGGCGAGGGCTGGAACTCCGGCAATCACGGCGGCAGCCAACAGTACTTGCATTAAATGTTTCATGGATGTTCTCCTGGTTCGCGTTTCTTACCGGCTGCCCGTGGCCTTGGCCGAGGTCGGCTGGAGAATGAATTTCTGCACTCGCCAGGATTCGATTTCGCCGAGGACGATCTCGTTCGGATTCCGGCAATCCAGCATGTGAACCACCTGGAAACCGGGGGCCAGCTTGCCCGGATGGCCGAACTTGCCTAGCACGGTCCCGTCCAGTTCCGCCTTGTAGATTTCTCCGGTGGTGTCCCAGGTTCCCGGCATGTTTCCGTTCGGGTTCGAGTTCGACAGGAACGCATACTGGTGCGACCCCGACGAAACGCATACTGTCCAGGCGGTGCCGAGATCGGTGATCTCCCGAATGGGCTTGAGATTGTTATCGAGCACCTGGTAGCGGTTGTTGCCGCGGTCGGCGACCCACACATTCCCTTGTCCATCTACTTGTAAGCCGTGCGGGAGATTGAATTCTCCCAAAGCTTTGCCTACCTTTTCGCTGCCAACCTGCGCCAGGAAGCGGCCGTTCTTGTCATATTTCACGACACGGTTGTTGCAGTAGCCATCGGAAACGAAGATGTTGCCCTGCGGATCCCAACCCACGTCCGTCGGCCGGCAGAAAATATACTTCTTGGCCGGGACATTCGGACCTACCGGGTAGGACAACGCATCTTCGACTGCCGGGGGTCTGCGGCCGAGCACCATCAGTACTTTTCCGTCGGGACTAAACTTCGTGATCATATTGGTGCCTTCGTCGACGGCCCAAATATTGTCGTCCTTATCGACGCGCACCGAATGGGCGAATTCGAAGCCATAGTAGCCAGCTCCAATTTCCTTGAGGAACTTGCCGGTTTGGTCGAATTCAAACAAGCGCGTATTGGCGCTGCGGTGATACACGAAGACATGACCCTTGGAGTTGGTCGCCACCGCAACCGATTCGCCGAGATATTCCCCGGACGGAAGTTTCAAGAAGTTCGGCACCGCCGTGAATGGAATTTCAGGGACGTTCTCGACGGTTGCTTTGCGCTGCGCAAAGGCAGCTGGGCTGGCGAGCACGGCCAGAGCCACTGTAAACGTTAAAATCTGTTTCATAGAGTCTCCTAGGACCTTTCGAACCGGAATATCTATTCTAGGCCAATTGAGAGGAAAGCGGGGGGCCCGGTGGAAATGGGCCCCGCGAGCTGATGATCATATTGGCAGGTCGGAGACCTGCCCCACTGTCAGAAGATCAATTTTAGCGCCAGCTGGAACTGCCTCGGGTTAAGCGCGGCATTCGATGCGGTGATCTGGCCGAACTGGCCTGCATTGAGCGGAACGCCGCCTGGAAGATTCGAGCTCCACTTAGTGATGGTGACATTTGGCTGACCGAAGTTCTCGGTGTTGCTGAGATTGTAGACTTCCGCCCGGAACTGCAGCTTGAGACGTTCCTTAATGGGGAAATCCTTGAAGAGCGAGAAATCCACGCTGCGCTGATGCGGGCCATACAATTGGTCGCGCGCTTCGTTTCCAACGGTGCCTTTAGTCTGCGGCGTGAAGGCGTTCAGGTTGATCCAGTTGAGGTAATTTTGGCCGGATGGCGCGTACGACGCACCGGATATGACGTTGGGGCGGTCCGTCGTTACCAGCGTGCTCACGTTGGACAGAGCCGGACTGAAAGCCGCATCCAGCACGCTGAACGGTATGCCGGTCTGCCAGAAGGCCAGGGTATTGACCTGCCATCCACCGATGGCAAGCTTGGTAAAGCCGCTGGAGGAGCGTCCAAACGGAAGCTCGTAATTAGCCCGGAAGGAAAACCGGTTCTTGATGCCAATGTCCGAGTTACCCCAATCATAAGCCCTGTTATTGGGAAGAATTGCACCAACGGTAGCCGCGCCGGTGGTGCCGCCATCGGAAATATTCGTGAGGTTGCGCGCGAAGGTGTAATTGCCATTGATCGTAATACCTTTGGCGTAACGGCGCTCATAAGTAAACTGCGCCGAATTGTACTCGGATGCGCCGGTGGCGCCGTAGAAATTGATAGCATTTACGTTCGGCAATATGGACGAATAAACGAGCGGGTTCAGCGCCCCGCTGCTAGGCGGTGGAATATTGATGTTCGGGGCATACTGCAAATGCCTGCCCAGTTCGCCCACGTACCCCACACTGAACACGTTTTCTCCGATTTGCTTCTGAAGGGTCACGTTGTACTGCATGATATAAGCCTGCGGATAGTTCAAGGCGTGAACGTAGAGCGTGCCGGGAATCTGATTGTTCAGCGGCGGTATGGGGGCCAGCGGAGCGCCTTGGGCAAGTGTTCCACTGCCGGCCGGGCAAACCGTCGGACCGCTAGTCACTGCCGGGAAGCACGCGATGGTCTGGGATACGAACGGTGCGTTTAACAGATTCAGCGAGCCTGAAGCGTAGTCTTGCGCGAAACGGCTCATCCCAAAGCCACCGCGCATTACCCAACTCTTCCAGGGAGTGGCGGCAAAGCCAAAGCGCGGCTCAAAATTGGACCAGTAGGACTTGACACCAGCCGTAGCACCCACCAGCCACGAGTCAGTGGCGAAATCGTAGTTGGAGCGCTGGCCGGTTTCGCTGGTAATGGGACTGAAATGATCCCAGCGCAGGCCTACGTTGAGGGTCAACCATGGTTTGACGCGCCAGTCGTCCTGGATGTAAACATTCGGCTCCCAGAAGCGAAAGTACTGTTTATAGTAACTAATCTGGCGTTGAATCTCCGTGGGGTTCCCCTGTATGAGGTTCTCCAGATTTGCGAGCGGAGTCGAGAGGAACTCGAAGTATCCTAAACCAAACGTATTTTGAAAATAATTGAGCTGGCGCCGGATGACGCCGGTTCCGATTTTTATGTTGTGGGCGCCCTTGGTCCAGGTTATTGCGCCAGTGTACTGGAAGACATTATTGATGTCGTAGATAGGAACGTAGCGGTCATCCCCCAGTGTGAAGTCGCTGCCAGTGCCTACAAAGCCCGTGAGATACATCGTTGCCAGCCCCGAAATCTGCGAGTTCACGTCGGTGTTGGGCATCCCGAACTTCTGACTCTGATTGCTGCCCTGGCTAGGCGAGGTTGTCGCCAGGTTCAGTCTGGTGTATCCGGCTTTCAATTCCATCACCATCGTGGGGCTGAAGATATGAACGTAATCGGCCATATAGCCCTGGGAATCGGCATTCGACGGACCGGGGTAGATTCCGCCTCCCGCCGTGACTCCATTCACGGGAGGAAAGAGGGAGGGTTGGGAGTTAAAGGTCGGATTATAAGAAAAACGCGCGAAGAAGCTGTCTTTGTCGGAGAATCTGTGATCCAGGCGGGCGTCGTAAGTGGTGCTGTTATACGTTTTGTCGACATTCCCGGAATAGTTGGAGGCGATCGAGTTCGAAGGCCCTACGTTCGGAGCGGGCCATAAGCCCCAATATTTTAGACCAACCGGATCGATCTTACTGGCCGGAACAATTATGCCGCCGGGCTGATCGCTGAAATTTCCAGGATTCTGCTCTTCAAAAAGCGTAGGAGTGGACAACAGACCGGTGGGTACGCCCTGGATGATCCTCAGGGCTTCGGTATCGACGAAGAAGAAGGTCTTATTCTTCTTGATGGCGCCGCCGAAGGATCCGCCGAACTGGTTCTGGCGGTACTCCGGGCGAGGCGTGCCGGCTAAATTGGAGAAGAAATCGTTGGCGTTGAGCTTGTCGTTCCGGAAGTACTCGTAAGCGCCGCCATGCCATTCATTGGTCCCGGACTTAGTAAGCAAATTGACGACCGCGCCGCCCGCTCGTCCGACTTCCGCGCTGTAAGCGTTGGTCTCGACTTTGACTTCCGAGATCATGTCGATGGAAGGGCGCATCAGGATGGTGAATTGTTCGCGCTCGTTGTTGTCCATGCCATCGATCATCTGGTTGTTGAATACTTCGTTTTGGCCGTTCGCGGCAATGTTGGCGGTCTGCCGGCGCTCGTCAGGGCGGGTGCCGCTCAAAATCGAATTAGACGGGCCAATGGCAACACCAACGGTGCTCTGGACGAGGGTGACGTAGTTGCGGCCGTTCAAAGGCAGGTCCTGCACGGACTGCTCGCTGACCACCGTCCGCAATGCCGCGCTGTCGGTCTGAAGCGCAGGAGTGGTGGCCTGCACCTCCACGGTCTGAGTGGCTTGTCCTACCTGCAGTTGGGCGTCGGCGCGGGCACGATCGCCGGCCACCAGCGTCACGCTAATCTCGGAGCTTTTGAATCCGGGCGACTGTACGGTTACTGTATATCGGCCAGGAGGAAGCAGGTTGAAGACAAACTCGCCCGTTCCGCTACTGGTAGCGGTGTGTCTTTCGTGTGTATCGAGGTTTTCGGCCGCAACATTTGCGTTCGTGACAACGGCCCCCGCCTGGTCCGTCACAGTGCCGACGATGTCCGCGGTGCTTAACTGGGCCCTGAGATAGGGCGCGGCAATTGACAAAACAAATAAACAGAGACAACTGAATACAGGCAGTTTGCTTCTTAACATGGAAGACTCCTTTTTAACCCACACCCTTTTATGACAGGTAAGACTTCGACTGGGCCGACCCTAACAAGCCGACGGCTGTACCGCCAGCCTTCCGGTCTCACCTCGCGGTTGTCACTTAGTATACACCGGGTTTCCCTCTGTAAAGCACTGCGATATAGATTTTTTTATCCCGCCTCTCAAGCGCACGTGCGAAGGCATAATTGTTTTATCCGCTTTGTGGCATGCCAAGCCATTGGGGCGGGCACCAAGGGCGTGTGTCGATTGTGGGGTAGGCTACATGGAGTTGACTTCACCGATGGTCGAACCGCCGACCGCGCTTCCTGGCGGCGACGGGTTTCGCCCGCTACGCCGGAAAACAGGAAAGGCCGCCTTGGTCGCAGCCAGCGGCATTTTATATTCGTCCACGTTGTACCGACCCGGGATTCAACTGCGACATATGGCATCGAGGCGCGGATCTGACGGCTTGCGGCCGCCGTCCTACTCACGGACGCTTGGTGAAAATAAGCCCGTGTTGAATGGGCAGCAGATCCAATACGCGATCGAGCTCAAAACCCATCGGTTCAATTTCGGCGCGGATCTGGTTGACGGTCATCCTCTCGGCTTTGTCCTGCGGTCCAAAGGGATGCCCTTCGGCAAATTCGATTATGACCAGCCGGCCGTCGGGCTTGAGAGAAAGATTTACGGCGGCCAGCATGGCTTCCGGCTTTGAAAATTCGTGATACGCGTTGGCGATGAAAACCAGATCCAGCGATCCGGCGGGCAGATGCGGATCGTTTTCTCCGCCCAACACCAACTCGACATTGGAAAGCTGGTGCTTCTTTATATTCTCCGCGGTCAGGTCCAGCATCTTCTGCTGTACGTCGACAGCGAAGACCTTGCCGGCGGGCCCAACTTTTGCGGCCAGCCGCCAAGTGAAGTAGCCGGTGCCGGAGCCTATCTCGGCAACGGACGAGCCGCGTGGAATCTCCAGCGCGTTCACCAGCGAATCCGGACGCTCTTCGGCATCGCGCCCGATCCGGTTGAGAAAACTTACGTCTGAATAGGCGTGGTTGGGTTGGCGCGTATGCGCGTCCGGGGCGACTGGCGGTCCCTTCAGCGTACGGAGATAAGCCACCACGTCGTCGATTTGAGCGCCCGAAAGCCGGTTGGCATAGGACGGCATAAGCGACCGCGGCTCGCGCCAAGTGGTCTTCAGATCGTCTTTCAAAAACGATCTAGGGTTGCCGTTGATATCGCGAATCTGGATCGAAAGATCGTCTTCGTTCAGCGCCAGGCCCCGAACCGTTTCCCCGCCCTTGGTTACCACCACCACGGTGTAATATTCCGGGAGGATTTCGGCGTCCGGTTCGGTGAGTGAAAGCCGCAGCGATTTGGCCGGACGGTGGATGCCGATGTCGCCCAAATCCGGCCCCAAGCTGGCGCCGCGGTCTCCGATGGAATGGCACGCGCCGCAGCCGCCCTGTCCGTCGAAAATGGCGTGGCCGGCCGCGGCATTACCGGTCACTCTTAACTGACCAGTTTGCGCCGCGAGAGTGAGCGCCAGCAGTGCTGGTCCGATCTGTTTAAACACCTTGCTTTTAGTCCAGGCCGAAAGTGACGATCAGGTCTCCGGCGGCAATGGAGACCATCTGTTTCCCATTGGCAAGATAGCTGATCGGCGACGCGAAAACCGGGCCGTTGGATGAGAACGTCCAAAGCCGCTCACCGGTGGTGGAATTCAAAGCGAAGATCATGCCTTCGAGTGTTCCGCCAAAAACCAGGTTCCCACCCGTCGCCATCACGCCTCCCCAAGGAGGAGTGAGCACTTTGTGTTGCCACTTGATCGTTCCGGTTCCGGGATCGATCGCCATGACAGCGCCCCAGCTTTCCTCGGGCGCGCCGATCTGCTGAGTCTTGGCTCCGCCCAGAGCCGGATCATACGCACCCGCATTGGCGGGGCCGTTGCCGGCGGTTGGTCTGTCGGGCTGATCGGTGGTCGGATGAGGAACCGCGTTCTTCGAGAACACGCGATGCTCCTCGCGCGCAAAGACGTAGAGAAGCTTGGTGAGCGGACTGTAGCTGTGCGACATCCAATTGGCGCCGCCATCGACGCCGGGCCAGGTATGATCGTTGCCTTCAGGCGTCGGCTCATTGCCCGGAATAACTTCCGGACGGCCGTTGTCGTCGAAGCCTTTGTTCCAAGTCTGCTTGACGAAGGCCTTGGCGGTCAGGAATTTTCCGTTAGTGCGGTCGAGAAGATAGTAGAATCCGTTGCGGTTGGCCCAGGCCAGCGTCTTTTTCATTTCGCCGCGAAACTCGGTATCGAGCAGTATGGGGATCTGCGTCGAATCCCAGTCGTGCAAATCGTGGGGCGTAAACTGGAAGAACCATTTCAGCTTCCCGGTGTCAGGATCCAGGGCCAGCACAGAACACGAATACAGGTTGTCGCCCACGCGGAAGTCGTCGTTGTAATCCGGCCACGGATTGCTGGTGCCCCAGAAAAGGGTATTCGTTTCCGGGTCATATGAGCCGTTGTTCCAGGTGGTCACGCCGCCGGTCTTCCAGGAATCTCCGGCCCAGGTTCCGAAGTTCGCCTCGCCCGGCTGTGGAATGGTGTTGAAGCGCCACAAACGCTGCCCGGTCTTGGTATCGTAAGCGTCCAGAAATCCGTTGACTCCGTGCTCGCCGCCCGCCATTCCGACGATCAATTTGTCTTTCACTACCAGAGGCGCGCCCGGGGCCGCATAACCGCCCGCGGCGGTGTAATCGCCCATCTCGGTCTTCCACAGTTCATGACCGGATCGCGCGTCCACGGCGACCACGTGCATATCCAGCGTATTCATGAACAGCGTGTTGCCCAGAATAGCGAGTCCGCGATTCACTTTCCCGCAGCAATTGAACGTGCGGGCCGGATTCCGGTATTCGTAGCTCCACAATTGACGCCCGGTGGTTGCGTCCAGCGCGTAAATGGCATTCTCCGGCCGCGTCAGATACATGATGCCGTTGGCCACCAGCGGCGTAGTCTCGAACTTCTCGATGTGACGGCCCTGGAACAGCCATTTCACGTGGAGATTTTTCACGGTCTGCTCGTTGATCTGATTCAAGCCGCTGTAGCGCCAGCTATTGTAGGTGTGCGAATACATGAGCCAGTTGCCGGGCTCGTCGGCAGCCTTCACCAGGCGGTCAGAGGTTATGGGACCCTGGGTGGGCGCCTGAGCGTTCGAGGTCCAGGCCATGGCCGCTATCAATACCGCCGCTCCGATTCGAACTCTCCACGTCTCGATTCTCATTGCGCCCCCTTCAGGGAATTCAAGTAAGCCACCAGGTCGCCAAGTTCCTTCTTGCTGAGCGAGCTTTCATAAGACGGCATTAGCGTCGGCTTGTCGCGCCGGACTTCCTTGATGTCTTCCTTCAGGAAGGATCGCGGGTTGCCGCCGACATCCCGCACCTGCACGGAAAGGTCGTCCTCATTGAGACGGATGCCCGAAATTGTAGATCCGGATTTCATCACCAATACAACCGCGCGATACTTATTGGGAACGAACGCTTCCGGCTTAACGATCGATTCTTCAAGAAACGCCAGGCCCCGCCGCCGCCCGATGTCGGTGAGGTCCGGCCCCAAATCGGTTCCATTGGTGCCGATCCGGTGACATGCGGAACAGCCGCCTTTGGCGTAGATGGCCCTGCCGGCTTCCGGATCGCCCGTGGCCTTTTCAGAGAGACCCTGGGATCCCAGCTTCTTCACAAACCCGACCAGCATCCAGACTTCGTCGTCGCTGACCCGGACGGCGGGCATCTCGGTGCCGGGAATTCCGACGCGGATGGTCTTGAACAATTCCGGATCCTTGCCCCCCATCGTGTAAACGCCGGCTGTCAGGTCCGCACCCCGGCCACCTTCGCCGTGTGAGCCATGGCAATAAGAGCAGTGTAGCTGGAACAGACCGCTGCCCCGCTGGATGTCCGCATCGCTGTTGAAAGGATTAGTCAGGGCGATGGCCGAGCCACGCACTGCTTCGCCCGTCAGGGCGGGGTTTTGGACCCCTTGCGCCATAAGAAATATCGCCGGGGCGAAAACGCCCACAGAAACTCTAAGCCACATACCGATCTCAACTCCTCTGTCGATGTCACGCACTGCCGGAATACTTATGATGCCAGATAATACTCGAGAAAGGCGGGGGTGGATGACCCGTGCCGCAATTACTGGGTGGAAGTGCGGGCGGGCGCGCCCGGGCGATTCGGATTGACCCAGCCATCGCTCGCGGGCCCGTTCTGGAGGATTCGATAATCCGCGCTGTCGGGGCGTCCTTTGGCGTATGAGGGATCGGTGGCGCCGAGGAACTTACCGGCGTGCAGAGTCGCATCGTGGATCAGCTTGACCATACCCTGGTAGGGAGCGGAGTTGTGATCGAACCAACCGGAGAAATTTCCCAAGTCGGTATTGGCCACCAGGACGCCATCGACGCCCGGCACGTTGGCGATCTCCGAAGCGTGGGCGACGCCAATAGGCGTTTCGATCATCACAATCACCAGCATGTTCTCGTTGATGCTGGTACGGTATTGCATGGTGGCGTCCCGGCCCTCACCGGCCCAAAGTCTGGCGGCCTGGCCAGCGCCCATGCTGCGGGCGGCCTTCCGGCGGGTATTTGGCGTAGCGGACGGCGGCTTCGGCCTTCTCGACCGTGTCGACAGTGGGCATGATGATTCCCAGCATGCCGATATCGGTGGCGTGTTGAATGGAGCTTTCCAGTTCGTCCTGTATCCGCACCATGGGGGTCGCGGCAGCGTGCGGGCAGGCCGCTACCATTTTCTCGATGTCGGCCCAGGTAAGCGTGCTGTGCTGCATCTCGAACCAGGTGTAGTCATAATGCTTGGCCGCTTCGCAGTAGGCCGCGGGATCGGGCTTCGAAATCGTTACACTGAAAATCTGTTTGCCATCCAGAAGCTTTTGCTTGGCGGTGTTATAGAGTTTGCCGGAAGCGGCTGTTTGCGCCATCGCTGGTACAGCGGCCATCAATGCCGCCAGGAATGCGTAGGTTGCTGCTTTTTGTATTTGGATTTTCATCTTAGACCTTCCACGTGGAGATTCTCGCTGACAATTTAGAACTACGGCTTGATCGATTTTACAGTCAAGTAATTGATCGACCCATTCACCTGTTTAAACCAATGCGGCGTTCCCGCCGGTATCACCAGCACGTCGCCTTTCTTCAGGTTGTAGGTCTGGCCGTCCTGAATGTCTTTGGCGGTCATCTGACCAGGCCGGGTTTGCCTGGGTTCTACGGCAGTGCCGCCGACGATGATGGTCGCGCTTCCGTCCATGATATAAAAAATGTCGGTTTCCTTTTCATGGATCTCGATGTTTCCATTCGCGGTACGCTTGTTGGTCTGGACGTTGTACGCATCCCCGGGAATTAGCGGGTTCGCGTTCTTCTTATCAAAATTGTCGAGCACCCGCTGGCTATCCATATAGGTGGGGCCCGGCGTTCCATTGTCGGCGGCGAGCGTCGGCTTTTGAACCACGACCATGGCCACAAACGCGGCCATGCTCAAAATTACTACTGCCATCATTGTTCTCATCTAGGCTTCCTCCTCAGGAAAATGCATTGCAACTGGTCCTGGGGGTCCATCAATCGAAAGACGCCTATCAAAAAGCATCAGGCGCTAGCTGCAGCACACCAGAGTAGCACGGCAAGCATAAGCGCAGGCCGGAGCCATGCCCCACAATTTGGCTTCAACCTGTTGCGGGAAATCTACTTCCAGTGGTCGTCAAAAAAGCCAGAGTGTACAACTTCGTGGTTATCCATGGCGATCAAGCCGTAATCGCCTAAATGCGGATAGAGATTCGCATTGGTGCCGCGCCAATCATCTTCGCTGAAGGTATGGCCGCTGTTGATGACGACGTATCGGTTGGGGTTCAGCGGATTCGGAAAAATGAGGACCGGCAGATGAGTGGCGGCGTCGACAGTGCGCCCTCCCAGCGTGATCTTTTCTTTGGTCCACTGGATGGGCAGCTGGTCGATAATTTTCGCAATCAACTGATTACTCCAGGGGTCGCCAAACAGGATCAGGTTGTTGTTCGCAATGTCGGACGCGGTCACATCGCTGTCGTCCTTGACGCGCGGGTCTCCTCGCAGCCACTTGGAAAAATCCTTTTGGAATTGGTCCAATACGACCAGCGAATAGGAAGTGGCCGCGGTTCCCTTGCCGGTAGGACGGACACACAAAAACGAATCCATGAAGGCGTCGTCAATGGGGCCCTGCAAGGCGTGCTGTTTCCACAACCCGCCGCCGGCGCCGGCCTTGGCCCAGGTACCGTTGGTTTTGGCGAACTCACCGACGGCAGGAAACGCCTGCCCATCGAGCGACACCGGACCGGAGCCATCGATCCGAATGCGGTCGACATTATTGGTCGCGACCTTGGTCCCGTTGGCTTCCCGGGAAGCATCGACTTCGGCGCGCTCATAGGTCTTGTGCAGCTGTTCGACCGTGATCCAAAAGCAGCGATTGAAGCGCGTCGTATAGGTTACGAACCGAATGTGCGGCGGCGGTGCGAGCCCCTTAGCTAGCGTCTCGTCGACGAAATGTTCTGAAATCTTATGGGTCTCAGGCTCCCATTTGTGAGCGGTCTTCGGCCCGACCAAAAACAGGGCACGAAGGTCAGGTAGATTCACGCCCTCCTTGAGAAGCTGCGCCTGAATGTTTTTGGAGCCTTGCAACTGCGCGTCGATTTCTCCGCCGTACCCGACGAACGGAACGTCGGTTCCATTCAGCGAGTAGTCGACAGCGTCATAGTAATGCAAAGCCTCTTCCTGATAGGGCGGTAGCGTGGTCTTTTTGGCATAAACCTTGGTTTCGGTATAGCCTGCTCCGGCTTCGAAAACCGCCCAATCATCGGGATGATGGAGGCCCAGGTGCCAAGCGCCCGCGCCGCCCATGGAGAAACCACGCAATGCGATGCGCTTCGGATCGATGTTGTAGCGCTCTTTAACCGACTTGATCGCTTCGAAGACGTCGGTCTCGCCAGCCCAGCGGTAGGAGACATTGCTGCGGCCGTAGACATCCACCTGAATATAAGCTTGACCGGCCGGCACGGGTTCGGCAGTTTCATGCTGGGTAATAAACGCGACTTCGTTCAGTACGCGGTTGGTGCCGTGCATCCAGATATCTAAACGGATGGGCTGTCCGGAATACGATTCGGGAATCATCAGCCCGTAAGGCTGCAGGCTGCCATCGATGGTCGAACGATAAGCGCGCACCATGCGGCCTTTGCCTTTGGTCCAGGAGGGTGAGCCGGCGGCAAGCTCCTTGGCCCGCGCGATGCCCTTATCGAGAACGTCCAGCGTGTCCTTCACAAAGGACGCTTTCACGAATTCCTCGGGATGCGCCAGAATGAAGTCGCCGGCCTTCTGGTAGATCGCGACGTCGGGGTAAAGGGGATTGCTTTCGAGCTGGTCGATCGCCGCGGTCAGCTCCGCCAGTTTGGCGTAGATCTGCTGTTTCTCCTGGTTGCTCGGATAGTAGCGGGGCGTTGGCTGTTGTACTTGCGCGGTCAGCAGCGCGCTGGCGGCGATGAAACAGAGCCAGGCTCGCATGATCGAAATCAGATGATTTCGCTCATCTTCTCTTCGGCCGTCGGGAACTCCTTCCCGATCGGTGTTTTGAGGACCTCGTCGGCCAGCGTGAGATAGACATCGCCGATGGAGTTGTGCGATTTGGTGTGCGTACCGCCTTTGATCCCGCCTCCGGCGACCAGCATCGCCAAGCCGTTGCACTTGTGAGGATTGGCTTCGGCGTGCTCGTGAACGTAAACGCAACTGGTGTGATCGAGCAGGTTGCCATCGCCCTCGGGCGTCGCTTTCATGCGCTGCAGGAAGTAGGAGAACTCCTCGACGTGCCAGCGCGTGATGTCGCGCAGAATACGCTGCTGTTCGGGAGAGCCGGCGTTATTATGCGTGTAATCATGATGCCGGTTGCCGGATAATCCGAGCCACGGGAAACGGGTCAGGCTCTGGCACTTGGTCAACATATAGGAAGCCACGCGTGTCTGCCGGGTGGCGAATGCCTGAACCAGCAGCTCCGACTGAATTTTCGCGATGCGCGGATAATCCGTCAGATCGGTGACGTCCTCAGGCTCCTTGATGTTCTTTCCGTAATCAGGCGGCAGGCTGGCGATGGCGCGTTCCAGATCCCGGACCGAAGTCAGATGTTCGTCCAGACGCTGCTTGTCTTCGTGACCGAGAACCGGTTTGAGTTCGGCGACGTCGGCCTGAACCAGGTCGAGAACGCTCTTCTTGCGGCCCACCCAGGCCTGATCCTTGACTCCGAACAGGCGGTCAAACAGGTTTTGAGGGATCATTTCCGGCGGCAGAGCGCGATCATAACCGGCCCAGCTCATGTTGCGATGCACATTTTCGCCGTGCGATTCCTGAGCAACTCCGATCTGCAGGGAATGGAATCGCGATTTGGCGCCCATCTTGGCAGCCAGAATTTGGTCGATGGACGGGCCACTCGCGCCTCGCCCGGTATAAGCGGTGCCGGTCATCAGCCCGCACAATGCGGTGAAATGGCCGTTGCCCTGTCCATTGAGCCTGGCGGCGACATTGTCGATCCCGCTAATGACGTGCACATAGTCGCGCACCGGCAGCAAAGGAGCCAGGCACGGCGACAATTCGAAATCGGTGCCGGTGGTCTCAGGAATCCAGTATCGTTCCGGAATTCCATTTCCGTTAAACCAGATAAGGAACCTGGATTCGATGGGCTCGACGCCTCGGCCCTTACTCGGAGCGGCGTACGCCGTGCCGTTGAAATTAAACATCGCGGCGAGCGGCGGGAGTCCGACCCTTATCAGTGCTCCAGTGACGCTAACTCCTCTTAAGAACTTCCGCCGATCGATTTGCATTGCTTATCTCCTTAAAATTATGGCAGTTTCGAACTCGTGGTTTTAGGGCTGGCACTGGGCCCAGGGGACCGGGTGACCCCTCTTTGATTATCTTCCAATCCGGTCAAAAATTCTGGAGACCGGACCAGGCCGGTCAACAGCTCCTTGAAGTGAAACCCAGAATCCCGGAATGTCGCGAAAAGCTGATTAATCGTATCCTCATCCGCTGCAGTTTCCAAATGCCCGAAGGCATAGCGGAAGATCTGGCGGACCATGCACTCCTGGCAGACGGGGCTCTTGCTGAGAATGGCCCCCAATTGGCTGGAATTGGAGAATGCGGAGTCCGGAATTCCGGCCACCTCGCCGCGCGTGTCGAGATCCAGGTCAATGGTCTTTTCGTCCTTGCGCTTGCCCGTGGGACTCTCGATCAGGATCGACTCGTGTTCCCGGTATTTACCGATCGCGTCAAAACTTTCGAGTCCGAAACCGATCGGGTCCATCAACCGGTGGCACGAAGCGCACAGCTGATTCTCGACGTGCGCCGACATGCGCTGCCGGCGTGTCAGCGGCTTGTCCTCGGTGGCCTCGGGCAAGTTGGTATCGACGTTGGGCGGCGGAGGCGGCACGTGCTGGCACAGCAGTTGTTCGCGAATAAAGATTCCGCGCGCGGTAGGCGATGTCTCAGTCGGTCCGGCGTTAGCGGCCAGGAACGACGCCTCGCCCAAAAGTCCCGCGCGGGGTGTACCGGCGGGGAAATGCACCAATTCAAACTGGCCGGACGGGGCGGGCAGCTTATAGAGCGTCGCCAGATCGGAGGATAAGTACGCGTAGTCGGCCGTTAACAGCTCCATGAAATTGCGGTCGTCCCAGACCAGATGATCCAGCAGGCGCCGGGTCTCTTCCACCATGGATGCAGCCATCTCCAAAGAAAATTGCGGGAAACGGCGCTCTTCCTTGGATGAATTCAGGACACGATCGAATCGCAGCCACTGATCGAAATATTCATCTAACGCCTGCTTGGCGCGCGGATCATCTAGCATACGGCGGGTCGCGGCGTCCCGGCCTGCCGCGGTGCGCAATTCGCCCTTCGCGGCAGCATCCAGCAGGATCTTGTCGGGCATGGTGTCCTGCAGCAGATAAGACAGGCGGCTGGCAATGTCGTAGTCAACCGATTGCCCATCCGGTCCCCCTTCCAGGTGGAACAGGAAATTGGGCGACTGGAGCATCGCCTCCACAACCGTTCTGGCGCCTTCCAGGAACTTTCCGCTCACGCTCGCCTGAGCGCTGAAGGCAGCGGCATAGCGCTTAAATTCGACTTCTCGCAAGGGCCGGCGGAAGGCGCGCAATCCGAAGGACCGTACAAACTGGTCCCGGCATTTCACATCCGTGGCGCTAACCGCCTTGCAGGGGATCAGGTGGTTGATGTCTCCGGCGCGGAAAGCGTTCAGTGCGAGCTTTTCGGCGGAGGTGCTGTAGGCCTCGACCAGCAAGGGAGGCATTCCCTGATACTGCGCCTGATTCTTGAACCCGTCGACGTAGTCCTCAGGAGGAAAGTGCAGCGCCGGCCGGCTATAATCGCCGAGCAGATCGCGCACCGTGTTGTCGTACTGGCTATGCGTGAGACGGCGTACGGCATGTTCCTGTTTAGCGACTCCCGCCGATTGCGTCAGGCGAAGCCGCTCGGCGGCCAGCGAAGCCTCCGATGCCGACGCGAGGTACTGTATCCATTGATTGAGGGTTTTTTCCTCGTCCGAGCCGGGCTTTATCCTCTCGCCTCCGGTGTGCTTGATGCGATTGGTCGGCTTCACGAATAACAGTGATTCAGACGGACTGGAGCGGTTTACAACCGCCGCCAGAGAGAGCCCGAAGAGCTCGACTTGATCCTGGCTAGCGCCCTTTTCGGGAAAGTGAATACGCGTTCCGGAAGCGACGCCGTCGGTGGCATGGCAGAGCCGGCAGTGGGCAGCTTCGAGGACCGGATATACCTTGGTTGCGAAAAAGCTGGGGTCGGTGGCCGGAGTCTGCGCCCAGGCCGCGGACGAAATAAATATCCAGCCGGCGAGCGAAAAAAGCCCACCCCAAACAGACCGGCTCATGGTTGTTTCCCTTCTTCAGTTTCGGCTGCCTTCGGCTTGGTCTTGGGCGCTTTCGCGGGCCGCGGTATCGCGTCCGGGCGCTTAGCCCAGGAGACGAAGCTTTCCGGTTTTTGTTTGCGAAAAGCCTCCACGCCGGCGGGCGTAACTTTGGTGTCGGTCAAGTAAAGGAGTTTCAGGTTCGGCATCGCCGCAAGATTCTTCAGCGTGCCGTCCCCGGCGGACGTGTACGACAGATCCAGCATAGCGAGCTTGGGAGCGGCCGCGAATTCCGACGCCGCGGAGTCGTCCAAGGCTGTGCAGTTCCACAAACTCAAGCGTTCGAGCTGGGGCAGGCTCTTCAGAACATTCAGTCCGGCGGGAGTAATCTTCGCCCCGCTGATATCGAGCCGCCGCAATTTCGTCAGCTTGGCCAGTTTGGCGACGCCCAGATCGGTGAGCTGGATGCCGCCGGTGACGTGGCAGTTTCCCGTGCCGACTGCGACACCAGTTTTACCGAGACTCACGCCCACGCCCAGGTTCAGATCTTCCAGGCCCGCAAGCAGCGAAATGGTATCCAGATCGAGATCGGTGATCAAAGGCGTCCAGCATGCGCCGGCATTGCGCCGTTGGATTCCGTTAAAGCTGAGTTTCTTGAGCTTCGGAAGCAGCTTGAGAAAATTGAGATTAATTCCCGTGATGCGGGTTCCACCCAGATCGAGTTCTTCCAGTTCACTAAGAGCAGGCAAACTTTCGAGACCCACGTCACCGACCATGGTATGGCTCAGATCGAGCGATTTGAGACCCGTTAGCGCGGCCAGGTAAGGCATGCCTACGTCGGTAATGTCGGTTCCGCGCAGCACCAGTTTGCGCAAATGTTTATTCGCGCGAAGGTAGGAGGCCGCCGCATCGGTAATGGCTTCCGTCGTATCGAGCGTCAACTCCTCGAGTTGCTGCAACTGTTGCAGATGCTCGATACCGGCGTCGGAAACGTACGTAAAGGAAAGATCCAGGCGCTTCAAACCCTTGATCTCGGCCACACGTTCGATATCGTTGTTGGATGCCCAGGTACGCGCCAACGATACCTCAACAATGTTGCCATCGGGACCACGAACCACCTGTCCGCCCTGGGCTTCAATCGAGCGCGCAAGCTCTGCCTGAGGCGGGTCGGCGGCCAAGGCAATCGAGCTCGATATCGCGCAGAAGCTTGCGATGGCAAGAAGGTGTTTTGCGGCGGGAATGCTCATGTTCTCCGCTCCCGCCTGGTGGAATCCTTATTCCAGTTGATGTCGCAGGCTGGAAGAGCCTTCTTCAAACTCTCGTAGCCCTCTTCGGAAAGCGATGTGTGATACAAGTCGATGTAATGCAATTTGCTCAGGCCGTTCAGGACTTTGATGGAAGCGTCGGTGATGTTCACATGATCCAGGCGCAGCTCAGCCAGTTGAGTGAGGCCTGCGAGGTTCGCGAAGCCAGCGTCGCCCACGGCCGTGTATTCCAGGCTGAGGGATTCGAGCTTAGACATCTTTCCAACCAGATCCATCCCGGCGTCAGTGACGCTGGTCTGGTTCAAAGCCAGCTTCTTGAGATTGTCGAGCCCGCTCAAAGCCTTCAGGCCATTCTCGGTAAAACGGCAGAAACTGAGATCCAGCTCCTCGATTTGGCTTAAACCGGAAAGAGTCTTCAGCCCGGCGTCTCGAATATCGTCGCCGCCGAGATTAAGCCGCTTGAGATTTTTCAGACCGGCCAGGCCAGGCATCCCTTTATCGGTGACGTCGGTATCCCGGATAGACAGCTCTTCGAGACCGGTCAGCTTGCCGATGTGTTGCAGACCTTCATTTTTCAGAGGTGCGCTGTCGAGTCTGAGGTCGCGCAGGTTAGCGAGACCCTCGATGGCGGCTAAGCCGGGGCCTTCCACCTGGCTGCTACCCAAGTTGAGGGCCTGCAGATTCGACAACGGCGTCAATTGCGTGAGCGCGCTATCGGAAAGCAGCGTGTAACTTAGATCGAGCTTCTGCAGCGAGAGAATCGAGGAGAGATGCGCGGCTCCCACCTCGCTGATTTCGGTGTTCCGCAAATTCAACTCCGTGAGTTGCGGAAGTTTGGAGAGGATCTCCAGCTCGCGATCCGTAATGGATGTGGACTTCAGCGAAACGCCGGTTACATGTCCATCCCGCATTTGCACCGTTCCGCCAATGGAGCGCAGCCAATCCGCGATGGCCGGTTCGCCTTTGCCGGCGACCGATTCAGCGCTCGCAGCGCGCTTCACTTCCCCGTTGGACGAAGCCTGGAAATCGACATTGCAGTTCGGCAGCGCGGCCACCAGTTCGTGAACTCCGGCGGAGGTGGCGCGGCTATATCGGAGATCGACGGTGCGAAGTTGCTTCAGGTTTGCAAGCTTGGCCAGGCCGGCGTTGGTCACCTTGGTTCGATACAGACTCAATTCTTCGAGCCCGGTCATGCCGTGCAGAGCATCGAGCCCGGCGTCCGATACGTTGGAAGCCTGGAGATTGAGCTGTCGCAGATGAGTCAATCCCGCCAAAGCCGATAACCCGGCGTCGGTAATCCCGACGTCGGCGAGATCCAGCTCGGTCAGACTGGTCAGCTCCGCAATATTCTTGAGGCCCGCATCGGTAACCGAGGTCCCACGCAAGTAGAGTCTAGTAAGCCCGGTCATGGCCTTGAGACCGGCCATACCCGCGTCATTGAAAGTCCGGTCGTAGTTAAGATCGAGATTCTTGAGCGGGAAGGCAGCCAGGGCGCCGCCTGCGACACGGGTCTGCCGGATGCGCAACTCCTGTAGTTTGGGCAGCGGCTGGAGGGCCTTGATGACTGTATCGTCGAAGGGAATGTAGGTCTGGACCGGCCGGCTCAACACTAGTGTCTCGAGCTCAGGCGAGCCCGCGAAAAGCATCATGGTTGCTTCGACCAGCGATACCGGCTGATCGTACCAGAGGCGTCCGTTTATGTAGACTTCTTTGACATGCTTGAGCGGGGGCAGGCGCCGCAGCTCATCTTCCAAAGCGAAAGCCCACTGTGTGATGCCGGTGAAATTAAGTGCACGGACGGAGAAGTTCGAGGTTGGCAGATCGGCCAGGTCGGAGATGGGCCGGTTCTGCCCTTCCAGGATCACGCTGCCACCCATGCGGACCATCCATTCGGCAACCACCCGATCCGGTGACGCGTCTTGCGCCCATCCAGGCGCCAACATCAATGCAAGCAGACACAAAACCCGCGTAGCCTGACCCATGCACGCCATCTTCCAAGCTCCTCTTCCGCTCAATGTTAACAGGGCGTCCTTCTACCTATGGTACAAGGATTTTACCCATCTTGCAAACGGACTTGAGCGCTAAAGCTAAAAATTTTAGATCATTCATGCCGGAAGTACTCGCGGCCTTATGAGTCTGCGCTAGAATTTGATTTCAGAAAGGAATACATGAATCTCAAGACGTCCGCCGTCATGTTATGCGCCGTGGCCGCAATCGCAGGCGACCAGGGCTGGTATCCGCATGAGGGCAGTTTGCTTAAGTACAGCGTCAATATCAAATTCACCGAGGAGCCCAACGACACTATGCCGGCTGGATGGAAATTCGGCCGCGTCTCGTCGGTGGGCGTCGATTCCAGCGGGAACGTCTATGTTTTTCAACGCGGGAAACATGCCGATCCCCTGCTGGTATTCGATTCCAAGGGTAAGTATCTTCGCTCCTGGGGTAAAGACCTTTTCGTTACTCCCCATGGGCTGCGGATCGACAAGGACGATAACGTTTTCGTAACCGACATAGGCAGCCACCAGGTGATGAAATTCACGAAGGAAGGCAAGTTGCTTCTAACGTTAGGAACCAAGGGCGTAGCCGGCACTGATGAGAAGACTTTCAACAAGCCGACTGATATCGGCTTCGCACTCAACGGCGATTTTTATGTGACAGACGGTTACGGTAACTCCCGGGTGGTGAAGTTTTCCTCCGACGGCACCTATCTAATGACGTGGGGCAAGCCCGGACGCGGGCCGGGTGAATTTCAGGTTCCTCACTCCATCGTGGTTGATTCCAAGGGCCAACTCTACGTCAGCGACCGCGAAAACAATCGAATTCAGATCTTCGACGCCAACGGAAAGTTCATTCGCGAATGGACGCACTTGGGCGCTACGCAGGGGATGGTCATGAAGCCCGGCGATGACTTATGGATACTCTCGCACCGGGACAATATCGAGAATCTCACTTACGATACGCTGGCCGGACGGATCATGCATATCGATATCAAGACGGGAAAGATCCTGGGCTCCATGGAAAGTCCGGGCCATTGGCTGGCGGCTGGACCGAACAACGATTTCTTCGTCGGAAGCTTGACCGGCAATGTCTTCCACTGGTATCCCAGGTGGCTGGAGCATGGCATGGGCTCACTCGATCCGCCTCGTCCGCCGGATACCAATAGATAGAGCGTTCGGCTTTGCTACTGTCGCCAAAAGCGATACAATCCCTGATTGGATGAGCTCAAAGATGAAGATCACGATCCCTGTAATAACCGCATTGCTCGTTCTCTGCGGGTCATTCTATTCGCGAATTGACGCACAGGCGCCCGCATCGGTATGGGCTGGCGCATACACTGAGCAACAAGCCAAGCGCGGCGATGCGCTGTATAAGAAGGAGTGCGCGGCCTGTCATGGCGACGCTTTAGAGGGTAACGGCCAGACTGAGCGCGCGCAAAAGCTGGAGCGAATGCTTCCTCCCCTTTCTGGCGACGTGTTTAAGGGAAATTGGAACGGACGGCCGCTCTCGGATTTGTTCGACAAGATGATCCGGACCATGCCGCGGGACGATCCCGGAAAGATCAGCCTGAATCAGAATGCCGACATCCTCGCCTACATGCTCAAGTTCAACGGGTTTCCTGCCGGAAAAGCAGAACTGCCAGCGGATCCGAGCTTGCTGACGGACACCATCTTCGAAGCAGTGAAGCCGAAAGAATAGGTCTACGGCGCGCTCCGGCAAACAACCTGCGCCAGTCCGTAAGCGGAAGGCAAGAAGCCGCGGCGCGGAGACACCAGCCGATAAAGTTCCGCCTCGCGCGGCACCAGGCTACGCGCGTCATCTGCTTGTAATCGGCGCACTGTGTTTGCTGACCCTGCTGGCTTTTTCGAATTCGTTTCAATCCGGATTCGTCCTCGACAACAAAGGTCTTCTTCTAGATCCCCGCATTCGCGAATTCACGCCCGAAAACGTCGCGCTGATTTTCAAACACACCTATTGGTGGCCCACCGGAGAAGCAGGGCTGTATCGGCCCTTCACTACTTTCTCGTACCTTTTCAACTATGCGGTTCTGGGGGACGGCGAACAGCCCTCCGGATATCATTCGATAAATCTCCTCCTGCACCTGGGCAATGTTGTGCTGGCCTACGCTCTGGCGCTTCGCCTGGTGCGCAGGTTCTGGCCAGCGGTATTTATGGCGGCCCTGTGGGCTGTTCATCCAGCTCTGACCGAATCGGTAACCAATATTGTGGGCCGAGCCGATCTGTTAGCGGCGATGGCGGTGCTTTCCGGCTTCCTGATGTACCTCAAGAGCACCGAAGCCACCGGCTGGGCTCGCGTGGTCTGGCTCGCGGCGCTGGCAATCGTGACCACTATCGGCGTCTTTTCGAAAGAAAGTGCGGTTGCGATTCTTCCGGTCATCGTACTTTATGAGTTGGTCTGGTGGAAGGAGCGTCCCAAGCATCAAGCGCTGGTATTCGGATGCATCGCCACGGCGCTGCCGGTCGCCGTAATGCTTTTTCAGCGATCCGCGGTGCTGGCAGCATCACCGCCCGCGGAGTTTCCGTTTACCGACAACCCCATCGTTGGAGCCGATTGGTGGACCGGCCGGCTCACCGCCATCAAGGTAATCGCCCGTTATTTGTGGCTGACCATCTGGCCGGCGAAGCTCTCCGTCGACTATTCCTACAATCAGATTCCGCTGGCACACGCCGCTCCCGAGGACTGGCTCGCATACGCCGTCGTCTCAGCCGCGGCAATTGGGGTCGTGCTGCTTTACCGCTGGAATCGCACCTGCTTTTTCCTGGCGTCTTTCGCGTTTTTGAACTTCGCTCCGGCTTCCAATTTGTTCTTCCCGATAGGCACCCTCATGGCCGACCGTCTGCTCTATCTGCCGTCCTTTGGATTGCTCGCCTGCCTGGTGCTGGCAATCTACGCTTGCGCGCAAGCGCCCAAAATGAAGGTGGTCCCGCCAGTGGTGTTGTGCCTGATTACGGCCGGATTCGCGGTCCGGACCTGGATTCGAAATCTGGACTGGAAGACCGAGCTCACGATCGCCGCCGCGGACGTAAGGACCAGCCCCAAGAGCTTCAAGCTTCATCGACTGCTGGCGTCATCTCTTTTCGAATCGGACCCGGCGCATTCCAACATCGACCAGGTGATCGCGGAGCAGGAGAAAAGCGTGGCAATCGTCGACTCCATGCCGGCACAGTTTAGGCCTCGGGATGTTTACCGCCAGGCGGGTTTTTACTATCTCGTCGAAGGCGATCAATTGCGGGGACGGGGTCTTACGGAGAAAGGATCGGCCAGCGATCGAAGAGCGCTGCAGGCTCTTGTGAAGTGCATTTCCATTGACCAGGCAGCTCGCGCCAGTTTCGACGGAGATTCTCAAGCCTACTTTTTGCTCTCCATCGCGTATCTGCGATCAAGAAATCCGGGCAAGGCTTACGAAGCGGTCAGCCAGGCCCGCGCTCTGGATCCGTTGAACCCTCAAATCTATCTGCAGCTGTCTGATATTTTTCTCCAGCAGCACCGTAATGATGACGCCGAAGGTGCGTCGACTCAGGCGAACGCCATCACGTCGTTGCAAGAAAGGAAGTGGCAAGACGCGGCGGACTTGAGCGAACGCGTACTGCGGTTCGACTCAGCTGATTATCCTTCCGCATACTATCTGAATGCGATGGCGAATCTGCATCTCGGTAATCTCAATCAGGCCGAGAACCGCGCGCGCGAAGCGATCCGGCTCGACAGTACGAATCCGAGGACCAAATACGTACTAGGACTGATCCTGGCTCAAAAGCAGGACTTCAAGCAGGCGGCTGATTTGTTGAACGCGTATTTGACCGCTCTGCCGGATGCGCCGGACGCCGAGATCGTCCGAAAACAGCTGCGCGAGATCGAGAAATCCGCGCAAGCCAGATGACCGCCGGGCGGCCCAGCAACATCTCGGGGGGGTGACGCGGGCTTGACTCTAGTCCCCGATTTGATATAAGTTAACGCTAACGGTGGGAAAAAGTATCAGGTTAGTGCTATCCCATTCGACCGCTTAAGTTAAGGGGTATTAAATGAGGCATTGCTTCGTCGCTGCTTTACTGCTTAGTCTTTGCAGTCTGGCCTTCTCTCAAGGGTTCGGCACGATCGTCGGGACCGTTACAGATCCGTCCGGTGCGTCAGTCGATTCTGCAAAAGTCACCGCTACCGAAGCGGAAACCGGAACTTCTCGCGAGGCCGTAACAAACAACTCGGGCCAATTTGTAATTCCCGGCCTCCGTCCGACCACTTATTCGCTTTCAGTCGAAGCGGCCGGCTTCAACAAATACACTCAGTCGGGTATCGCGCTGACGGCCGATCAAAGTCAGACGGTCAACATCGCGCTCACCGTAGGACAGGCCAGCCAAACGGTAACGGTGGAAGCCACGGCCCAACAGGCCGATACATACACCTCGACGCTGAAGGAGGTGGTGGATTCACAGCGCATGGTTGACTTGCCTCTGAATGGCCGCAACGCGGCGAACTTGACGACGCTGGTTCCGGGCGCGGTGCTTGCGCCCAATGGCGGCGCCGATCAAGGCCAGACCAAGACATTTCCGGGCGCGGTCGAAATTACGACCAACGGCGCGCGGCAGAACATGGTTGCCTACAATCTGGACGGCGCCGACAATGTGGACCGCTACACCAACGTGAACAACCCGTTCCCGTTTCCCGACGCGCTTCAGGAATTTAGCGTGCAGACGGCAAATTACAGCGCCGAATACGGGGGCAATGCGGGCGCCGTAGTCAACGTGATCACCAAGAGCGGCACCAATGCCATTCACGGAGACTTTTTTGGATTTATCCGCAACGGCGATCTGAACGCGCGAAATTATTTCGCGAAAGTGCCCGATCCGCTGAAGCGCGGCCAGGAGGGCGGTACCATCGGCGGTCCGGTTAAAAAGAACAAGACGTTCTTCTTCGCCGGCTACCAGTTCACCAGCCTCCGGGACGTAACCAACGGTCTGAACAAAACTGTCCCGACGCCAGCCGAAGAGACGGGCAATTTTGCGGGTCAGGCCACGATTTACGACCCGACGACGGGCCAGCCATTTCCCGGGAATCAAATCCCTCTCAACCGCCTCGATCCGGCGTCGCAGGGTGTGATGAAATACCTGCCGACCTCGGACGCTGCGAGTGGAATCGTGTTTTACTCCTCGCCGGTACACCAGAATTTCAACGACGTGATGGGCCGCCTCGATCAGGTTTTCTCCGATAAAGATCACGCCAGTGTGCGCTACGACTGGCAATTGTTCACCAATCAGCCGGTCTACACTCCGACCAATATCCTGTCCTACGCCGACGGTTCGGACATCATTGCCCAGAACGTTCTGGTGCAGGAAACGCACATTTTCAGCCCCAGCTTGTTGAACGAATTTCGCGTTGGCTTTCTACGTGACGCGTCGATTCGCGGCCCCGCGGACAACGTCCCCAGCGTTCGTGATTTCGGCGTGAATATTCCTTATCAGCCTCCGGCCAATGACGTTCAGTCCGTTAATGTCAGCGGCTTCTTCAGCTTTGGCGACAACCCTTTCGCGCGCTTCACGCGGAATAACATCATCGGCAACGACGAAGCCCGTTGGGTGGTGGGCAAGCACAACCTCACAATCGGCTTCGATCTGGAGCGGCGGCAGGTGGAACTCGATAACGGTTTCAACTCGCCCGGTCTGTTCACGTTTACGGGGCAGTCCAACCACACGCTTTCCACTGGTAACGCCATGGCGGATTTTGTACTCGGCGATCTGTACCAGTTCCAGCAGGCGCAGGGCCAGTTCGAGAATGCCAACGCCTGGATGTCGGGATACTTCATTCAAGATGACTGGAAGGCCGCGCGCCGCTTAACGATCAATCTGGGCTTGCGCTGGGAGCCTTATTTCCCCTACCACGAAGTCGACGGACGCGTGGAGGGTTTCTCGATTCCGAACTACCAAGCCGGAATCCGTTCCATCGTCTATCCGAATGCGCCGCCGGGCTTGTTGTTCCGCGGCGATCCGGGTTTTCCAACCAACGGAACGGGCAACAACTTTAAGGACTGGGGTCCGCGCGTCGGTTTCGCTTACGATGTCTTCGGTGACGGCAAGACCAGCCTGCGCGGCGGCGCGGGTATGTTTTACGATTCCGCCACCAATGGCATTTTCAACAACAACATGGTGGATGAAGCGCCTTTTGCCCAGCAGATCCTTCTGACGAATCCGCCCGGCCCGTTCAGCAATCCGCTCGCCGGCGAGTCTCAGTACGCGTCGGTTTTCCCGGCCCCGTTCCCAGTCCCCAAGAATGTGGTGCTCCCCGCGCCGGTAGCAGTCACCACGTTCAATCTGGCTGGCGACCTCGCCTTTAAGGTTCCAGTCGTTTATAGCTGGAATCTGACCTTGGAACATCAGTTCGGCAGCCAATGGCTCGGCCGACTGGCATATGTGGGATCGCACTCGACCCATCTCTCGCTCCAGCAATATCTGAACCCCTCGGTTTATATTCCCGGCAGCACTTTGTCGGAGCAGCAGCGGGTGATATTCCCGGGGTACTCTAACAACATGGAACTGCTCGACGAGTCCGGAAATGCGCATTACGACTCGTTGCAGTTGACCATGCAGAAGCGGTTCGCGCACGGCGTTTCAGTTCTGGCCAACTATACCTGGCAGCATTCGATCGATAACGTACCGCCCTCCAGCGGTTCTACAGGCGCGGGTGCGACCGGCGGCGCGGGTCCTCTACCAATTCCATGGTATGCCTCCGGCAGCAACCAGCTTGATTACGGAACCTCGGATTTCAACCGGCAACACGTTTTCGTCGTCTCTTACTTGTGGGATATCCCCACGCCGCACACCAGCAACAAATTCGTTAGGGGCGTGCTCGGCAACTGGGAGCTTACCGGTATCGTTACGGCGGAGACCGGGCTCGCGTTCACGGTTTTCTCGGGTAAGGATATTTCGCAGACCGGTCTCAATCAGGATCGTGGCGAGTACCTCGGCGGAGACCCACTGGGTGGCGTAGCTTGCAAGACCGCGCCGTGCGTGAACTATATTAATCCCGCTGCCTTCGGTCAACCGGCTCCAGGAACGGTTGGCAACGTTGGTAAGGGATCCCTGGTTGGTCCCGGTTTGTTTGACTGGGACATGGGGCTGTTCAAAAACATCCCCGTCACAGAGCGGTGGCGCCTGCAATTGCGCGGGGAGTTCTTCAACACTTTCAACCATTCGAATTTTACGACCCCCGCGAGTGGCGGCAGCAACTATCCGAATCTCACGGTAAGTTCCTCGACGTTCGGAACCATCACTTCGGCAAACGACCCGCGCATTATACAGCTGGCGCTGAAGGTGACCTTCTGACGATCGGCCGGTAATGCACCGGCGTGGGGCGTCGCGGTCGAATGGGCGCCCCACGCCTTCAACCTATCGACGGTGAATTTTGACCAGGCTGCGGTCGAGTGCTTTGAGATTGACCTTGCCGCACATGGCCATGTCTTGCGCCAGCTCGGTCTGCAACAGCTCTATTACTTTCTGAACGCCATCCGCCCCGTACGCCGCCAGCCCCCACACCGGCGGCCGCCCCAGCAGTACCGCCTGAGCGCCGAGTGCCAGTGCTTTGAGCACGTCACTCCCTCGTCGAAAGCTGCCGTCGACCAGGATGGCCAGCTTTCCGTCCACAGCATCCGCGATGGAGGGAAGCATTTCAAGAGCCGAGGCAACGCCGGTGATGGGGCGTCCCGAGTAATTGGAAACTACAATGCCCTGCACCCCAATCCCAGCGGCTTTCTTGGCTTCTTCGGCGCTCATGACGCCTTTCAGCAAGACCGGCACGGAGATCGCCCGGCGCAGACGGTCGAGCGCGGACCAATCCACGCCAGCGGTAGATGTCGCGTCCTCCGTGGTTCCAACAGTCACGCATACCGCTTTGCATCCAGCCTGGACCGCTTGCTGGATGCGCCCGAGGACCGCGGTCATGTCAGGCTGCGGAAAGACCTGATACCACAGCGTCGTCTTGGCCTGAGCCGCAATCTCTTCGACCGGATAGCTGGAGCGATCGGCAACTACCATCACGGCTTTCGCGGCCGAGGCGCCGCGCACCATGGCCAGCTCTCCTTGTGGATGGAATCGCTTCTGCTGAAAAACGGGACCAATGAGAATTGGCGTAAACAGGGTTTGCCCAGATAGCGTAGTGCTCAGATCCATTTTGGTGGTGTCCACCATGAGGCGCGGCTGGAACGTGATCCGATCGAAAGCGGCGCGATCGCTGCCTGCAATTTCCCCAAAATCGGCGGCGTCCAGCTTGCGCTGCGCCATGCTTTCGAATTCGAAAGTGTTGACGAGTTCCTGTACCGGCGCAATCCGGCCGGGCGGTTCGCCTGCCAGCTTTTGTCCTTTAAGCAAGGGGGATCCGGCCAGCAGCGAGGCATAGCCGGCAACGGCTTGGCGTCGAGTCATGGAAAATCCGTCCTCACCAAGGTGCGATCGATGGAAGCCAGCGTCGGCCGGCCGGTATACGCCATCGCTTGCACCAGTTCGGCTTGCATGATCTCGAGGATGCGCTGGACGCCCTGTGAGCCGTATGCGGCTAAGCCCCAGCGCGGCACGCGGCCCAGGCAAACAGCGCTGGCGCCTAAGGCGAGGGCCTTCAGAATATCCGTACCCGGCGAATCCCGCTGTCAAAAAGAATCGGGACCTTCCCTCCGACCGCGTCGACGATTTCGGGCAATACTTCCAGAGTAGCCGGACTATAATCGAGCGATCTGCCGCCGTGATTGGATATGTAAATTCCATCTAACCCATGCTCGAGACACATTTTCGCGTCGGCGGCCGTCACGATCCCCTTGACGAGCAGCGGTACCTTGACCATCGGACGGATCCGGTCAAAAAAATCCCAGCTGTACCATAACCGGTATTCCATGAGCCGATAGGGATTGTGCGGCACGGCAGCGCGGCCGCGGGCCCCGGAGCGCGGAGTGGCTGGAGCGGTAAGGTTGCGGTCATGCAGCGTCCTTTCGTGTTCGGCGGCTACTTGATCGATGGTCACGACAATCGCGCGCGCTCCGTTTTCCTGAACTTTTTCGAGCAGCTCACGGTCTTCGTCCAGCTCCTGCCTGGGATAAAGCTGAAACCACAAGGGGCCTTTCGCCGCAGTCGCAATCTTCTCGAAGGGCATGCTGGACGCGTTGCTCACGATATAAGGCGTGTTGGACGCCGCGGTGGCGCCTTTGTAAGTGTCTGCTTCAGCTTCCGGATGCAGCAGCGCATGGCCGGATGACGGAGAAACAAAGATGGGGAACGCCATTTTCGTGCCGAGCACTTCGGTCGCCGTCTGTGGCGCACTGGCATCCAGAGTCCGTTCGGGCACCAGCTCTACCCAATCGAACGCTTGGCGGTTCCGGCGAAGAGTAAACTCGCCGTCTGTTCCGTAAGCGGTGTAGTCGAAGTTGTAGCGCGGAAGCTTAGCGTAAGCCACCGCCTCGAAATCGAAAGCATTAGTCAACTCGCCCATCGACGGAACACGGCTGTGATCGCGGAAGGGATCTTGTTGCGAGCGCAGCAGAGGCGATCCGGCTAGAAAACCCGCCAAGCCACGCATGGCTCTGCGCCGAGATACGTCTTGAATCTGAAGATGGTCCAGGTTTAGAAGGTTGCTTCCATCGTGGGACATTAGTTAAATCGTTCCAGGCCTTTCGCCTTCCACACCGCTTGCGATTCGGGCCGCAACATATACTTGAGGAATGCGAGCGCATCCTCGCGATGCATAGCCCTATTCGAAACGGCCGCCGACATATCGATCCAAGCCCCTAGCTCGCGCGGCAGCGGCGCAACCAGATCGATCTGCTTGTAAGGAAGAATCTCGCAGATCGCCTGGATGGCCATGTCGCCTTCTCCACGCACCAATGCCTGGCCGCCTTCCCCTTGCGTGCTGATCGGGCTATTCACCCCCGCGAACTCGGGCCGTTTGATCACTTTGTCCTCGATCACTTTCGCCACCATGCTGCCGCCCGCCGGATTCGAACGCATCACCGCCTTGGCGCCGCGCAGCACCGCCGCTAATTTTTCGACCGTCGAGATGTCGGGATGAGGCGCGCCCGCCCGCACAGCAAGGCCCATTTCCGAGCGGCCCAGGGGCACGAAGGTGCCGGGTACGGTGCCGCCGTCGAGCGACAGGTTGCTCATCAGTTCGAATGGCAATGAGATTACGTCGGCCGGCGGATTGGCGGTCTTGGCTGCATTGACGATCGTCCCCATGCCGATCAAGCTGACGGCGACCTTCTTACCGGTTTCCTTCGTGTAAGCCGCGGCTAGATCCAACAGGCCGGCGTTAAAGACCACGCCGGGGACCAATACTCGAATGTCGGCGGCGGCATACTGGGCCGGAGTCGCGCGACCTTCCGGTAACTGCGCGCCTCGTCCCCCTGCCGGCTCTTGAGCGGCTATGAGGACCGGCATCAGCAGCGTGACGGCGATACTGTACAGATGAATGCGATGCATGTTCTTCCTTCGGTTTGAAAAGTCGTAATCTAATTTTATACATCATCTGCCGGTCTTATACATCATCCGCCGGCTGTCGGCCGAGCCATGCGCGTGGACCCGATGGTCGCACTGCATTACCAATAAAAGGGCGCGGAGATTCAAGATCTACAAATGATGGCGCTTCAGCCAGCGCTTGAAATCCGGAAGAAACTCGGGCATCAGATTGGCCAAGCCTGACCCGGCGACGCTGGTTCCCCAGTTGGTCATCGTCTCGCTCGGCGTCCGGCTGACGGGCGGATAATAGGCATTGGAAAGGCCGGCGCTCATGGCCGTGCCAACCACGTTCGCCCAGTTGAACGTGGACCCGCCCGCATCGGGACGGGTGACGAGGGAGCGGCTGACCGCGTATCCGATGCGGGGCCACAGCTTATGCGATTCGCCCCGGCGCCGATAGCGCGTGTCCTCGTGAAACGCGGAAGCGAGCACGAAATCGCCCCAAAAATTCTGGCTGACGATATCCCCGACCGACGCTCCGAAGCGCTTGGGATAGGCCGTTGGCCAGGCGTTCCGTCCGTAGAGCGGAGCGGATCGGGTTACCTGCGACACGCCGGCGTTGAAAGCGCCCGCGCCAAGCGTGAAGGGCGTTATCGTCTCGCTCTCGAAATACTCCCACTTTTCCGATATCGACGGCGCGGCCAACGTGACGGTTGAATTAGACAGATCTTGCGCGCCTGCCGCGAGAGGGATGAGGATAAACAGAAGGGAGCTGCCAGAATGGAGCTTCGGCTTGAACACTTCAGTCTCATCAGCATAACATTGGATCGAGGCTCGGCGTTGCACGGCAATATTCTTGGAGCATACGAACTATGATGAATCGGCGCGATCTCTTCAAGCTCTCGGTGGGCGCTATCGGACTGGCTCAACGTGAATCGGCGGCGCAGGAAAAGGCTGCCAGGGCAGTGCGGGGTTTGCCGTCGCCCAAGATCAAGGATGTGAGCGTCATCGCCACCGCGCCCGCGGGACTGCGGCTGGTGGTGGTGAAGATCACGACCGATCAGGACGGTCTATATGGCTATGGCTGCGGAACGTTCACGCAACGCGCCGACCTGGTCGTTCCGGCGGTTGAGAAGTATTTGAAACCGTTTCTGATCGGCAAGCCGGCGGACCGTATTGAAGACATCTGGAACGCCAACTACAACAGCTCGTATTGGCGTAACGGGCCGGTGTTGAACAATGCGATCAGCGGCGTGGATCAGGCGCTGTGGGATATCAAGGGACGCCAGGCGAACATGCCGGTGTATCAGCTGCTGGGCGGAAAGGTGCGCGAGGCGGCCGATTGCTATGGCCACGCCGAGGGCCCTGACTACGCGCAGACCATCGAGGCCGCGAAGAAGTGGATCGACCAGGGATTTCGTTTCGTACGGGTGCAAGTGGGCGTGCCGGGGATGGCGGGTTATGGATCGAGCCGCGGCGATGCGGCAGTGAAGGCGCTGCATAGCGGTCCCGTATTCGAGCCTGCGGTCTATATCCGGCGGGCGCTGAAGTTGTTCGAAGAATCGCGGAAGGCGCTGGGCGACGAGATCGAACTGCTGCACGATGTCCATGAGCGCGTCGCGCCGATTCAGGCCGTCCAGTTCGCCAAGGACGCCGAGAAATTCAAGCTGTTTTTCATGGAAGACGCTCTGTCGCCCGAGGACATTGCGTATTTCCGCCTGATCCGGCAGCAGTGCGCGACGCAGCTCGCCATGGGCGAGTTGTTCAACAGCCCGCATGAGTGGCGTCCGCTCATCACCGAGCGGCTGATCGACTTCATCCGTATTCACGTTTCGCAGTGCGGAGGATTGTCGCCGGCGCGAAAGATCATTGCCTTCGCCGAGCAATTCGGCGTCCGCAGCGCCTGGCATGGACCGGGAGATGTGTCGCCGGTGGGGCATACGGCCCAGATCACTCTCGACGTCACGGCTGAAAATTTCGGCGTGCAGGAATATTCGCCGTTCAACGAACGCACCCAGGAAGTTTTCCAGGGCTGTCCGGTGATGAAGGAAGGCTACTGGTATGTGAACGAAGCTCCGGGCTGGGGTATCGAAGTGGACGAGAAGGCCGCGGCGAAATATCCGTTCGGTTTCGGCGAAACGGGCGAACGGAAGACGCTCAATGGCGGATGGGGAGAGATCCGCCGGAGAGACGGGACGATCATCAAACAGTAGTCAGGCCGTTGCGCTGCCGTATGGCCCGGTCGTTGGAGGTATTTAATGATGTATACTTTCAACCATCGGGAAGGCCCAAAAACAATCCCGCATAGCGTCATCTGAGAAGGAGAGCCATGGATTCGAAAAAACCTAATCGAAGGGGATTCCTGAAAGGTGGCGCGGCGGCGGCCGGTCTGGCCGTGGGCGGCGTACCACTTGTGAAAGGCCAGACACCAGCGACGCCTCCCCAAAAAATCGAGGAGCTGATTGCTTATGGCGACCGTTCCCGTTTCGTCACCTCGATACGGGTGCCCGTGGCCGAGCGGCATTCGCCGGATGAATTCGGACTCACGTTTCACGTCTTGACCCCGCTGCAGGATTCAGTCGGGATTATCACGCCTTCCTCGCTCTTCTATACCGCGACGCACCGCGGCGCCTTCGTTCCCGACATCGACCCCCGCGAGCATCGTTTCATGATCCATGGGATGGTGGATCGCCCGCTGATTTTCAACATGGATGAGCTGAAGCGTTTCCCCTACGAATCTCGCATTTACTTCGTCGAGTGCCTGGGAAACCGTGCGAGGCCTTCGCATAAAACCGTTCAGGAAACGCACGGACTGACCAGTAACGCCGAATGGACCGGCGTGCGCCTGTCGTTGTTGCTCAAGGAGGCGGGCGTCCAAAATACGGCGTCCTGGATCGTCGCCGAAGGCGCGGAAGAAGTGAAGGGAGCATCCAGCATCCCGCTCGCGAAGGCGATGGACGACTGTATGGTGTGCTACGCGATGAACGGCGAGCCGCTCCGCCCGCAGCAGGGTTTTCCGCTGCGCCTGATGGTTCCGGGCTTTGAGGGAATTTATCAGATCAAATACCTGAGACGAATCAAGGTCGTCGACCGCTACTACATGACCTATGACGACTACGGGCACATTAATCCCGACCCGAAAGCGGCGGCGCTGACTCACATGATCGGACCGAAATCCGTCATCACCTTCCCTTCCGGCGGCCAAAAACTATCGGGCCCCGGGTTCTACGAAATCTCCGGTCTGGCATGGTCCGGCGGGGGCGCCATCCGTAGCGCCGAGATATCCACCAACGGCGGTCAGAGCTGGCAGACTGCCGAACTTCGGACACCGGCCTATCCGATGGCACATACCCGATTTGGCTACAACTGGAAATGGGACGGAAAAGAGTGCATGTTGATGTCGCGCTGCACGGACGAACTGGGCACGGTGCAGCCAACCCGCGCCGACGTCGCGAAATACTGGAACGAGCCGGTGGAAAAAGTCCGCATTCGAGGCGCCGACAATTCAGTTCAACCCTGGAAGGTCTTGAGCGATGGGAGCGTCCAAAATGGCCTGGCCTAGGTTTCTTCTCGTCACGGCGGTCCTCGGGATTTGCCAGACTGGCTGGACACAGTCGCCCACTTACGGCATCGGCAGGACCCCGAGTGCTCAAGAAGTCAGCGCCTGGGATATCGCAATCAGCCCGACGGGAAAGGAACTCCCGCCCGGCCACGGTACGGCCAAAGAAGGCGCCGGGCTGTACGTTCGGAAGGGCTGCGCGGCATGCCACGGGGCAACGGGATCATCCGGAGGTCACGCTCCCACGCTGGTGAGCATGCATGACACTCAGGCGAAGTCCTTGGTACCCTGTCTCGCGCCATGCGTGAACGACAACAACACCATGGCGGTTCACTCACCCTTCGCGACGACAATATGGGATTACATCAATCGCGGCATGCCCCTGGGCAAAGAAGGGTCGCTGAGCCCCAATGAGGTGTACGCCATCACCGCTTTCCTGCTGTACAAGAATAACGTCATCAAGGAAGACGAGGTCATGGACCAACAGAGTCTGCCGAAGGTGAAGATGCCGAATCATGACGGATTCGCTCTTCCTCCGGAGTGGAAGCACGGGACGCCGAGGCTTCAGGGTTATCCTTAATCGGTGAATCGGTATACACGCCCGAGTTCCCAAGAGCTGAAAAGCTGCCCCGTACGCTCTAAAATCGCCGGGTCTGCGGCCAACGCTACCATAGCGAGACCCACGAACAATGGCGACTCTGATTCCAGGAAGTTCGGTCTTTCTTCCCGCCTTCGCGCCAAGTCTCCGCTGGAACGCCGAATCGCTCCAGCATCGTCTCCGATCAGAGAAACCCGGGAGTGACGGCAACCGCAGCTACGCTATGCGGAAGTAGTTCTGCCGCCATGTTGAGAGCCAACCCTTTGAGCGCGAGCTTTACCATCTGGGTCAGCGGATTGCCGGAGGCTCCGCCGTCACACTGCGCATCGATCACACAGTGGAGCAAGAGGTGGAGGCCCTCTTCCAACGAGTGGAACGCGAGCGTGGCCGCCTCGATGTACTCGTGAACAGCATCGCCCGCGAAGACCAGTTGATGGCGCAGTGGTGCTATTTCTGGGATGTGGATCTCAAGAATGCGGCTCCCTATATGATTCAACCGTTTCAGGACGATTGTACGGGGTCCGGTTGCCACGCACGCTTCGTCCAGTGCAATAGACCGTCGCACCAGCTTCTCCGAGCGCCCGAGCGATGCCTCGACCTGCGCCGCGAGTCGCGCCGGCAACGACAGCGACGGCGCCGGCCAGTGATTTTTCTACCTTGACTGGAGGCCTGCGACGACGTAGAGATGTGAATGGACCGTCGAGGCCGTCCTGCCAACCGCGAACCTCCAGATGCGGATGACAGCTCAGTCAGGCAATGCACATCAACATGGAATAGTCGCGTGTACTTGGCATATGGCGGAATCAAACTCTCGGCCCGCTGTCCGATGCCCGCCATCAGCGAACGAAGGTGCCGGCTTGACAGGCCAAACGACATATGTATATACATATAATATGCGCCAGAAACTTGGGAAACAGCCTGGAGAAGCACTTTTTGAGCTGCCCTGTGCGTGTCAGAACCTGCGGCGCGTCACCCGGGTCGTAACGCGGATTTATGACCAGGAGTTGCGAAAGGGGGGAATCGAGATCGCGCAATTCGGTTTGCTCACCGCACTGGCTGCGACTGGAGAGGCCAATCAAAAACGGCTGAGCGCGGGCTTTGCCATGGACAGCACGACGCTGACGCGGACGCTGGGCCTCTTGCGGAAGCAGGGCTGGGTTCGCGTGAAGTACGGAAAGGACCGGCGCGAGCGGCTGTTTAGTCTCACGCAGGCAGGCCAGCGGCACCTGGCGGCAGCTCAACCGCATTGGGAGGTGGCGGAAAAAAGACTGCGGGAGGAGCTTGGGGATGCGGGCTGGAAAAGCATGAAAGAGACCGTATCTCGAATAACGGAAGCGGCGATAGAGGCATGATTTTCGCATCCGGATAGATGTATATGCATCTATATTACAGGAAGCGAAAAAGAAAGGAAACCTATCATGCGAACCGCCATCTCTTTGTCGGCTGTGCTGCTCGTGTCCGGAGTCTTCTTAGCCCATCTGAGAGGAGTGCCTGGTGGCGCGGGCCCCCAGAATCACGCTGTGAGCAGCTCCCATCGTCCGGAGCTCGAATATCTGAAGGCTGTAAACAGCGTGGCGCCGCCGCGAGATCCACAGTTGCTGTTTTTGCTCATGGCGGAGTACTCGAACGCGAACCTACAAGGTGACGGCGCGGAGTTTTTCTCGGCGCGACTGAAGGAGTTCGGGCCTCGCCTGACGGAAGCTCAAAAAGCGCTGTATCTGAGCGCCATAGGATTATTGCGAGCTCAGCACGCATCTTCAGTCTCATTGCTGCACCGAATCGGTTACGCGAGAGACACGCTTGCGATCCTGGATCAGGCCAAGCAGCTTTCCCTAGGACAAGTCTTCGTTGTGAACTGGATTGCCGGCGTCGTCCATGCCGAGCTTCCGGACTTTTTGCGTCAGAGAAGAGCAGCGCAGGGTGAGTTAGCCTGGTGCGTGGAAAACGCCGACAAAGCCCCTCACGCGGGTTGGTTGCGGGAAGTCTATTACCACCTCGGAAAGCTGGCTCTTGCCGACGGGGACCAGGCCAAGGCACAGTTCTATCTGCGGCGGAGCGGCTACAAGGGTTTTGACAGACCGATTACGCTGATCACTGCTTTTTCAGAAGACGCCGCTTCCGGGCATGCCTTTGCGCCCCGGCGCATCGCGGAGATCGTGCCGGGCCGCGTATACGCGCTCTCGGGTTTCGAGTTCACGGAATATTATTTTGTGGTTTCCGATGATGGGCGGGAGTTGATCGGCATCGACGCCGGTACACGAGCGGATTCCGCCAAGGTCGCGTACGAGGCGCTGCGAGCGTACAAACCCGGCCTTCCGGAATTGACAACCGTTTTCATTACGCACTCTCACTGGGATCACGTTGGCGGGCACAAATATTTCCGCGCCCTGAATCCTCGCTTGCGGTTCTATGCCAGAAGCAACTATCGGGAAGAAATTGCCCGCGAGGTCGATGCGCCGGGGAATTTCGGCAAGCAATTCTTCGGTGAACGCTTCAATCTCGATGACGTCCGCGGCTTCAAGCCGGAGGTAACAATCGACGGCCGCACGGACTTGAAGATTGGGGGTACGCGCATTGAGCTAATTCCCGTGCAGGGAGGAGAAACTCACGACGCTATGTTCATCCATCTACCGGATCAGGGTGTGATGTTCGTGGGAGATTTCATCATGCCGTATCTTGGGGCGCCCTTCGTGGAGGAAGGGGATTTTCAGGGATTACTTGATGCGATCGACGTTGTTGTTGAAAAGCATCCCCGGTACCTGCTGCACGGCCACGAGCCGCTTACCCGTAATTTCGCCTCCGTCACCATGCTGGCGCAGATCAAAACAGACCTGGTGTGGCTGCGCGGGCAAGTATTGACTGCGGTGCGGCGCGGCGATGAGCGTGCCGCGATCCACCAAGCGAACTTGATTCCGCCAGGGTTGCTCACGAACCAGCCCGACGTTTATCAGCCATACCTTATCTTGCGCGAACACGTCATTGACCGCCTATACGACCAGAACGTCGGCTATTGGCAGCCGGACCTGCAAGGCCTCGACCATCTCGGCCGAGCCGACCGCGCAGAACTCCTGGTTGACTACCTCGGGCTGTCGGAAAAACAGCTTGTCAGGACCGTGGAACGCCTGGCTGCCGACGGCAAGTATGAACTGGCCGCCTCGCTGCTCGAATCCTCGGGAAGCAGGTTCGAGCACAGCACCTCCGTGGCTGATGTCAAACGGCTCGTCTACCTCAAGCTGATGGAAAAGAATCAGAACACGGACCCGTTCAAATTCGTCATCTATTCGGGAAGGATCGGGGAGCAAACGCCGCAGATAGCCAGTGGCAAGTAATGAATGGGAAGCGGCGCTAGAGATCGCGGAGGGAAGTCCCCCCGCGCATTGCGGCGGACGACGCCGGATCACTTCGGATAGAGTCATAGCGTCAGGCAGGATCTATCCTGTGGGCTGCCAACTGTTTCATTGCAGACCCGCTAGTCGCCTTCTCAGAACCACAATGCCTACAATAGCGACAGCAGTCAAAAAAAACGACGCCGGTTCCGGGGTGGGGGATGCCCCCTGAACCAACAGCCCGCCATCCGGGGGGAAGTTACTTATGGCAGTGGTGTTCCCGTTCGCTAGGTTGAGAGTGGCCACCCGGCCCGCCATGTTGTTGAAGGCATACAACGTGCCGTTCACGCCAACGACTGCGCCAATAGTCAGGGCAGTGGGAGCGATAAGCGTCGCATGTCCAGTAGCCGGGTTGATCTCGTACAGATCTGGAGAAATAACGGGCGTTACTGTAAAGGGTGAGGGGTTAATCGTGATTGCGTCGAAAGTTGCATACAGATTTCCCCCCGCGCTGAATAGGGCCTCATCGAAGGCATTAAAGGTGCCGTTCGGATTGGTGGAGTCGGGAATCGCCGGAACAGCCGGAATCCCAGTAGGCCCAATCAGAGTAGCTGCGCCAGTCAACGGGTTAACCGTATAAAGATCGTTGCTGATATCGGTAGCGTATATCGTTCCTCCAAGCACAGCAAGGTTGTTCGCCGACGTTGGGCCGCAGGGAGAGACTGGAAAATTAGAACAGTCGGCCAACCCGGTGGCGCCGATGAGCGAGGTTATGCCGGTAGCAGGATTGATCGAGTCCAGATTGCCCGAGAACGTGAGCGTCAGTAGGGATCCGTTCGGTCCCGGAACCAACCCGTCTTCTCCCTCCGGCGTGTCAGGGCCGATTTGAGAAAACCCCCCAGTGGCCAGATCTACCGTTCCAAATTGTTGGTTCCCGGTGACTACATACACAATGGGGCTGGCGCTCACTGAGGCAGTGAAAAGAAGAAGCGCAAGCGAAGACAGCAGCTTTTGTCGAACGATCATTTTCGGAATCCTCTCTGGCGTGAATTTCCGGGTGCGGTCGGCAAACCGAAACCCGCCTGGCGTTATACTGGCAAACAAGCAACGCGGAAGTACTTTAGGCCCATTGAGAAATCGATGAGAAAGTTATGAGAGGCGATACCTCATTGACAGAGAAGCGTGTTTACGAGTTCGGCAGCTTCCGCCTAGAGATCCTGGAACGCGTCCTCGAGCGCGACGGCCGAGCGCTTTCGGTTGCCCCCAAAGCCCTCGACGTGCTGATCGTGCTGGTCGAGAACCGAGGCCGGATCGTCGAAAAGGAAGACCTGATGAGGAAGGTCTGGCCAGAGACATTTGTAGAGGACAACAATCTTGCATTCAACATCTCGGTTCTTCGCAAGCTCTTCGGGGAAAGCGGCGCGTCGCCGCAGTACATCGAAACGGTCCCAAAACGCGGTTATCGCTTCACCGCCAGCGTGGCTGAAGTTCCGAACGGCAGGCCCGCCCTGTTGGATGCAGCTCCCGGCGCTCCGACTTCGGTGCCTGCCCCAGGCAGGCATTCACGGTGGTGGTTTCATGCAGCCGCGCTGTTCACAATCGCAGCGGCTGGAATCCTGATATCTCGTTTTCATCGTTTACCAAGGCTCACGGACAGGGATACCATCGTCCTCGCCGATTTCGTAAACAAGACCGGAGACCCGGAGTTCGACGGGACGCTGCAGCAGGGCCTCACGGTGGAACTGGAGCAGTCGCCTTATCTCAGCCTCATCCCGGAGGGGCGCGTCCGGCAGACGCTCCGCCTGATGGGGCAACGCGCCGGTGCTCCGCTTACAGCCGAGCTCGCACGGCAAATCTGTCAGCGAGCGGGAAGCGCGGCGGTTGTGGAAGGATCGATTGCGTCCCTGGGGACGCAGTACGTGGTTGGGTTGCGCGCGGTGAACTGTGTTAGCGGAGAGGTCCTGGACAACGAGCAGCGCCAGGCGGGCGAGAAGAACGATGTCCTGAATTCGCTCAGCGAGGTTGTCCGCAACTTCAGGTCTCGCGTGGGCGAGTCGCCGGCTTCCTTGAGCCATAACGATACGCCGCTAGCGGAGGCCACTACGCCGTCGCTCGAAGCCCTGAAAGCCTACACCACCGGGTTGAAGGTTCATTTCTCCACTGGCGCCCAGACTGCCCTGCCGTTTTTTAGACGGGCCGTGGAAATCGACCCCGAATTTGCCATGGCGTATTCGTATCTGGGTCGCGTGTATGCCAATCTCGATGAGTCGGATCTGGCGGCGGAAAGCATCCGGCGTTCCTGGCAGTTGCGGGATCGCGTGAGCGACAGGGAGAAATTCCAGATCGACACCCGCTACGAAGCGCTGCTGACGGGAAACATGGAAGAGACGCGCCAGACGTGCGAGGCGTGGGTGCGGACGTATCCCGGCGATCCTCAGCCGCACATCGGCTTGTCGAATTATTACCAGTCCGCGGGCCAATATGAGAAAGCGGCCACCGAAGCGGAGAAAGCTATCGCGATCGATCCGGACTTCAGCAGCGGGTATGACAGCCTTGCCCAAAACGACATATATCTCGATCGCCTTGAAGATGCCGGCGAAACCCTCCGGCGAGCGGCTTCGCACGGGCTCGAAATCGATGAGTTTGCCATGCTCCGCTACAAAATCGCCTTTCTCAAGGGTGACGAGACGGGAATGGAACGATTTGCCGCAAGGGCTCGCGAAAAGTCCGGCGCGGAGAGCTGGATCTCCGGCCGGCAGGCGTTTACCCTGGCCTACTCGGGTCGCCTGCGCCAGGCGCGGAACCTGTCGCAACTCGCGGTGGAACAGGCTACCCTGGCAGGACAAGGCGAGAGGGCGGGACTGTGGGAAGCCGGAGCGGCCCTGCGCGAAGCCTTCTTCGGGAACAATGCCGCGGCCGCCAAAAAGGCATCGGTGGCACTAACGCTTTCGAAAGACCGTGAGGCGGAGTACGGCGCTGCCTTTGCCTTCGCGCTCTCCGGTTACCCATCCTCCTCGCTCCAGCTGGCCAACGACCTCGAAAAGCGATCCCCGGAGGATACTTCGGTTCGATTCAGCTACCTGCCAGCGCTTCGGAGTCTCCTCGCTCTGAATTCCAGGGAGATTTCGAAAGCTCTCGAACCTCTCCAAACCGCCATCGCCAGTGAATCGGGCGTCCCCCGCAGTGCGAATGGCCTTTTTGGCGCGCTGTACCCGGTCTATGTGCGTGGCCTGGCCTATCTCGCCGCGCACCAGGGCGCCGAGGCCGCTATTGAATTCCAGAAAATTCTAGATCACCGCGGAATCGTTGCCAGCGATCCCGTGGGCGCTATAGCGCATTTGCAGATCGGCAGAGCATTCGCTTTGTCCGGAGATAAGGCCAAAGCGAAGACTGCCTACCAGGATTTCCTCACCCTGTGGAAAGACGCCGATGCAGACATCCCGGTTCTGAAGCAGGCCAAAGTGGAGTTTGCCGCGCTAAATTAGCGGCGAAGCCGGCATTCCTTTGCCGCGACAATCAGCCCTTCCTTGTCCTGCCTAGTCGTTAGCCTTGATCGGGAGTGCTTCGGGGAGAAATATCGGGGAGCAGCAGAGCACTCGGGCCGAAGCACTTTCGATAAGGAGACTTGAAGGAAGCCGC